>Ga0255338_1001355_pt1 | contig 47146 bp, 38 predicted proteins | sample MeOH1_35cm_T4_19_FD_203715 | JGI IMG/M metagenome (GOLD analysis project Ga0255338, IMG submission 203715) | Sandy soil microbial communities from University of British Columbia, Vancouver, Canada - MeOH1_35cm_T4_195 | ecosystem: Engineered > Artificial ecosystem > Sand microcosm > Unclassified ...
CAGTAACCAACAGGGTTATCCACAGCGGCGGTGGATATCACCCCGGTGGTTTGCGCAGGTCCAGTGTGAAAGGAAACTCTTTACTGCCGGCCACATTGATGGTAGCGGGCGGCACCTGCAGCGTGCCGGGCGTGTGGCCCATGCGGAAGAAGCGCGCGAGCCGGCGGCTCTCGGCCTCGTACGAATTGACCGGAAACGTGTCGTAATTGCGCCCGCCCGGATGCGCGGCGTGGTATTGGCAGCCGCCGAGCGAACGCTTCATCCACGTGTCCACGATGTCGAACACCAGCGGCACGTGCACGGGGATCGTCGGATGCAGCGCGGAGGGCGGCGCCCAGGCCTTGTAGCGCACGCCGGCGACGAACTCGCCCGCCGTGCCGGTGGGCTGCATCGGCAGGGCCCTGCCGTTCACGGTGATCGCGTAGCGGCTCTCGTTCAGTCCCGTGACGCGGACCTCGATGCGCTCCAGCGACGAATCGACATAGCGCACCGTGCCGCCGGCCGCGCCTTCCTCGCCCATCACGTGCCAGGGTTCCAGCGCGTTGCGCAGCGTGAGCTCGATGCCGGTCGATCGCACCTGGCCCACCAGCGGGAAGCGGAACTCGAAGTGCGGCGCGAACCAGTCGGCCTCGAACGCGTAGCCCGCCCCACGCATCTCGGCGAGCACGTCACCCAGGTCCATCTGCACGAACGTCGGCAGCAGGAAGCGGTCGTGCAACTCCGTGCCCCGGCGCGTGACGGGCGCGCGGTAGGGCTCCTTCCAGAATCGCGCCACCAGGGCGCGGATCAACAGCTGCTGCACGACGCTCATGCGCGCGTGCGGCGGCATCTCGAAGGCGCGCAGCTCCAGCAGGCCGAGGCGGCCGGTGCTGCTGTCGGGCGAGTACATCTTGTCGATGCAGAACTCGCTGCGGTGCGTGTTGCCGGTGACGTCGACCAGGATGTTGCGCAGCGTGCGGTCCACCATCCACGGCGGCATGTGTTCGCCATGGACGCGGCGCGCGTGCGCGATCTCGCTCAGCGCGATCTCCAGTTCGTACAGCTGGTCGTTGCGCGCCTCGTCGACGCGCGGCGCCTGGCTGGTCGGGCCGATGAACATCCCCGAGAAGAGGTAACTCAGGGACGGGTGGTTGTGCCAGTACAGCAGCAGGCTGGCCAGCAGCTCGGGCTTGCGCAGGAACGGCGAATCGGCCGGCGTGGCGCCGCCCATCACGACGTGGTTGCCGCCGCCGGTGCCGGTGTGGCGGCCGTCGGTCATGAACTTCTCGGCCGACAGGCGCGTCTCCCATGCCGCGTGGTACAGGAATTCGGTGTGCGCCACCAGCTCGCCCCAGCTGTGCGCCGGGTGGATGTTGACTTCGATGACGCCGGGGTCGGGCGTGACCTGCAGGATCTTGAGGCGCTGGTCGCGCGGCGGTGGATAGCCTTCCAGCACGATCTTCACGCCCAGTCCTTCGGCGGTGGCTTCGACGGCCGAGAGCAGGTCGAGGTAGTCCTCCAGCTTCGCCAGCGGCGGCATGAAGACGTACAACATGCCGCTCTTCGCGCCCACCTGTTCGGCCTGGGGGCCATTGGCGCGGCGCGGGTCGCGCGCTTCCACGCACAGCGCCGTGCGGCTCAGGTCCTTGGCCGACTCGTGCCGCGCCGGTGGCTGCGCGAATTGGATGGACTCCGTGCCGGCGTGTGGGCCCGTTGCACCCTCGCCGCCGATGCCCTGCATCCGCCAGGGTGCTTCGGCTTGCGGGCCGGCGCCCGTGAGGTAGGGCACGGCGCTGCGCTTCGCGTCGGGCGCGGGCAGCGGGAGACGCGGCGCCATCGGGTCCTGCTCGACCAGGTAGGGCAGGTCGGTCTTGCTGGCCCAGGGCAGGGCGTCCAGCGGCAAGCGGTAGCCCATCGGCGAATCGCCGGGGATCAGGTACATGCGCTCGTCGCGCAGGAACCAGGGGCCGGTGGTCCAGTGCGGGCCTTTCAGGTGGGGGTTCTCGTGCTCCTGCGCGTTCAAGGGCAGCACGTAGCCCACGACGGCGTCGAGCTTCTGCTCGAACACGCGGCGCAGGCGCGCGCGTTCCATCTCGTCGTCCAGCCGCGAATCGAACGGATCGACGTTGACGGGCAAGCGCCGCTCGCGCCACAGGTAGTAGTAGACGTCCTCGTAGCCCGGCTCGATGAACTGGTCGGGGACCGCAAGCCGGCCGGCCAGCGCCTGCACGAACCGCCGCGCATCCTCGCTCGTGTACTGCGACGGCTGGTGTTCGTCGGCGAACAGGGCGGGGTTCTTCCATGCGGGCTGGCCATCGGCGCGCCAGCAGATCGACAGCGCCCAGCGCGGCAGCTGCTCGCCGGGGTACCACTTGCCCTGGCCGAAGTGCAGGAAGCCGCCGCGGCCGTACTCGTCGCGCAGCTTGTGCACCAGCTCGGTGGCGTAGGCGCGCTTGGTCGGGCCCAGCGCGTCGGTGTTCCATTCCGGTGCATCGCGGTCGCCCACCGCGACGAACGTCGGCTCGCCGCCCATGGTCAGGCGCACGTCGCCGGCCTGCAGCTCGGCGTCCACCGCGTCGCCGAGCGCGAGCACCTTGGCCCACTGGTCTTCGGTGTAGGGCTTGGTCACGCGTGGCGACTCGTGGATGCGCGTGACCTGCATGTGATGGCTGAAGGTCACTTCGGCGTCGTCCACCAGCCCCTCGATCGGCGCCGCGCCCGAAGGCTGCGGCGTGCAGGCCAGCGGGATGTGGCCTTCGCCCGCGAGCAGTCCCGACGTCGGGTCCAGCCCGACCCAGCCGGCGCCGGGCAGGTACACCTCGCACCAGGCGTGCAGGTCGGTGAAGTCCACCGTGGTTCCGCTCGGGCCGTCGAGGGCCTTCACATCGGGGGTGAGCTGGATCAGGTAGCCGGAGACGAAGCGCGCCGCCAGCCCGCAGCGGCGCAGCAGCTGCACCAGCAGCCAGCCGGTGTCGCGGCAGGAGCCGCTGGCGTTCTTCAGCGTCTGCTCCGGCGTCTGCACGCCGGGCTCCATGCGGATCAGGTATTGGATGTCGTGCTGCAGCTTCTGGTTGATGCCCACCAGGAAGTCGATGGTGCGGCGCGGCTGGCGGTCGACCTGCGCAAAGTACGTCTCAAATAGCGGGGTCGCGGGCAGGGCGGCAAGGTACGGCGCGAGCTCCTGCGCCACCAGCGGTTCGTACTTGAACGGGAAGTTCTCCGCGCTCGGCTCGAGGAAGAAATCGAACGGGTTGTACACCGCCATCTCGACGACCAGGTCCACGGTGACCTTGAACTCGGAGGCCTTCTCGGGGAACACGAGCCGCGCCTGGTAGTTGGCGAACGGGTCCTGCTGCCAGTTGATGAAGTGATGGGCGGGCTCGACCTTCAGCGAGTAGGAGACGATGGTGCTGCGCGAATGCGGCGCGGGACGAAGCCGTACCACCTGGGGCCCCAACTGAACCGGGCGGTCGTACCGGTAATGCGTGACGTGGTTCAGTGCGGCATGGATGGACATGCGGTCAATGCTAGCAAGTCCGGCGCCCGGATGAGGGTTTCGGCAGCGGCGCCACGGCGCTGTCGGCTGGAAGGGGGCGTGACCCGTTGAGCATGCCACATGCCGAACAACAACCGAAGGTGGATGACGCCGGCGCTGCTGGGTGCGGTGCTCGGGCCTGCGTTGCAGGTGCAGCAGCCGCAGCTGTGGGGAGGGGCGGCTTATGCGGCTGTGATCGCTTCCGGGCTCGTGGTTCTGGGCTCCCTCTTCCTCTGGGAGAGGGCGGGGGGGAGGGCACTCGCGGTGCTTCTCGCCGTGGCCGCCCTCTCGTTCGCCCTTTGCGGCCTGCGCGCGATCCACTTCGCTTCCAACGGCCTGGAGCCGCAACTCGAAGGGCGGGACATCGCCGTGACGGGCGTCGTCGCAGCCATGCCGCAGCGCAACGAAACCGGCATCCGGTTCCGGCTCGACGTCGAATCGGCGGCCTTGGCAGGGGCCCACGCCAAGGTGCCGCCGCGCCTCTACCTGGGCTGGTATGGCGGGGCCCTGCCGGATGGCAACGGCGGCCTGGAGCTGCAGCGCCAGGCCGCGGAACTCCATGCGGGCGAGCGCTGGCAGATGACGGTGCGCCTGAAGGCGCCGCACGGCAACAGCAATCCCCACGGTTTCGACTACGAACTCTGGCTATGGGACCAGGGCGTGCAGGCCACCGGCTACGTCCGCGCGGGGCCGCGGGACACGCCGCCGCAGCGCGTGGCCGCGACCTGGCGGCACCCGCTGGAGCGCGCGCGGCAGGACGTGCGCGACGCGGTGTTCGAGCAGGTCGCCGACCGGAAGGCAGCCGGCCTGCTGGCCGCGCTGATCGTCGGCGACCAGAACGCCATCGACCGCGCGGACTGGGACATCTTCCGCGCGACGGGCGTGGCCCACCTCATGAGCATCTCGGGCCTGCACATCACCATGTTCGCCTGGGCCGCCGCGTTGCTGGTGGGCGCGCTATGGCGCCGCAGCGCACGCCTGTGCCTGGCATGGCCCGCGCAGCATGCGGCGCTGCTGGGCGGCATCGCCCTGGCCGCCGCCTATGCGTTGTTCAGCGGCTGGGGCGTGCCGGCACAGCGCACGGTGTGGATGCTGGCGGCCGTGGGCCTGCTGCGGCTGTCGGGCCGCCGCTGGCCCTGGACCCGGGTCTGGCTGCTGGCTTGCGCGGTCGTCGTGACGATCGACCCGTGGGCCCTGCTGCAGGCGGGTTTCTGGTTGAGCTTCGTGGCCGTCGGCGTGCTGTTCGCGTCCGAGCCGCTGGATGAGCGCGCCTCGAGCGCCGCCGGGCCACCGCAAGGCGCGCAGTCCCCCTCGGGGGGCAGCGCAGGCCGCTTGCGGACCAGCGTGGGCGCCATGCTTCGCGAGCAATGGGTGATCACGCTGGCCCTGGCGCCATTGACGCTGCTCCTGTTCGGGCAGGTGTCGGTGGTGGGCCTGCTGGCCAACGCGCTGGCCATTCCGTGGGTGACGCTGGTGGTCACGCCCCTCGCCCTGGCGGGCGTCCCGGTGCCGGGAGTGTGGAACGCCGCCGCCTGGGCATTGCAGGTGCTGGCCGTGTATCTCGGCTGGCTCGCGGCGCTGCCCTTCGCCACGGTCTCCGCGCCCGCGCCGCCGGTATGGGCAGGCGCGGCCGGCGTGATCGGCGGCGTCCTGCTCGCCATGCGGCTGCCCTGGCACGTGCGAGCGCTCGGCGTGCCCCTGTTGCTGCCGGTGGTGCTCTGGCAGGTGGCACGGCCCGCGCCCGGACAGTTCGAATTGCTCGCGGCCGACATCGGGCAGGGCAACGGCGTCATCGTGCGCACGGCGCGCCATACGCTGGTGTACGACGCCGGCCCGCGCTACAGCGCGGAGAGCGATGCCGGCCATCGCGTGCTGGTGCCGCTGCTGCGGGCGCTGGACGAGCGGGTCGACACGCTGGTGCTGAGCCATCGGGACATCGACCACACCGGCGGCGCGGCGGCGGTGCTCGCCATGCAGCCGCGCGCGGCGCTGCTGAGTTCCATCGAGGAGGGCCACGAGCTGCGGGCCCTGCGCGCGTCGCGGCGCTGCGCGGCGGGACAGCGCTGGGAGTGGGACGGCGTGACGTTCGACGTCGTGCACCCGGCGCCGCCGGATTACACCGAACGCCGCAAGCCGAACGCGCTCAGCTGCGTCCTGCGCATTTCCAACGGCACGCGCGCCGCGCTCCTGGCGGGCGACATCGAGCAGGCGCAGGAGGCCGCGCTCGCGGCGCAGGCCGAAGCGCTGGCCCGCCAGGGCATGCGCCGGCCGCCGCTGCTGCGCGCGGACCTCCTGCTGGTGCCGCACCATGGCAGCAAGACTTCATCCAGCGACGCCTTCCTGGCCGCCGTGAGCCCGTCCCTCGCCATCGTGCAGGCCGGCTACCGCAACCGCTTCGGGCATCCGGCGGCGCCGGTCATGGCGCGATACCGCCAGATCGGCGTGACGGTCGTCGAGTCGCCGCGTTGCGGGGCGGCCCTGTGGCGATCGGCGGATCCGGGCCGGGTGGCCTGCCAGCGCGACGAAGCGCCGCGCTACTGGCACCATCGTTTTCCCTGATCCGAAGAGGCCAGCGCCCCCATTCCAAGGCCCGGATATTGCTATCCTGTGGCCTGGAGATTCGCCTCATGACCAAATTCGACGAGATGTTCTCGCAGCTGCCCGGCAACGGCCAGTTCCAGTTCCAGGGCCAGTCTCAGGGTGGGCAAAGCCAGGTCCAGGTACAGGGCGTGCGCGAGCATTACCGCGACTACGCGGCGTGGCTGGCGCGCCAGCCGCAGGATGCGATGCGTGCCCGCCGCGAGGAGGCGGAGATGATCTTCCGCCGCGTCGGCATCACCTTTGCCGTGTACGGCGCCAAGGACGAGGACGGCGCGGGCACCGAGCGGCTGATCCCGTTCGACCCGATCCCGCGCATCATCCCCGCCGGCGAGTGGGCAAGCATGGAAAAAGGCCTGGTGCAGCGGGTCACCGCGCTCAACCGCTTCCTGCACGACGTGTACCACGAGCAGGAGATCCTGAAGGCGGGCATCATCCCGGCCGAACAGGTGCTGGACAACGCCCACTTCCGCAAGGAGATGATGGGCGTGTACGTGCCGCACCGCATCTACTCGCATGTCGCGGGCATCGACATCGTGCGCGCGGCCAATGGCAAGGGCGAGGGCGAGTACTACGTGCTGGAGGACAACCTGCGCGTGCCCAGCGGCGTCTCGTACATGCTGGAAGACCGCAAGATGATGATGCGGCTGTTCCCCGACCTGTTCAGCTCGCACCGCGTCGCGCCGGTGATGCACTACCCCGACCTGCTGCTGGAGACGCTGCGCGCCTCGGCCCAGCCCGGCGCGCCCGACCCGACGGTGGTGGTGCTCACGCCCGGCATGTACAACAGCGCGTATTTCGAGCACGCCTTCCTCGCGCAGCAGATGGGCGTGGAGCTGGTCGAGGGGCAGGACCTCTTCGTGAAGGACCGCTTCGTCTACATGCGCACGACGCGCGGCCCGAAACGCGTCGACGTGATCTACCGGCGGGTGGACGACGACTTCCTCGACCCGTCGGTGTTTCGCCCCACGTCCACGCTGGGATGCGAAGGGCTGGTGGACGCCTACCGTTCGGGCAACGTCGGCATCTGCAATGCCATCGGGACGGGCGTTGCCGACGACAAGTCGATCTACCCTTACGTGCCGAAGATGATCGAGTTCTACCTGGGCGAGAAGCCGATCCTGAGCAACGTGCCCACGTACATGTGCCGCAACCCGGACGACCTGAAATACACGCTGGCCCACCTGAAGGACCTGGTGGTGAAGGAGGTCCACGGCGCCGGCGGCTACGGCATGCTGATCGGCCCGGCCGCGACCAGGCAGGAGATCGAGGATTTCCGAAAGGCGGTCGAGGCCAACCCGGCCGGCTACATCGCGCAGCCGACGCTCTCGCTGTCGAGCTGCCCGACCTTCGTGGAGAGCGGCGTCGCGCCGCGCCACATCGACCTGCGGCCCTTCGTTCTGTCGGGCAGGCAGGTGCAGATGGTGCCCGGGGGCCTCACGCGCGTCGCGCTGAAGGGCGGCTCGCTGGTGGTCAATTCATCCCAGGGTGGCGGCACCAAGGACACGTGGATATTGGAGGTCTGATGATGTTGTCACGCACGGCGGACCACCTCTACTGGATGTCCCGCTACACCGAGCGCGCGGAGAATACGGCGCGCATGCTCGACGTCAACTACCAGACCTCGCTGCTGCCGCAGTCCGCCGCCGTCGCGCAGGCAGGCTGGCAGGGCCTGCTGTCGATCAGCGAACTGCTGCCTGCCTACGCCGCCAAGCACGGCGACATCGAGCAGCAGCGGGTGATGGAGTTCATGGTGAAGGACGAGAGCAACCCGTCGTCCATCGTGTCGTGCCTGAAGGCCGCGCGCGAGAACGCGCGGGCCGTGCGCGGCTCGCTCACGACGGAAGTCTGGGAAACGCAGAACCAGACCTGGCTGGAGGTCAACCGCATGATCAGGGAGCGCGAGTTCGAGCGCGACCCGGGGCAGTTCTTCGAATGGGTGAAGTTCCGTTCGCACCTGTCGCGCGGCGTCACCGTGGGCACGATGCTGATGGACGAGGCTCTGCATTTCATGCGGCTGGGGACTTTCCTGGAGCGCGCCGACAACACCGCGCGGCTGGTGGACGTGAAGTTCCATGCCGTGCAGAGCGACTTCTTCGGCGCGGCCAGCGAGAAGGACCAGGAGTACGACTTCTACCACTGGAGCGCGATCCTGCGCAGCGTCTCGGGCTTCGAGATCTACCGCAAGGTGTACCGCGACGTGATCAAGCCCGAGCGCGTGGCCGACCTGCTGATCCTGCGCGCCGACATGCCCCGGTCGCTGCATGCGAGCCTGAACGAGGTGGTGGGCAACCTGGCGATGGTCGCGAACGACCAGTCGTCCGAAACCCAACGCCGCGCCGGCAAGCTGCGCGCCGACCTGCAGTACGGCGACATCGACGAGATCCTCGCCACCGGCCTGCACGCCTTCCTGACGCAGTTCCTCGACCGGGTGAACGAGCTGGGCACCCGCATCAGCCGCGACTTCCTCATCCCGGCCAGCGCGTGAGCGCCACGCCGCCGATCGCCATGGAACAGGGCGTGGCCCTGCTGGCCGCGGGCCGGTTCCACGAGGCCCTGCAGCAGTTCGGGCTGGCCGCGCGGCAGCGACCCCTCGCCGCGGAGCCGCGGGTGGGCCTGTCGCAGGCCTGCCAGGGCATCGGCGACGGCTGGGCCGCGGCGGCGTGGCTGAGCGACGCCTGCCGCGTGGCGCCGCAACGCGCCGAACTCTGGCTGGAACTCGTGAAGCTCCTCACGCAGCAGCAACGCGAGCCCGAAATCGAACCGCTGCTGCGCGTGGCCCTGGCCCTGCACCCGCAGAACGTTGCGCTGCTGAGCGCGCAGGCCGAGCTCTACCTGCGCGCCGGGCTTTACGCGCAGGCCCTGGCGTCCTACGAGCGCCTGCATGCCTTGCAGCCGCGCCATGGCGCGACGCTGCTGCACTACGGCTTCTGCCTGGAGCACACCGGTGCGGTGGCGCCGGCCGCGGCGCGCTATCGCGAGGCCGTCGCGCTGGACCCTTCGTTTCTCGAGGCGCATGTGGATCTCTCGGGCGTCCTGTGGCGCCTGGAGGACTTCGATGGCGCCATGGCCCATGCGCGCAGGGCCGTGGAACTGGCGCCGGACCACCCCTATGCCGTGCGCATCCTGGGAACGGCGCTGCTGAACCTGAACCGCCTCGAGGAAGCCGAGGCGCAGTTGCGCCGGGCGCTCCAGCTGCAGCCCGGGTTCGCGCTGGCGGAAATGGACCTGGCCTTCACCCTCCTGCTTGCGGGAAGGCTCGAGGAGGGCTGGGCGATGTACGCGCGCCGCTGGCGCGACACGGACCGCATGAAGCGGCCCGCGTTCTTCCGCGCCGAAACGGAGTGGCGGGGCCCGCGGGAGCAGCCGCTGCAAGGCGCCCACATCGTCGCCTATGCGGAGCAGGGATTGGGCGACATGATCCAGTTCGTCCGCTACGCGCTCTTGCTGCAGCGCGAGGGTGCCACCGTATCGGCCGTGCTCCATCCCGAACTGGCCCCGCTGGTGGAGCACAGCCTGCCGGGCGTCCGGTGCCGGGGCGGCCCGCACGACACGCGCGCCGATTACCACGTGGCCCTGCTGGACCTGCCGATGCACTGCGGCACCACGCTCGCGAACGTGCCCGCGCAAGTGCCCTACCTCGCGGCGCCGCCGGACAAGGTCGCGCTGTGGCGCGAGCGGCTCGCGCCCTGGCAGGGCCGCTTCAAGGTGGGCCTGGCGTGGTCGGGGTCGCAGCAGCAGGTGAACAACAACAACCGTGCGCAGCGCCTGTCGGACCTGGCGCCGATCCTCGGCGCGGCGGGCGTGCAATGTTTCAGCCTGCAGAAGGGCGAGGCCGGGCCGTTCACCGATGTCGCGCCCCAGCCCGGGCAACTGGTGGACCTCACCGCCGAATGGGCCGATTTCACCGACAGCGCCGCGATGCTGCAGAACCTCGACCTCGTCATCAGCGTCGATACCGCCGTCGCGCACCTGGCCGGGGCGATGGGCCGGCCCGTGTGGGTGATGCTGGGCCCGAACGCCGACTGGCGCTGGCTGCTGGGACGCGAGGATTCGCCGTGGTATCCGACGATGCGGTTGTTCCGGCGGGGCCATGGCGAGGCGAGGGCGTTGCAGGTCGAGCGGGTGCGGGGCGCGCTGGACCAGCACATGCGCGGGTGAAGATGATCCGTGACGCGACGCTGTCGGACTTCGGGGCCATCCTGCGGCTCAATGCCGAGTCCGAGCACTTCCTGAGCCCGCTCTCCGGCCGGAAGCTGCAACGGCTGCACGCCGGGGCCGCGTACCACCGCGTGGCTTGCGTGGACGGCGGCGTGGCGGCGTTCCTGCTTGCCTTTCGCGAAGGCGCGGCATACGACAGCGTGAACTACCTGTGGTTCGCGGCCCGGTATCCGCAATTCCTCTACATCGACCGGGTCGTGGTGGATGTCGCTTTCCAGTCGCGGCGGCTCGGAACGCTGCTGTACGAGGATCTGTTCGCCTACGCGAGAGCCACCGGGGCGCCGCGTGTCACGTGCGAATACGACATCCAGCCGCCCAACCCGGTGTCGGCGCGCTTCCACGGGAAGTTCGGTTTCAGGGAGGTGGGGCGGCAGGACGTCGCCTACGCCGCGAAGGCCGTTTCGCTCCAGGAAGCGGTGCCGTGAGGGCCGGATCGCGCGGCGTTTGAGATGCGCGGCGCCACTTTCGTTTGTGGAAGGCAATGCAATGGCGGTGGATATCGCGGCACTGTGGGATCACTCGAAGCCGGACGCCCCGACGTCCTGACGTTCAGCCGGCCAGCCGGGCGAGCGCGCGTGAGAGGTTCTCGCGGGCCTGCCGCTCGTGCCGCGAATGGAAATATTCCGTGCTGTACAGCCGCGGCCGGGCGAGGAATTCGCCGAGCACGCGGCGCCGGCCGGCGCGGAATTCATCCTCGGGCACATGCGCGTATTCGAGCCGGATCTGCTCGTCGGATTCGTCGAAACGCCCGGGGTCGCTGCCCAGGATCGCCAGGTCCACGTCCACGAGCAGCTGCGCGTCCTCGTCCTGCGGTGCGGCCTCGTGCTGCGTGGCCATCACCAGCGCATGCAGGCGCTGGGCGGTTTCGGCCGGCAGCCCGGCCTGGACCGCGCTGTCGCGCGCCCACTGCGCGCTGCGCCGCTCGTTGTCGTCGCGCGTCGGGTCGTAGAAGGCATCGTGGAACCACAGCGCGAGCTCGATCTCGCCGGGCCGGCGCGCCTTGCCGCGAACCTGTTCGAACAGGTCGAGGCATTCGCAGAGGTGCTGCAGCGTGTGGTAGTGGCGATGCGCTTCGCCCCAGCAGGAAACGAGGCGGTGGAACAGGCCTTCGTCGGCGGCGGGCTGCCCGAGCTCGCGCCAGCTGCGCCGCCAGCCTTCGATCCTCATGATGTCCGCGCCGTCGCCAACGCTTCCTTCACCTCTCGGCCCAGCTCGATCACGGACATGGCGTAGTAGCTCGACCAGTTGTAGCGGGTGATGACATAGAAGTTCTCGGTACCGGCGACGTACTGCGGCTCGGAGTCGCCGTTCTGCAGCTCGACCAGCGCGAGCGGGCCGGTGTGCTCCAGCGCCGGCCCCTGCAGCACCGCGCCCTTCGCGGTGAAGCTCGCAACGCTGAACGTGGGCAGGATGTCGGGGGCCAGCAGCGCCTCCTTGTCGAGCTTTTCCGCATCGAAGGTGACGGGGTAGTGGGTGGGCATGCCGCTTTGCCAGCCGTAGCTCTTGAAGTAATTGGCCACGGAGCCTATCACGTCGGCCGGGCTGCCCGTCAGGTCGATCCGGCCGTCGCCGTCGAAGTCCACGGCCCACCGCGCGATGCTGCTCGGCATGAATTGCGGCAAGCCCGTCGCGCCGGCATAGCTGCCCAGGGGCTGGAGCGGGTCGGCGCCCGCCTTGCTCTGCATGACCAGGAAAGCCTCGAGCTCGCCGCGGAAATACTCGCTGCGCTCGGCGGCGCGCGGATGCGCCTGCGGAAAGTTGAAGGCGAGCGTGGCCAGCGCGTCGATGACGCGGAAGTTGCCGGTCTGCTGGCCGTAGATCGTCTCGACGCCGATGATGCCCACGATGATCTCGGGCGGCACGCCGTACGCCTGCTCGGCGCGCTCGAGCAGGGCCTGGTTGTCCTGCCAGAACTTCACGCCGGCGCGGATGCGCACCGGGTCGATGAAACGGCTGCGGTACACGCGCCAGTTCTTGGGTGTGCCCGCCGGCGGCGGCTGCACCAGCTTGCGGACGAGGGGCAGGAACTGGGCGCGGCCGACGGCCTGGCGGACCCAGTCGCGGTCGAGGTCCCGGCGCAGCGCGACTTCCTCGGCCCAGCGCATCGCCTCCTCGTGGCTGGCGTAGGGCACGCCGCGCTGGCTGTTGCGCTCGGCTGCGGCACGCTTGCGCGCGGACTGGGCGGCGGCGGGGGCCGCGAGCACGGCGGCGGCCAGCAGGAGGGTGGCGGCGAGGCGTATTCGTGACATCAACCGGGCCAGGCAAGGTGTTTGAATTCGCGCTGGAGTGCGGCCAGGCTCGCACCCGGCGCGCGGGCATAGCGCTGCATTTCCAGCTTGAGCAGCCAGTCTGCCAGCGCCTGGGCCTGGCCGCCGAAACGCACTGTGACAAGGGCGGCGATGCGGCGCGGTGGCGCAGCCGGCGGCAGCTCCAGTCCGGCCCGCAGCAGGCGCTTGCGCGTGCGGGCGAGCAGGCGCAGCCAGGGGTCGTGCTGGCGGCGCTCCCACAGCGTCCAGGCGGCGCCGCACAGCGCGACGAAGACGAGCAGGCCCAGCAGGACGAGGCTCAGGTCCTCCCAGCTCGGCGATTCGAAGCCCAGGTTCTTCAGCAGGTCGAGCTGCTTGCTTTGCGTGTAGTTCAGCACCCATTGGTTCCAGCCGTTGTTCAGGGCCTCCCAGGCGGAACGCAGGTGGGCCGCCAGGGTCGGCGTGACGGCGCCGAAGGCCGTGGCGATCGCGCCCCGCGGCGGCTGCAGCCGCTCGAACGCGCCGGTGCGGCCGGGGGCGACGGCCGAGGTCGGGTCCACCCTCACCCAGCCCTGGCCGGACAGCCACACCTCGGTCCATGCGTGCGCGTCGCTCTGCCGCACGATCCAGAAACCGTCCACCGGGTTGCGCTCGCCACCCTGGTAACCCGTCACCACGCGGGCGGGGATGTCCATGGCGCGCATCAACACCGCGAAGGCCGACGCGATGTGCTCGCAAAAGCCCTCCTTGCGGTCGAACCAGAACTCGTCGGCCGTGTGCGTGCCATAAACGCCGGGGTCCAGCGTGTAGTAGTAATTGCCCGTGCGAAGCCGGTTCAGCGCGGCCTGCACCAGTGCCGCCGATCCGGCGCCGGCCAACTTCGGGTCGCCCCGGATTTCCGTGGCCAGGGCCAGTGTGCGCGGGTTGAAACCGTCGGGCAGCTCCGTGTATTGCGGCAGCACGGCGGCGGCGGTGGTGCGGGGGCCATGCCGGAACACGGGATGGCTCTCGGCGCGATAGCGCAGCAGGTCGGTGACCGGCCGGTTCGCGACCCACTGCAGCTCGCTCGTCATCGCGGTTTCGAAACCGGGCACGTCGGGGCGCTTCGCGGCGGCGTCCAGCACGATGATCCACGGCCGGTTGCTGGGCTCCATGGTCACTTCGTAGCGCACCGGCGCGCCCAGCACCTGCAGCTGGGCGTTGCCCGGGATGACGGGAGCGAAGCGCGATCCCAGGCGCGGCTGCAGCGGGCGCCATTCGCGCCCGTCGAAGGTGGACAGCACCGGGCCGCGGAAATAGAGGTCGCTTTGCGGGGGCGCGGCGCCCTCGAACTTCACGCGCATGGCGATCGTTTCGTCCAGCGCCAGGCTGGCGATGTTGCCCACCTGCATGCTGGCCGACAGGCCGCTGCGCCCCGCCATCGCGTCGCTCGGGATTCCCCACAGCGGCGCGAAGCGCGGGAACAGCATGAAGAGCACGGCCATGATCGGCGCGCCCAGCAGCGCCATCGCCGCCGCCGTGCGCGCGGCCTGCGCCAGCGGCGGCCGGCCCACGGGCATGTGGGCGTTGACCAGCGCGGTGAGCAGGCCCAGCAGCGCCACCAGCATGGCGGCCGCCGTCGCGAGCGACTGCGAGAAGAAGAAGTTCGTGAGCATCGTGAAGAAGCCCAGGAAGAAGATGACGAAGGCGTCCCGCCGCGCCCGCAGCTCCAGCGTCTTGAGCGCCAGCAGCGCCACGATCAGCGTGACCCCGGCGTCGCGGCCGAGCAGCGTCCGGTGCGTCGCGTAGGTTGCCGCCAGCGTCACGGCGAGCAGGACGAGCAGCCACCAGGAGCGCGGCAGCGGCCGGCCGGCCACGGCGATCCAGCCGCGCCACAGCAGCACCGCGCCCGCCAGCGCGCTGGCCCACCACGGCAGGTTGGCGACCTGCGGCAGCATCACCCAGCCGATCACCAGCAGCAGGAACAGCGTGTCCCGGGCGTCGCGCGGGAGGGCATTGAGGCGGGTCAGCATACGGCTAAGGCCTGCAGGCAACGGCGCCTGTGCGCCTCGCCGGTGGAGGGCTTGAGCTCGTGGCCGGGCAGGCGCAGCCCGTAGTCCAGGCCCAGGCGGTCGGCCTGCAGCACCCACGCCGCCAGGCGCGAGAGCTTGCCTTCGATGTCCAGGTGCCCGGCCTGGGCGAAGTCCAGCCAGAGCTCATAGCGCTGGGCCTGCTGGGTGTCGCGGCTGACCAGCTCGTCGTTCTTCGCCGCCTTCTTCCAGACGACCAGCTTGAGCGGGTCGCCGCGGCGGTAGGCTCGCACGCCGTCGAACTCGCCGCTCGTGCTCACCCGCGTCGCCGAGGCGCCGCCGGAGCGCGGCTCGCCGGGCGGCAGGGGCGGCGGGAACGCCTCCGGCGCGGGGTACACGAGCACCTGCGCGGCCGGCCGCCACACCGTCCACACCCGGAAAGTGCCGAGCGGGAAGCGCGTTTCCGCCGTGAGCGGCGGCACCCGGTGCAGCCCGCGGCGCCCGGGCCTGAACGCGACATGCACCGTGGCCATGGCCTGCGGCGGCACGTCGGTCCAGACCCAGCGGTCCTCGTGGGTGGCGTCCAGCACCGCCAGGCCGATGCCGTAGCGCGTGGAGGCCCGCTCGTTGGTCAACACCACGGACAGCGTGGCGCTGGTCCCCGCGAACTGCGCCTCGGGCGTCATGAGGTTCATGGTGAGGCCGCGCAGCGTGGCGTGGCACACGTGCATGCCGACGACGGCGCTGCCGGCCAGCAGGAACGTGAGCAGGTAGCCGAGGTTCAGCTGGTAGTTGATGGAGGCGACCAGCAGCAGCAGCATCGTCAGCCCCAGCATGAGGCCGGGGCGCGTGGGCAGGATGTACACGTTGCGCTGGGTGAGCGTCATCGTGTCCGCCAGCGGCAGGCGCGCTTGCCACCATTGGCGGAAGCGCCGGCGGACGAAGGAGATCGGGCTCAATGACACATGACGCGGCTGCTGCGCAGCCGGCATGGCAAATGACTGAGCGTTCTTGTCATTCGTCATTGACGCCGAAGGCGAAGTCATTTGTCGTTCCTCAGGGCAGGGCCACGGCTTCCAGCATCGCGCGCACCTGCTCGATCGGGCCGCGGCCCGCGTCGCCCACCGGGACCAGCCGGTGCGCCACCGTCTGCGGCAGGATGGCCTGCACGTCGTCGGGGGCGACGTAGTCGCGCCCGCTCAGCATGGCCTGGGCCTTGGCGGCGCGCACCACGGCGATGCCGGCGCGCGGCGACAGGCCCTGCAGGAACCAGCGGCCGGAGCGGGTGGCGGCCACGAGGTCCTGCACGTAGTTCAGCAGGGGGTCGGCCGCATGGACCTGCAGGACTTTCTGCTGCAGCAGCTGCAGGTCCACCGGCGTCAGGGTGTTGTGCATGGCTTCGACCATGCCGCGCCGGTCGGCGCCGTTCAGCAGCTCGCGTTCGGCGGCGCGGTCCGGGTAGCCGAGCGAGATCCGCATCAGGAAGCGGTCCAGCTGGGATTCGGGTAGCGCGAAAGTGCCCAGCTGGTCGTGCGGGTTCTGGGTGGCGATGACGAAGAAGGGCGAGGGCAGGGCCCGCGTCTCGCCCTCGACCGTGACCTGCTTTTCCTCCATCGCCTCGAGCAGGGCGCTCTGCGTCTTGGGGCTGGCACGGTTGATCTCGTCGGCCAGCAGGACCTGCGCGAAGACCGGCCCCGGATGGAAGACGAAAGCCTCCTTGCCGCGCTCGTAGATCGAGACGCCCGAGAGGTCGCTGGGCATCAGGTCGGCCGTGAACTGCACCCGCGAGAAGTGCAGGCCGAAGGCGCGCGAGAGCGCGTGGGCCAGGGTGGTCTTGCCGACGCCGGGCACGTCCTCGATCAGGAGGTGGCCCCCGGCCAACAGGCAGGCGACGCAGTCGCGCACCTGGGCGGGTTTGCCCACCAGCACCGTGTTAAGCTGGTCGAGGAGCGCCTTGAGTTTTTGTTGTGCTTCCATATGAGGCACGACGTTATCCGAAATCGGCTACCGAAGAGCATCGCAAGTGAATAAAACCGGGTATTTCACGCACCCCGATTTCAGGAAGCATGAAATGGGGCCGGGCCATCCCGAGTGCCCCGAACGTCTCGATGCGATCGACGACAGGCTGCTGGCCTCCGGCATCCGCGACTTCCTGGATCACCGGGACGCACCGCAGGCGGCCCTGGGCGATATCGAACTGGCCCACACCCACATGCACGTGATGTCGCTGCGCGGCATGGCCGAAGGGCTGCCCGACCAGATCGACGCCGGCGGCGGGGGCTATGCCCGGATCGACCCCGACACCACGATGAATGTCCACACCTGGGACGCCGCGCTGCGCGCTGCCGGCGCGACGCTGGCGGCCACCGACGCTGTCCTGGCCGGCGAGCTCGAAAACGCCTTCTGCGCCGTGCGGCCGCCGGGCCACCACGCCTGCCGGGACCACGCGATGGGTTTCTGCTTCTTCAACAACATCGCCATCGCGGCGCGCTACGCGCTGGACCGGCATGGCCTCCAGCGCGTGGCCGTCGTCGACTTCGACGTGCACCACGGCAACGGTACCGAGGACATCCTCGCCGGCGACGACCGCGTGCTGATGGTGAGTTTCTTCCAGCACCCGTTCTACCCCTACAGCGGCGACACGCCGCACTCGGCGAACATGGTCAACCTGCCCGTGCCGGCGTACACGCGCGGCATGGAAATCCGCGAAATGATCGACTACGCATGGATGCCGCGGCTCGAAGCCTTCCGGCCCGAGATGATCTTCATCAGCGCGGGCTTCGACGCTCACCGCGAGGACGACCTCGGCCAGCTCGGGCTGGTGGAGTCGGACTACCAGTGGATCACCTGGAAGGTCAAGGAAGTCGCGAAGAGGCATTCGAAGGGGCGGATCGTCTCGGCCCTGGAAGGCGGCTACAACCTCGATGCCCTGGGGCGCAGCGTCGAGGCCCATCTGCGCGTCCTGGCCGATCTATGACACCCCCCGACCTGGAGAAATCGAAATGAAGAACGACGCTTGCGTCACTGACGCGGTGCTGTACGAACGCAACGAGCGCGGCATCGTCACGCTCACGATGAACCGGCCGGCCAACTTCAACGCGCTGAGCGAGGAGATGCTGGCCGCCCTGCAGGGCGCGCTGGACCGCGTGGCTGCGGACGACACGGCGCGCGTCGTCGTCCTTGCCGGCGCCGGCAAGGCCTTCTGCCCGGGCCACAACCTCAAGGAAATGATCGAGAAGCCGTCGCTGGCGTACTACCAGCAGCTTTTTGCGCAGTGCAGCCGCGTGATGCTCTCGATCCTGAAACTGCCCGTGCCGGTGATCGCGCGGGTGCACGGCATCGCCACCGCGGCCGGCTGCCAGCTGGTGGCCCAGTGCGACCTGGCGGTGGCTTCCACGGAAGCCCGCTTTGCCGTCAGCGGGGTGAACTACGGATTGTTCTGCTCCACGCCCAGCGTGCCGCTGCTGCGCAACATCGCGCCCAAGCAGGCGATGGAAATGCTGGTGACGGGCGACTTCATCAGCGCGCAGCAGGCGCTGGAGCGCGGCCTCGTGAATCGCGCAGTGCCGCCCGACCAGCTCGACGCCGAAGTGGAAGGCCTGGTCGCGAGCATCCTGCAGAAGCCCCGCACGGCGATCGCCATGGGCAAGGAGCTGTTCTACCGCCAGCGCGAGATGGGCATCGAAGCCGCCTACCAGCTGGCCAACCAGACCATGGCCGTCAACATGATGGACGGCTGCGCCCAGGAAGGCTTCACCGCCTTCACCGAGAAGCGCAAGCCCGCGTGGAAGTGAACCACCCCCCGCGAAGACCCCGTAGGCGTCCATGATCGACATCGACAAGCTGGTCCAGGACCTGGGCCATCCGGGCGTGCCGTTGGAATTCGGCGTGCTGCTGGGCTGCCTGGTGATCGCGTTCGGCATCTGCTGGCTGGTCGGCCGGCGCCAGGCGCCCGAGTCGGTCTGGTTCGGGCGCGCCATCGTCGACGGCCTGCTGTTTCCCGTCCTGGCGCTGGTGTTCACCTACAGCGCGACGCTGGCGCTGGCGCCGCTGCAGAAAGTGGCGTTGCTCAAGCTGGCGCTGCCCATCCTGGTGTCGCTGGCCGGAATCCGCTTCCTCGCGCGGGTCTTCACCGTCGTCTTTCCGCGCTCGGGCCTCGCCCGGCTGATCGAGCGCCTGTTCTCGTGGATGGCCTGGATCGCGGCGGTGCTGTGGATCGTGGGGCTGCTGCCCGCCGTGATGGACGAGATGGACGCGATCCATTTCGCGTTCGGCAAATCCCGCGTCAGCCTGCTGGCCGTCGTGCAGGGCGTGCTCTCCTCCGGCGCCGTGCTGGTGGTGGCGCTGTGGATTTCCGCGGTGCTGGAGCGCAAGGTGCTGCGCGACGCGGTGGCCGACCTGTCGCTGCGCAAGGTGGCGGGCAACGCCATCCGAGCCGTGCTGATGCTGGTGGGCATCCTGTTCGCGCTGTCGGCCGTCGGCGTGGACCTGACCGCGCTGTCGGTGCTCGGCGGGGCGCTGGGTGTGGGCCTGGGCTTCGGGCTGCAGAAGCTCGCGGCCAACTACGTCAGCGGCTTCGTGATCCTGTTCGAGCGCAGCTTGCGCATCGGCGACACGGTGCGGGTGGACAATTTCGAGGGGGTCGTGGCCGACATCAAGACGCGCTACACGCTGATCCGGTCGGCGGGCGGCCGCGAATCGATCGTGCCGAACGAGAAGCTGATCACCGAGCGCATCGAGAACCTCTCGCTCGCCGACCCGCGCATCCTGCTCTGGACCGACATCACCGTGGGCTACGACAGCGACGTGGACCTGGTGCAGCGCATCCTGCTGGACGCCGCGCGCTCGTCGGACAGGGTCCTCGCCGACCCGGAGCCGGCGGCGCGGCTCGTGAAGTTCGGCGCCGACGGCCTGGAGTTCACGCTGCAGTTCTGGATCGGCGACCTGCAGAACGGCCAGATGAATGTGCGCTCCGACGTCAACCTGCACATCCTCAAGTCGCTGCGCGAGGCGGGGATCGAGATTCCCTTCCCGCAGCGGGTGGTGCACCTCAGGCCCGACGCCGGCGTCACTTCATCATCGACGGCAGCCACAGGCTGATCTGGGGCACGGCCAGCAGGATGCCCAGGGTGATGATCTGGACCAGCACATAGGGCCCAACCCCCCGGAAGATGGTGGCCAGGCCCACCCTGGGCAGCAGGGTATTGAGCACGAACAGGTTCATGCCCACCGGCGGGGAGATCAGGCCGATCTGGATCACCATCACGATCAGCACGCCGAACCAGACCGGGTCGAACCCCAGCTGCGTCACGATCGGGAAGAAGAGGGGGATGGTGAGCAGCACCATCGTCAGCTCTTCCATCACGGTGCCCAGGATCACGTAGATCACCATCATGGCGGCGACGATCATGATGGGCGACAGGCCGATCGATGTGATGGTTTGCGTCAGTTGCATCGGCATCGACGTGAAGTTGACGAAGTTGGCGAAGATGGTGGCCGCGATCAGCAGGGTGAACAGCATGGCCGTCGTGCGCGCCGACTCGACCAGGATGCTGGCCAGCACCTTCCAGGTGAGCGTCCTGCGTCCGAGCGCAAAGAAGAACGCGCCCGACGCCCCGATGCCTGCGCCTTCCGTGGCCGTGAAGACGCCCCCGTAGATACCGCCCAGCACCACCACGACGAGGACCAGCACGCCCCAGATGCCGCGCAGCGCCTCCAGCCGCTGTGCCCAGGTGAAGGTCTCACCGGCGGGCGCATGCTGGGGGTCCCGGGAGGTCACGACGACCACGGCGGCCATCAGCAGGACCGCGGTGAGCAGGCCGGGCAGCACACCGGCGGCGAACAGCTTGCCGATGTGCGTCTCGGTCACGATGCCGTAGATCACCATGATCGTGGACGGCGGGATCATGATGCCCAGCGTGCCGCCCGCGGCGATGACGCCGGTGGACAGCGAATCGCTGTAGCCCAGCCTTTTCATCGATGGGTAGGCCACTTTGCTCATGGTGGCGGCCGTCGCGATCGACGAGCCGCAGATGGCGCCGAAGCCGGCGCAGGCAACGATGGTGGCGTGTGCCAGGCCACCCCGTCGGTGGCCGATCAGCGTATACGCGGCGTGGAACAGTTCGTGGGCCAGCCCGGCCCGCGCGACGAAGTTGCCCATCAGGACGAACAGCGGGATGACCGACAGGGTGTAGGCAAATCCCGTCTCGTGCACGACCTGGGCGGCGCTTGCGATGGCCGGCAGCCAGCCGCGGGTGAGGCCGATGCCCGCCACGCCGACCAGGCCCATGGCGAACGCCAGCGGCACGCGCAGCAAGGCCAGGGCGAAGATGGCCAGGAAACCCAGCAGCGCCTCCGTCACAAGAGGGGTCCCTCGTGCGCGTCGCGGCCGGCATCGGGCCGGCCCAGCAGGATCAGGTGGATCAAGCCCGTCAGGCCGCAGAGGATGCTCATCCCGTAGATGAACGGATGCTTGGGGATGCCCAGCTGGGCCGTCGTCTCGCCGGAGGCCCTGAAATCGTTCCCGGTTTGCCACATGAGCCAGGCGAGGCCCATCATGGCAGCCGCGCACAGTCCATGGACCAACCCGCGCTGGATCGTGCGGAACCCCTTCGGCAGCCTGGAATCCAGCGAGTCGAACACCACGTGCTCGCCCCGCAGCGACACCAGGGGCAGCGCCGCGAAGATCACGGCCACCATCAGCAACTCCGTCAGTTCGAGCGAACCGGGGATCGAATTGGACAGGAGCTTGCGGCCGCCCACATCGAAGAACGTGAGCGCCATGATCGCGAACAGCGCCACGGCAGCCGTGACGCCGCAAGCGCTCTCTATGGTTCTTTTCAAGTCCGTGCCTCGGGAGGAAAAGGAAGGGCGGCACCCGCGCATGCGGCGTGCCGCCCGGGACCCGGCGCGTATCGCCGGGTGGGGCCCGGCCTATTTTTGCAGCTTCGCCGTTTCGGCGCGGAATTCCGCCAGCACCCCGGCCGCGTTCTTCAGGCCGCCCTTCGACTCGGCGGCCTGGGCCCAGTCGCGCTCGAGCCGGTTGATGCGGATGGTGACTTCGCTCACCAGGGCCGGGCTGGCCCTGACGATGGCGACGCCGTTCTTCTGCATGTTCTCGGTGGCCCTGGCGTCCACCACGTCCCAGCCCTTGCCGAAGATGCGGGCAGCCGTTTCGCCGGAGATGGCGTCGATCGCCTTCTTCTCGTCGGCGGTGAGCTTGTCGTACCGGGCCGGGTTCATCATGAACACGAAGCTGGTGTTGTACAACCCGCCCGGGAAGACGGTGGCGTACCTGATGATCTTGTCGATCTTGAAGGAATCGGTGGATTCGGCGGGGAACAGCGTGCCGTCCATGACGCCGGAGGAGAGCAGCTCGTACGAGTCCGGCGCGGGCTTGAGCGTGACGTTCATGCCCAGTGTCTTGGAGATCTCGTTGACCATGCCGCCGCCCACGCGGAACTTGAGGCCGCCGAGGTCCTCGACCCTGGTGACCGGGCGCTTGGTGTTGAACACGATGCCGGGGCCGTGGGTGAAGTAGGCCAGCGGCTTGACGCCCTGCTTCTGGTGCTCGGCATTGAATTCGGGATGTTTGCTGGCAATGCGGTTGAAGGCCACGGACAGCGGCTCCGCCTTGTCGCCCAGGAACGGAAGTTCAGCCATCTGGGTCAGCACGAACCGCCCGGGCGTGTAGCCGTGCACGGTGAAAGAAACGTCGGCCAGGCCGTTCTTGACGGCGTCCAGGGTTCCGGGCGCCGGAGCGACCCCCCGGGGCAGGATGTTGCACTTCATCTTCGCGGCCGTGTTCTTCTCGAGCAGGTCGCACCATTCCTTCTGGGCCACGCTCAGGGAGTGGGTCGGTGGCAGCCAGCTCGACACCGTGAGGACGGTCTGGGCGGCGACGGGGCCGGCCAGCGCGGCGGCGGCCAGAAGAAGAAAGTGTCGTTTCATGCGGAAGGCTCCTTGTGGGCGTTGGCGTCGACTGTAAACTTGGGCAGTGCCGGGAGTGGTCCAGACTTACCCGAGTTCGCCGACCCGCCGGTCGGCGAACTGTCTTGGGGTGGACACCTTTTGACTCCGGACACTCAATGGGCCGGTGCTCGCGCCTATAATCCAAAAACGAACGGTCGTTCTTTTTTGTTTCCGCACCCATTTGTCGCCGAAACGAAAATGCCGTGGTGCAGTGCCGCATAGAATTCCAGTTTACGTAAACGTCAATTCCAAAACTCTCTTAGGAGCCGCGAGCATGAAGGTCCTGGTACCGGTCAAACGGGTGGTCGACTACAACGTGAAAGTCCGGGTCAAGTCGGACAACACGGGCGTCGACATCGCCAACGTGAAGATGAGCATGAACCCGTTCGACGAGATCGCCGTCGAAGAGGCCGTGCGCCTGAAGGAAAAGGGCGTGGTGACGGAAGTCATTGCCGTCTCCTGCGGCGTCGCGCAGTGCCAGGAAACCCTGCGCACCGCGATGGCCATCGGGGCGGACCGCGCCATCCTGGTGGAAACCACCGAGGAGCTGCAGCCCCTGTCGGTGGCCAAGCTGCTCAAGGCCCTGGTGGACAAGGAACAGCCGGGCCTGGTGATCCTGGGCAAGCAGGCCATCGACGACGATGCCAACCAGACCGGCCAGATGCTGGCCGCGCTGTGCGACCTGCCGCAGGCCACTTTCGCTTCCAAGGTGGAGATCGCCGACGGCAAGGCCCGCGTCACGCGCGAAGTCGACGGCGGCCTGGAGACCGTCACGGTGAGCCTGCCGGCCATCATCACGGCCGACCTGCGCCTGAACGAGCCGCGTTACGTGACCCTGCCCAACATCATGAAGGCCAAGAAAAAGCAGCTGGACACCTTCAAGCCCGCCGACCTGGGCGTGGAGATCAAGCCGCACCTGAAGACCCTCAAAGTGACCGAGCCGCCCAAGCGCTCGGCCGGCATCAAGGTGCCCGATGTCGCAACCCTGGTTGCCAAACTCAAGAACGAAGCCAAGGTGATCTGACATGACCGCACTTGTTATTGCCGAACACGACAACGCCTCCATCAAGGGCGCGACCCTCAACACCGTCACGGCCGCGGCCCAATGCGGCGGCGACGTCCATGTGCTGGTGGCCGGCCACAACGCCGGTGAAGCGGCCAGGCAGGCCGCCCAGATCGCCGGCGTGAGCAAGGTGATCCACGCCGACGGCGAGCACTTCGCCCATGGCCTGGCCGAGAACGTGGCCGCGCAGGTGCTGGCCATCGCCGGCTCCTACAGCCACATCCTGTTCCCGGCGACAGCCAGCGGCAAGAACATCGCCCCGCGCGTGGCCGCCAAGCTCGACGTGGGCCAGATCAGCGATGTCACCAAGGTCGACAGCGCCGATACGTTCGAGCGGCCGATCTACGCCGGCAACGCGATCTCGATCGTGCAGAGCCTGGACGAGAAGAAAGTGATCACCGTGCGCACGACCGGCTTCGACCCGGCGGCGGCCACCGGCGGTTCAGCCTCCGTCGAAACGGCAACGGCCGTGGCCGACACCGGCAAGAGCAAGTTCGAGGGCAACGAGATCGCCAAGAACGACCGGCCCGAACTCACGGCCGCCAAGATCATCGTCTCGGGCGGCCGCGCGCTGGGCAGCGCCGAGAAGTTCAACGAAGTGATGACGCCCCTGGCCGACAAGCTGGGCGCCGCGATCGGCGCCAGCCGCGCGGCGGTCGACGCCGGCTACGCGCCCAACGACCTGCAAGTCGGCCAGACCGGCAAGATCGTGGCGCCGCAGCTGTACATCGCCGCGGGCATTTCCGGGGCGATCCAGCACCTGGCCGGCATGAAGGACTCCAAGGTAATCGTGGCGATCAACAAGGACCCGGAAGCGCCGATCTTCTCGGTGGCCGACTACGGGCTGGAAGCGGACCTGTTCACGGCGATCCCGGAACTGATCGCGGCTCTTTGATGTAGTTCACTCCCTCCCCCTCCGGGGAGGGCGGGGGGTGGGGGCACCGCATGCCGGCATGCCCCCATCCCAACCTTCCCCCGGAGGGGGAAGGAGACAAGACAGGAGATCCCCATGGCATACACCGCCCCCGTCAAGGACATGCTGTTCGACATGCGGCATCTCGCAGGTCTCGACGAGATCGCGAAGATGCCGGGCTTCGAGGATGCCGGCTTCGATACCGCGCAGGCCGTCCTCGAGGAATGCGCCCGCTTCAACGAAGGCGTCGTCGCGCCGTTGAATGTCGAAGGCGACCGCAACCCGTCGAGCTGGAAGGATGGCGTGGTGACCACCACGCCCGGCTTCAAGGAAGCGTTCAGGCAGTACGCCGAAGGCGGCTGGCAGGGCCTGCAGCACCCGCAGGACTTCGGCGGGCAGGGCCTGCCCAAGACCATCGGCGCGGCCTGCAGCGAGATGCTGAACTCCGCGAACATGAGCTTCGCGCTGTGCCCCCTGCTCACCGACGGCGCCATCGAGGCGCTGTTGACGGCGGGGTCCGACGAGCTCAAGGCGACCTACCTGGAAAAGCTGGTGAGCGGCCAATGGACCGGCACCATGAACCTGACCGAGCCGCAGGCCGGCTCGGACCTCGCGCTGGTGCGCACGCGCGCGGAACCGCAGCCGAACGGCACGTACAAGATCTTCGGCACGAAGATCTTCATCACCTACGGCGAGCACGACATGGCGGAGAACATCGTGCACCTCGTGCTGGCGCGAGTCACCGGCGCGCCGGAAGGCGTGAAGGGCATCAGCCTGTTCGTGGTGCCCAAGTTCATGGTCGGCAAGGACGGGTCGCCGGGCGCGCGCAACGACGCGCATTGCGTGAGCATCGAGCACAAGCTGGGCATCAAGGCCTCGCCGACGGCGGTGCTGCAGTTCGGCGACCACGGCGGCGCCGTCGGTTACCTGGTGGGGCAGGAAAACCGCGGCCTGGAGTACATGTTCATCATGATGAACGCCGCCCGTTACGCGGTGGGCGTGCAGGGTGTCGCGATCGCCGAGCGCTCCTACCAGCAGGCCGTCGCGTACGCCAGGGACCGCGTCCAGTCGCGGCCCGTGGACGGCTCGATGAACGCCAGCGCGCCCATCATCCACCACCCGGACGTGAAGCGCATGTTGATGACGATGCGCGCGTACACCGAGGGTTGCCGCGCCATGGCGACGGTGGCAGCCGCCGCGTATGACGCTTCCCATCACCACCCCGATGCGGAAGTGCGCAAGCAGAACCAGGCCTTCTACGAGTTCATGGTGCCGCTGGTCAAGGGCTACAGCACGGAGATGAGCCTGGAGGTGACGTCGCTGGGCGTGCAGGTGCATGGCGGCATGGGCTTCATCGAGGAGACCGGCGCCGCGCAGTACTTGCGCGACTCGAAGATCCTCACCATCTACGAAGGCACGACGGCGATCCAGGCCAATGACCTCGTGGGCCGCAAGACCGGCCGCGATGGCGGGCAGACGGCCAAGGCCATCGCCGCGCAGATCGCGAAGACGGAAGCCGAGCTGGGCAAGCGCGACAGCGTCGAGGCCCGCGCGATGCTCAAGCGGCTTTCCGCGGCACGCCACGCCTTTGTCGATGCGGTGGAGTTCGTGGCGGGCAACGGCAAGACGTCGCCCAACGCGGTGTTCGCCGGCTCGGTGCCTTACCTCATGCTGGCCGGCAACGTGATGGCCGGCTGGCAGCTGGCGCGCTCGCTGCTCGTGGCCGAAGACCTGATGGCCAAGGGCGAGGACACGGCGTTCATGCAGGCGAAGATCGCGACCGCGCGCTTCTACGCCGACCACATCCTGTCCAAGGCACCCGGCATCCGTGACGCCATCGTCGAGGGCGCGGACAGCGTCACGGCGCTGCCGGTGGAAGCGTTCTAAGCCATCCAGAGGAAACCGATGTCCCAACTCCCCGCCGCCCTGCGGAACCTCGCGCTGCCCGTCATCGGCTCGCCGCTGTTCATCATCAGCAACCCGAAGCTGGTGATCGAGCAATGCAAGGCGGGCATTGTCGGATCGATGCCCGCGCTCAATGCCCGGCCCGCGGCGCAGCTGGACGAATGGCTGCACGAGATCACCGAGACGCTGGCGGCCTACAACCGCGCCAACCCGGAGCAGCCGGCGGCGCCGTTCGCCATCAACCAGATCGTGCACAAGAGCAACGACCGCCTGCAGCACGACATGGAGATGGTCGTCAGGTACAAGGTGCCGATCGTCATCACGTCGCTGGGCGCGCGCACCGACGTGAACGACGCGATCCACGGCTATGGCGGCATCGTGCTGCATGACATCATCAACAACGCCTTCGCGCACAAGGCGATCGACAAGGGCGCGGACGGCCTGATCGCGGTGGCGGCCGGCGCCGGCGGCCACGCGGGCGTGAAGAGCCCGTTCGCGCTGATCCAGGAAATCCGCCAGTGGTTCGACGGCCCGCTGGCGTTGTCGGGCTCGATCTCCACCGGCGGCGCCGTCCTGGCGGCGCAGGCCATGGGCGCGGACTTCGCGTACATCGGTTCGGCTTTCATCGCCACGCACGAGGCGCGCGCCAGCGACGCATACAAGCAGGCGATCGTCGAGTGCAACTCGGACGACATCGTGTACTCGAGCCTGTTCACGGGCGTGCACGGCAACTACCTGAAGCCATCGATCATCGCCGCGGGCATGGACCCGGACAACTTGCCGGAAGGCGACGTCAAGACCATGAACTTCTCGGGCGGCGAAGGCAGCAAGAGCAAGGCCTGGAAGGACATCTGGGGCTGCGGCCAGGGCATCGGCGCCGTGACCGAGGTCGTCAGCACGGCGGCGCTGGTGGCCCGGCTGAAGCGCGAATACCGCGAGGCGCAGCAGCGGCTGCTGCCGCAAGCCGAGATCGCGGTGGCGTGACGGGCGCGGTGGGCACCCCGTGCCCGCCATCACTTGCCGTACGTCAGCTCCGTCGCCCGGCCCCAGAACACGCGGTACATGAAGATCGTGTACGCGATGATCGCGGGCAATGTGATCGCCACGCCGACGAAGATGAAGACCAGCGATTTGGTCGCGCTCGCGGCCTGCCAGACGGTGAGCCGATCGATCACGATGTACGGGTACAGGCTGTAGGCCAGGCCGATGAAGGCCAGCACGAAGATCAGCACCGTGCTCGCGAAAACCACCCAGCCATAGCCCGCCGCGACCACGTTCGGCCGCGCCGTGACGTGAAACGCGGCGTAGAACGCGACGGCGCAGGCCACCGGGATCGGCAGCAGGCCGAGGAATTGCGGCATGTCGAACCACCGGTCGAACACGGTCTGGCTCACCAGCGGCGACGCAAGCGAGATGGCCACCAGCGCGAGCCCCATCGGCCACAGGACGCGGCGCGCCCAGCGCACGGCCTTCGCCTGCAACTCGTCGCCGGTCTTCATGATCAGCCAGCCCGCGCCGAGCATGGCGTAACCGGTGGGCAGGGTCAGTGCGATGCCCAGGCTGAACAGCAACGACTCCCAGCCGTGGTCGAAACCGGTGAGATAACTGCCCAGCATCCAGCCCTGCGCCATCGCGGCCATCAGCGAGCCGAGCGCGAACAGGTTGTTCCAGGTGCGCTTGTGAGCCGCGCGCGCCTTCACCCGGAAGTCGAACGACACGCCACGCAGGATCAGCCCGATCAGCATGACGGCCACCGGCAGGTACAAAGCCGACAGCACGATACCGTGTGCGATCGGGAAGGCGATCAACAGCACGCCGATGCCCAGCACCAGCCAGGTTTCGTTGGCGTCCCAGAATGGGCCGATGCTGGACACCATCACGTCCTTCTGCTGGTCGGTCGCGAAGGGCAACAGGAGTCCGACCCCGAGGTCGTAGCCGTCCAGCACCACGTAGGCCAGCAGCGCCAGCCCCATCACCGCCATGAAGACGAGCGGCAAGATGTATCCCCAGGTAACCGTCATGGCCGCTCCTTTCAGGCCGGACCGCGCACCGGCGTTGCCGCATTGGCGCTCTGCGGGGTCTGCGCCGTGGGTTGCGCCGGGTGGCTGGCCATGTACATGAGCACCAGCACGTAGGAAGCGAGGAGGAACACGTACACGGCGAGGTACGCGATGAGGGTGGACAGCACCATGCCGGTGGGGTGGGCGGCGACGGCGTCCGCGGTGCGCAACAGGCCATGCACCAGGAACGGCTGCCTTCCTATCTCGGTGACGTACCAGCCGGCGAGCGTGGAGACCCAGCCCGAGAAAGTCATGGCGGCGAGCAGCCGCAGCTGCCAGCGCGAGAACGCAACGGCATCGTCCTTCACGGACTGGCCGCGGCCACGCCAGAGCGTCCAGCACGCCCACCACGACACCAGCAGCATCAGCACGCCCATGCCCACCATGACGCGAAAGCCCCAGAACACGGGGGCGACGGGCGGGTGCGCATCGGGGAATTCATTCAGGCCCTTGATCTCGGCTTCGCTGTCGTGCGCGAGGATCAGGCTGCCCAGCTTGGGCACCTGGATCGCGTAGTCGGTCCGGCCTTCCTTTTCGTTGGGCCAGCCGAACAGCGTGAGGGCCGCGCCTTTCTCGGTGTGCCAGATGCCCTCGATCGCCGCGATCTTGGCCGGCTGGTGCTCCAGGGTGTTCAGCCCGTGCAGGTCGCCGGCGATGATTTGCAGCGGGATCGCGACGGCCGCCGCGATCACCGACGCACGCAACGCGCGGCGCGTGCCGCCATTGGCGGTGCCCCGCAGCAGCTGCCAGGCCGAGAGCCCCGCGATCAGGAACGCCGCCGTCAGCGTCGAGGCGAGCAGCTTGTGCACCAGGCGGTAGGGGAACGACGGATTGAAGATCACCTCCAGCCAGCTCGTGGCGTGGAATCGGCCGTCGATGATCTCGTAGCCGGTGGGCGTCTGCATCCACGAATTGAGGCTGAGGATCCAGAACGCCGACAGGGTGGTGCCGCCCGCCACCATCAACGTGGCGAAGAGGTGCACGCGATCCGAGACGCGGCCGCGGCCGAACAGCATGATCCCCAGGAAAGTCGCTTCCAGGAAGAACGCCGTGAGCACCTCGTAGCCCAGCAGCGGGCCGGCGATATTGCCGGCCTTTTCCATGTAGCCCGGCCAGTTGGTGCCGAACTGGAACGTCATGGTGATGCCGGAGACCACGCCGATCGCGAAGGTCAGCGCGAAGATCTTCGTCCAGAGGTAATACGCTTCTTCCCACGACTGCGCGGCGGCGGTGCCCTTCGAGGCGCTGTGGCGCATGCGGAAGTACACCAGGAACCAGCACAGCGCGATGTTGATCGTCGGGAAGAGGATGTGGAAGCTGATGTTGGCCGCAAACTGCAGCCGGGAAAGCAGGAGGGTGTCCATCTCATGGCATCCCGTTCAAGTGGACCGACAGGTGCGGCGGCAATGGCAAGCACCCATTATGTCGGCCTTCAGCCGGCTGTGCGCCGCAGGTCCGGCTCAGTTGGCGGAAACGGCCTCTTCCTGCACCAGCGAACGCTCGAGCGAGCTGATCAGGTCGGCAAGGCAATTCTCGAAGACGTGCAGGTGCTGCTCGACCTCGACGCGAGGGCGCTTCTCGCGGATCGCCGCTTCCAGCGCCTGCGCGTGCCCGGGCACGGCGACCGCGCCGATATTGCCCGCAACGCCCTTGGCCGTGTGGGCCAGGCGTTCCGCCGTGGGCCAGTCGCCCCGGTCCAGCGCATGCCTGAGTTCGGCCGGGCAGCTGCGCTGGCCATCCACGTAACGGCGGAGCATGGCCAGGTACAGGGGCTTCTTGCCCATCATGCGCCGCAGGCCCGCGGCCACGTCGAGGCCCGGCACTGCAGCGAGCGCAGGCGCATGGGCCCCGGTGGGTGCGGGCGCCTGCGGGGCCGGCACCGCGGCCGGGGCAGGCGTGCCGCCCGCTCCGGGCCTCGTGAGCCACTTGAGCAGGATGTCGCACAGCGCTGCTGGGTCGATCGGCTTGGTGATGAAGTCGTTCATGCCGGCGCCCAGGCAGCGTTCGCGATCCCGCTGCATGGCGTTCGCCGTCATGGCGACGATCGGCAGCGACGCGAGCCGCGCGTCCTTGCGCAGCTCGAGGGTGGCCGTGACGCCATCCATGACGGGCATCTGCATGTCCATCAGGACGACCCCATAGCGGCCGGGCCGCACCATGTCCAGGCACGTCCGCCCGTTGTCCGCCACGTCGACCTCGAAGCCAGCGTCGCGCAGGATCTCGCAAGCCACGTGCTGGTTGATGTCGTTGTCCTCCACCAGCAGGATGCGCGCACGTTTCACGCCGGCCAGCCGGTCGTCGGCCCGCGCGGCGTCCGCGCGCGCCTGCCGGCACTCGGTGAGCTGGCCGCTGAGCGCACTCACCGTGGTGTCGAACAGCATGGAGGCGTTGATCGGCTTGATCAGCACGTCCTCGATGCCCACCGATCCGGCCTGTTTCAGGACTTCCTCGCGCCCGTGCGCCGTCGCCATGACGATGAAGGGCGCCTGCCGCAGTTCCAGCGCATTCAGCCGGCGCGCGGTTTCGATGCCGTCCATCCCGGGCATGCGCCAGTCCAGGTACACCACGTCGAACGGTTCGCCGCGATGCGAAGCGCCCCGCACGGCTTCGATCGCCGCGGCGCCAGAGGGCGCCTCGGCCACGGTGAACGTCATTTCCTGCAGCATGGCGGTCAGCACGGCGCGCGCGCTGTCGCTGTCATCGACCACCAGCGCGCGGCGGTGCCGCAGGTCGGGCACGGGCAGGAGTTCGCGCCTGCGCGTCTCGCCCACGCCCGCTCGTACCGTGAACCAGAAGGTGCTGCCATGGCCGAAGCGGCTCTCGACGCCGACCTCGCCCCCCATCAGCCCGGCCAGGCTCTTGGAGATCGCCAGCCCCAGGCCCGTGCCGCCGTACTTGCGGGTGGTGGACGAGTCGGCCTGCTGGAAGCTCTGGAAGAGGCGCGCCTTCTGCTCCCCGGTCAGGCCGATCCCGGTGTCGGTGACGGAGAAGTGCAGGAGCACGTCCTTGGCGCTGCGCTCCAGCATGCGCACCGCGATCACGATCTCGCCGGCGTCCGTGTACTTCACGGCGTTGTTCGCGTAGTTGATCAGGATCTGGCCGACCCGCAGCGAGTCGCCGACCAGGCGGCGAGGCACGTCGGCGCCCACGTCGAACACCAGTTCGAGGCCCTTGGCGCCGCTCTTTTCCGAAATCAGGTTGGTGACGTTGTCCAGGAGCTTTTCCAGCTCGAACTCCGCGTGCTCCACCGTGAGCTTGCCCGCCTCCACCTTCGAGAAGTCGAGGATGTCGTTGATGACGCCCAGCAGGTGCTGGCCCGAGCCCTGCACCTTGGAGATGTAGTCGCGCTGGCGGGGCGTGAGGTCCGTCTTCAGGGCCAGGTGGGACATGCCGATGATCGCATTCATCGGCGTGCGAATCTCGTGGCTCATGTTGGCCAGGAAGTCCGTTTTCATGCGCGTCGCTTCCTCGGCGAGGTCCTTGGCGCGCCTGATCTCCTCCTCGGCCTGGCGGCGCCGCGTGACGTCGCGCCCGATCGCCAGGACGCCGAGCAGCTTGCCCTTTTCGTCGCGCATCGGGCTGCGCACGGTCTCGAGGATGATTTCGGAGCCGTCCGAGCCGATCACGGGCTCTTCCACCACGGCCTTCTGCAGGCTGCGCAGCACCTCGTCGTCGCGGCCGCGAACGATCCGGGCCACCTCGTCGGGGAACAGGTCCGCGCACTGGCGACCCGCCACGTCGGCGACGGTCACGCCGCGGAAACTCGCAAACGCCTCGTTGCAGCCCAGGAAGACGCCCTGCGGATCGCGGTAGGAGATGATGTCCGGGATCGAATTGATGAGAGCGGACAGCAGCGCCTGCTGGCGCGAGTTCTCCTTCTCGGCCCTCTTCTGCTTGGTGATGTCCTTGAAGGTGACGATGTAGATGCCGCGTTCGCCATGGTGGGTGAGCGACGCCGTGGCATCGATGTTGAGCAACTCGCCGCCCTTGCGGCGGCACAGCGTCGGGAAGCTGAACGGCTTGCCGGTGCGCCGCAACTGCTCATCGATGGGCGCGAGCGTCTCGTCGGAATAATTGACTGCCACCTGCTGGATGTGCATGGCGACGAGCTCGCCCGGTTCGTAGCCCAGCAGCTCGCAAGCCGCCGGGTTGGCGTAGGTCACCCGGCGGCTCTGGTGGTCCACCCACACCATCGGCCCCGAGCTTTCCACGACGACCTGGTTGAACTTCATCGTTTGTTCGAGCGCGGCCCGTTGCGTCATGTCGCGGCCGATGGCCAGGACACCCAGCAGGTTGCCCTTGTCGTCGCGCACGGGGTTGCGCGCGGTCTCGAGGATGATGTCGGTCCCGTCCGGCCGGGTCACGTGCTCCTCGACCAGCGAGACACCTTCGGACTTGAACGCGGCCTCGTCGAGGCGGCAGATGACCTCCGCCCGGTCGGGCTGGAACAACTCCCTGGCCGCCTTCCCCACGATGTCGGCCGCCGGCCGGCGGGCTAACCGCGCGAACGCGTCGTTCACGGCCCGGTACAAGCCCTGCGTGTCCTTGTAGACGATCAGGTCGGGGATGGAATTGAACAGCGCAGTCATCAGCGCCTGCTGCCGTTTTCGTTCGCGCGCCTCGGTCTTTTGCTGCGTGACGTCCTTGAAACTGATGACGAAGACCTCGCGCTCCGCCTGCTCCGTGATGGAAGCCGTGGCGTCGATATTGAGCATCGAGCCGCTGCTGTGCTTGTACAGCGTGCAGAAGGTGGCCGGCTTGCCCGTCTCGCGCACCCGTTGCTCGAGCGGGCGGAACGACTCGGCCGAATACATCGGGTCGATTTCGGCAATGTGCAGGCCAATCAGGTCGCCGGACCGGCGCCCCAGCAGCTCGCAGGCGGCGGGGTTCGCATAGGTGACGCATCGGCTCACGTAGTCGAACCACATGATGGGGCCGGAATTTTCGACGACGACCTGGTTGAACATCAGCCGCTGCTCGAAGTGCACCCGCTGCGTCACGTCGCGATAGACCACCACGCGCCCCACGCTCTTGCCGTGCACCAGCTGCGGGCGTGCATGGCGCTCGAACATCCGGCCGTCCTTGAGCTCCACCACGCTGAAGTCCTCGGCGTCCGGGTCGAACCGGCTCGATTCCTCGGCCAGTTCTTCCGGGTGCTTGACCTGGGTCGACTGCAGCGCCATCAGCTCGTCCTGGCCGAGCCCGCCCAGCATGTCCTCGGGGATCCGCCACATCGTCACGAAGGACGTGTTGAAGAAGAGCTTGCCGTCGGCGAACTGGAACGCCATGATGCCGTCGGCGGTGGAGTCCAGCGTCGCGAACAGCAGCGACAAGGAGGACTGGCTTTGCGCCAGGTTTTCCTGCAGCCGTTCGAGCTGGCGCCTGGCGATGCGCAGTTCCTCGCGCAGGGACTGCGCCTCGGCCGCGCCGCGGTCCGAGATCGGCGCTTCGCCCGCGGGCGGCAGCGCTTCGAGGTTGACGTCCAGGTCCACTTGCCGCGCCGGTCAGTGCAGGCGGTCGGCCATCTCGCGCAGTTCGACCGCTGCGGCCGCCCGCTCGGCGGAAGGCAGGCGGTCCAGGTCGATCAGCACCCGCATGCCCAGGCGCTCCCACTGGAACACCTTGCGGGCCGCCGACTGAGGCTTCGCTTCCTCGCGCACGGCATAGACCGCGAGCGGCTCGGCGAAGCCCTTGACGGTGAGCGGCTCGAGTTCGTCGGCGACGATCTCGTCGCGCACCAGCCCGTACGTTTCCTTGGAAATCACGATGCCCCCCGGATCGGCGGATTGCTCCAGTCGCGCGGCGAGGTTCACTTCCGAGCCGATGATGGTGTAGTCCATGCGCAGGTCGCTGCCGAAGTTGCCCACGTCGCAATAGCCCGTGTTGATGCCCATGCGGACCTGGAACGTCTTGTCCGACCCCATCTCGCGCCACAGGATCTGCAGCTCCGCCATCCGCCGCCGCATGGCCAGCGCCATCTTGACGCAGCGCACCGCGTCTTCCTTCACGCCGAGCGTGTCGGGGTCGCCGAAGAAGATCAGCATGGCGTCGCCGATGAACTTGTCCAGCGTCCCGCCGTACTCCAGCGCGATCTTGGACATTTCCGAAAAATAGCTGTTGAGCAGGAAGGTGATGTCCTCCGGCTGCCATTTGGCGGTAGACGCCGTGAAGTCCTTGATGTCGGAGAAGAAGACCGTGAGCTTCTTGCGCTGGGTGCGGATCTCGGCGTCGCGCGATCCGTCGAACAGCGACTTGTAGACCTGGGGCGCGAGGTAGCGGCCCAGCTTTTCGGACAGCGCCTGCAGCCGGCGCGCGTTGCCGCTGCGCTCGAGGTGGGCGTGAACGCGGGCCAGCACCAGCGGAGGGCTGATCGGCTTCGTGATGTAGTCCACGGCGCCCAGGTCGAGGCCGAACTGCTCCTCCTCGATGCTGGTGAGGGCCGTGAGGAAGATGACGGGGATGCAGGCGGTCAAGGGGTTCTGCCGCAGCCGGCGCATCACCTCGTAGCCGTCCATCTCCGGCATCATGATGTCCAGCAGGATCAGCTCCGGCGGCGTGCTCGAGTGCGCGATCTCGAGGGCTTGCGCGCCGCCTTCCGCGGTGGCGACCTCGTATTCGTCCTCGAGCAGCGCGCTCATCAGATAAAGGTTGTCGGGGGTGTCGTCGACCACCAGGATCCGGGCTTTCTTGCCCGCGGGCTTGCTAGTGTCCATTGCGCTTGGCCTTTCAGGATTTCGCCACCCAACGACGTCGCGGCGACAAGCAGATGAAAACATCCGCCGGTCACGTCCAGATACGAAAAATCCTCGGGCCGGCTAGGCGATTTGCCATGCGCCAAAAGTGTTAGGTGATTTGCGGCGCGCCGCCGAGCTTGCAATGGCGCCCTCTATTGAGCAATACTGTATAAATGAACAGTATCGCCCAAAAGTTTTTCCATGGATGAAGTTCGCATCCCCCTGGAGGCGCTCAAGGGCCGCGGCGCGGCTTCACGGCTCGCGCACCGCTTCGAGCGCGACGCGCGCCACACGTTCGACGACGGCTGGTCCACGCTGGAGGAAGGGCTGGCCCAGGCCCATGGCCTGCCGCCCACCGAGGTGACCTGGGAAGACGCGCGCAGCATCATCAGCAGCAACGATTCGCCCGATGTCTATTTCGACCGGTCCATCAACCCCTACCGCGGCTGCGAGCATGGCTGCATCTACTGCTACGCCCGCCCCACGCACAGTTACCTCAACCTGTCGCCCGGGCTGGACTTCGAGACGAAGATCATCGCCAAGCGCAACATCGCCGCCGTGCTGCGCCAGGAGCTCTCCCGCAGGAATTACGAGCCGCGCCTGATCGCCATCGGCACCGCGACCGACTGCTACCAGCCCGTGGAGCGCGAGCTGCGCCTCACGCGGGCCGTCATCGAGTTGATGCACGAAACCCGGCACGCCTTCGGCCTCGTCACGAAGTCCAGCGGCGTGGAGCGCGACCTGGACCTCATCGCGCCCCTGGCGGCGCAAGGTCTCGTCGCGGTCAACGTCACCATCACCACGCTGGATGCGGAACTCACGCGCAAGCTCGAGCCCCGGGCGGCCGCGCCGCACCGGCGGCTGCGCACGCTGCGCACCCTGGCCGAAAACGGCGTGCCGTGCGGGGTGAGCCTGGCGCCGCAGATTCCGTTCCTCACCGACGACATGGAGCAGGTGATGGAGGCGGCATGGGATGCCGGCGCGCGCAGCGCCTTCTACCACGTGATCCGGCTGCCCTGGGAGGTGAGCCCGCTGTTCCGGCAATGGCTGGAGGTGCATTACCCGCAGCGCGCGGCCCGCATCATGGCGCGCATCCACGACATGCGCGGCGGCAAGGACTACGACAGCGATTTCGCCACGCGAATGAAAGGCAGCGGCCCCTGGGCCGAGCTGATCGGACAGCGCTTTGCGAAGGCGGCCGCGCGGCTGGGATTCAATCGCGAGCGCGTGACCCTGGACACCACTGCCTTTCGCCGGCCTGGCGCGCCGGGGCAGGGCGCTCTGTTCTAGCGAAGCTCCGCGCTGGCGTGGCTGTTGACCCGGCTGGACCGCGCGCCGCCGCCAGCCGGCGCGCAGCCTTGCCGCGTGCTTCGTGGGCGCGCGGCTTCGCTGGCGAGTGCTAGACCGCGCCGCCGAACAGCAGGAAGCCCGAGCCGCCCAGCAGCACTGCGGCGATGAGCATGCCCATCATGTTGGCGGAGAGCTGCGCCGGCCCGGGGAGCCGGCGCACCGGCGTATTCCAGGCCCAGATCGTCGGGACCACCGCCAGCACGACCAGCAGCAGCGAGACCTGCCAGCGCAGCAGGCTGGCCCACGGCGGCAGGAACAGCTTCGGTAGGCGCACTTCCGCGATGCTGTCCAGCGGCAACCCCTGGCCCCAGATGGCGCAGGCGGAGAGGCCGGCGAGAAACAGGACGAGGGTGGACGCCGGCTTGAGCGTCTTGCGCCAACCGAGGATGCTCAGGAAGAGGGCGCATGCGGCTGCGATGAAGATACCCAGCGCCACGGCCTGGGGCAGGCGTGCCGCGGCGGGCAGGGCGGCCACGGCGCGCCACAACGGCACGTTGCACACGAAGCCCGCCCACAGGCTCACGGCCAGCACGAGCCAGCCCGGGTGCCTGGCCAGGTGCGTCTCGCCCGGCGCGAGGATGGAGGAATACCCGGTCGAACGGAAGAGCTTGAGCGCCATGGCCGCATTCTGCCCTTATCGGCAAAGCGGGCCCGCAAATGCATGGAGGGTGGGCACCCGTGGCCACTCTGGACACCCTACGCGCTGAAAAAACCCTTCAGCTTGTCCGCCCAGCTCTCCTCGGTGGGCGAGTGCTTGGCGCCGCCCTTCTTGAGGGACTCATCGAGTTCCTTCAGCAGCTTGCGCTGGTGCTCGGTGAGCTTGACGGGCGTTTCCACGGCGACGTGGCAATACAGGTCCCCGGGGTAGCTGGAGCGCACGCCCTTGATGCCCTTGCCGCGCAGGCGGAACTGCTTGCCGGCCTGCGTTCCTTCGGGGATGTCGATGGCCGCCTTGCCCTGGAGCGTCGGCACGTCGATCTCGCCGCCGAGCGCTGCGCGCGTGAAGCTGATCGGCACGACGCAATGGAGGTCGTCGCCATCGCGCTCGAAGATGTCGTGCTTCTTCAGGCGGATCTCGATGTACAGGTCGCCGGGAGGGCCGCCATTGGTGCCGGGCTCACCGTTGCCGGCGCTGCGGATGCGCATGCCGTCGTCGATGCCGCCGGGGATCTTCACTTCCAGCGTCTTCTGCTTCTTCACCTTGCCCTGGCCGTGGCACGTGGTGCAGGGCTCGGGGATGATCTTGCCCGTGCCGCGGCAATGCGGGCAGGTCTGCTGCACGCTGAAGAAGCCCTGGCGCATCTGCACCACGCCCTGGCCGTGGCAGGTGGTGCAGGTCTTGGCCTGCGTGCCCGGCTTGGCGCCGCTGCCCTTGCAGGTTTCGCAGCCTTCCCAGGAGGGGATGCGGATCTGCGCTTCCTTGCCGAGAGCGGCTTCCTCGAGCGTGACCTCCATCGCATACGACAGGTCGCTGCCGCGATAGACCTGGCGCCCGCCGCGGCCCGCGCCGCCGCGCTGCTGGCCGAAGATGTCGCCGAAGATGTCGCCGAACGCCTCGGCGAAACCGCCGAAACCCTCCGCGCCCGGCCCCCCGGCGCCGCGCCTGTTCGGGTCCACGCCGGCGTGGCCGTACTGGTCGTACGCGGCCCGCTTCTCGGCGCTGGACAGCATCTCGTAGGCTTCCTTGGCCTCCTTGAACTTGGCCTCCGCACCCTTGTCCTCGCCCTGGTTGCGGTCAGGGTGGTGCTTCATCGCCAGCTTGCGATAAGCCTTCTTGATTTCCTCGTCGCTCGCGTTCTTGGGAACGCCGAGGACTTCGTAATAGTCTCTTTTGGTGGCCATTGTTTGTTCGAGCTAGAGCGAAAACGCCGCGCCGACGTTCCCCCAGGGGTAACCGTCGAACGCGGCGACTTGAACCGGCGCTACGCGTCCGGCATCAAGCTCATTTCTTTACTTCTTTCACCTCGGCATCAACCACATTGTCGTCTGCCGGCTTGGCGGACGCTTCGGCGCCGCCGCCTGCATCGCCCCCGCCCGCCGCGGCCTGCGCCGACTGCTGGGCCTGCATGTCGGCGTACATCTTCTCGCCCAGCTTCTGGCTGGCCGTCATCAGCGCGCTGGTTTTTTCCTCGATCGCCGTCTTGTCCTCGGTCTTGAGCGATTCCTCGACGTCCTTGATCGCGGCCTCGATCTTTTCCTTCTCGCCGGCGTCCAGCTTCTCGCCGTACTCGGCCAGGCTCTTCTTCACGCTGTGCACCAGCGCTTCGCCCTGGTTCCTGGCCTGCACGATCTCGAGCTTCTTCTTGTCTTCCGCCGCATTGAGTTCGGCGTCCTTCACCATCTTCTGGATCTCCTCTTCGGAAATGCCGGAGTTGGCCTTGATGGTGATCTTGTTCTCCTTGCCCGTGGCCTTGTCCTTGGCGCTCACGTGCAGGATGCCGTTCGCGTCGATGTCGAAGGTCACCTCGATCTGGGGCATGCCGCGCGGGGACGGCGGAATGCCTTCGAGGTTGAACTCGCCCAGCAGCTTGTTGCCCGAAGCCATGTCGCGCTCGCCCTGGTAGCACTTGATCGTCACGGCCGGCTGGTTGTCGTCTGCGGTGGAGAAGGTCTGCGCGAACTTGGTCGGGATGGTCGTGTTCTTCTGGATCATCTTGGTCATCACCCCGCCCAGGGTCTCGATGCCCAGCGACAGCGGCGTCACGTCCAGCAGCAGCACGTCCTTGCGCTCGCCGCCCAGCACCTGGCCCTGGATGGCGGCGCCCACGGCGACGGCCTCGTCCGGGTTCACGTCCTTGCGGGCTTCCTTGCCGAACAGCGCCCGGACCTTTTCCTGCACCTTGGGCATGCGTGTCTGGCCGCCGACCAGGATCACGTCATGGATGTCGGCGATCGACACGCCGGCGTCCTTGATGGCCGTGCGGCAGGGCGCGATGGTGCGCTCGATCAGTTCCTCCACCAGCGACTCGAGCTTGGCGCGCGTCAGCTTGATGTTCAGGTGGCGCGGGCCGTTGGCGTCGGCCGTGATGTAGGGCAGGTTGACGTCGGTCTGCGAGTTGCTCGACAGCTCGATCTTGGCCTTCTCGGCCGCTTCCTTCAGGCGCTGCAGCGCGAGCACGTCCTTGGACAGGTCCACGCCCTGTTCCTTCTTGAACTCGCCGATGATGTAGTCGATGATGCGCTGGTCGAAGTCCTCGCCGCCCAGGAACGTGTCGCCGTTGGTGGAGAGCACCTCGAACTGCTTTTCGCCGTCGACGTCGGCGATCTCGATGATCGAGATGTCGAACGTGCCGCCGCCCAGGTCATAGACCGCGATCTTGCGGTCGCCCTTTTCCTGCTTGTCCAGGCCGAAGGCCAGGGCCGCGGCGGTGGGCTCGTTGATGATGCGCTTCACGTCCAGGCCCGCGATCCGGCCGGCGTCCTTGGTGGCTTGCCGCTGGCTGTCGTTGAAGTAGGCCGGCACCGTGATCACGGCTTCCGTCACCGGCTCGCCCAGGTAGTCCTCGGCGGTCTTCTTCATCTTGCGCAGCACTTCGGCGGAAATCTGCGGCGACGCGAGCTTCTTGCCGCGCACTTCGACCCAGGCGTCGCCGTTGTCGGCCTTGACGATCTTGTAGGGCATGAGGTGGATGTCCTTCTGGACTTCCTTTTCCTCGAACTTGCGGCCGATCAGGCGCTTGACCGCGTACAGGGTGTTCTTGGCGTTGGTGACGGCCTGGCGCTTGGCCGAGGCGCCCACGAGGATCTCACCGTCCTCCTGATAAGCAACGATGGACGGGGTGGTGCGCGCGCCTTCGCTGTTCTCGATGACCCGGGGGGTGTTGCCCTCCATCACGGCCACGCAAGAGTTGGTGGTGCCGAGGTCGATGCCGATGATTTTTCCCATGTTCTTTCTCCTTGCTTGCGGCCCGCGGGCCAATTCACGATTCGATGTGCGTTACTTGTGGATAAGCTGTGGCGTTTCAAGCGGCCGGCAGGGGCCTATTTGCCCCCGGCCACCGTGACCAGCGCCGGGCGCAGGACGCGGTCGGCGATGGTGTAGCCCTTCTGCAGCACCGAGACCACGGTGTTGGCTTCCTGTGGGGAATCGGGGGGCAACGGCACCACGGAGATCGCCTGGTGTCGGTGGGGGTCGAACTTCGCGCCGGGCGCGGGGTTGACCTCCAGCACCTTGTTGCGCTCCAGGGTGCTCTTGAGCTGGCGCAGGATGGCCTCCGTGCCCTCGCGAATCTGCTCGGTCGTGGCGTCCTTGTGGGCGAGGCCGGCCTCCAGGCTGTCCAGGACGGCCAGCATGCTCTCGGCGAAGCCCTCCACCGCGAACTTGCGTGCCTTGGACATCTCGTCTTCGGCCCGGCGGCGGGTGTTCTGGATGTCGGCCTGCGCCCGCAGGTACTGCTCGGCCAGCTCCGCATTCTTGGCCTGGAGGGCCGCCAGCTCCGCCTGCGCCTTGGGCAGCGCATCGGCTTCATTGGCGGACCGCGCCGCCTCGCTTTCCTCGGGGCTCACGCCCACCGGCGTGTCGATGGGGTTCAGCGTGGGTTCGATCCGGTCGTTCTCTGTCATCTGGTTGTCGGCGGGCATGGCTTGTTCTGGGAAGGGAAATGACTCAGCGCAGCAGCTTGGGGCCGCAGGGGACCTTTTCAAGCCGGGGAAATAACGTTCAGCTAACTATTCTCGGCCCGTTGCGGGCGGCCCGGGGATGCGGCTGCCCACACTTCGGCCCACCGGTTGAGCGGCTTGAGGTGCCGCACCAGTTCCCGCCCCTCGGCAGTGAGCGTATAGCCGGCCTCGGCCAGCTCGACCAGGCGGGCCTCGCGCAGTTCCTTGATTCGCGTGTTCAGCACCGAGGGCGAGATGCCGTCGGCGCTGGCGCGCAGGAGCCGGAAGCTCTGGGGATGTCCGTCGCGCAGCTCCCAGAGCAGGCGCAAGGTGCCGCGCCGGCCCAGCAGGTCGAGCAGGGCCATGACCGGCCGTCCCGTGCGCGAGCCGCGCACGGGACGGCCGGGGTGAGGGAGCGGGGCCGAGGTCATGGCGCACGATTCTAGCCGCCGGCCTTTGTCCGGTTTGCGACATGCGCTACGTAATGCGTAGCGTTAAAGTCAGATCGCTACGGAATCCGTAGCGATCCACCCCTCAACCTGATGGAGAAGACGAATGCCCGAGCCCACCGCCGCCGCGCCGCGCATCGCGCCGCTCGCGCCCCCTTACCCCCCCGAACTGGACGCCCTGCTGGAGCGCATGACGCCGCCCGGCGCGCCGTCGATCCTTGCCCTGTTCCGGGTGCTCGCCCACAACCCCGAACTGGCGGCGCGCGCCACCGGCTGGGGCGGCTACCTGCTCGGCCGCAAGGCCAGCGTTCCGCTGCGCGACCGGGAAGTCGTGATCAACCGCGTCTGCGCCCGCTGCGGCGCCCAATACGAATGGGGCGTGCATGTCGCCGCTTTCGGCGAGGCTGCCGGCTTTTCGGCGGCACAGAACGCGGCGATCGCCGACCCCGAAACGGACGATGGCGTCCTGACCGGGCGCGACCGGCTGCTGGTGCGGATGGCCGACGAACTGCACGACACCGCCACGGTGAGCGATGCGCTCTGGCCCCGGCTGGCCGCCGTCTGGACGCCGCCGCAGCTGGTGGAACTGCTGATGCTGGCGGGCTGGTACCACGCGATCAGTTATGTATGCAACGCGGCGCGCGTGCCGCTCGAAGACTGGGCGGCCCGCTGGCGCTGAAGTCGCTGTAGCGTGGTTCCGGCCTGAGCCGGCGCAGCCCGTCCGTGCCGTGCCGCGTTTCGTCGCAATCGGGGCCGGAGCGGCTTGACCCATGGCGCCAGGGCCGCTTATCGTCGGCCGAAATGCCTTCCGTGTCGCCTCCAGCCGATCCCACGCCGCGGGCGGGCAGTCCGTCCGCGCACCGCGTGCTGCCGAGCCGGCGCCAGCTGATCCAGGTGGTGCTCGTCGCGCTGGTGGTTTCCGTGCTGCTCGGGCCCCTGGTCAAGAACCCGTTCATCGAGATCGCGGGGGAATCCCTGTTCGTGGCCATGATGCTGCTTTTCTCCTTCACGGCGGCGGGCGCCTGGCGGCAGGCCGTCATCCCGCGGTGGGCCGCGCAGGTGCTCGCCATCGCGGCGGCGGCGATGATGTCGCCCCTCGTCGTGCAGCTGTTCACCTTCGGCGGCGACCTCTCGGCCTTTCTCGGCTCCAGGGCGCACGTGCGCGGCTACGTCCTGGTGGCCACGGTCGCCGTGATCGTCGGCACGTTCTCGGCGGTGCGCGCGCTGCAGAGCGAACGGGCGCGCGGCCAGGCGCTGCGCCATGCGCTGGAGCGCGAGACCCTGCAGCGGCAGGCGGCAGACACGCGGCTGGGGCTGCTCACGGCGCAGATCCAGCCGCACTTCCTGCTGAACACCCTGGCCAACGTGCAGGAGCTGGTTGAAAGCGGGTCGCCGCGCGCCGGCCCGGTGTTCCGCAGCCTGATCGAGTACCTGCGCGCCGCGATGCCGCGCCTGCAGGACGGCGAGGCGACCCTCGGCGACGAGGAGCGCCTCGTGCGCGCCTACCTGCACCTGATGCAGATGCGCATGCCGGACCGGCTGGAGTTCTCGGTGACGGTCGACCCGGCGCTGGGCGGGATGCGCTTTCCGCCGATGGCGCTGCTGACGCTGGTCGAGAACGCGATCCACCACGGCATCGATCCCTCCTGCGATCCGGGCAAGGTGGAGGTCGGCGGCCGGCGTATCGACAAGGACACGGTGCAGCTGTGGGTGGCCGACACCGGCGTGGGTTTGTCCGAACACGCGGGGCAGGGAACCGGCCTGGTCAACCTGGATGCCCGCCTGCGCGCGTTCTTCGGCGAGGGCACGCGCGTCGAACTCACCGAGCAGGCGCCCCACGGCGTGAGGGCCGACATCCGCGTGCGGGCGCAGGCATGACGACCGCGCTCATCGCCGAGGACGAGCCGCTGCTGCGCGAGCGGCTGGTGTCGCTGCTCGGGGCGTTGTGGCCCGAACTGCAGGTGGTGGCGCAGGCGCGCAACGGGCGTGAAGCGGTGGAGCTGTTCGACCAGCTCCAGCCCGCCGTGGCTTTCCTCGACGTGCACATGCCCGGCCTGAACGGCATCGAGGTGGCGCGCTGCATCGGGGGGCGGGCCGAGCTGGTGTTCGTGACGGCCTTCGACCGATACGCGGTGGAGGCTTTCCGCCAGGGAGCGATTGACTACGTGCTCAAGCCGATCGAGGAGCAGCGCCTGGGCGAGACCGTGCAGCGGCTGCACGCGCGGCTGCAGGCCCGGCCGCGCAGGCCCCAGCCGGAATGGGGTGCGACGCTGGAGCGGATGGCCGCGCAGCTGCGCGACCAGCTGGCGCCGCGGCCGTGGCTGAGGTGGATCAAGGCTTCGGTGGGCAGCACGGTGCGGCTGATCCCGGTGGAGCAGGTGATCTACGTGAAATCCGACAACAAGTACACGATGGTCGTGTGGGAGGGCGGCGAGGCGCTGATCCGCAAGACCATCCGTGAACTCGCCGACGAGCTGGACCCGCAGCGCTTTGCGCAGGTGCACCGCTCGGCCATCGTCAGCCTGGACCGCGTGAGCCATTTCACGCACGGGCCGGGCGATTCAGGCGAGCTGCACCTGACGGGCCGCAGCGACCGCGTGGCGGTCAGCCGCAGCTACCTGCACCTGTTCCAGCAGATGTGAGGGCCGTTCACTTCAAAATCGCTGCACGATTTTGAAGTGGTCTGAACAGTTGGGCAAGACCGGCAAAGCCGGATCTTGCCCAAGAGGAGCCGCCCTGCGCGTTGCTACTGGCGGCTGGCAGAAGAGCACCCGAAAAACATGCAGCGTTTTTCGGGTGAATGCCTCAGTGCGCGTCGAGCAGCTCGACGTCGAACTTCAGCGTCGCATTCGGCGGGATCACGCCGCCGGCGCCGCGCGCGCCGTAGCCCAGTTGCGGCGGGATGATCAGGGTGCGCTTGCCGCCGATCTTCATGCCGGCCACGCCTTCGTCCCAGCCCTTGATCACCATGCCGGCGCCCAGCGAGAAGGCGAAGGGGTCGTTGCGGTCGACGCTGGAGTCGAACTTCGCGCCCTGCTGGCCGTCGTTGTAGAGCCAGCCGGTGTAGTGCACATGCACGTGCTGGCCGGGCTGGGCCTCGGCGCCGCCGCCCACGGTCGTGTCTTCGTACTGCAGGCCGGAGGGTGTCGTGATCATGGGGATATCCTTTGCTTTTGAGGTTGTCGGGGGCAAGCGCTGCTCAGCGCAGCAGGCCGCGCCGGGCCAGGTCGCGCATGAGTGCGGCGGTGCCATAAGTCCACGGCGGCACCTTGTCGCTGGTATTGACGCGATTGGCGAGTGTACCGAGCCGGGGCGTGGACACCGTCACGATGTCCCCGACCACGTGGGTGAAGCCCTGGCCCGGGCCGTGGCGGTCCTGCGTGGGCGCGAACATCGTGCCCAGGAACAGCACGAAACCGTCGGGGTACTGGTGGTTCGCGCCGATGGCCTGGCCGACGAGGTCCAGCGGGTCGCGGCTGATCTTCGAGAGGGAACTCGCGCCCTGCATCACGAAACCCTCCGGCCCCGTGACCTGCGTGGCGAGGTCGCAGCGGCGCACGTCGTCGATGCCGAACCGAGCGTCGAAGAGGCGGATGAACGGGCCGATGGCGCAGCTCGCGTTGTTGTCCTTGGCCTTGCCCAGCAGCAACGCGCTGCGGCCCTCGAAGTCGCGCAGGTTCACGTCGTTGCCCAGGGCCGCGCCCTTCGCCTCGCCGCGGCTGTCGACGGCCAGCACGATTTCCGGCTCCGGGTTGTTCCACGCGCTCCCGGGGTGGATGCCGACCTCGGCGCCCGTGCCGACGGCGCTCATCGGCTGCGACTTGGTGAAGATTTCGGCGTCCGGGCCGATGCCCACTTCCAGGTACTGCGACCACATGCCTTGCGCGATCAGGACATCCTTCAGCCGCAGGGCGTCCGGCGATCCCGGGCGGACGGCGCCGAGGTTGTCGCCGATGACCGCGACCACGGCCGCCCGCACGGCCTCGGCCCGCGATGCATCGCCGCGGGCCTGCTCCTCGATCACGCGTTCCAGCATGGAGGCGACGAAGGTCACGCCCGCCGCCTTGATCGCCTGCAGGTCGCAGGGCGCCAGGAACCAGGGCAGGGCCGCATCGCGCGCGTCGCATGCGCTGTTGCCGAGGATGTCGGCCGTCGAACCGAGGCGCGCGCCCGCGGCGGCGCGCACGGCCGCCGCGGGATCAGGCAGTTCCAGCAACTCGCTGCAAGTCGCGGCGACCTGCGAGAGGTCGAACACGCCGTCGGGGCACACCTGGACGAGCACGGGGCCGCTGCCGGCCACCTGCGCGCGGCCGATGAGCACGGCCGAGGCCGCGTCGGCGGGCAGCGCCGCCGAAATGTCGAGATGGGATTTCATGGACGGATCCTAGGACGGCAGCGACTTCTTTTTGGCCTGGCTCGCCACCCATTTTGCCGCGAAGGCCGGAAGCTCGTTGAGGCGCTTGAGCAGGTCGGAGCCGGCGGGCGTGACGACGTAGCCGTCGCTGCCGTGACCGACGAGGCCCGCTTCGCGCAGTTCCTTGATGCGGGTGTTCAGCGTGTTCGGGGTGATCCCGCCGACGCTGTCCTGCAGCAGCCGGAAGGTCTGCGCATGGCCGTCCCGCAACGCCCAGAGCACGCGGATCGCATAACGTGCCTCCAGCAGCCCCAGCAGCTGGCTGATGGCGGCGTTTTCCTTGGAACTCATGGACGGGATACTCCTCGGGCCGATTTTTTTATGGACGGCGGGGAAGCGAGTGTACGCAGTTCCTGCTATACAAACAATAGCAGCGCCGGCAAAGCACCAAGCTGTTGCGCCGCGTCACGGTTCGGGTGAACCCTGAATGCCCCAGGCCGGGAGGTCGTGCCTGCTCGCGGCACAGTGTCGGCCTGAGCATGAGTCGCCGCCGCTGTGCAGGTGCCAGGCGCCTCGCTGCGGCGACTCACAGGTAGATTTTCTTCAGCAGCCGGATCAGCGTCTTCGTCTCGCCGGCCGAGAGCCTGCCGGCCACCTCGGCTTCCAGCCCGGTGGCGGTGCGCTCGGCGTCGCGCATCAGGTGCTGGCCCGCGGCCGTGAGGTGCAGGCCCATGGCTCGGCCGTCGCGGGGGTGCGGCCGGCGCACGATCAGGGCCCGCTTTTCCAGCGCGTGGATCATGCCGACCAGGTTGGGCGGCAGGATGCCGAGCGCGGTGCACAGCTGGCGCGAGGTGATGCCGGGGTTGTGCGTGATGAGCGACAGCACCGAGAAATCCACCGGCCGCAGGTCGTATACCGCCATCCGTTCCAGGAACACTTCGATCACGGCCAGCGCCGCGCGCCGCGCGTTGTAGCCGAGCAGGCTTTCGAGGTAGCTGGTGTCGACCCGGTCCACCGCGGGCTCGGCCGCGGCGGCGGTGCGTTTGGAGGCTGCGATCGTCATGGGGCGGATCATCCTAGGGTGCGACAATGCCCTTCTTCGCCGCGGCGCCCAGGTAGGTGTCGATCACGCGCGAGTCGCCGGCCAGGTCTTTCGCGGC
>Ga0255338_1001356_pt1 | contig 47122 bp, 48 predicted proteins | sample MeOH1_35cm_T4_19_FD_203715 | JGI IMG/M metagenome (GOLD analysis project Ga0255338, IMG submission 203715) | Sandy soil microbial communities from University of British Columbia, Vancouver, Canada - MeOH1_35cm_T4_195 | ecosystem: Engineered > Artificial ecosystem > Sand microcosm > Unclassified ...
TCGACGCCCAGGGCCGGCTGCTCGCGCAAAGCACCGGCTTCGCCTCGCCGAAGGAGGCCGGGCAGTGCATCGCCGCGCTGAAGGCGCAGCAGGCGCTGCCGCAGGACGGCCGGACCGCTGCCGCCGAGGGCGTCTCGCCCGGGCAGGTGGCGGCCGCACTGAAGGAGCTCGCGGAATCCGGGAACTAAGGGGTTAGTACGGACTTCCTCACGCGCAAAGCGGTATCCTTGCAACAGTTAGTCTCAGGAATGACATTGAACCAGAATCCACCCATGAACGTGTACGTCATCGACGACCATCCGCTGATGCGCGAGGCGGTCGTGATGCTGTTGCGCCGGATGCGTCCGGGCGCCAATGTCGTCGAGCTCGATCGCATCGGCGGCGTCGACGCAGCCGTGAAGCAGCACGGAGCGCCCGACCTGATCACGCTGGACCTGAAGCTGCCGGACACCACCGGCACCTCCGGCGTACACGAACTGAAGAAGCTGTTTCCCGAGACGCCGCTGGCCGTGCTCTCCGCCTCGCCCTCCGGCGACGCGGAGGAAGCGTGCATCGAGGCCGGCGCCGACATCTACATCGAGAAGTCCTCGGGCGCGCAGGAGATCGGCAACGCGCTGCGCGCGCTGCTGTCCGCCGACGGCCAGTTCGAGGAGCTCGCGCCCACCGACAGCAAGCTGTCCAAGCGCCAGAAGCAGCTGATCGTGATGCTCGATCGCGGCCTGTCCAACCGCGAGATCGCCGACGAACTCGGGATCAGCGAGCACACGGTGAAGGTGCACCTGTGGCGCCTGTTCCGCCGCCTGGGCGTGAAGAGCCGCACCCAGACCATCCACTACGCCCGCACCCACGGCCTGCTGACCAGCTGAGCGCCGCGGGCGCGCTCAGGGCCCGGTGACTTCCCCCGGGAACATCTGGGCCATGGTGGCGACGGCGCGCTCGCCCGCCTGCTGCGGGTCGGTCGGCTGCAGCAGCACCCGGAACACCGTCCCGCGCCCCACCCGCGAACGGAAGGTCAGCGGATGGCCCAGGATGTGGGCCAGCCGCGCCACGATGTACAGGCCCAGCCCGAAGCCTTCCTCGGTGCCGGCGTGGCCCGGCACCTTGTAGAACTCGCGGAAGATCTCCCGCTGGTAGGTCTGCGGGATCCCCACCCCCGTGTCCCAGATCTCGATGCGCAGGCCCGTCGACGTGCAGCGCGAGGCCACCAGCACGCCGCCGCGCTCGGTGTACTTGATGGCGTTGGAGATCAGGTTGCCCACGATGCGCTGCAGCAGGATCGGATCGGAACGCACGGTGCCGGGGCACATGCGCATGCGGAAGTCCAGGCCCTTGGCCTCGCACAGGGGCAGGTACTGCAATTCCAGGTTGCGCAGCAGCTTGGGCAGGTCCACCGGCTCCACGTTCAGGCGCACCTTGCCGGAATCGAGCCGCGCCAGGTCGAACAGCGAGTCGAACAGGTGGTTGACCGCCTTGGTGGCCGCCACGATCTTGGGCGCCAGTTCGTTCACCAGCTCCGGCTCGCCGCGCAGCCAGTCGGCGTACAGGCCCAGCGCGTGCACCGGCTGGCGGATGTCGTGGGCGGCGCTGGCCAGGAAGCGGTTCTTGATCTCCACGGCGTCCAGCGCCGCCTGCGTCTGGCGGGTGAGGGACTCGATCAGCTGCATGTTGCGGTACTGCAGCTCGAAGTTGCGCCGCAGCGTCTCGTGCTGGCGGGCGCCGGCGTGCCGCAGCACCTGCCAGAAGATCAGGAGCAGCGTCGCCACCCACCAGTGGTAGGCGGGGCCGTGCAGCTCCAGTTCGACGACCATGCGCCAGGCCATCACCGCCAGCGCGGAGCCGGCCAGGATGTCCAGGTAGGCACGCATCACGCCCAGCCGCGCCGACAGGCTGTTGACGGAGAACATCGCCAGGCCCGCCATGATCAGCCAGCAGATGTACTGGTCGCCCAGCGGCGAGCGGTCGAAATAGAGCTCCGTGGTGAGGCCCCAGACCAGGGCGGAGACCGGCCACACCCACAGGTTGCGGCGGAAGAATGCCAGGTGCGCCTCGGTGGGCTGGGACGTGACGCGGGTGCGGTACTCGTGGATCACCCACAGGCGCCAGGCGGCCACGAGCACCCACACCACCGCCCAGGCCACCAGGCGTTCGGGCTCGTTGTCGTCCGACAGGATGCCCACCACGATGGCCACCAGCATCAGGGCGAGCCACTGGGTGCTGCGCTGGGTTCGCATCAGGCTGCGAACCAGTTCGCCCTCGACCCAGTCTCGTTCGGCCGATGTGGCGGGCGCGGGCAGCGTCTCCGATTTCATGCTGCGAGTCTAGAACATCGCCTCGAGTCGCCTTCCGTCGCGGCGCGTGCGACCGAAGGAGCTCACCGACATAGCTAGAGGCATCGTCCTACAAAAGTCGCTCCGCAATGCGCACAGACTCTGCCGTTGCGTTGACCTGACGCCCACCCAGGCGGGCGACGCAACACCCTGGACAGCGGGCGAGCCCCCCGCGTTCGCAGACCAACCTAGACGAGGACCCCATGGAACAAATCGTCCACGATGTCGACAACCTGAAGACCGCCACCAAGAAGTCGCTGCGCGGTTTCGCCGCGATGGATCCGCAGCGCCAGCGCGAGATCGCCAGCCTGGGCGGGCGTGCCGCGCACCAGAGCGGCCACGCCCACGAGTTCACCTCCGAGGAAGCCCGCGCCGCCGGCAAGAAGCGCCACGCCCGCGCCACCACCGGCATCAGCGAATCGCCCCGGGCCTGAGCCCCACGCGGGACGCGGGGCCCCCACCCGCCTCGCTGCTCACCCCCAGCCGCGCCGGCCGAGGCCCCCGCCTCGCGCCGGCGCTGCCGCTTCCGGGCGGTCGTCCGCGGCGCTGTCGACGGCTGCCTACAGGGCGGGCGGCCCGCGTCCGACACCCTGCGGATGTGCACCTTCGCAAACTGCCCGGACACTTGCGCAACTTTCCAATGGCAGATACCAAGGGCATGGCGAAGACTTCCACCCGCTCGTTGTGGAAGGGCGCCATCACGTTCGGCCTGGTGCACATCCCGATCGGCCTGTATTCCGCCACCGAGGAAACCGACGTCGACTTCGACTGGCTGGACCGCCGCAGCCTCGACCCCGTGGGCTACAAGCGCATCAACAAGCGCACCGGCCGGGAGATCGACAAGGAGGATGTGGTCAAGGGGGTCGAATACGGCAAGGGCCGCTACGTGGTGCTGTCACCCGAGGAGATCGCGCAGGCCTATCCGCGCAGCACCCAGACGATCGAGATCGAAGCCTTCGTCGATGTCGCCGAAGTCCCTTTCGTCTATCTGGAGAAGCCCTACTACGCGGCGCCGATCGACAAGGGCGAGAAGGTGTATGCGCTGCTGCGCGAGGCCTTGAAGCAGACCGGCAAGGCGGGCCTGGCGCGGGTGGTGATCCACAGCAAGCAGCACCTGGCCGTGCTGCTGCCCTGCGGCCCGGCGCTGGTGCTGAACCTGCTGCGCTGGGGCGGCGAGATCCGCTCCTGGGAGGGGCTGGAGCTCCCCGCAGCAGGCAAGGCGGCCGCCATCAAGGACACCGAGCTGAAGATGGCGAAACACCTGATCGAGGAGATGAGCGGCCACTGGCGGGCCGACGAATTCCGCGATAACTTCCACGACGCGATCATGAAGCTGGTGGAGGCGAAGGCGAAGGCAGGCGAGACGGCCACGGTGGAACCGCTGGAGCAAGCCCCGCCAGCCCAGGGCGCCGACGTGATCGACCTCACCGAGCTGCTGCGGCGCAGCCTCAAGGGCGGCGCGAAGCCGGCGCATGCCCCGGCGCCCGCCGCCGCGCGAAAATCCGCCGGCACGCGCAGCCGCAGGAGCGAAGAGGAACGGGCGGTCGCGGCCGGCACGCCCCGCAAGCGCGCCAGCGCGAAAAGGGCTGCCGCCACCAAGACCAGCCGCAGCCGGCGGGCGGCGTAAGGAGCATCCAACCCATGCAAGAAGACCATCCTGGCGAACCGGAGGAAACCGTGAAGCCCATCGGCACCACCATCGGCGCAGTGGCAGCCGGCGCGCTGGCCATGTACTACCTGGACCCCGAGCTGGGCGCGCAGCGGCGCCGCCTGCTGGCGGAACTGGTGCGCAGCGGCCTGCCGCGCGAGCGCCGGCAGGAGCGCCAGCGCCAGCGCGCCTATCACCGCCTGACGCAGGCCGATCCGCGAAGCGACGCCGACCTGCGCGACCAGATCCAGACCCGCGTGGGCCGGCTGGTGAGCTATCCCGGCGCGATCGACGTGAGCGTCGCCAACGGAGTCGTGCGCCTCAGCGGCCGCGTGCTCGCCAAGGAGCGCGACGGCCTGCTCGAGCAGGTGCAGCAGATGGCGGGCGTGCAGAAGCTGGTGAACGCGATGACCTCGCTGGACGACCCGCAGGACATGGCGCGCCGCAGCGCGATGCCGGCGGCCGGCGAGGACGCCGCCACGCCGGGCGAACCGCGGCCGGCCACCTGAGCGGCCGGCGCCAACGGTGACGGACCGCGACCGGCGCCGCCGTTACCATCGGGCCGCTGTTGCCACCATGAGCCGAACCGCCCGCTTCATCGCCGCCGCCGTCGCCGCCAGCCTGGCGCTGCTGGGCCTCTCCGCCTGGCTGCATTCCTGGGGCGGCATCGTGCTGGTGCTGCTGGGGGCCGCCGCCATCGCGTGGTACCGGGCCCAGGTGGCCGAGGGCGAGGCGGCCGAACCCTTCTTCGGTGACATGGGCGAGGAAACCCGCCTCACCAGTTTCCAGGCCGGCTCGGCCAGCGAGATGCCGCTGGAGCCCGAGCTCCCCGGCACGCCCATGCCCGGCGACAAAACCCCGTCGCCCTAGGGAAAGCACCCCCGGGGGCCGAGCCCTGTCCAGACGAACGGCAGTCCGAACGCACCCCAGCGGCCTAGGCAAAGTCGCAGGCATCGCTGATACTTATTGAAACAGTTGTCACGGATGCAATCCATCCCGGCTGTTTCGATCTTTCGGATGTCGTGGGGACGGGCTCTGGGGTGCAAGCGGAGCCCGCTGCAAGCCCGGCGCGTTGCGCCGGGCTTCTTTTTTCTGGGGAATCGGGGGTGGGGGCGTCCCCGGATCCGGGGACTGGGGACTCAGGCCAGGCGCAGGGCCACAGCCTGCACGACGACATAAACGCAGGAACTGGCCAGCAGCAGCAGCCAGGCACTGGGGCGCCCCTGCGGCAGCAGCAGCGCCGCGGTCGCCTGCCGCGCCGTCTCGCAGTCGTGGCCTTCGCCGGCCGGCATGTCGACGACCGGCGACTCGGCGTGCGCCTGCGCCGAGGGGAGGGGGTATTGCGACGAGGCGAACATGGCAGCTCTCCGTGCTGGTCTACATGCCTATCCTCATGCATAAGTCAGACCAGCGCTTGAGCAAGGTCAATCGCAACCCGGCTGTGTTGCACTGCAGCGCGGACGCCTAATCCGCGCCCACTTGCAGCCGGTTCGGCTGGCGCCGTTCCACCTGGTACTTCAGCAGCGCGGCCACGCGGTACACCGAGTGCGCGAACTTGCCATAAGGCAGCGTGAGGAACAGCGCCAGCACCGTGCCCAGGTGCACGGCCAGCAGCAACCCCATCGCGCCCGTGTCGCGCAGCGCCAGCAGCGCCAGCCCGGTGAGGCTGGTGGCGAACAGCAGCACGACGAAGGCGCGGTCCATCGGCCGTTGCGCGGGATCGCCATGCAGCGGATTGCGCCGCAGGTTCAGCCACAGCAGGCGCGCCGGCCCCACCAGCAGGCCGATGCCGCCGACGGTGCCGAGCAGCACCGGCAGGCTCGCCAGCGGATACGGCGCCGGCCACGCGAGCAGGTAGTGGTAGACCGTGCCGACGCAGGTGGCGGCGAAGCAAAGCAGGAAGCCGTAGAAGGTGAGGTGGTGGAAGCGCCGGCGTGCCAGCGTGAAGGCGTCGTCGCGCTCGTTGCAGCCGTCGCCGTGGCCGCCGTCGAGGTAGGTGAGCGTCAGTGCGTTGCGCGCGGCCTCCGTCGCCGCGGCCGCGCCGACCTTCCCGGGCGACTGCCCGCGCCAGAAGCGCGCGCCGCCGATCGCCAGCGCGAGCACCGCCCAGCCGAAGGCCAACCCGAACACTGCCACCAGGAAGTTGTGCGGGAAGATGGCGTAGAAGTTGCCGGCCAGCGGCGGGTGCAGCAGCGTGCCGCGCAGCGCCAGCACCAGCACGAGGAACAGCGCCAGTCCTGCCGCGGTGGCCAGTGCGAGCACGGTGCCGTTGTGGCGATAGAGCCGGCCGAGCGCGTGCGGCCACGCGAATTCCTGGTAGGTCTCGCGCCGCACCTGCGCCATTGCGCGCGGCACGTTGACGGCGAACTCGTGCGGCGGCGCGTACTGGCAGGCATGCAGGCAGGCGCCGCAGTTGTGGCACAGGTTGGCGAGGTAGTGCACGTCGCCGGGGTCGAAGGCCAGCCGGCGCGTCATCGCCGGGAACACGGCGCAGAAGGTCTCGCAGTAGCGGCAGGCATTGCAGATCTGCATCTGCCGCGCGACCTCGTCGACCGCGCCGTGGCCCTGCGCCAGTGCGACGGCCTCGCGCGCCAGGGTGTCAAGCGACTGCATGGGCGGCCTCCTCGCGAACGGCCTGCGCCGCCGACGTGCCGGCGATGCGGCCGAAGGCCGTGCCGATGCTCATGCCCACGCCGGCCGTGTAGCCCTTGCCCAGCACGTTGCCGGCCATCATCTCGCCGGCCACGAGCAGGTTGGGACTCGGCTCGCCGCCGAAAAACACCCGCGCCCGGTCGTCGGTCTTCAGGCCCAGGTACGTGAAGGTGATGCCCGGGCGCAGCGCGTAGCCGTAGAAGGGCGCCTGGGCGATGGGGCGCGCCCAGTGCGTCTTGGGCGGCGCGAGGCCTTCGGTGTGGCAGTCGTCCAGCACCGTGTGGTCGAAGCTGCCGACGCGGCAGGCGGCGTTGTAGGCGTGAAGGGTCTGCATGAAGCGTTGTTCGGGCAGGCCCAGCGCGCGGGCCAGTTCGGGCAGGCTGTCCGCCTGCACGCCGGGGAAGACCGGCGGCATGAAGCGGCCGATCGCCTTGCTGTCGATGATGCAGTAGCCGATCTGCCCCGGCTGCAGGGCGACCAGCCGGCCCCAGATCGCGTAGCGCTTGGGCCAGAAGTCCTCGCCCTCGTCGTAGAAGCGCTCGCCCTCGCGGTTGACCATCACGCCCAGCGAGACCGCGTCGACGCGCGTCACGATGCCGCCGTCGTAGAGCGGGGCCCGGGCGTCGATCGCGACGCAGTGCGCCTGCGTCGGGTCGCCGATGATGTCGGCGCCCTGCTCCATCATGTGCCGGATCAGCACGCCCTGGTTGAAGCGGGTGCCGCGGATCAGGAAGTTGTCGGCCGGCCACTCGCCGCGCTCGTTGCGGCCCCAGGCTTCGCGCAGCCACTCGCGGTTGGATTCGAAGCCGCCGGCCGCCAGCACGCAGGCCTTCGCCTCGATGCGCCGGCCCTGGCTGAAGGCCGCGACGAAGCGGCCGTCGCGCAGCTCCAGCCCGTCCACCGGCGAGTCGTAGCGGATCTCCACGCCCAGGGCTTCCGCGCTGCGGTAGTAGGCATTGACCAGCGCCTTGCCGCCGCCCATGAAGAAGGCGTTGGTGCGCGAGAGGTGCAGCGTGCCGGCCAGCGAGGGCTGGAAGCGCACGCCGTGCCGGCGCATCCAGGACCGGCAGCTGGAGGAGGCGCGGATCACGAGGCGGGCGAGGTGCTCGTCGGTGTTGCCGCCGGTGACCTTCAGCAGGTCCTGCCAGAACTCCTCTTCCGGGTAGGCGTCGACCAGCACGTCCTGCGGCGCGTCGTGCATGCAGCGCAGGTTGCGGGTGTGCTGCGAATTGCCGCCGCGCCATTCGCGCGGCGAGGCTTCCAGCAGCAGCACGCTGGCGCCCGCCTCGCGGGCCATGAGCGCTGCGCAGAGGGCGGCGTTGCCGCCCCCGATGACCAGGACATCGTGCATCGGCGCACTGTAGGCGACCCGCCGCCGGCGCGCCAGCCGCGCGCGCTCAGGCCGGTATCACGATTCGTGATGGCTGACCCGCGCGCCGGCCCATTGCCCGGCCGCCACCAGCGTGCGGGCGCACTGCGCCAGCGCGACGCGCACGGCCAATGCGGCCGGCGAGAGCTCGTCGTCCGACAGGCTGCACAGGGAATTCAGCCGCCGCACCCGGGCGTCGACGATCTCCGCCAGCTCGAAGGCCTCCGCGGCGTCGGCGCAGCGCGCCAGCGCCGCCTGGGGCTGGATGGTGCAGCCGAGGCCGGCGCGCACCGCGTCCATCAGCAGCGCCAGCGAATCGATTTCGATCGGCAGCGGCCGGCGCAGGCGGCGGCCGGCAAAGGCGGCATCGAGTGTCGCGCGCAGGCCGTGCGGGCCGCTTGGCAGGATGAGGGGCAGCTCGCCCAGCTGCGCGAGCCGGATGCGCGCCGGCAGCGCCTTGCGCTGGCCGGCCCGGGCGCGGATCAGGAACAGCTTTTCCTCCACCAGCGGCGTGACGCTCCAGCGCCGGCCGGGATCGGTGTCGAACAGCACCGCCAGATCGAGCTGGCGCGCATTGAGCATCGCCGAGAGGTGGCCCGACAGGCTCTCCACCACGTGCAGGCGCACGCCGGGATGGCGCTCGCGCACGACCTGCATCAGCGGCAGGCCCAGCACCGAGGCGGTGGTGGGGGCCAGCCCCACGCTGACGCTGCCGGACAGCCGCGATTGCTGCGCGGCGCGCGCCGCTTCGTCGACATGCCGCAAGGCGAGTTGCGCCTCGCGGAAGAAGGCCAGGCCGGCCTCGGTGGGGGCCACGCCCTTGGAGCTGCGTTGCAGCAGCCGGGTGGCGAGTTCCCCTTCGAGGCGGGCGATCTGCTGGCTCAGCGCCGACTGGACCAGCTCGAGGTCGATCGCGGCGCGGCTCATGCTGCCCAGTTCGACCACGCGAACGAAATAACGCAACTGGCGAAGTTCCACGAACGCGAGCGTACACGAGCGCCATCAGTGTCCGTGATGCCGCGGGGGAACCTGGCCGGCGCGCCCTCAGGCCGGATGCGGCGCCATCAGCTCCATCTTGCGCGCCTGCAGCTCCTGCGCCAGCCGCATCAGGTCCATGCCCTGGGCCTTGCGCGCCTGCGGGAACATCTTCTCCCGCTCGTCGTTCACGTGGTGCAGCACCGCATCCTCTAGTTCGAGCATCAGCCGCGCGTCCGTCGGCGCGCCTTCCACCTGCGCGATCAGCTCGCGCGCTTGCTGGTGCTCGCGCTTCGAATGCTGCACGAGCTGCTGGTCGCCGGTGGCGCGGCCGAATGCGGGATAGAAGATCTCCTCCTCGATCTGCGCGTGCACCGTGAGCTCCTGGCAGATCTGCTGGGCCAGCAGGCGCCGGCGGCTGTCGTCGTGGGCGGACTTGTACTGCTGGAAGAGGGCGGCGACCTTGTTGTGATCGTCATCGAGCAAAGCGGTCGCGTCCTGCTGGGCCATCGTGTTCTCCTGTGGTCGTATCGACCATCGAACATACGCCGGCCGTACCGGGCGCGAGCCCGCGCTCGCGGCTTTCGCGCGTAGGCGCAAGCCGACCCTTGGTCACCCCCGCCTTGCCTGCGCAGGCGGGGTCCAGACAGCGCCGGGCCCCTGCCTGCGCGATCAGGCGAAGCTCAGCGGCCGTAGCCGTAGCCGTACCCGTCGCGCCCGCGCACGTCGTTGCGCACCTCGAAGTTCCAGGCGCGGCGCGCCAGATTGCCGGCGCGGTCGCGCACCAGCAGTTCAGCCACGTGGCGGCCCGGGCGCAGGTTCTCGGCGTAGCGGATGTCGCTGGCGTCGATGCGCGCGCGGCCCGTGACGTTGCGGCCGTCCACGCGCAGCCTCACCGAGCGCAGGTCGACGCCGGCGCGGTCGTCCTGGAAGCGCGCGGAGATGCGCGTGAGGCCGCGCTCGCTGGTGCGCTCGCCCCGCGACGGCGTCAGGTCGAAGATCTGCGGCGCGCGCCGGTCGGCCTGCCAGGAGCGGCCCTGGTCGCGGTGGAAGTCGCGGTCCTGCGCCGCGGCGGGTTGGGCGGCCACCAGGGCGGCCAGGGGCGCCAGCAGCACGGCGGCGGTCGCGAGCTTGTTGCGGAGCGTGGATTGCATGAGTCACCTCACCGAGTGGATTGAAAGTGAGGCCAGTGTGCGGCGCGCCCCGTGAACCGGAAATGAACGGAACGCGGTGGGGATTTCGACGAGCGCGTATGCTCTCGCAGCTGGATTTGCCGCCTTGCGCCCTGCACTTTCCGACTCGCCGCTTTCCGACTCGCCGCTTTCCGCCTCCCGCTCCCCGCTTCCGACTCCCCGCCTGCCGATGCGCTGCGAAGACATCGCCTCCCATCCCGACTTCCGCCGCCTCGGCACCATCGAGGGCCTCGCGGTCGACCTGCGCTATGCCACGGTGCACAACTTCGTGGGCCGCAACCTGTACGCCACGCTCGACTGCGGCTGGGTGCACCGCCTCGCCGCGAGCGGACTCGAGCAGGCGGCAGGCCTGCTGCGGCGCGAGGCGCCGGGGCATCGCCTGCTGGTGCTCGACGCGCTGCGCCCGCACCGCGTGCAGATCGAGCTGTGGGACTTCCTCGAGGGCACCGACCTGCGCCAGTACGTCGCCGACCCGGCGCGCGGCTCCATCCACTCCTTCGGCATGGCGATCGACGCGACGCTGCTCGATCCCGAAGGCCGCGAACTCGACATGGGCACCGGCTTCGACGTGATGACGGAGCTGTCGCACCCGCAGCTGGAGGCGCAGCACCTGGCCGGGGGCGCCCTCACCCCCACCCAGGTGCGCAACCGCGAGCTCCTGCGCGGCGTGCTGTCCGCCACCGGTTTCCGCGGCATCGGCAACGAGTGGTGGCACTTCGAGATGCTCGATCGCAACCACGTGCGGCAGACCTTCCTGCGGGTCGACTGACACCGCCGCCGCGGGCCGGTTGCCAACGTGCCGTCCCCGGCACGATACTGCCGCACTGCGGAGGGCAGTGCGCATGTCTTTCCTGTGGCCCCACAACCTCTGGCTCGCGCTCGCGCTGCCGCTGCTGCCGGCGCTGTATGTCTGGCTGCTGGGCCGGCGCCGGCCCGCGCTGCGCTACAGCAGCGTGGCGGCGGTGCGCGCGGCGGCCGGCGGCCAATGGCGGCGCCATGTCCCGCCCGCACTGCTGCTGCTGGCCCTCGGGGCGCTGGTGTTCGCGGTGGCGCGCCCGGTGGCGCGGGTGCCGCTGCCCTGGGCCCGTTCCTCGATCCTGCTGGCCATCGACGTCTCGCTCAGCATGCGCGTCAGCGATGTCCAGCCCACGCGGATGGCCGCGGCGCAGGAGGCCGCCAAGGGCTTCCTGCGCGAACTGCCCAAGGACGTGGAGGTCGGCCTCGTCACCTTCGCCGGCAGCGCCCTGGTGGCGCAGCGCGCCACCCTGGACCGCGCTGCGCTGGTCGAGGCCATCGACGGCTTCCAGATGCAGATCGGCACCGCGATCGGCGACGGCATCGTGCTGTGCCTGGCCGAACTGTTCCCGGACCAGGGCATCGACCTCGGCGAGCTGAGCTTGGGCAACCGCCCGCACGGGCGCAGCCTCGACGAGAAGGACAAGCCGCAGCCGAAGGCGATCGTCCCCGTCGCACCGGGCTCCTACGCTTCCGCCGCCATCATCCTCCTGAGCGACGGGCGCCGCACGACCGGCATCGAGACGCTGGAGGCGGCGCAGATGGCCGCCGACCGCGGCGTGCGCATCTACGTGGTGGGACTGGGCTCCCAGACCGGCGACGGCGCCACGCTCGACGGCATGCCGATCTACATGCAGCTGGACGAACCGACGCTGCGCGAGGTGGCCCGCATGACCGGCGGCGAGTACCACCACGCGGGCACGGCGGAAAGCCTGCGCGGCGTGTATGGCGAGCTGCGTTCGCGCATGGAGGTGCTGACGCGCGAAACCGAGCTCACGGCCCTGCTCGCCCTCGCCGCGGCGCTGCTGATGCTGGCCGCGGGCGGCCTGTCGGTGCTCTGGCTGCGCCGGCTCGGCTGAGGAGCTGCGAACGAATCGCGCGCGCCGGCGCCGGGCTTCACTGCGCCACCGTCTCGGCCAGCTCGAAACGGGCCCAGGCGTGCGCGAGGCGATGGAACAGGTAGGTCTGGCGCTCGTCGTAGGCGCTGCCAGGCTCGTCCTGCTGCGGCTGCACGCCCGCGAGGGCGCGCACGAAGGCGGCGTGGTACTCGCGCAGGGCGCGCACCGAATCGCCCATGGCCAGGGTGCGCACCACGGCCTCGAGCCGCGTGCCGCTGTCCTCCAGGGCGCGCGCCGCGCAGGCGCGGTACTCGCCCAGGGCCGCCGCCGTCGTGCGGATGAAACGCCGCGGCGCGATCACATCGGAGCAGGACGCCAGCATGCGCTGCGTGGTGATGCGGTACACCCGCAGCGCACGGATGCTCGCCGAGTCGTCGCCGGGCGCCTGCGCGCACGCACAACCGGCCCACAGGCATGCCACCAGCAGCCACGCATTCGCAGTTCCGTGCTTCATGTCGCCAGTCTCCGCCGCAAGCCGGTCAGCCCCCTGATTGCCTTGTGGGTCGGATCCTGCCGGGCTTGCCAGGGGCGGGATAGGCACCTTCGTGCCGCGGGCACGGCACGCGGGTGCGGTTTACACGACGGACATGGAGCTTCCTTCCCGCGCCCGCTCGGCGAACACGGCCCGCACGTGGCGCTGGCCCTCACCCGCGTGAACGGCTCGCCGACGGCCTGCAGCGGCTGACCCACCCGCCCGACTCGCTGGAGGCGCTCACGCTGCCGCGGCGCTCGCTCACGCGCCGCGTGCGCGGCGTGTTCATGCGGCGGGCGCTGGGGGTGCACGCCGCGCCGGCGCGGGGCGTGCACGTGCAGACCCGGGCTTCGGCCGGGCCGGGCGGACGCCGGCGTGAGGAAGAGCCTCGGCGGCCCGGCCCGCGACCGGGGCGCGCGACCGGGGCCGCGCGCTCAGGCCGCGGCGATCAGCCGGCGACGGTCTGCAGCGCCGCGTTGAAGGTGGGGCTGGGCCGCATCACGGCGTTGACCTTCTTGCGGTCCGGGAAGTAGTAGCCGCCGATGTCCGCCGGCTTGCCCTGCACGGAATTGAGCTCGTCGACGATCTTCTTCTCGTTTTCCGCCAGCACCTTGGCCAGCGGCGCGAAGCGCTTGGCCAGCTCGGCATCCTCGGTCTGCGCGGCCAGGGCCTCGGCCCAGTACAGCGTCAGGTAGAACTGGCTGCCGCGGTTATCGAGCTGGCCGGTCTTGGGCGAGGGACTCTTGTTGTTCTCCAGCAGCTTGCCGGTGGCCGCATCGAGCGCCTTGGCGAGGACCGTGGCCTTCTGGTTGCCGGTCTTCAGGCCCTCGTCCTCCAGGCTCACCGCCAGCGCGAGGAATTCGCCCAGCGAGTCCCAGCGCAGGTGGTTCTCCTCCACCAGCTGCTGCACGTGCTTGGGCGCCGAGCCGCCGGCACCCGTCTCGTACATGCCGCCGCCGGCCATCAGCGGCACGATGGACAGCATCTTGGCGCTGGTGCCCAGCTCCATGATCGGGAACAGGTCGGTCAGGTAGTCGCGCAGGATGTTGCCCGTGACGCTGATCGTGTCCATGCCGCGCGCCACCCGCTCCAGCGTGAAGCGCATCGCACGCACCTGGCTCATGATCTGGATGTCGAGGCCGCTCGTGTCGTGTTCCTTCAGGTAGGTGCGGACCTTCTTGATCAGCTCGTTCTCGTGCGGGCGGTACGGGTCGAGCCAGAACACGGCCGGCATGCCGGAGTTGCGCGCCCGCGTGACGGCCAGCTTCACCCAGTCGCGGATGGCGGCGTCCTTGGCCTCGCACATGCGCCAGATGTCGCCCTGCTCCACGGCCTGGGACAGCAGCACCTCGCCGGTGGCGATGTCCGTGATGTTGGCCACGCCGTCCTCCGCGATCTCGAAGGTCTTGTCGTGCGAGCCGTATTCCTCGGCCTGCTGCGCCATCAGGCCGACGTTGGGCACCGTGCCCATGGTCTTCGGGTCGAAGGCGCCGTGCCACTTGCAGAAGTTGATGATCTCCTGGTAGATGCGGGCGAAGGTCGACTCCGGCATCACGGCCTTCACTTCCTTCAGGCGGCCGTCGGCGCCGTACATCTTGCCGCCCTGGCGGATCATCGCGGGCATCGAGGCGTCGACGATCACGTCGTTGGGCGAGTGCAGGTTGGTGATGCCGCGCGCCGAATCCACCATCGCGAGCTCGGGGCGGTGTTCCTGGCAGGCGTGCAGGTCGCGCTTGATCTCGTCCTGCTTCGATTCGGGCAGCGCCTTGATCTTCTCGTACAGGCTGGACAGGCCGTTGTTCGGGTTCACGCCCAGTTCCTCGAACAGCCTGGCGTGCTTGTCGAAGGCTTCCTTGTAGAACAGGCGCACGCAGTGGCCGAAGACGATGGGGTGGGAGACCTTCATCATGGTGGCCTTGACGTGCAGCGAGAACATGATGCCCGTCTTGTGCGCGTCCTCGATCTGCTCTTCGTAGAACTTCAGCAGCGCCTTCTTGCTCATGAACATCGAGTCGATGATCTCGCCGGCCAGCAGCGCGGTCTTGGGCTTGAGCACGATGGTCTTGCCGGACTTCGTGACCAGCTCCATCTTCACGTCGCGCGCCTTGTCGAGCGTCAGCGACTTCTCGCCGTGGTAGAAGTCGCCCTCGTTCATGAACGATGCGTGCGTGCGCGAGGCCGGGCTCCAGTCGGCCATCGTGTGCGGGTGCTTGCGCGCGTATTCCTTCACCGCCTTGGGCGCGCGGCGGTCGGAGTTGCCCTCGCGCAGCACCGGGTTCACCGCCGAGCCGATCACCTTGGCGTAGCGCTGGCGCAGCTTCTTCTCTTCCTCGGTCTGCGGGTTCTCCGGGAACTCGGGGACCATGTAGCCCTTCTCGCGCAGTTCGCGCACCGCGGTCACCAGCTGGTTCTGCGAGGCGCTGATGTTCGGCAGCTTGATGATGTTGGCGTCCGGCTGCAGCGTCTTCGCGCCCAGTTCCGCCAGCGTGTTGGAAACCTTCTGTTCGTCCTTCAGGTAGTCGCCGAATTCGCCGAGGATGCGGTGGGCCACCGAGATGTCGCATTCGACGACGTCGATGCCGGTCGCCTGCACGAAGGTGCGCACGATGGGCAGTAAGCCGTGCGTCGCCAGGTAGGGTGCTTCGTCAGTGAGCGTGTAGATGATCTTGGAACGGGCTGCCACGGGGAATGCCTCTCGAAAGGTGGGTTGGCGTGGAAAACGATGCTTTGCATCGGATTGTAGAGCTCTCGGACTACAGGGCCTGACAACGCCAGGCCCATGCCCACCGGGGCGCCGAAAGCGGGAAGAATAGACCCGCCGGGAGTCTCCCGGTTGGCGTGGAGGAATCCATGGGCATGCGCTCGCAACGCCCCGAGATCGCGGCAGTCCTGCTGCTGGTGGGCATCGCTGCGCTGCAGGCGCTGCTCGACGCTGCCGCCGGCTGGCCGCAGGCCGTGCTGCGCGCCGCGCCCGCACCGCCCGCGCGAGCGCTGCCCGCCGCCGGCAGCAGCGAGCGCAAGGCGATGGAGTGGTGCCTGCAGAACGTGGCGATGATCCACGACGTGTACTGGGCCAGCGCCTGCAGCGTGGAGGCCGAGCTGCAGCAGGCGCGCCGGGTGGCCTGCCAGCCGCACTGCGGCGCCGGCTTCGAGCCGCCCGACGATTCGCCGGACTGCACGCTGCCCGAGCACCGCGCGCGCGAACTCAATGCGGCGCGGGCGAAGGCGGAGCAGCAGTGCATGGACGAAGCGCTGCGGCGCTAGCGAGGCGGCGGCCGGCATGCTCCACGGCTTGCCATGTCGCACCTCGTGCCCTTGCTGGTCTGGCCCTGACGCATGCTGCCCGGTCATCGCACTACGGACGCTCGCTCGCGCGCGCCGCATCACCGGCCTCGGCACGGCTGCGGCGAAAGCCCGAGCTGGCGGCCTCGGCCAGCCGCTGCGGCGCCAGCAGGCGCACCGCGCGGCCCTGCACGGAAACGGCACCCTCCGCGGCAAGCTCGCGCAGCAGCCGCGAGAAGTGTTCCGGCGTGAGATTGAGGTGCGTCGCCACGGCCGCCTTGGCCACCGGCAGCTGCACCTGGTCCTCGTCCGGCGCGCCGCGCAGGCCGAGCAGGTAGCTCGCGAGCCGCGCGCGGCCACCGCCGGCCGCCTGCTTCTCGAGTTCGTTGACGAGGCTCTCCACCCGCTGGCTCAGGGCCGCCAGCAGCTTGCGCGCCAGCAGCGGATTGGCGTCGATCTCCGCGAACACGGCTTCGCTCGGGAGGTGCAGCACCAGCGCGTCCTCGGCCGCCACCGCGTCGACCAGCGCCGGCCGCTGCAGGAACATCACCGGCTCGCCGAAGCTGCGCCCCGGGCCGACCACGCCGGTCAGGCGCTCGCCCCTGGCCTCGGTGGCCACCAGCTTGATGCGGCCGAAGACGACGATGTACATGCCGCTCGGGCGATCGCCCTTGCGGAACAGGGGCTCGCCGCGGCGCAAGGGGCGGCGCGCGGCGGCAGCGGCCAGCCTTGCCACGGTGGGCGCATCCAGTTCCCGGAACAAAGGCTGGCGGCGCAGCAGTCTTTCGGCGGCGACTTCGGGGCGGCTGGTGACGGACATCGTGCGGGGGACGGGCAAAGCCCGCTGGAGGGTCCTCCATCTGCGCCGGCCCTGCGTTGACCCCGGTCAAGCAGGCGCCCGGCGCCGCCCGTCGGTGCCGGGCGACCGTTCGCCGGCACGGCGTGACGCCCCCGCGACAAAGCAGCGCCGGTTAAGGGAAATCCCTGAGTCCCGCCCTGCAGCGCTCCGTTACGTTCTTGAGCTGCAGTCCATCACAAGAACAGTTTCAAGGGGAGACTCCACGTGCATCGATTTACGCTGGCGCGCGCCCGCGGCGCCCTTGCCATGCTTGCCGCCATGGCGCCCTGCCTCTGCTTCGCCGACATCGTCCTGGGCCACTCCGGCGACCTGTCCGGCACTTCCGCGGCGCTGACCAGGGACTACGTGCGCGGCATGAACGCCTACTTCGACGAGTTGAACCGCAAGGGCGGCATCCGCGGCGAGAAGATCAAGCTGGTGAGCCTGGACGACGGCTTCAAGACCGAGCGCACCGAAGCGAACGTCAAGGCCCTGATCGACCAGAACGCGCTCGCCCTGGTGGGCCTGCGCGGCACCGCCAACGTGCAGAAGATCGTTCCGCTGATCCAGGCCGCCGGCATCGCGCAGATCGGCAACACCAGCGGCGCCAAGTCGCTGCGCGACCCGCACGTCGAAGGCGTGTTCCACCTGCGCGCCAGCACCACCGACGAGATCGAGGCGGCGATCAACCACGCCTGGACCACCGGCATCACGCGCATCGCCGCCGCCTACCAGGACGACGCCTTCGGCAAGGAGGGCCTGGAAGCCCTGGACGCCGCGCTGAAGAAGCGCAAGAGCGCGCCGGTGGCGCTGGCGCCGGTGCCGCGCGGCACGGTGGACGTCGCCAAGGCGATCGAGGTGGTCGGCGCGGCCGCGCCGCAGGCCGTCCTCTACATCGGCCAGTCCAAGCCCGCCGCGGCCCTGATCAAGGGCCTGCTTGCCAGGGACCTGCATCCGCAGTTCTTCGTGCTGAGCGTGGCCTCCGGCCTGCACGCCGACCTGGGCGCAACGGCCGCCGGCGTGGTGGTGAGCCAGGTGGTGCCCTATCCCTTCATCGAGCTGGGCAACCCGGTCGTGCGCGAGTACCAGAAGACCATCGCCACGCTGGACGCGAACAAGTTCAGCTACAACAGCATGGAAGGCTTCCTCAACGCGAAGCTGGTGGCCACCGCGCTGCAAAAGACGCAGCCGCCGCTCACGCGTGCCAGGCTGATCGCCACGCTCAAGGGCTTGAGCAACGAGGACCTGGGTGGCTTTTCGATCAGCTACGGCAAGGCGAGCAACCTGGGCTCGCACTTCGTGGCGCTGACCATGATCCGCAAGGACGGCTCGTTCGCGCGCTGAGCCAGGCCGGTGGCCGGGGCGGCCGCCCCGGTCAATGGTCGGAGTGCTCGCCGGTCCAGTGGGTGGAGGGCTGGTAGTCGTCCGGCAAGCCTTCCGCGCCCCAGGCATAGGTGAGCACCCAGGCGATGGCAAAGCCGGCCGCGCCGCCCAGCGTCTCCAGCACGCCATGGGACACCGCGGCATAACGGCCGGGCACCCAGATCTGCACGATCTCCACGAACGCGGCGACCACCAGCACGCCGCCCAGGATGTGGGCGGCGCGGCGCCTGGGCCAGGCGAAGCGCGCCAGGAAGCCCAGCGCCGCGAAGGCGAGCAGGTGGCTCATCTCGAGGCCGGGCGCGATCGTGTCCAGGAAGTCCAGCGTCTCGCCCATCCAGGCGAAGCGCCTCATGAGCCCGGAGACCATGGTGTACGGCAGGATCATCACGGCCACCACCGCCCCCAGCAGCAGCAGCAGGACGGCGCGCAACAAAAACTTCCGGCGTACAGACATGGCGGGATCATAGCGACAGGCCGGGACTGCTCAGCCATGGACGTTCAGCTTCGTCCAAGCATTCGCAGCCGCATGCCCGGGGCGCGACCAACTTTGAGCTGACGCAATCCCGCGCCCGCCAAGCGTGCCTATCCTGGCTCGAGCCGCCGCGGGGGTGCCTGCCGGCGGGCCACAACCGGAGCCAGCGCGATGAGCCACGCCGCCGACGAACTCGCATTCGCCATCCGTCCCCTCTCGCGGGAAGACCTGCCCGGGGTCGTCGAGATCGACGCGGCCCTCGAGGGCCGCTCGCGCCGCACCTACATCGAGCGCCGGCTGGCCGCGGCGCTGCGCGAGCCGGCGCTGCACGCGCAGTTCGCCGCCTGCGACGACGCCGGGCTGGCCGGCTACATCCTGGCGCGCGTGCTGCAAGGCGAGTTCGGCGGGAGCGCGCCGGCGCTGCGGCTCGAGCTGGTGGGCGTGCGCGGCGAACTGCGGCGCCGCGGTGCCGGCCGCCAGCTGCTGGAGGCGCTCGCGCAATGGGCCGCTCGCCACGGCATCCGCGAGCTGCGCACCTCCGCCCACTGGACCAACGGCCAGATGCTCGCCTGGCTGGCCACGATGGACTTCCGCCTGGCGCCCGAACTCGTGCTGGGCCTGCCCGTGGCGCAGGCGCCGCAGCCCGAGCCGCCCGCGCTGACGCTGGCGGACGATGGCACGTCGACGCGCGAGGTGGACTTCGGCGCCCGCGAGGCCGGCAACGACCGCGAGCGCATGGCGCGCGAGCGGCTCGAGATCCGGACCATGCGCCCCGAGGACCTGCACGAGATCCTGCGCATCGATCGCGCCGTCACCGGCCGCAGCCGCGGCGACTACATCGCCGCGCGCCTGGCCGAAGCGATGGAGGACTCCACGATCCGCGTTTCGCTGGCCGGCCGCATCGACGGCGCCATCGTCGGCTTCGCGATGGCACGCGCGGACTTCGGCGACTTCGGCCGCACCCAGCCGGTGGCGGTGCTCGACACGATCGGCGTCGATCCAGACTACGCGCGCCGCGGCTTCGGCCGCGCGCTGCTCGCCCGCCTGTTCGACGACGTGGCGCAACTGCAGGCACGCCGGGTCGAGACGCTGGTGCGGGTGGGCAATCTCGAGCTGCTCGGCTTCTTCCAGCGGGTGGGCTTCGCGCCCTCGCAGCGGCTGGCCTTCGTCAGGGAGGCGGCAGCCGGTAGGTCGCCGGCGTCCGGCTCAGCTTGATCGGCGAAGCGATGCCGCGGTAGCCCTCGAGGTCGACGGTCATGCCGCGGTGGGCCGTGTGCGGATGCGCGAGCGCCTGCGGCACGTCCAGGATCGGCGCGCAGGGCACGCCGGCGGCGGACAGCTGCTGCACCAGGCTCTCGCCGTCCATGCGCGCCAGCAGGTGCAGCAGTTCCTGTCGCAGCGCCTCGCGGTTCTCCGAGCGGGCGCCCGCAGTGGCGAACTCGGCGCGGGTGGCGAGTCCGGCGGCCCCGAGCAGCTCGCACAGCTTGCGGAACTGGCCGTCGTTGCCCACCGCCAGGAACAGCGGCGTGGTCTCGGTGGGAAAGGCGTCGTAGGGATAGATGTTCGGATGCGCATTGCCGGTGCGCCGGGGCGTGCGGCCGCCGCCGAACAGGTTGGCCGCATGCGGGTGCAGCAGCGACAGGCCGCAGTCGAACAGGGCCGCTTCCACGAACTGGCCGCGGCCGCTGCGCTCACGCTCCTGCAAGGCGAGCAGGATGCCGATGGCGGCATTCAGGCCGGTGACCATGTCCACCACCGGCACGCCCACGCGCAGCGGCTCGCCGCCCGCCTCGCCGTTGATGCTCATGATGCCGCTCAGGGCCTGGATCGCGGCGTCGTAGCCGGGCAGGCCGCCCAGGGGACCGTCGGCGCCGTAGCCGCTCACGCGGCAATGCACCAGCCGCGCAAAGCGCTGCGAGAGCGTCTCGTAGCCGAGGCCCCAGCGCTCCATCGTCCCGGTCTTGAAGTTCTCGATCAGGACATCGGCGCCCTCGAGCAGCGCCAGCACCTGTTCGCGCCCGGCCTCGCTGGCCAGGTCGAGGCGCAGCCCCCTCTTGTTGCGGTTCAGGCCCTTGTAGTAGGAGGCGACGCCGTGCTCGAAGGGCGGGCCCCAGGTGCGCGTCTCGTCGCCCTGCGGCGGCTCGATCTTCAGCACGTCGGCGCCGTGGTCGCCCAGGATCTGGCCGCAGTAGGGGCCGCCCAGCACGCGCGAGAGGTCGATCACGCGCAGGCCCTGCAGCGCGCCGGCGGCTGGTGCGGTGGCGGCCATGCTCAATCCGCCCGCGCGCCGGAGACCTTGACCACGTCGCGCCACTTGTTCACCTCGGACTGGATGAAGGCGGCGAGCTGCTCGGGCCGCTGGTCGGTGGCGATTTCGAGCCCCTGGTCCTCCAGCCGCTGGCGCACCTCGGGCTGCTTGAGCGCCGTGGCGAACGCGCCGTTGAGGCGCTGGACCACGTCGCGCGGCGTGCCGGCCGGCGCCACGATGGCGAAGAACACGCTCACGTCGTAATCCGGCACGCCCTGCTCCATCACCGTGGGCACGCCGGGCAGGCTGCGCGAACGCGCCGCGGTGGTGACGCCCAGGGCGCGCAGCTTGCCGGCCTTGATGTGCGGCAGCGCGGTGAGCACGTCGGTGAAGGCCATGGTGACCTGGCCGCCCAGCAGGTCGTTGAGCGCGGGCCCGGTGCCCTTGTACGGGATGTGCTGGATGTCGGTGCCCGCGCGCTGGTTGAACAGCACGCCGGCGAGGTGCGAGGAGGCGCCGCTGCCGGAGGAGGCGAAGCTGAGCTTGCCGCGCTGCGCCTTCGCGTAGGCGATCAGCTCCTGCACGTTCTTCGCCGGCACGGCGGGATGCACCACCAGCACATTGGGCAGCGAGCCCAGGTGGATGATCGGCGCGAAGCTGCGCACCGGGTCGTAGCCGATCTTCGAGTACAGGCTCACGTTGATCGCCAGCGGCGCCGAGGTGCCGAACATGATGGTGTGGCCATCGGGTTCGGCGCGCGCCACGTAGTCGGCGCCGATGTTGGCGCCGGCGCCGGGCTTGTTCTCCACCAGCACGGGCTGCTGCCCGAGCAGCGGCCGGATCGCGGTGGCGAGCACGCGCGCCATGGCATCGGTCGGGCCGCCCGGCGCGTAGGGGATCACCACCACGACGGGCTTGCTGGGGAACGGGGTTTGCGCATGGGCCAGGCCCAGGGCGGTGCAGCCGGCGAAGGCCGCGAAGGTGCGGCGCGAAATGGTATGCATGTCTTGTCTCCTGTCTTTTCGAGTCTTCAGTCGGCGAAGGCGTTCACCTGCGCCACGTCGCCCTGCGGCAGGCCCTCGGCGAACAGCAGCGCGAGATCCGCGCGCGGCTGCGCCTGCAGCGGATCGGCCGGCAGCAGCTGGTGCCGCAGCGCCAGCTGCGCCAGCAGCATGCGGCGCAGCGAGCCGGTGCGCGTCGCTTCCCAGCCCATCGCGACGGCGGCGGTGAGCCGGTACAGCGCGCTGGCGGCCTGGCGGGCAAGCGCCTCGTGGCCCTTCACGGCCGCGTCGGCGGCGAGCGCCTCGACCCGCGCCACCAGCCCTTGCACGCGCTCGCGCGGCTGGGCGTGCCAGCGCGAGTCTTCCAGCAGCTGCTCCACGTGCCGGCGCCACACGGGCAGCGAGCCTTCGCGCCGGATCGCGCGGATCACGTCCAGCGCGACGATGTTGCTGGTGCCTTCCCAGATCGAGCCCAGGTGGGCGTCGCGCACGAAGCGCGGGTCGCCCCATTCCTCGATGTAGCCGCAGCCGCCGCGCACTTCCATCGCGTCGGCGGTGGCGGCGCGCGCGTCGCGGCAGGCGCGGAACTTGACCAGCGGCGTGAGGATGCGGGTGAGCGCGTACGCGCCCTCCTCGCCGGCGTCGGCGCGGCGCAGCGCCTCCGCGGTCTGGAACATCATGCTGCGGGCCTGTTCGGCCGGCAGCATGATCTTGGCGAGCTGCCGCTGCATCAGCGGCATGTCGACCAGCCGCTGGCCGAAGGCGCGCCGGTTGCGCGCGATGTAGAGGGCCTCGGCGATTGCGCGCCGCATCATGCCGGCCGAACGCATGCCGTTGGACAGGCGCGAGTTGTTCACCATGTCGGCCATCTGGGCGAAGCCGCGCCCCAGCTCGCCCACCAGCCAGGCCTTGGCGCCCTCGAAGCGGATCTCGCCGCTGGCCATCGAGCGCGAGCCCATCTTGTCCTTCAGCCGCACGATGCGGTAGGCGTTGCGCGTGCCGTCCGGCAGTACCTTGGGCACCAGGAACAGCGACACGCCCTTCATGCCCTCCGGCGCGCCTTGCGTGCGCGCCAGGATCATGCCCAGGCCCGCATCGGGATTGGAGCAGAACCACTTCTCGCCGTGCAGGCGCCAGGCGCGGCCCGGCTCCTCGCCGTCGGGAATCGCCAGCGTGGTGGTGGCGGCCACGTCGGAGCCGGCGCCCTGCTCGGTCATGAACATCGAGCCCTGCGTCAGCGCGTCGAGGTCCTGCGTGGTGAGCTCGGCGAGGTAGCGCTGCACCAGTTCCGCGTCGCCGTACTTGCGCAGCGTGCGGGTGAGCGAATCCGTCATCGACAGCGGGCAGCACAGGCCGAATTCGGCCTGCACCAGCAGGTAGGTCAGGGCGTACTTGGCCGCCGCGGGCATGGCCGTGGGCCAGCCCAGCACGCCGCCGCGGTGCGACATCGCCGCCAGCCCGTAGTCGCCGAAGGCCACCTGTTCCAGCGCCACGTACGACGGGTGCTTGAGGATGCGCTGGTCGTCCTGGCCGGCGCGCGAGCGGTGCTGCAGCGCGGGCGGGTTCTGGTCGGCCTCGAAGGCCAGGCGGTCGAGCTCGTCGCCCACCCGCTCGCCCAGGGCGCGCAGGTGCGGCTGCAGGTGGGCGAGCAGCTCGCCCGGCAGGTACAGCGGCAGCAGGGACTGCAGCTCCTCGTCTTCGAGGAAGGCGTTCACGCCCGCGCGGTCGGGGATGGGATGGGGCTGCAGGGCGTCCGTCAGTGCGGACGGCAGGCGTGCGTTCATGGCTGGTCTCCTCGGGATGGGGCCATTGTTGGAAAGGCGCGCCTCGGTGTCCAATATCGAATTCCGCTGAATCGATCTTTTTCCTGTATGGGTTTCGAGCTGCGCCACCTGCGCTACTTCCTCGTCCTGGCGGACGAACTGCACTTCGGCCGGGCGGCGGCGCGCCTGCACATCTCGCAGCCGCCCCTGAGCTTCAACATCAAGCAGCTGGAGACCACGCTGGGCGTGCAGCTGCTCGAACGCAGCAGCCGCAACGTGAAGCTCACCCCCGCGGGCGAGTCGTTCCGCCGCTCGGCGCAGCAGCTGCTGGCCGAGGCCGAGGAGGCGGCGCGCAAGGCCAGGGACGTGGCCGCCGGCGTGACCACGCGGGTGCGGATCGGCTTCGTCGGCTCGATGCTGTTCCGGGGCCTGCCGGAGAAGCTCGCCCGCTTCCGCGCCTCGCACCCGCAGGTGCAGACCGAGCTGGTCGAACTGAACTCGGTCGAACAGCTCCTGGCGCTGGCGCGCAACCAGATCGACCTCGGCTTCGTGCACACGCCCAACGTGCCGCCGGAGCTGGCCAAGGCCCTCTACATGTCGGAGCCCTTCGTGCTCTGCACGCATGAGCGGGGCGGCGTCCGCGCCCGCGCGCCGCGCCTGCAGGCCCTGGCGCGCGAGCCGCTAGTGCTGTTCTCGCGCGGCGCCTCGCCGGACTACTACGAGCGGGTGCTGTCGCTGTGCGCGCAGCTGGGGCTGGACCCGACCTTCCGCCACGAGGTCAGGCACTGGCTGAGCGTGGTGGCGCTGGTGGCCCGGGGCATGGGCTACGCGCTCGTGCCCCGTTCGCTGGCGGGCAGCGGCATCTCGGGCGTGCAGTTCTCCAAGCTGCCGCCGGCCCCCGTCAGCTCGGACGTCTACATGGTGTGGAACGAACGCAAGATGCCCTCGATGCTGCCGGAAATGATCGCCGTCTTCCGGCCGCGCTGAGGGCCCGGTGCAGTCGGCGGATGCCTTAGGCTTGCACCGATGGAAATCGTCATCAGCGAGACGCAGGGCCTGCGGCTGCTGCAGTTCGGCACCCACTGGTGCCAGGGCGCGATGCGCATCGACGCGCCCGAGCGCCTGGAACTCGAATACGCGGTGCGCATGTTCGCGTGGCTGCCGTTCCACGATCCGGCGTCGCTGGGCGGCAGGCACCTGGTGACGCTGGGGCTCGGCGCCGGATCGCTCACCCGCTTCGCCCATCGCGTGCTGCGCATGGAGGCGACGGCGGTGGAGATCGACGCCCGCGTGATCGACGCCTGCCGCACCCATTTCATGCTGCCGCCCGATGGCGACGGCCTGCGCGTGCTGCAGGCCGACGGCCGCGACTTCATCGCGCAGCAGCGCGGCGCGGCCGCCATCGACGTGCTGCAGGTGGACGCCTACGACGCGGAGGTGAACCGGCCCGCGCTCGACACCGAAGCCTTCTACGCCGACTGCCGCGGCGCGCTGCGCGAGGGCGGCACGGTGGCGGTGAACCTCGTGGGACAGGCGCTGGACCTGCGCGCGAGCGTCGGCCGCCTGCGCGCCGGCCTGCAGCCACGCGCGCTATGGCAGTTCCCGCCGACACCGGCCGGCAACGTGGTCGTGATCGCGCACTGCGGCGCGGTGCCGGGCGAGGAGATCCTGGCCGCGCGCGCCCGCGAGATCGAGCAGCGCTGGGACCTGCCGGCCGCCGGCTGGCTGGCGATGGCGCGGCGCAGCCCCTGATCCGCCGCAGGCCCGTGGCGCCGCTCGGGCCCTGATCCGCCGCAGGTCCGTGGCGCCGCTCGAGCCTTGATCCGCCGCAGGCCCGTGGCGCCGCGCAGCCCCTTGATCAGGTGCCGCAGAAGGTCTGGTAGCAGGCCGTCATCGCGGCTGGTGCCGGCTGCGCGTAGCGCGCGTTCTCCGCTCGCTCCGCGAAGGGCTCGCGCAGCGCGGCCAGCAGCTGTTCGAAGGGCGCCAGGTCCTCGTGCTCCGATGCGGCCTCCAGCGCCTCTTCCACGCGGTGGTTGCGCGGAATGATCCAGGGGTTGGCCAGCCGCATGCGCACGGCCCGCGCTGCGGGCGCGCCATCGGTCTCGGTGGCGCAGCGCTCGCGCCAACGCACCAGCCAGGCCTGCAGCGGCTCGGGCTGCGCGAAGAGAGCCTGCAGCGCAGCGCCGTCGCCGACCACGTCCCCCGCTGCCGCGTCGCCGGTCGCCGGGTCGCGTACCGCCGGGTCGCCGGTGGCCGTCTCGTGCGCCGCCGTGTCGCCGGCCGCCGCGTCGCCCCCCGCCTTGTCGGCGAGCCTGCGCCACGCCAGCGTGAAATCCACACCTTGCGCCTGCAGCAGGGCGAGCCAGTCGTTCGCCAGCGCCGCGTCGGCCGCGTCGTCGCCCTGGCCGATGCCGAGCTTCGCCCGCTGGCCGCGCAGCAGGCCGGCCTGGTACTGCGCGGGGAAGGCCTGGATCGCCTCGGTGGCCTCCTCCACCGCACGCGCCGCGGCCTGCTCGCCGCCCTCGGCCACCACGAGCGGCAGCAAGGCCTCGGCGAAGCGGGCCAGGTTCCATTGCGCGATGGCAGGCTGGTTGCCGTAGGCATAGCGGCCGCCGCGGTCGATCGAGCTGAAGACGGCGCGCGGGTCGTAGGCCTCCATGAACGCGCAGGGGCCGTAGTCGATGGTCTCGCCCGAGATCGTCATGTTGTCGGTGTTCATCACGCCGTGGATGAAGCCGACGTTCATCCAGTGCGCGACCAGCAGGGCCTGGCGCTGCGCCACCCGCCGCAGCAATGCGAGGTAGCGGCCGGGCGCGCCCTCGAGGTCCGGGTCGTGCCGGCGGATGGCGTAGTCGGCCAGCTGGCGCAGCTTGTCAATCTCGCCGCGGGCGGCGAAGAACTCGAAGGTGCCCACCCGCAGGTGGCTGGCCGCCACCCGCGCCAGCACGGCGCCGGGCAGCACCTTCTCGCGCACGACGGGTTCGCCGGTGGCCGCCACCGCCAGGGCGCGCGTCGTCGGGATGCCCAGCGCATGCATCGCTTCGCCGACCAGCACCTCGCGCAGCATGGGGCCGAGCGCCGCCTTGCCGTCGCCGCCGCGCGAGAATGGCGTGCGACCCGAGCCCTTGAAGGCGATGTCGCGCCGGCGGCCCGCGCGGTCGATCACCTCGCCCAGCAGCAGCGCGCGGCCGTCGCCGAGCTGGGGCGAGAAGCCGCCGAACTGGTGGCCCGCATAGGCCTGGGCCAGCGGTTCGGCGCCTTCGGGCAGCAGGTTGCCGGCGAAGATCGCGGCGCCTTCGTCGCCCAGCAGGGCCGCGGGGTCCAGCCCCAGTTCCTCGGCCAGTTCGCGGTTGAGGAACAGCAGGCGCGGCGAACGCACCTCGGCCGGCTTCCAGGGCACGTAGGCGCCCTGGAGCTCGCGCGCATAGCTGTTGTCGAAGCGGAACGGGGAAGCTTGCATGAACCGAGTGTCGCCACTTGCGCCCGCCCCGGTGTGGGCAAGGGTATCGGTGGATGCGGGCGGGCGGGCAGCCTGATGGCCGGTGTCCTGTCTCGTAGCGATCTAGGCCCGCGCAGCCCGCCGCGGCCGCGCCCGGCCGCTGCGCTGCAGGCTGGCGCTGACCAGCGCCGCCGCGAGGATCACGAACCAGGAGTAGTAGACCCACATCAGGAACGCCAGCAGGGGCGCGAAGGCGCCGTACACCGTGCGGTAGGTGGGCACGCCGGCGAGGTACATGGCGAAGCCCCGCTTGCCCAGCTCGAAGGCTGCGCCCGCCAGCAGGCCGCCCACGATGGCATCGCGCCGCCGCACCGGCGCATGCGGCACGCACAGGAACAGGCAGCTGAACGCGGCGGCCGCAACCAGCATCGGCGCCAGGCCGACGAACTGCTGCCCCCAGGTTCCCGCCAGCACGCCGGAGCGGGGCAGCAGCGCGGAGCTGGCCCAGAGGCCGGCGCCGAGCAGCACGGGGCCCGCGAGCAGGATGGCGAGGTACAGCCCCAGGCGGCGCAGCACGGGGCGCGCCTTCTTCACCTGCCAGATGCGATTGAGCGCGTTCTCGATGCTCAGGAGCAGGCCCAGGGCCGAGACGAGCAGGAACAGCGATCCCACCAGCGTGAGGCCGCCGGCGTTGCGGGTGAACTGCGCCAGTTGCTTGAGCACCACGCGCACGATCTCGGGCGGCAGCAAGCCGCGCAGCAGGTATTCGCGCATGGCCTCGCCCACGCCGCGCAAGGCGGGAATGCGGGTGAAGAGGGCGAAGCTCACGGCCAGCAGCGGCACCAGCGACAGCAGCGTGGTGAAGGTGAGGCCCCCGGCGCCCTGGGGCAGGCGCTCCTCGCGAGCGCGGCGGGCGATGACGCTGATCAGGTTGGGCATACTGCTCGACCGCAATATAGCAAGGGAGAATGCCGCGATGACCACCCCCCTTCCCACCTACGAAGACGTCCTCGCGGCCGCGGCGCGCCTGCAGGGCCACGCCCACCGCACTCCCGTGCTTACTTCGCGCACCGTCGACGAGGAGTTCGGCGCGCAGGTGTTCTTCAAGTGCGAGAACCTGCAGCGCATGGGAGCCTTCAAGTTCCGCGGCGCCTTCAACGCGCTCTCGCGCTTCACGCCGCAGCAGCGCAAGGCAGGCGTGGTGGCCTTCTCCTCCGGCAACCACGCGCAGGCGATCGCGTTGTCGGCCCGGCTGCTCGGCATCCCGGCGACCATCGTGATGCCGCACGATGCACCCGCCGCGAAGGTGGCCGCGACCAAGGGCTACGGCGGCCAGGTGGTCGGCTACGACCGCTACACGGAAGACCGCGAGCAGATCGGCCGCACGCTGGCCGAGAAGCACGGCCTGACGCTGGTGCCGCCCTACGACCACGCCGACGTGCTGGCCGGCCAGGGCACCGCGGCCAAGGAGCTGTTCGAGGAAGCCGGAGCGCTCGACGCGTTCTTCGTTCCGCTCGGAGGCGGCGGGCTTCTTTCGGGCAGCGCGCTCGCCACGCAGGCCCTGGCGCCGGATTGCCGGCTCCATGGCGTGGAGCCTTTGGCCGGCAACGACGGCCAGCAGTCGCTGCGCTGCGGCTCCATCGTGCACATCGCCACGCCGCAGACCATCGCCGACGGCGCGCAGACGCAGCACCTCGGCACCATCACCTTCCCCCTCATCCAGCGCGGCGTGGCCGACGTCCTGACCGCGACGGACGACGAGCTGGTGGACTGCATGGCCTTCCTGGCCACGCGCATGAAGCTGGTGGTGGAGCCCACCGGCTGCCTGGGCTTCGCGGCGGCGCGCCAGATGAAGGGCGAACTGCGCGGCAAGCGCGTGGGCATCCTCCTGAGCGGCGGCAACGTGGACCTGGCGCGCTTCTGCAGCCTGCTGCAACCGCGCTGACGGCGCCGACCGGCCTTCCCCGCGCACGCCCCAAGCGCCGCCCCGCAGCCAGGGGTTGTTCCGGATGCGAGGACGGTGGGCACGGCGCGCCGTTTGATGCACACTCTCGCGCGATCCGGCCTTCCCACGCCACAGGAGACACAGATGCGACGGACTCTCTACGCGCTGGTGCTGGCGGCTGCGTTCGGTGCGCTGGGCGCCGCGGCCCAACCCGCGGCCGAGCTGACCTTGACGCGGCTCGATTGCGGCAACGGCTTCAACGACCAGCGCCGCTTCAGCGACAGCTTCGCCTACACGAACCCGCGCGTGCCCTTCACGTTCAGCTGCTACGTGATCAGGCACGGCGACGACTACATGGTCTGGGACACGGGCTACCTGCCGGGCTCGAATCCCAACGCACCGACCGTCACGCTGGTCGAGCAGCTCGCGCAGCTGAAGGTGAAGCCGGAGCAGGTGAAGTTCGTCGGCATCAGCCATTTCCATGCGGACCACACCGGGCAGCTGGGCTCCTTCCCCGGCGCCACGCTGCTGATCGGCGAGCGCGAGTGGGCCGCGCTCACCGCGCCCAAGCCGATGGCGGGCGCCAACGTCGCCGGCTTCACGCACTGGATCAGCGGCGGCGGCAAGCTCGAGACGCAGGCCGGAGACAAGGACGTGTTCGGCGACGGCACGGTGATGATCCTGCGCACGCCGGGCCACACGCCCGGCCACCAGGCGCTGCTGGTGCGGCTGAAGGAAAAAGGGCCCGTGCTCCTGGTCGGTGACGCCGCCCACTTCCACGAGAACTACCAGAACAACGGCGTGCCGGGCTTCAACTACGACCGCGCGGAGACGATCGCCTCGCTCGAGCGCCTGAAGGAGATCGAGAAGAACCTGAGGGCCACCGTGATCATCCAGCACGACCCGCGCGATATCGGCAAGCTGCCGGCGTTTCCGGCGGCGGCGCGTTAGGGGCGGGCGCGAGGTCTGCCAGCGGGCGCGAGGACGTCAGTCGAGCGTGATCCCGGTGCGCTTGGCCAGCGCCGCGTACTTTTCGATCTGCTGGCGCAGAAACGCCATGAAGACCGCCGGCGGCCCGACGGAGACGACGAACCCGCCGCTGAGGAGGCGGTCGTGGACGCTCGGGGTCTGCAAGGCCCTGGCGATTTCGGTGCTCAGTTCGGCCACGAGCGGCGCCGGCGTGTGCGCCGGTGCAACGAAGCCGAAGAAGCCTTCCAGTTCGAAACCGGGTACGAACTCGGCGATCGCGGGCAGTTGCGGATACCCGGCCGCCCGTCGGGCGCTGGTGATGCCCAGCGCCCGCAGGCGTCCCGCCCCGAAGTGCGGCAGCGCGGACTCCAGCGTCACGAACGCCAGCGGCAAGTCGCCGCGGCTCAGCGCGCGATAGATCTCCGCGCTGCCGTTGTACGCCACATGCTCGAGCGGGACGTCAGCCTCGATGGCGAGCAACGCGCCGGCCAGGTGCGACATCGAGCCCGTACCCAGCGAGGCGTATTGCAGCGGCGGGTCGGCACGCCGCATCAGCTCGATCGCCTGGGCCATGTTGTCGGCCGCGAAGCCCGGGTGCGTGACCAGCACGACGATCGAGTGCCCGCCGAGGCAGATGGCCTCGAAATCGGTCAGCGCGTTGTAGGGCGTGTGGTGGCGCATCGCCTGGTTGATGGCGAGCGACGCGAACACCATGCCGATCGTGTTGCCGTCGGGCGCGGCCCGCGCCACCGCCCGCGCACCGACGATCGTTCCGCCGCCCGGCCGGCTCTCGACCACCACCGGGCGGTCCATGCCACGCGCCATGTCCTTGGCGAGCAAGCGCGCCAGGAAGTCCGCGGCGCCGCCGGGAGCTTGCGGCATGATCATGCGCAGCACCCCGGCGGCCGTGTCTGCCGCCAGTGCGCCGCGGCCGTGCCAGGGGGCGTACGCCAGGGCGACGAGCAGCGCACGCCGCGTGGCGAGCGGGCCGCCCTTCACCGCCGCCACCGGCGCGAGGCGCGCCGGAACTCGGCCGCCAGGGCAGCCGCCGGTGTGGTCAGCGGCCGCATCAGCGGGGTCATCAGGTACTGGACGGCCGGGGGCAGGTCGAGATCGATGGGCACCCTCTTGAGCAATCCGCGCTGCCGCAGCGGCTCCATCGCCGCCACGCTGTTCAGCGTGACATATTCGTTCTGGAGCAACAAGCCGATCAGGGCGCTCGGCGATTCGCAATGCAGCACCAGCGTCGGATCGGGCAGGCCGCGCTGGCGCATCATCGAAACGATGGCGGGCTCGCTCGACTTCCGCACGCTGTACAACCAACCATAGGGCACCAGGCTGGCCAGGTCGCGGGCGTCGGCGGCGGGGTGGTCCGCGCGCACGAAGATGCCCAGGTCGGAGCTGCACAACTGCTCGGCCTGCAGGTCCGTGAAGCTCTGGTCGGTCGGCAGCGGGCCGACCGCGAAATCGATCCGGGCTTCGCGCAGCGCGGCGATCGTCGAAGAGGAGCGGCCCCCGACGACGCTGATCAGCGTGTCCGGCATGGATTCGCGGAAGCGGACCAGGGCCTCCGACAGCAGCATGGCCTCGGCGGTGGCCGAGAGGCCGACCGTGATCAGGTTCTGCCGCTCGCCGTTGAAGCGCTCGATCTCCTCCTGCAGGTGGCGCAGTTCCGCATCGACGATGCGCGCGCGGCGCAGCACGACGCGACCGAATTCGGTGGGCTCGACGCCCCGCACGGAGCGCACCAGCAATGGCACGCCCACTGCCTTCTCGAGCGCCGTGAGGTTCTTGCTGACGGCGGCCTGGGCGAGACCGAGCTTGCGGGCAGCGGACCGGACGCTGCCTGTTTCCACGACTGCGATCAGGTCTCGCAAATGAGCATTGCGCACTTTGTCCCGGGTGATTTTCTGGAGTGTCACATTATCTTGCAGAGGACATTCGACGGTCAGCCCGCAGTCAGGATCGGCCAATGGTGCCGCGGCACGCGAGGCGGCAGAAAGCAGAAGCCCCCCGACTCGTCCCGAGCCGGGGGGCCCCTGGTTGCCGCAGTCTGTTAGTTCTTTTGACTCACGACCAGCTTGTTGCTGCCGTTGCCGTCCATGAAGCCGCTGGCCGTGAACGCGCATCCGGACGTGCAGGTGAAGGAGAACAGGCCGTTGTTGCCGGTATTGTCCTGCACCAGGACGCGGAACTTCGCCGGCTTGCCGTCGACGATGCCTTCGCCATCGAGCTGCACCGAGTTCTTGGTCGCCGTGACCCTGCCATCCGCATCGATGGCCGAGCCGAGCCGCGTCACCGAGCTCAGTTGCGCGGTGTGGCCCTGGCCCTTCAGGGTCATGGTCGCCACCGGGCCGTCGGCCTTGCGGCTGGCTTCCAGCGTCAGATCCAGCGGGCCGCGACTCGAAGTCACCTGCCCCTTGACGCTCGCGCTACGGCTCATGCACGGGTTGTACTGCGGGTTGGTCAGCTCGACCGAGACCAGGCCACCCTGGTTCCAGCCCGAGTAGTACAGGCAGTTCTCGCCGTCGTAGCGCGGGTCGGGACGGGTGAAGTCCATCTTGCTGGGCGTGTGGCGCTCCTTGACGTAGTAGGCGATTTCCTTCGGGCTGGTCGGATCGGTCCAATCGGTGAAGCGGATGCCGCCCGAAGCGGCCGCGTAGACCGCCACGCGCATGTTGTTGCGATCGTCGAAGTTCAGGTAGTGGATCATCGGAATGTTGCCGCCCTGCTCCACCAGCGTCGGGCACACCGACTTCTTGTTGGCATCCTGCTTGTAGGTGCCGACGATCTTCGGGTTCTTCTCGTCCGAAATGTCGATCATGCGCCCGAAGCTCTGCTGCCTGCACTGGCCCGGCAGCCCGTTGGTGTTGCTCGTCGACAGGGCATACGACTCGTCGGTCGAGACGATGTACTGCTTGCCATTGATGTGCCGCACCCATTCCGTCGCATGGGTTGCGGAGGTCGAAGTCATCCGCTCGTAGCCTCCCTGCTCGAACTCGGGATCCGGCTGCTGGTCGCACCACGAGAGATAGCTGACGTACTTCAGCTTCGGATTGGCCACCCGCTTGGCGATGTCGCTCGAGTCCAGGATCAGCAGGCCGTTGGAGCAGGTCTGGTCGTTCCAGAACGTCGTGTTGGCGTTCGGAATGTTGCCGGCCACCTGGCCGCCGCCGCCGTACACCGAGAGATAGATCCGCGTGCCATCCGGGTTGCTGCTCACGTCATGGATGTTGGTCGCCGCCATGATCCGCCAGTTCTCGTTGTTCTTCACCTCTTCGGGCAGCATGGACCGGTTCCAGGTCATGAGCGCCTTCGGATTCTTCGGATCGTCCAGGCTGGTGACGTGCAGGTCGACGCGGTTCGTGTTGATCGTGTAGTTGGCCCAGTCCTTGTCGGTGGGGGACTTGCCGCCGGTGACGAGCTTCGGGCCACCGTCCTTGGCCGAAGTGCCGAACGGAACGCCGTACCATGTCTTGCCATCGGGCGTGAGCCAGCCGTCGTGGTGCCCGCCAGGCGCCTGGTAGCTCGCATTCAGCACCACGGGGTGCAGGCAATCGCTGACGTCGTAGACGTCCAGCATCTTGTTGTCCTTGTAGCTCGCCACCATGATGTCGCCGGCCAGCTCCAGGCCCGAGTAGGCTTCGAGCGCGGCCGGCGTACGCAGGATCTTGCCGTTCGGGTTGACGGGAACGGCGGCGGTGGTTTCCTCGCCCCACTTGTTGGTGCTCGTCTTCGGCACATCTTCGGACGGTGCGGTGCCGACGACCGAGGTATCGCCGCTCGCGGGCACCACGTTCATCTGCGAGGGCTTCTTCATGTCGAACACGACGATGCCGGTGGTCAGGGCAGCGTCGCCACCCGCCGCGCCGTCGCGATTGGAGGCATAGGCGCAGCGCGTCGAACCATTCGCCTTGATCTGCAAGTCACCGAAGGCGCCGCGATTGAACAGCGCATGCTGGGCGACCTTTCTCACCCCGCACCGGTAGCCCTGGAAGCCATCGGGGTTGGCGGGGAACATGGCCGACAGGGGGATGTGACCGTTGACTCCCGGCTCCGGCTGGTCTCCGGGCCCGGGCTCGCACAGCCTGGGCGGCGTCACGTACGCATCGGACTGCTCGGGCTGGGCGACCACTGGCGGCGCGCTGCCGCCGCCGCCGCCGCAAGCGGCCAAGAGCGCCGCCGTGGCCACGGCGGCCATCTGCAGCTTGAGTTTCATTTTCACGCGTTATCTCCTCTTTGGAATGGTGGTTGACGAACAGGAAGCGGCATCTCGCGTCAATGCTTGAAAGGCGGGGCGAGGTCCCACGGCGCCTCACCCTCGGCCCATGCCGACGGCTGCGCCTGCGAGGCAGGAGGAGGGTTGACGGCGGGGGAAGGCACTGGCGAGGCGGACGCTGCGACCGTTCTTTCGGCTTGGATCACGATGGGTCCACCCTCGCCGGTGAACGAAATGCGGTCGGCGCCTATGGCGGTGACGACGAGGCCGGCGACGCGGTCGCCGACGCGAAGCTCCAGCAGCTGCGAGTCGCCCGCATGGCGCACCATCGCCAGGCTGCCGGCGCCGGTCATGACCGTTCCGACGAGTTTGAGCGGCGGCGCCGGCCTCACCGCCGCGGCCGGGGCGACGCTACGCACCTCGGGTGCGGGCCCGCGGTTCGCGGCCATCGGAGCCCGGGGCACGAGCACCACCGCTTCGCGGGGCGCCGGCTCCCACCAGATCGCCGCCAGGACGGCAACGAGCACCATCACAAGCAACCACGGCCAGCGGGCGCGATCGGTCGGGGAAAGCTGCATGGGAGTCTGGTTTCGGGTCGCTGGCTGGACATATCCGGGAGCGGCGTAGATTAGTCACGTGCCCTACGCGCCGGAAGACGATCAGCGGTTAAGTCGTTCATCGCAGGTGAGCACCCGGGACCGGACGCCGAGACCCCGCGATCGCCGCAAACCCGCATGGAGACTGGCGTTGCGGCGCGCGAAAGCGGCCGCGCCGCGCCGCGCGAGTGCCATCGGGGGTTCACCGCCGCCCCTTGCAGGCGCTTGCGGCGCTGGTGATACTGCCGGCCTTCAAGCAAAGGATGACGACGATGTTGCTGACGTCATGGATCTCGGCCAGCGTGCGGGCCGCGATGGTGGCCGCAGCCTTGCTGGCCACGCTTCATGCCGCGGCCGACCCGGTGCGGCTCGATGGAATGCGGATCGCCGGTCACGACCCGGTCGATCCGGCGCTGCGGCGCTTCACCGGCAAGGTGACCCGCGTGGGCCACGCCGACAAGGCAGGCCGCGTCGCCACGCTGCGCTTCGACCCGCTGGGCCCGGGCATGGTGGCACCGAAGCACAACGAACTGCGCGGCTGGCGGCTCACCTTCATCAAGGGCAAGCTGTTCGGCCGGAGCTTGTGGATCAAGCGCAATAGCTCCAACGAGCTGACGGTGCGCGACACCGATGCCTCGCTGGCCGGCGTGGCCGAGGGCGACATCCTGATGATCGAGCTGCTGGACCCCAAGCTGGTCGGTCCCAATGCATAGGTTTGCGCAAGCCGGGACGACGCTGCGCCGCGGAGCATGGGTCGAGCGCGCGCGCCTGCTGCTCGCCGCCGCCAGCCTGGCGCTGGCCGGCGCCGTGGGCGCGCAGACCGCCAGGCTGCCCGCCGACGCCGTCGACGGCTTCCGCGCGGCGCTCAAGCGCAAGGACACGGGCGGTGCGCTCTCCTACCTGGATCGTTCGCTGGTGGTGTTCGAATTCGGCGTCACCGACGCGACGGTCGAGGCCTATGCGCTGAGCCACCTGCCGGGCGACATCGACATGGCCGCCGTCAGCGATTGGACCTTGCAGGCCCGGCGTGTCGGCGGCAGCGGCAACGAGCGCTGGGTGCTGAGCACCTACCGCGTCACGGGCAAGCGCCCCGACGGCAAGGCGATCGACCAGGTGATGCTGGAGACGGCGATCGTGCGCCGCGTCGGCGACAGCTTCCGCATCGTCCACCTGCACTGGTCGAGCGACAAGAACGATTTCCAGGGCTGGGCCCCGCGGCAGCCGGGCCGGGCGCCCTGAGGAGCCTCAGCCCACGATGGGCTGGGCCATGATCCACAGGCTCAGGCTCGTGTACGCCACCATCAGCGCGAGCATCGGCAGCTGGCTCACCAGCGCGGCCCGGTGGCTGGCGAAGCGGCGCGCTGCTTCCACGTGGGCGACGATGACCGCCAGCACGTGACCGGCGACGATCAGCGTCACGGCGGTATACCAGTAGACGGCTGGACTGACGATGCCGAGATCGACGGTGCGGCCGCGCGTGCCGAACAGGTTCCAGCCCCAGCCGAACGGGTCCGACGCGAGCGGGATGATGAACTGGCCGGTCGTGAGCAGCAGCGACGCATAGTGCGCGAGGTGATAGGCCACGGCGATCGGCACGAGGCTCCAGACCATCGCGTTCACGTCCGCAGCGGCATGGCCTTCGCCGCCCGCACGGCCCGCCAGGCGCAGCATCCACGCGCCGACGAGGCGAAAGATCAGGACGAAGGCGAGCGGGAACAGCAGCAGCACGATGGTGTTCAGCCACTGTGTCTCGTCCAGCCCGGTCGCGGAGGAAAGCGCGAACAGCGTCTCGGCCATCGGGCGCCACGTCTGCGCCGCGGTCCCGATGCGGTCCATCAGCGGCGTTTCGTGAAAGCCGTCGAAGGTGACGGTGGCGAGCATCAGCAGCACGAACGCGGCGGCCGCATTCGTCACCGGCTCGTCCGCCAGCAAGCCGGCGGCGTAGGGCCGCAGGCGCAGGCGCGGAGGCTCGGTCGCCGTCGCGCTGCGCAGCTCCAGCGGCGCGAAGCGGCCCAGGACCCGGAACACCATCGCGAAAGGATCGACCTGCTTGCGCCACACCTCCACGCCGAACAGCAGCATGCAGCCCCATCCCAGCACCGCGTATGCCAGCAGCGCGGTGGCGATGGCGTTCGGCACGTCCTTGTCCTGCCAGATCAGCTCGGCCCACGCGAAGGCGCAGAACAGCGCCACCGCCGGCCACCCCGCCAGCCGCGCCGGGTAGGTCCACCCCAGCGATTCGCGGCAGCCGATCACGCGGACCGCTGCACGGTACAGCGTGGGCAGCGGGTTGACGATGTCCCAGAGATCGCCCACCAGCGCGCAGAAGAAGGCCATTCCGACCCACCACAGCACCCAGACCAGCGTGACGATCAGGTTGGCGTAGGCGTTGGGATTGCCGAACAAGCCGGTGGCCAGGGCCAGCACGAACAGCGCGCAGCCGATGGTGCGCAGCACCACCGCGAGCGGACGCGCCAAGCGGCGCACCGGCGAGTACCGCAGCAGGTCGAGGCTGCGGCGGAAGGCCATGCCGAACTCGCGCTGCCGTGCGAACAGCGCCAGCGCCACGAAAGTGAGCACGAGGGTCGCGCCCGCGCCGGTGAGCCAAAGCCACAAGGGCAGCGGCAGGTCGAAGCGCTGGCCGAATCCATGGGCGCGCGCTGCGGCCGGCGCACACGCAAGGGCAAGGACAGGGAGGGCTCGGCCCGGCCCTGGCGGCAGGGGCTGGAAGCGGAATCTGCTCAGGACGCACCTATGGATGGACTTCGATGTACATCACGGCACGATGATTTCCTGCCCCGGCGCGATGTTCGTGCACGGGGAAGCGGCCGGCGAGATCGGCCTTGAACGTCATCAGTGCCGGCGCCGTCGGCACGACCTTGGTATCGATGTCGTAGCCATGCAGATGCAGCACCAGCGGCCGGTCGCTGCGGATGCGCACCTGGACCTGGTCGCCCCGCCGCACCTTCAGCGTGTCGTCGCCCTGGACCCGGCCGTCCGCGAGTTCGACCGAGAAGGACAGCGCAGCGCTCGCCGCGGCGGCGCTGGCGAGCATCGCCAGCCCCGCCAGGGCGATTCGCCACAGCCGCCGGCGATTCGAGACAAGGGCGCCCACGCTCAATCCGCGTACTGGCCGGCGCCCTTGATGACCGCGCCCCACTTTTCGATCTCGGCCGCGACGAACTTCTTGTGCTCCGGACCATTGACGCGGGCATCGTTCACGATCACCGCGCCGAGGCCTTCCTGGCTCTTGATGAAGGCCGGATCCTTCAGCGCCACCTTCAGGGCCGCATTGAGCTTGTCGACGACTGCCTTGGGCGTTCCCTTGGGGGCGAACAGGCCGTGCCAGATGCTGACGTTGAAGCCCTTCAGGCCGCTCTCGTCGAGCGTCGGCAGCGCAGCCAGCGCCGGCGTCGCCAGGCGCTTCTGGGTGGTCACCGCATACGCCTTGACCATGTTGGCTTCGATCTGCGTGGTGGTGTTGGTGGTCTGGTCGCACATCAGGTCCACCTGGCCGCTGATGAGGTCGGTCATCGCCGGGGCCGTCCCCTTGTAGGAGATGGTCTGCATCTGGACCTTCAGCGCGTTCTGGAACATCAGCCCGCACAGGTGCGAGGCGGAGCCGACCCCGGCGTTGGCGAGGTTGATCTTGCCGCGGTTGCCTTCCAGCCATTTGCGCAGTTCGGCGAAGTTGCCGGCGGGCAGTTTCTTCGTGCTGATGATCGTCATCGGCACCTCGTTGATCAAACCGAGGTACTCGAAGTCGTCGAGGGTCTTGTAGGGCAGCTTGCGGTACAGCGAAGGCGAGGTGGCCATGCTGACGTGGTGCAGCAGCAGCGTGTAGCCGTCGTTGGCCGCGCGCGCCGCCTTGGTCGCGCCGATCGTGCCGCCGGCGCCCCCGGAGTTGTCGATGACGACGGCGACATTGCCCAGCGGCTTGCGCAGCGCTTCGGCGAAATCGCGCGCCACCTTGTCGGTCGGCCCCCCGGCGGCGAACGGCACAATGATCGTGATCGACTTCTCGGGATACTCGGCGAAAGCGGGGAGTGCGGCGATGGCCGCAATCGCGATCGTGATCAGGCGCTTCATCAATGGTCTCGCAGAATGTGGAGGCCGCGATCTTATGGATGGGCCGCGCCGAGCAGAAGACGCCCGGCTGTTAAGTCGTTCACCTCGGGTGAACGCGGTGAACCTTTGCCTCCCCCTCAGGGCTGCTGCCGGATCGCCGCCTCCAGGATCGGCCGCGCCCACCCTGGCACGGCGGCGAGCGCCACGGGCGACAGGACGTCCGGAAAGACGACGCGCCCGCCTTCGGCCTCGAGCACCAGGGCGGGATCCGGAACATCCTGGCCAGGCGCGACGGACTGGCTGTTGTCGAACACCTGAAGGCGCGCGAGCACGGGCAGCAGCCGCACCAGGTTGGACCGCGAGGTGTTCCATCGCTCGCGGATCTTCTCCTCGGCGATGGGATGCCCCTGGTGGGCGACGCGTTGGGCGACCCGCGCGATGTGCAGCTCGGGCGAGGCGAGGCCGCAGTACAGCATCAACACGTCGTGCGTCGTCGATGCTGCGCGCAGCAGCCGCGCGATCGTGTTTCCGCCCAGCGTCGTTTCGAAAGCGAAGTTGCTGCCGGTGGCGATCGCACGTTCCAACAGGGACTTGCCGTGCTGCCACGCACGGCCGTTCGCCTCGCCCAGGCTCACACCGAGCTCGCGCACCAGATCGGCGGCGTAGCTGTCGGGGTTGTACCAGTCGAGTCCTTCGTTCAGCAGCAGCGCGCTGAGCACCGAGCTCTTGCCGGCGCCGTTGACGCCGGCCAGAACGACGATGAACGGGCGCACCTAGAACGCGGTGCCTGCCTTCGGCCTGGTGGACAGCCTGCCCCTGCGCCGAAAGACTGCGGCGGCCTTGTCGCCGGCATCCGGCGCCTGCAGGCTCGCCAGGCGTTGATTGAATTGCGCCGAGAGCTGCTCGAGGACCGCTGCCTCCCGCTCCTTGAGCGCCGCAGCGCTCGCGGCCAGTTGGCGATACGCCTCGGCGTTCACCAGCACCACTTCCACCGCGGAATGGTTGGTGATGGCAACGCTTCCGGCCTCGCGGACTTCGCGCACGACTTCCCGCCACTTGTTCTTCACGTCCGAGGCGGTCTGGCGCGGCAGGTCTTCCAGCTTGGGCAGTTCGGTGATCACGCGGGCCCCTAAAGTTGTGCCATTATGCCATTTTTGGCAGGAGGTGGCATTTTCCAGCGCGAAGCGCGACTGCCGCCCGGATTGTTCGAGGAAAGACCTGCCCGCATCAGGCCGCGAACAGCGGCTCCGCAACGCCACGCACCCCCAGGCCATGCACCGCGAACAGCGAACCGGCGAGGGGCTCCTGCTCCAGGGCCGCGCCCTGCAGAAACACGGTACCCGAGGTGACGTAGAGCACATCGAGGGACGGCCCGCCGAAGCAGCACATCGTCGGATGCGTCACCGGCACCTTCACCAGACGCTCCAGCCTGCCCTGGGGATCGAAGCGGCCGATCGCCCCGTAGCCGATCAGCGCGCACCAGTAGTAGCCCTCGGCATCGAAGGTCGCGCCGTCGATGCGCCACGGGAGATTGCGCGTTTCCAGGAACGGCTCGCGCGAGCGGATCTCGCCCGCATCCATGTCCAGGCGGTAGCGCCACATGATGTCGCCGCGACTGTCGCCGAAGATCATGGTTTCTCCGTCGGGGCTGAAAGCCATGCCGTTGGAGACGATGAAGCCGCTGTCCATGCGCCGGCACGACAGGTCGCCGTCCAGCCGGAACAGCGAGCCGCCGGGATTCTCGTTGCCGGGGTCGCGCGAGCCGCACCAGTAGCGGCCCCGCGGGTCGCAGCGGCCGTCGTTCAGCCGGTTCTCGGGCTTCCCGGGTTCCGGATGGACGATCAGCCGGTGCCGGCCGTGCGCGAGGTCCAGTTCGTGGAAGCCGGTCTTCAGCGCGCCGACGATGCCTCCGGAGCGCTTGAAGACGAAGGAGCCGATGTTCGCCGGCATCTTCCAGGTGGTCACCGCCCCGTCGTCCTCCAGCCGGTGGAGCGCGGGAGCCCTCGTATCCACCCAGTACAGGCGCTGCTCCACCGGGTGCCACACGGGCGTCTCGCCGACGATGTTGCGTGGCCGCGCGACGACCTCGATCTCGTGGTTCTGCTGCTTGTCGGACATGCGGTTACTGCGGCTTGATGCCCATCTTCCGGGCCTGTTCGATCTGGGCGTCGAACGAGTCGAGCGCGAGCCGGGTGAACTCGTCCTGCTTGCGGTAGACGATCACTTCCTGCAGCCGCTGCATGTGCTCCTTGAAGGAGGCGGATTGCGTCGTCTTCTCGCACAGCTCGCCGAGCTTGTCGGCCACCGGCTTGGGCGTGCCCTTCGGGATGAACAGGCCGACCTGCGCCGGGGCCAGCGTCGGCAGCCCGGCCTCCTTCAGCGTCGGCACGTCGGGCAGCGAGGCGACGCGCTGCTCGGAAACGACGCCGAGGATGCGCACCGGCTTGCCGCGGCCGCCGTTGAGCGTGCCGATGCCGAAGTCGAGGCGCTTGGCCATCAGCTCCGGGTAGATCGGCGCCTCGCCCTTGAACGGCACCTCGGTGACCTTCAGGCCGAGAGTGTCGGTCAGCTTCGCGCCCACCATGTGGCCCAGGCTGTTGGTGCCGAAGTGGCCGTAGGCCAGCCGATCGGGCCTGGCCTTGATGTCGGCAATCAGCTGCTGGATCGTCTTGTAGGGCGAGTCGGCCGGCACCATCACCGTGAAGACGTTGTCGAACACCTTGCAGACGTACTGGAAGTCCTTGCCCGAGAAGCGCGGATTGGCCATCGAGTACGCCACCGTGGCCATCGGCGTGATCGGGCCGTAGCCGATCGTGTAGCCGTCGGGGTTGGCCTGGGAGACGAGCTGCGAGGCGATCATCCCGGAGGCGCCCTCGCGGTTCATCACGACGAAGGACTTGCCGGCCACCTCCGACATCGACTTGGCGAAGCCGCGGGCGGTCATGTCGATGATGCCGCCGGGCGACCAGCCGACGATCACCTCCACCGGGCGTGCCGGGAAGTCCTGCGCCTGGGCGACGGCAGCGGCTGCGCAGCCCAGGGCGGCGAGAAAGGTGCGAAGTTGGAAGGTCATGGTTGTCTCCTCAGGAATGATGGAACGGAAAGGAAATCCGGGATTCGTTCACGCGCCGGCGTTGCCGACGGTGAGCCCGCCGCAGACATAGAGCACCTGCCCGGTCACGAACGAGGCCGCATCGGAGGCGAAGAAGCCCACCGCATGGGCCACGTCGTCCGGCTGTCCGATCCGCTTGACGGGGATGCCGTCGACGATGGCGCGCGTCTTCGGGCTGTCCGGCGGGTTCGAGCGCGCGAACAGCTCGGTGTTGATCGGGCCGGGGCCGACCGCGTTCACCGTGATGCCGTCGGCGCCGAGCTCCAGCGCCCAGGTCTTGGTCACGCTGATCAGGCCTGCCTTCGTGGCGCCGTACAGGGTGCGGCCCTCCTTGCCCAGCGCCGCCCGGCTCGTGATGTTGACGATGCGGCCCCGGCGGGCCCGCCGCATGGCGGGCAGCACCGCCTGGGCGCACAGGATGGCAGCGCGCAGGTTGGTGCGGACCAGGCGGTCGAAGGCCTCCAGGTGCACCTCCTCCAGCCGCAGCGGCCCGCCGACGGCGGCGTTGTTGACGAGGCAGAGCACCTCGTGCTCGCGCGTCACGCGCGCCAGCACCGCGGAGAGCGCCTCGGCGTCCGAGAGGTCCACCTGCACGTGCAGGCCGGGCGCGCCCGCCGCCGGCGGGTCCCGGTCCAGGTTGATGACGCAATAGCCCTGGCGCACCAGTTCCCGGGCGATGGCCGCGCCGATGCCGCGGCTCGCGCCGGTGACGATGGCCGTGCGTTGCGTGGTGGACATGCGCTGCTCCCTCAAGCCAGCACCGGCACGCGCTCGAGCCGCGCCAGTTCCGCGTGGAAGGATTCCGCGTCGCCGGCAAAGCCGCCGAAGGCCAGGCACTCGAGAAACTTGGCCTTCAGGCTGGCGGGCGCCAGCGGATGCTGGGCATGGCCGCTGGCGCGGTGCACGGACTCGCTGCGCCGGGCGCCGTCGCGCGTCGTGATCGTCACGCGATCGGCATGCGCGGCACCCGGCGTCTGCGGGTCGTACTCCGTGTCGATCGCGATGTCCACCTTGCGCATCAACTGCTGGATCTCCGGGCGGCGGACGAAATCGTCGGTCAGTTCCGCCAGGCTCACCCGGCCGGCGAGCACGGCGCAGGCCATGGCGAACTGCATGCTGAACTTGGCGGCCAGAGCGGTCTGCGGGTTCGCGTTGCGCAGCGCGAGCGAATGCTCCTCGCTGAGCGTGACTTCGATGCGCTCGACCTCGCCGGCGGACACCGGCCGCGCGGCAAGCAGGGCGAGCACGGCATCGAGTGCGCGATGCGTGTAGTAGCAGGTGGGGTACTTCTTCAGGTTCACCCGGCGCTGCACCAGCTGCCACTCGCGGCCGAGGCCGTCGGCGGGCCGCGCCGTGTCCACCTTGCCCGTGGGCGAGACCGCCTTGAGGAAGCCGCGCGGATGCTCCACCGCGTCCGGCGCCGCCGTGAAGCCGTGGGCCGCGAGCCGCGCCGAGACCACGCCCGCCTGCGCGGCGCGGCCCACGTGGAAGGACTTGGACATCGCGCCGAAGTTGGACATCAGGCCCGCGCCCTGGCTGGCGCCGAGCCCGATGGCGTAGGCACTGCGTTCGGCGTCGAGGTCGTACAGGACGGCGCAGGCCGCGGCGGCCCCGATGCTGCCGAAGATGCCGGTCGGATGCCAACCCTTCATCTGGTGGAACTCGCTTTCGCGGTCCACCAGTTCGGCCCAGGTCTCGTAGCCGGCGACATACGCGTCGAGCAGCTTCGCGCCGCTGGCCCCGCGTTCCTGCGCGGCGGCGTAGATCGCGGGCACCAGCACCGCGCTGGGATGCCCGCGCAGGCAGGAGTCGTCGTAATCCAGCACGTGCGCCGCGATCCCGTTCACCAGCGCCGCGTCGCAGGCCGACACCTTGCGCTCGGAGAACCAGAGGCGCGCGGCACCGGGGGCCGGCGGCAGCGCCTCCAGCACGATCGCGACCGCGGGATCGGTGCTGCCCGCGATCATGCAGCCCACGGCGTCGATGATGCCGTCCTTGGCGGCGTCTCGCACCGGCGCCGGGGCGCCCTGCGCGGCGATGCCCGCGACGAAGCGCCCCAGGCGCTGCGTGAGTCCTTCTGTCATTGCTGTGCGTTCCTGTTCTTGGGGTGCGCGGGCGCTCAGATCATCAAAGCGCCGCCGTTGATGTCGAGGGTGGCGCCCGTGATGAAGCCGGCGTCCTCGCTGGCGAGGAAGGCGGCCAGCGCTCCCACCTCGCGCGGCTGGCCGATGCGGCCGACGGGGATGGAATCGACCATGCGGGCCTGCACGTCGCCGGCGGATCCGCTGGTCATGGGGCTTTCGATGCGGCCGGGGGCGATCGCGTTGGCGGTGATGCCGTGCCTTGCGTAGTCCTTGGCGAGTGAGCGCGTGAAGCCCAGCATGCCGGCCTTGCTGGTCACGTAGTGGATGCCCGCCACGCCGCCCGGGCTGCGCCCGCCCTTCGACGAGATGTTGATGATGCGGCCCCACCCGCGCCGCATCATGACGGGCAGGACCAGCTGGCAGAGCCGGAACGGCGCGGTGATGTTCACCTTCAGCACCTGCTCCCACTCGGCCAGCGCGATGTCGACCGTTCCTGCCTTCCTGCCCGCGTGCTTGGGCGAGATGCCGGCGTTGTTGACCAGCACCGCCGTGCGATCGAAGCACTCGCCCAGCACCTGCGGCAGGCGCGCGATCTCGTCGTCGTTCGCCAGGTCGACGCAGGCGCCGCTGGCGCGCGCGCCTTCCGCGCGCAGCGTCTGCACCGCGGCATCCAGCAGATGCTGCTGCACGTCGACGAGCGCGAGCTCGAATCCCGCGCGGGCGAGTTCCCGCGCGATGCCGTAGCCGATGCCGCCCGCCGCGCCGGTGACGATGGCCAGGCGCTCGCTGTTGTTGCTTGCCACTTCTGTTCTCCTGTGTGCCTATCCACGCCCGGCGCGGGCGGCGATTTCGGCGATGCCATCGCCGCGTGTCGAGAGCTGCCGCTCGAACCCGGCGCGGGCGCGCTTGTCCAGCCAGTAGCCGTAGCTGGGGGGCACCGTCGAATACGCATCGGCCACGCCGAGCTTCACCGCCGCATCGAGCACCCAGTGCGGGTTGTGCAGCAGCTCGCGGCCGACGGCGACCAGGTCGGCCCGGCCTTCGGCGAGCACCGCCTCCGCCTGGTCGGCGTGGATGATCAGGCCCACGGCCATCGTCATCACACCGGCCTCGCGCCGGATGCGCTGTGCGTACGGAACCTGGTAGCCGTAGCCCTGCGGGGTGGCGTGGGCCACCACCGAGGCCGGCGTCATGCCGCCGCTGCTGCAGTCGACCACGTCGACGCCACGCTGCTTCAGTTCCCGCGCGAGCGCCACGCTGTCGTCCAGGGTCCAGCCGTCCTCGTCGACCGCGGAAGTCCGGAAGAACAGCGGCTTGTCGTCCGGCCAGTGATGGCGCACTTCCTCCACCACCTCCAGCACGAAGCGCATGCGCCTGGCGAGCGAGCCGCCGTATTCGTCGTCGCGCCGGTTGGCGCAGGGCGAGAGGAACTGGTGCAGCAGGTAGCCATGCGCGCCATGAACCTCGAGCACGTCGAAGCCGGCCTTCAGCGCGCGCTGCGTGGCGAGCCCCCACGCCTCGACCTGGTCGCGGATGTCGGCCTTGCTCATCGCCCGTGGCACCGAGGCTTGCGGGCTGTGCGCGATCGCGCTCGGGCCGATGATCTCCCACGGTTCGCCATGGTCCACGCCCGGGCACTCGCCCAGCGGCGCGCGGCCGTCCCAGGGCAGGGAATTGCGCGCCTTGCGACCCGAGTGTCCGAGTTGCAGGCCGGCGGCGGCGCCATGGGCGTGAATCAGGTCGGTGATCCGCTGCAGGGCCGGAATGAACTCGTCCTTCCACAGTCCGGGGTCCCGGGGCGTGGTGCAGCCGCGCGGATCCACCTTGGTGGATTCCATGAAGACCAGGCCCACGCCGCCGACGGCGAACTTGGCCAGGTGGGTGAGATGCCAGTCGGTGACGTGGCCGTTGCGGGCCGAATAGGTCAGCATCGGCGGCAGGACGATGCGGTTCCTCAGGCGCAGGCCCCGCACGTCGAGCGGGGAGAACAGGTGCGTGCTCACGCGGTCTCCTCGCGAATCAGAGCGCCGCGCCCAGCGCCGGCACGGCCTGGAACAGGTCCGCTTCCAGGCCGTAGTCGGCCACGCTGAAGATCGGCGCTTCCGGATCCTTGTTGATCGCCACGATCACCTTGGAGTCCTTCATGCCGGCCAGGTGCTGGATCGCGCCGGAGATGCCGCAGGCGATATAGAGTTGCGGCGCCACGATCTTGCCGGTCTGGCCGACCTGCAGGTCGTTGGGCGCGTAGCCCGCATCCACCGCCGCGCGGCTCGCGCCGATGGCCGCACCGAGCTTGTCCGCCAGCGGCTCCAGCACTTCGTGGAACTTCTCGCTCGAGCCCAGCGCGCGGCCGCCCGAGACGATGATCTTGGCGGCGGTGAGCTCCGGCCGGTCGCTGGCGGCGATCTCCTGGCCCAGGTGCTTCGACTTGCCCGCGTCGGCCGCGGCGGCGGCCGTCTCCACGCTGGCGCTGCCGCCCGTGGCCGCGGCCGGGTCGAAGCCCGTCGTGCGCACCGTGATCACCTTCACCTGGTCGGCGCTCTGCACCGTGGCAATCGCGTTGCCGGCGTAGATCGGCCGCTCGAAGGTGTCGGCGCTGTCGACCTTGGTGATGTCGCTGATGGCCGCCACATCGAGCTTGGCGGCCACCCGCGGGGCGATGTTCTTGCCGCTAGCGGTGGCGGGAAACAGGATGTGCGAGTAGTTGCCGGCGATCGCCAGCACCTGCGCGGCCACGTTCTCGGCCAGGCCGTGCTCGAACTGCGCGCCGTCGGCGTGAATCACCTTGGCCACGCCGGCGATCTGCGCGGCCGCCTTGGCCGCTGCGCCGGCATTGGCGCCGGCCACCAGCACGTGCACTTCGCCGCCGCAAGCCGCTGCGGCCGTGACGGTGTTGAGGGTCGCGCCCTTGATGTGCGCGTTGTCGTGTTCTGCGATGACGAGGGAGGTCATGGGGGCTCCAGATTCAAAACTTCCGGACGCAGAGGACGCGAAAGATACGCAGAGGACGCAAAAGAGACAAAGAAGAAAACCTTGAAAGGTCTTCTTTTGCGTCCTCTGCGTACCCTTTGCGTCCTCTGCGTCCGGTTGTCCGTATTCAGCGATGTGTCAGATCACCTTGGCTTCGTTCTTCAGCTTGGCAACGAGCGTGGCC
>Ga0255338_1001357_pt1 | contig 47068 bp, 39 predicted proteins | sample MeOH1_35cm_T4_19_FD_203715 | JGI IMG/M metagenome (GOLD analysis project Ga0255338, IMG submission 203715) | Sandy soil microbial communities from University of British Columbia, Vancouver, Canada - MeOH1_35cm_T4_195 | ecosystem: Engineered > Artificial ecosystem > Sand microcosm > Unclassified ...
TGGCCGGTCTCCGAAGATTATGCCGTGGCCCTCTCCTTCACCCGCAACGAACGCGCACCCAACGCCCAGGAACTCTTCGCCGACGGCCCGCATGCCGGCACGGGAGCCTACGAGACCGGCGACCCGACGCTCGGACTGGAACGCTCCACCGGCCTGGATCTGAGCCTGCGCCGGCGCCGGGGCGCCGTCACTGGCGCCGTCAGCCTGTTCCTCAATGATTTCAGCGGCTATGTCTTCGAGCAGGACACCGGCCTGGTGGATCCCGAGGACGGGTTGACGATCTTCCAATTCGTCCAGCGCGACGCGCGGTTCTACGGCGGGGAGGCGGAGGTGGTCGTCCACCTGCACGAGAGCAAGGCGCACCAAGCCGATCTGCGCTTCACCGGCGACTACGTGCGGGCCGACAACCGCACCGACGACCAGGCCCTGCCGCGCACGACTCCCGTGCGCTACGGCGTGGCCTTCGACTGGCGCGGCCCGCGCTTCAGCTTCAACGCCGGCCTGCAGCACGTGGACCGCATGACCCGGCTCGCCCCGAGGGAAACCCCGACGGACGGTTACACCCTGGTCAGTCTCGGGGCCACCTGGCAGCTGGCGCTCGGCCGCACCAAGGCCGAGCTGTTCGCCCAAGCCGCCAATCTGGGCAACCGGACCGCCCGCAACCATAACTCCTTCCTCAAGGATGTCGCCCCGCTGCCCGGTCGCAGCGTCACCCTGGGATTGCGCATGAACTTCTGAGCCCGGTCTCTCCAAAGGAACCACTCTGTCATTGGCTCCCTTTGCTCAGATATAACGATGCAGTTGGGTGGGCGTCGGTTTCCATACCGACGCTTCGGCGCGCTCGCAGATCCCCTGTCGCCGGTATGCCCCTCGACGGGCTCGGGGCCCTGAGCTTGTCGAACGGGGAAACCGGCGACCACCGTTCGGTGGCAAAACACGACAGAGGAACTTGTCGTTCGACTGCATCATTGGCTCAGATGTCCCCGCGCGGCGGCTTCAGCTCGCGCATCACGCCGCTGATCCGCCAGCCGTTCTCCTCGTTCACCAGCCAGTAGCGGTAAGTCGTGATGTTCTTCTGACGGTCGATCACCGTCACCATGACCTGCACCGTGCCCTTGCCGTCGTCCCGCACCGCGCCCACCTCCGCCTCTCCCGGACGCAGCAGCGCCGGGTAACCGCGCCGGATCATCAGCGCAAAGAGCCGTTCGTCGAACTGCCGCCGGATACCCCGCGCGGCAAAATCATACGCGGTCGCGAAATCCCCGGCGCGCAGCGCCTCCAGCTGTGCCTCCACCACGGCCCGCACCTCCTCCCGGATCTTCCGCGGGCTCAGCCGCATCTCCGGCTCCGCCGCCTGGGCAGAAGCAAGCAAGCCGCATAAAATCAACATCCCCAAGCTTGTCATTCTGAGCGCAGCGAAGAATCTGCGGAGCGGACGCCCTCGTCCGCCATGCCTCGCGGGGTGAGGGCACCCCGCCCACAAATGCCTGGATTCTTCGCTACGCTCAGAATGACGCCTCGATGATTGATTCGCGTTCATTCGTGTGATTCGCGGGCAACCTATCCCTCCAGCCCGAACACCGCCTTGGCGTAATTTTCCACCGAGAAAGGCTGGAGATCGTCGGGTTGCTCGCCCAGCCCGATGAAGTAGATCGGAATTTTGAGCTGCCGGTAGATGCCCACCAACGCCCCGCCGCGACTGGTGCCGTCGAGTTTCGTCACGATGAGACCCGTGAGGCCGAAGCTCTGGTGAAACACCCTCGCCTGCTCGATGGAGTTCGCGCCGAGACTGCCGTCCACCACGAGCCAGCGATGCTGCGGCGCGGTGGGATCGTTCTTCTGCAGCACGCGGCGGATCTTCGCCAGCTCCTCCATGAGGTTCCCCTTGGTGTGCAGCCGGCCGGCCGTGTCCACGATCAGCCAGTCATGGCCGCGCGCCTTGGCCGCCTGCCACGCGTCGAACGCCACGGCCGCGGAGTCCGCTCCGCTGTGGCTGGCGATGATCTCGATCTTCAGCCGGTCCGCCCAGCTGCGCAATTGTTCGACCGCCGCCGCGCGGAACGTGTCGCACGCCGCGACGATCACCGACTGGCCGTCGCCCTTGAGCTTGTGCGCGAGTTTCGCGGTCGTGGTCGTCTTGCCCGAGCCGTTGACGCCGATCATGCAGATGACGGTGGGATTCTTGGGTGGAACGCGACCTCCGGGCGCGTTTTCCGAGCCAAGCCCGTCCGGCCTGTCCGCCCTAGCCTTGGCGACGGCGGAAGGCCGGGCTCCACCTTCCAGCACCCCCTCGCTCCCCGCCAGCACGCGCCGCAAGACGGCCGCGCCGATGCTCGCCGCCTGCTGGCCCTTGAGGCCGGCATCCTTCCGGTAGGCCGTCTTGATCTCCTCGAGGATCTCGGTCGTGGTCTCAACGCCGAAGTCGGCCGTGTAGAGCGCCTCCTCCAGCTCCGCGAGCGAAGTCGCGTCGATCTTCCGTCCGCCGAAGAGCCCGTGGGTCTTGGCCGCGATGGCCGAGACCGTCTTGGTCAGGCCGTCCTTGAATTTCTTAAAAAGAGAGAACACTGGGTAAAGGCCCGCTAATCACGCGAATTCACGCCAATGCTCCGGATGATATTCGTGTCGATTCGCGTCATTCGCGGGCAGGAAACTCATTCCGTCGTCGGCTTCCGCGCGTCGCGGCCGAGCTTGTCCTTCATCCGGTCGAGGATGCCGTTGATGAACCGCTTCGCGTCCGCCGTTGAATACTGTTTGCTCAGGTCGATGGCCTCGTTGATCGAGACGACCGGCGGGATGTCCTTCCGGTAGAGCATCTCGAACATCGCCAGCCGCAGGATGGCGAGGTCGATCTTGGCGATGCGGTCGAACTCCCAGTTGTGCGCCAGCGCCTTGATGTTCTCGTCGATCTCCGTCACGTGGTCGATGGCGCCGTTGATGAGCTCGTCGGCGAAGGCGTAGTAATCGCGCGGCTGCTCGAGGTGCGTGAAGAACAGCTGCAGGTCCGTCGGCAGGTGCGCCGGATGGTTGACGCTCCACGCGTAGAGATACTGGAAGGCCGCCGCGCGACACTCCCGGCGTTGGTGAAACTGGCTGGTCATGATTGTCCTTTAAGGCCGCGACGCAGGACGGCCATCTCCAGCGCCGCGCGCGCGAACTCCGCGCCCCGGTTGATGGTGCCGAGGCAGCGGGCCTTCGCCTGTTTCAGGTTTTCGGTCACGATGACACCGTTGATGACCGGCGTGCGCGTGGCGAGGGCAACCTGCTGCAGCGCGTGGGACACGCTCGTGCCGACCATCTCGTGGTGGTTCGTGTCGCCGCCGATCAGCACGCCGAGCGCGATGACGCAGTCGAACTTCTTGCTGGCCAACGCCTGGGCCGCCCAGGGCACCTCGTGCGAACCCGGCACCCGGACAATCCGGATGCGTCCCACCTTCACGCCGGCGGCGGTCAGGTGCCCGACGACGTTGTGCAAAAGCGCGTCCGCCAGCGCGGGATTGTAGCGCGCCGCGACAATGCCAAAGGAGAACGGGGCGCCGTGAAGGGGGGCGGACTTGGGTGAATCGAAACTCATGGAGGGTCTATTGGTCGGGCTATTCCGAATTCCGCAATCCGAATTCCGCACTGGTCACACCTGGATCTGTTCGACGATTTCCAGACCGTAACCGTCGAGCCCCACCACGCGGCGCTGGGAGCGGGACATGAGGCGGATCTTGCGCAAACCGAGTGCCGTCAGGATCTGCGCGCCGATGCCGTAATCGCGCAGGTTGATGCGGCTGCCCGGCGCGGGCCGGCCTTCGCCGATCAGGGCCTCCTGCATGCGACCGTTCTGCTCCATGTAGACGATGGCGCCATGACCGGCCTTGGCCACGTGTTCGAGGGAGGCCATGAGCGAGTGGTGGCTGTCCATGCCCTTCGCGTGGAAGACATCGCTCAGGAGATTTTCGGTGTGGACGCGCACGAGGGTCGGCGAGGCGTCGAGCGTGCCCTTGGTGAAAGCCAGGTGGTGGCGTCCGTCGACCTTGCTCCGGAAAATGTGGAGTTGGAACTCGCCGTATTCCGAGGTGAACGGCCGCGAAGTCACCCGCTCGACCAGCTGCTCGCGCTGGTGGCGGTATTCGATCAGCGCGGCGATGGAGATGAGCGGCAGCTTGTGGCGCTCCTTGAACGCCACCAGCTCCGGCAGACGCGCCATCGTGCCGTCGTCATTGAGAACCTCGCAGATGACGGCGGCAGGCTTGAGTCCGGCCAAGGCCGTGAGGTCGATGGCCGCCTCGGTGTGGCCGGCGCGTTCGAGGACCCCGCCCGGCCGGGCGCAGAGCGGAAAGATGTGCCCCGGCTGCACGAGTTCGTCGGGCGTGGTGGCCGGATTCGCGAGCAACGAGATGGTGCGGGCCCGGTCGAAGGCGCTGATGCCGGTCGTGATGCCCTCGGACGCGTCGACCGACACCGTGAACGCCGTGCGCAGCGCCTCGCGGTTCTGCTGCACCATGGGATTGATGCCCAGACGCCGCAGCTGGGGCTCGGTCATGGGCACGCAGATGAGGCCCCGGGCGTGCCGGATCATCATGTTGACCAGCTCGGGCGTGGCCTTTTCCGCCGCCATCACCAGGTCGCCCTCGTTTTCCCGTCCCTCGTCGTCGGTCACAATGATGATGCCACCTGTGGCGATGGTCTGGATCGCGGTCTCTACGGAGTCAAAAGGAGCATGGGCAGTCATGGCGAAAGGGACGGAAGCATTTCCACGCCCCCCCGGTCTGTCAAATCCTGCGCTTGATCGGGCAGCAGCCGGGCAATCCTATGAAGGTCTTCAAAACGGGCTATCATCCAGAGCGAGGCGAAGGATCTCGTCATTCGAGCGGGGCACCAACCTGGTATTACTCTGTTGATCTTCTGGTGGGCGGGCACGTCCCTGTGCCCGCTTTAGGTAACGCTCGCACCTCGCGTGCTCCCTGCCGGCAGAGGGACCTGCCGGCCCACCCTCTTGTTATGTCCACAACGTAATAGAGTAATACTCGTCGCGGCGGATCCCACGCTCTGCCCAGAATGACAGGTATTGTTCATGGCAGATATTGAAGACGGGCCCGGCAATCACTTGGTCTGAGCCGCGATAGCGCCGCTCCGCACCCTTTTTCCCGCCGCCGGGTCTTAAGGATAGGCCGGAATGGCCGATAAATAGATCAGCCGAGTCCCGGCCTCAAACCCACTGCCCCCATGTTCGACAAATTCATCCATGCCATGCATCGGCTGATCGTGTGGTTGCTCAGCCACCCCCTGCCCGAAGCCGCCAAGCCGATCTCCCACAAAGGCAAGACCGCTGCCTACTGAAGGATACCCCCGAAGCGGACCGTCAGCACCCACCGTCCGGCAATCAGGGTATTTCACCCGAACCGCTTTGCCGGCCACCGCACCCTCACCTGTCTTTATCGATCACTGGGGCGCGATCCCGCGTGATTGGTTGCCCAATTCCCAGTGGGGTGGTTGCAGGTTTCGTGAGCTCATGGTCGACAGCCTCTCGGTGAATTGAACCGGCGGTCGGGGTGGCAATAGCAGGTTTTCCCGGCGCGGCATCGCTTGGGCCCTCTCGCAATGCAGGCGAGCCTTCACCTGTTGTCGGCTTCTCCTCGCTAGAGGCCTGGCGATGCCTTACCGGCTCTTTTCTGTAAGCTAAGCTTTTTCTAAGCGGCAGCGCGAATCTTCGCCGCTGGTATTCGACCGTCACGACCTGCCGCCGGCTGTCGTAACGCCGGACAACAAAAGGATGCCCGGTTTCGTTCAGGCCAAGCCAGATAGACTCCTGGGTGTCGCGCACAGTGATTTTGAAATACTCCCCGTCGTCATCAATCAGCAGCCCGCGGAATTCCAGCGGCGCTTCAGTTCGTTGGGACGACGTTTCCGCTACTGGTGGTGGAGTCTGGACAGCATCGGTTGGCGAGGTGGGGATTTCCTCACCCTGAACAATTGCTGCGATATACACGCAGCCGGCCAAGGCCGCGGGCCCAAGGTGGGAAATATTTTTCATGCTAGTGTTGTGTTTCGCTCGCGGTCTCGGTGCTGACGATCGTGTCGGGGCTCGCGCAAGGTGAATAAGACCGCCGCAAATGGAGTTCGAACCATCCTATCCTTTTCCCTTATCATGATGTTGGCTCAGGGCTCACTGACAGATTCTAAACTGGAGAGGTGATCGAAGAGATTCCGCGTGCGATCAAATTCCATATTCCGATCCAACGACTCGGGATTTAGGTAATAGGTAAATCGAACAGAGCGATTAACGCCAAATCGAACGTTGCCCATTATCTTCCCGTAAAGCGCACTCTTGATCTGCCCTTTTTCATCAAGCACGGTGCGCACACGAAAAAAGTAATTTTGGTCTTCGCGTATATCATACTTCATGGCTTCCCCCTCTGCAAAAAGCGCCATTTGCTTCTCCAGTTTTGGCTCATAGCCATTTTCCGGAGCCTGCCGTGGCAAGCGTAGTTCGCTGTCTTTATGTGGTGCAGCTAATACAGATTGTATGCCGTCGCCTTCGTTGGAGAAAGTCACGGTTAAGACATAATCGAAGGGTTTGGTTCCTTCGATGTATGCAACCGACTCCGTTAGAGTAAATGTAAGATCGGATGTATTGCCTTTCCCGTGCGGCGTAACCCAATCGCCGATCATCAAATCAAAGCCCACCGGCTTATTCAACGTAGGGATTTTCACTGGGCGCCCATCACCGACTTTACGAGCATATAGAGGGACCGGCTTTATCACTGGCTTGAGGACAATATTGATAACCAGATTCGCCGGTTGCCAGCGGCCTTCTCTCACTTCCTTAAAGTTATAGCTGTTTCCATTATCGCGGTAAAACCCTGGCGTGTCCTTCACCCTATAACCAAAGTCTCCTCGTTTGCTTTCGGCCCGAACGACGGCAACCCCATCGACGTCGGTCGTTGCTGAAAACTGCTGATGAATATCTTGCCCAAAACTTTCCCCGGGCTGCCATCTTAAGAAAGTGCTGGCGCCGATCTCCACATTCGGAACGGGCTCGCCGTTGTCGGTTGTCACTTTGAAGGTAAGCTGCGCCGGATAGGTTTTTTCAATCGGTATCGGATAAGCGGGCGGCTGTTGGCCAATGGCACTGGCCATCATGCACAATAATAATGCGATATGTTTCATGATTGTTTACCTCAAATCTCCACGATCAACCCAGTCTTCCCAAAGTTTGTGGTTGTAACGATAGGCGATGTTTTTGGCATCACTATGGAGCCAACGATTTCGGAGCGTTTCGTTGTCTAGCCGTGCTTGCGGCCATCCATCTTGCCGATTCATAAGGTCCACGTTTCTGTCTTGCAGATCGAAAAGCGGCACAGGATTTCTACCAGTGGCGAACGAGAGTGCCGGGATCGCGCCGCCGAGCGCGTCGGCCCGTGGGAGGTATTCGACCGCAGCCGCGCTGCCCGCAGTCGCGCTCACGAAGCGCGTATCTTGAAAGGGCAGGAAAAACGTCTGCACGTGCAATTGGTCATCCGTCAGTGCGGAGGCCTGTGCAGGCGTGCGACGGTTATAAACGTAGTAACCACCGGCGTCGCTGTCATCAGGCACGAAGGTCGGCATATCCCACGAAGCGTTGAAGCCCCAGCCGCCCTGCACATCAAAGGTCAGCACCGCGCCGATGTGATTGGTCCCTTTGACCATCTCCTGGAGCACCCAGGCACGCTCGCCGCCCACGCTGGGCACCTGTCCAGGCGTAGCGTCGTTGTTGTTGAGAACGTCCTCACCGGAGGAATAGAAATTGGTCGCGTTGGCGATATTGCCAAAACGTTCACGCCAGGTCAGCCCGCGCCGTCCGTCACCGGTCGGGAAGAGGTCAAACCATTCAGTCGGCCAGAGGCGTGTTGCGTAAGTGGCCCAGTCGGGATGACGCATCGCATCGCTGCTCATGGCCGTCGTGTCGTAAGCCTCCAACGCCACTGCGGCATTCAGCATAAAATAGTGCGAGACGCTCAACCCATGGTCGACGATAGCGCTGCTAACAACCATATTGCCCATGCTGTGACCGGCGATGACCTTGGACGATCCCGGCAGATTGTTGATCGCCGCCGGCAACGCTTGGGCGGTCATGAAAGCGTAGTTGATGTTCTGCCAATAGTCGGGCGAAATGCCTATAAGGGGGATCTGGCTGTGGTCGCCATGCCAAGAGACCATCGTAAACATGGCCGCAGAGCCCGACCAATACAGCCTCTTGAAGATTTCCGCTCCCCAACCGCGGGACTGGTCCTCATTGACGTTGTAGCCATGCACCATGACGAACATCTTGCCGTTCGCCTCGCTGTCGGGCCAGTTGGCAGGCTCTGCGGCATCAGTTGCACGAGTCATCGTTTGTCCGGCTACGTCACGCAGGTTGAGCCAGCGATACATGGCTTCGACGGAGCTGACCCTGAGATGAAGTTTTATTTCGGTGATCTGCGTCCCGTCCTTTTCGACGGAGAGAACCAGCGGCTGCGTCGTGGCGGCGCGACCTTCGACTAGAATGACGCCCCAATCGTTGTCCATTGCGCCAACCAGAAACGCCGACGAAAGCTCAACACCCTGCGCAGTGATGCGATGCGTGGCGGCCGAGCCCGGCTCCTCATTGAACTGGTCGCCAAAGCCCGTCGTCAGCGATTGCTTCTGGTAGTCGAAGGCGTGTGTCACTGTTTGATTCGTATAAACGAAGTTCAGTGCGCCGTCTGCCTGCTTAAGCTTATATTTGATCGAATCCGACGGCGGCAGCACAGTGAGCAACGCCTTGAAGTCAAAGAATACCGGGAAGAAGTCGACCAGATCGCGGACGCCATCGACACGGCCGGTTCCATCTCCCGCGATGGAGTAATCCGCCTCTCCGCCAATATATCCGCCGGAGAACGACTCATTCTGGCCTGGGATGTCGTCTCCCTGGATGTCGCCCCAGTCATCGTCATCGTTGATCCAAAAGCGATAAGGGTTATCCGCCGAGGTTACATCGGAGTCGTCTTCGCTGCCGATGGTGCCGTTGGTGCGGAGGTCGATTTGACCGTCTCTGTTGGCGTCCACGGCCAGCTGCGGCCAGATCGGCCGCAGGATGAAATTGTCGCTATAGGTAATGCCGCCTTGGGTATAATTTTGCTCACCCAACATGACTCCCCGGTCGTTGATATCCAAGAGGCTGATCAATTTGAGATTCTCCGGATTTATCAGCCGCCCGGTAAAATCGAGTTGCCGCTTGTTCAGCCACAGGGCGATGCCGGCTCTCGTGCGTCCGACGACTTGACCCCATTTGTTGATGGCGCTCGCCCAGGCATTCTCAAAGCCACCAGCCAAACGCACGGTCGGGAGAGACTCGATTCCCGCGCCCCGGCCATTTTCCCAAAGGGCCGGCACGCTGGAATAATCCGGCAGGGAGGTAGTCCCCACAATCTGGCCTGAATCATTCACCCCATAGGCTTCATCGAAGTTGTTGTTGCTCGTCAGCCAGCGAAATCTTCCATCGGCTTCAGCAAAGAATCCGCGCGCGCCGACATACCCATACTGCGGCGATGCTCCCCCGACAACCTGCCCTGCGATATTGATGCCTTCGAGATAGGCGCCGTTCTCCGCATCGCGCGGCACCGCGATGTTTACCTCGCCTGTCCCCTTGAGAATGAAATGCCGTCCGTAATAGCTTTTAAAGTTATAGCTATAGCCTGGCTGCTCGGGTTCAACAGCCAGCATCCATCCATAATTATTGATGCCATGGAGCGTGATGCCAGGCATCGTCTGCTCGATCACTACTCCGCCTAATTCAGAAAAAGTGAATACTCCGCCTTGAGCGGAAGGTCCGGTTTTATTGGCGACGAATCTGGCAAAGTCGTTGAGTTTTTTCGCCGAGCTCAATTCCTGCGTATAATCCGAGACTCCAGACGGGTGTGCGCCCGACGCCGACCAGATCGTCGGCGTAGTGCCGCCGATATAATTGATCCCCATCACCTGATCCAGATTGTTGATTGAGTAGACCCTCGCGCGGATCGCATTGCCCCCGACCGTCTGGGTCGGAAGTTTCTCAACCAGAAACCAGGCATTCGCCAGATCAGGCGCTGCGGGTAATTGAGTCGCGATCCTGTTGGCAACCGCCGTGGTGTTCACCTGTCCGCCAGAATACGTCGTGATATGCTGGGCCGCAAGGCTCCCAAGGTAAAAAAAGGATGCCAATATCGCCAATTGGATTTTCATGGGAGATGAAAAGCGGCTCATGGAGTTGTCGCGGCTGGCCGCAGATAGACCCGGGCAATCCCATCGGCATCGGCACGGGTGCTGATTGTCCGGTGGGTGATGGTGCTGTCCGGATTGCCGGCAATGTTCGCGGCATCAGGCGGAACATCGAAGGACACCGGAGCATTCGGGTAAGGCGCGCCATCGGCCTTGTGGATGCGGACGACGAATTCCCCGGTTGGACTGCCTTCCCCGCTTAAAACGGTGATAAGCGGCACCTGTCCGTTGAAATAGTCGCGGGGATCCGTGCCATTGATCGCTTCCTGGATCTGGCTGATGCCGTCTTCGTCTTCGTCAGTGGGATCAGTGTAGGTCCAGGGATCCAGTCCGTGGAGCACCTCAAACCCATCCGTCAGGCCATCCCCATCCGAGTCGGCCTTGTCCAGGTCTGTCCCCGCGATGAATTCGTGAATATTGGTCAATCCGTCGTTATCACTGTCTCCATCGCGATCATTCAACAGTGGATCGAGCCCGTTGTCCTCCTCCCAATCATCGTCCATGTTGTCGCGATCCGCATCGGTGAAACTGTAATTATCAAAACCTGCCTGCAGGGAATCCATGGTCACTGGCGTGGTGGCGTTACCATAAATCGTGAACCGGTCCAGAAATCCGACGCTCGCCTCAACCAGCGCCAGATCTGCCGCCACGACCAATCCGTCGACGGTGAGATCCCAGGTTCCGGCCGCAAAATCAAAACGCAGTCCGAACTCCGGTGACCACTGCAGCGTGTCGTCGGGATTCAGATCGATCTGATAATTGTATTCGACGCGGTGCCATGAGCCCGAGCCCTGGCCATCGCCATCGAAAACATGGAACTCGGCAAACGCTCCGTTCTTCACCAACGCGACCCTCGCCCCCGCCATATCGAAGAGCAGCCCGCTTGAAGCCGTATCCGCCGCTTTCCCATTGGCGTAGAAATCAGCAAACGCGAGCGGCTCGGCGGTCGGCCGCTGGAAATATTTCGTCGCATTCCCGGGCGCGGTGGCAGGCGGGAGGAGGACGCCAAGCTGGCCGTCTTCGGCTGCAGTCCCGCTAACGATCACCGGCTCCGAGGCAACCCAGCCTCTTTGGCCATCAAGGATTCCACTGCTGTATTCTTCGTCGGCCTCAAATCCGATGTTCAGGGGCAACGCTTCCAACAGACCACCAGTCACGCTTTGGGTCGTGAAGGTGACCTGCGAGGTGCCGGCGACCGCAACAATCGTGTTCGTGACATTGATCTCATCCGGCTGTTTGAGATACACCCGGGCCACGCCAGCGGCATCTGTTGCGTGAGCAATGCTCGCGGATAACGTCGAGGACTCAGCGTTGGTCAGCGCCAGCTTTCCCCTACCGGTTTGCACCGTGAACACAACCGGAGCATTGGCCAATGGCACTGTGCCAGCCGCGTTGGTCACTGAAACGACCAGCGGCTGCAGGTTGAATGCCCCGACTGCTCCTGTCTGGTTGTCACCGCTCACGATGGTAAGCCGTGGCGCCTGCCCATTGTAATAGTCCGCCGGATCGGTCCCCGCCTGGTATTCGCCGAGGTTGCTGACCCCATCACCGTCGGGATCGACCATGGCGTCAGCCGCCAAGAGCGGGTTGAGGATGTGCGATTTTTCCCAACCATCGGGCAAACCGTCACCGTCCGTATCGGGATTTGATGGATTGGTGCCGAGGGTGCGCTCCTGCAAATCGCCAAGTCCGTCGGAATCGGTGTCGGCTGAATTGGCACTGATGCCGAGAACGTATTCCTGAAGGTTGCTCAGACCGTCCTGGTCGAGGTCGCCGTCGCGGTCGTTGAGGGCGGGGTTCAGGCCGTGGGCCGTCTCCCAGGCGTCGTCCATGCCGTCGTGATCGGCGTCGGCGAAGAGCGGGTTCTCAAAGCCGACGAGCAGGTCGTCGAAACCGGTGGCGAGGGTTGCGTGACCGCTCAGGCCAAGGTTCGTCAACGCGGGCTGGGTGTTGTTGGTAAAGCCGAGATTGGCCGCGATCATCCGGCCGTTGAGGTAAAGATCCCAGGTCTTGCCGGCGTAGTCGGCGCGCGTGGTCAGGCGCAGCCAGTCGGTCGCACGACCGCTGGCGTCAAGGGTCGGGCCTTCCCCGGTGGGCAACCAGGTGCCGCCGCCGGCCCCATCGCCGCTGAAGACTTGCAGGATGCCCGCGGGGCTCGTTCCGGTGAGGGCGACCTGCGCAGCATCCGTCTCGAAGAACACGCCACCCGACGCCGCGTTCGCCGCCGCTGGCTGCGCGAACAGGTCGACAAAGGTGACGCTGGGATCGCTGTTGACGAATGCGCGGACCAACAAAGCCGGCGGTGTCGCCGGAGCGACCGCCACCGCTTGCTGGCCGGCATACACCGAAGAGGTCGCGATGCTCGCGAGACCGTCCACGATCCATCCTTGCTGTCCGTTCAACGGCCCCGGCTGATAACCTTCCGCCGGCTCGAAGTTCGCGAGGAACGGCACGCCGTTGTCCGTGACCGTGACCGTCACCGGGTCTGAAGTCGTGCTCGATCCTGCATTGTCGCTCGCCCGGGCGGTGAGCACATAGTTACCCGCAACAACCGGCGTCCAAGTGAACTCAAACGGAACAGAGGCGTCTTCGCCCAATTTGGTGTCGCCGTTGAAGAACTCCACCTTCGCCACGGTGCCGTCGCTGTCCGTGGCGGCAGCGGCGAGATTGATTGTAGCCGGTGCGATGAAACTGGCACCCACGGCGGGCGCGGTCAGCGTAACCGTGGGCGGCACGTTCGGTGTGGTCACGGTGATCGTGATGGCAGTGGAGTCCGCAGCCAGGCCGCCGTTGTCCGTCGCCCGGGCGAGATAATGGTGGGTGCCGGCGGCCAGTCCGCTTACGACGAACTCATACGGCGCAAGGGCGTCCTCCCCGAGTTTGGTTCCATCGCGGTAGAATTCCACCTTGGCGATGCTTCCGTCGCTGTCTGCTGCCGTGGCTGCTAGGATAAATCCGGCCGGCGCGGTGAAGGACGCGCCATTGGTCGGCGCGGTAAGTTCGACCGTGGGCGGTTGGTTCGCGGGGGCGACAACCGTGACATTGACCGCGGCGGAACTGGTCGATGCGCCTTGGTTATCGACGGCCCGGGCGGTGAAAGTGTAGCTACCGACGGAAAGACTGGCCGTGGTGAACTGGTAGGGCGCCACCATGTCCTCCCCCACTTTGTTGCTGCCTTGGTAGAACTCGACTTTGGCCACGGTGCCATCGCTGTCGGTGGCTGTCGCAGCGAGGGTGATTGCGGCAGGTGCGGTGAAAGAGCTGCCGTTGGCGGGCGCGGTCAAGGTGACCAACGGGGGCTGGTTGATGCTGACTGGCGCCACGAGCTTCAGCAGGCCATTGCCATTGATGGTCAACCGATCGGCGACCAATCCGCCGACCAGTTGTGAATTGCCGTTGATGGTGACGGTGCCGGAGGGAGCGGTCACCTGGCCGTGGACGGAGACATTGCCGTTCAGGGTCAGGCCGCCGCTGGCAAAATGGAGGGTCAGCCACGCGGGATTCGCGGAGGCGCCCATGTTGCCGTTGGCCGACACTCCGTTGGCAAGGGTCACAATCACCGGTCCGACGACGTCGAGCCGGCTGTTGCCGTTCAGGGTCAGGTTCTGGAAATGGTAGACCTCCGGAGTCGTCGCACCCGCCGTGCCGAGTGTGAAGCCGCCGGAGTTGGCCGTGAAATTGCCATAGGTGCCCGGCGGCACGGTGATCGGGCCGACGTTGCCGTTGAGCGTGAGGTTTTTCAGCGTGACGAAATCTCCCGGTGTCTGGCTGCTGTTGTTCAACGAGACGCTCCGCGTGCCGGCCGGCTGAGGCGGAACCGCCACCGCGGGAAGCGCGATGGCATCCGTCCGCCGGACGACATGCCCGAGCGATGCGCCGCCGTTGAGTGTGATCGTGTGATTCGTCGGCGTGGCGCTGCCGGGACCATCCTGCGTGCCGCCATAAGTCGGCGACCCGTTGAGCCGCACCGTCGGGGTGCCGGGCACGAACAGGTCGCCGGTCACGCGGGCGCCGCCGTTGAGCGTCGTGCTCTCCGCCGTCATCTGCCAGATGGAGCCCTCGACCTTGCCGTTCACGGTCGGCGCGTGGCGCACCAGCGCGGTGCCGGCGGATTGCTGGGCCTGGGCCGGGGACAGGACGAATACAACCGATAGGACCAATCCGGCGAAATTCCCTCTGATGTTTTTCGGATTTGGCGTCCTCATTTTTTTGAGAATGCCATGCCTTCGCGCAAAGCCCTACGCTGCGAAACACCTGAAATCAGGGCGGTTTTTGGAAAATAGCCCGGGGGATTAGGGCGTATTTTCAGACCTGTTTGTCATCCAAAGCGAAGCGAAGGATCTCGCTCTTCGCATCTGGCGCCACGTTTGTCGGTCGAGATTCCTCGCGATGCTCGGAATGACAGAAATTGAGAATGAGCCGGTCACGACGACACTCCCTAATCGAACCTCTCGCAGACAGGGTCGTCTGCTCTCCAGTCGTTCGATCGGGACCACGGCGACACCAACGACCGTGTCAGCCACAGGCTTGGCGACGGCTGCCCGTCCTACAGACCGGAGAACCTATCCGGATAATAGCTTTTATTTTCGCTTGTAGGGGCGCCGCTTGACGCCGCCCCTACGCAGACCCGTTATTCGGATAGGATCTAATCCTAGCGCAGCTGGACCACGTAATTTTCCACGGCCTTGGCTTCGTCGCCTTCGCCGACGAGCAGCGTGAGGTAGACGTTGAAGGTGAAGGGCGGCAGCACGGGCTTGGCGCCGATCAGGGCCTTGCCGGCGGGGTTGAGGACCGTGCGATTGTCGCCGGGACCGCGGGGATTGGGCCAGCGCGCCGTCGCGCGGGTCACATCCACCGCCATGGCTTTCTTCTTCTTGTCGTAGAACGAGAGCTTGAACTTGCCGCCTTCCACCTCGAGGCCGAGGAACGTGCCGTTGGGTCGCACGATGGTCGTGCCGGGGATCTTCGGCTCCGCTTCCTTTTTCTCCTCTTTCTTCACTTCCTTCTTGGCCGGGGTCTTGACGGCGGCGCCGGGGGCGGCTGGCTTCTCGGCCGGCGCGGGCGCCGGGCTCTGCGCCTGCATCAGACCGACGGCAAACAGGAACACGACGAGGGCGGCGAGAGTTTTCATGGCGGCAATTTAGCCACGGAGCGACATGGCGCAAGCCCGGGGTGGGATTCGGAAGGCGGCAAGCGGTGGTTTTGACAGGGGTTTCACTGCCAGCGGAGCTTGTTCGTTTTGCATCAACCCATGCCAACAACCCATCCGTCCCGGTTCCCCCAAAGCAGCCGCCTGCTTGCGTGGCTGCGGCTTCCAGCCGCAGGGATTCATCGGCTGGAAGCCGATGCCACATCCAAGCCGAAGCACCTGGCAGCCATCAGTCCGGATGTCTCGCGGGCCTGATAGTCCCGCCTCCAAACCCGCTGGCCATGCTTTCGGCGCGCATGCCTCGCGGGGTGAGGGCACCCCGCCCACAATAAAGCCAGGAAGGCCGCGCGGCGCGCCGACCAGCGGCGGCCCTACATGTTCGCGCGCAACTGGCGCCACCGCGCCAGGCGCTCGGCGATCTTGCTCTCCCACCCTGCGGGCTTGGGCGTGTAGAGAGTGAGCGGCTTTTCGAGATATGCCTGGCCGGAGATGTTTTCGGGGAAATCGTGCGAATAGAGATAACCCTTGCCGTGGCCGGCCTGCTTGCTGGCCATGCCGCTTTTGTCGCGCAGCGCCGGTGGCACGGCCTGCACGGGCTGCTCCTTGAGCACGCGGTGCGCCTCGCCGAGGGCGAGCGTGGCCGAGTTGCTTTTCGGCGCGGTGGCGATGTAGAGCGTGGCGTGCGCGAGCGTGAGCTCCGCCTCGGGCAGGCCGATGAAATCGCAGGCATGATGCGCCGCGACCGTCAGCGGCAGCGCCTGCGGGTCGGCGAGGCCGACGTCCTCGCTGGCGAGGATGACGAGCCGGCGCGCGATGAAGCGCGGGTCCTCGCCGCCGGCGAGCATCTTGGCCAGCCAATACATCGCCGCGTCGGGATCGCTGCCGCGGCAGCTCTTGATGAAGGCCGAGATGGTGTCGTAGTGCTCGTCCTCGTCGGCGTCGTAACGGATGCGCCGCTCGCGAGCGAAGAGCTCGAGTTCGTTTTCCGTGATGGGCGCCCTTTCCGGCAGCGAGAGCGCGATGACTTCGAGAGCGTTGAGCGCGCGGCGCAGGTCGCCGTCACACAGCACGGCCAGGGCGGTGAGCAATTTGTCGTCGGCGGTGTGGCCGCGGGCGCCGAGGCCGCGCTCGTGGTCGGCGAGGGCCGAGCGCAACACGCCGGCCACCTCGCTGGTGGCGAGCGGCTCCAGCCGGAAGAGATGGCTGCGGCTGAGCAGCGGTGGGTTCACATAAAAACCGGGATTGTGCGTCGTCGCGCCGATGAGCCGGACGTTGCCCTCCTCGACGTCGGGCAGCAGGAGATCCTGCTGCGACTTGTTGAAGCGATGCAGTTCGTCGATGAAGAGGATGGTGGCCTCCGCCGGGCGGCGGCGGGCATAGGCGAGGATTTCGCGCAGTTCGGCGACGTTGGACATCACGGCGTTGACGCGGACGAAGCGGCTTTTCGTCTCGCGGGCGATGACCTCGGCGAGGCTGGTTTTGCCGCAACCCGGCGGGCCGTAGAACATGAGGCTGCCGAAACGGTTGCTGGCGATGAGGCGCGGCAGGAGGTTGCCGGGCTTGAGGATGTGGGCCTGGCCCGCGATCTCCGCCAGGCTGCGCGGCCGCATGCGGGCGGCGAGGGGCTGGTGGGCGGAGGGCTTGGCGGACAGATCCGTGTCCCGGCGGGGGGCTTCCTCGCCAAAGAGTGAACCGGAATCGTCGTCGGTGGAGCGGGCCATGAGCCGTGCAGACTGTGGCTGCGCGGCGGGAGAAACAAGTTTGAAGGCGGCGGGGAAAGATGTTCGCCTCGGGCATCTGCTCCGCCGGGCCAAGGCGCAGTCCCATCAAATGCCTTCGCCCGCCACGCATCTCCGTGCGCCGCTCCTGTGGCTGTTGCTGCCGCTCATGGCCGGACTCAGCGCCGCCCGGCTCTGGCCGCTGTCGCCGGGCGGCTGGTGGCCGCTGCTGCTGGCGGCCGGCGGACTGAGCCTGCTGGCCGCGGGACTGGCGTTGCGACAGGACCGCTGGGCGCGACTCGGATGGGGTTTGGGAATTTCCGTGGCCGGGGCACTGGCGGGCTTTGCCCTGCTCCATGCCGCGGTGCCGGAAATGCACGAGCCGTTGAACCGGCCGCCGCGCGAGACAACCGTCACCATCGAGGTGCGGCAGGTCTTCCCGCCGGCGGCGGGAGCCCGCAGCCTGACGGGGCTCGGCCGGATCACGGCGGCGGGCGAACACGATCATGCGTTGGTCGGCCGGCGCGTGTATTTTTCGGCCATCCGCCGGATCAGCGTGCCGCCGCAACCGTCGGGGCGTTACCTTATGCGCGGGGTCATCGAGCCGCTGCCGGCCGACCCCAACGGGAAAGGTTTTAACGCCTATCTGGAAAACCTCGGCATCCGCCAGCGGCTGTCCCGGGCGCAGATCGTGCGCGAGGTGCGGCCACCGGGGCGGTTCCGGCGGTTTTGCTCCGCAGCCGAGGACCGGCTCGAAGGCATCCTGAGCCTGGGCTTGGAAAAACATCCGCAGGCGCGCTCACTTTATCTCGCGATGCTGCTCGGGGAAAAAGCCGTGCTCTCCACCGAACAGCAGAATGCGTTCATGCGCAGCGGGACGTTTCATATTTTTTCCGTCAGCGGACTGCACGTCGCCGCCATCGCCGGGGCGATCTACCTGCTTTTCAACCTGCTGCGCCTGCCGCGCCGTCCGGCCGTGGTCGTCGGCCTCGTGGTGTTGTGGTTCTATGTGCAGATCACGGGGGCGAGTCCGCCGGCGATGCGCGCGTTTCTGATGATCGCGTTCCTCTCGGTCTCGCAAGCCTTCCGGCTGCCCGGCAACGCGCTGGCGGCGCTCGCGGCGGCGGCGTTGGTGACACTGCTGCTCGATCCGGTGCAGCTGTTCAGCACGGGATTCCAGATGTCCTACACGGTGGTCGTGGCGCTGGTGGTGATGGGCCGGCCGTTGACCGAGAAATGGCTGGCGACCTGGAAGCCGTTCGCGCTGCTGCCACCGGCGGATTGGCGCTGGTGGCACAAGCGCGCGGACCAGGGCGGCCGCTGGCTGCTCACCGCGGCGGCGGGCTGCTGGGTGGCGTTTTTGGCCAGCGTGCCGTCCGGCATCGGGTATTTCGGGCTGTTTTCGCCGGGCTCGTTGCTTGCCAACCTCGTCATCATCCCCCTCTCCTCGGTGGCCATCGGCGCGGGCTTTGTGTCGCTGCTCGCGGGCCTGATCGGACTGGCGCCGTTGAGCGTGGCCTGCAATACGGTGGCGGTGCTGATCCTCTTCGTCATGGACTGGCTGGCCCGGCAGGGCACCGGCCTCCCCGGCGCGTATTTCCCGGCGAGCTTCGCGCAGGACTGGATGGCGCCGGCCTCGCTGGTGCTCATGACGGCGGTGATGCTGGCCGGGGTGTCGGGCCGGTGGTCGCGGCGTTATGGCGGATTTTGGCCGCCGGTGGCGGTGCTGGCGTTGATCTTGGTTTTTGGCGTGAAGTTCGGGTGAACGTTGTGGCTGCGGCTTCCAGCCGCAGATTCACCGGCTGGAAGCCGGTGCCACTTCAAACCTGTCGGTCCGAAAAATATTTCCGTGTCATCCGCGTGTTCAGTGGCTTATCTGTGCTCCATGAAAAGCGCCTACGAACTCGCCATGGAACGTCTCGCCAAGAGCGACCCCACCGCCGCGCCGTTGAGCGCGGAACAGAAGGGCCGCCTCGCGGAGATCGACCGTGTCTATCAGGGGAAGACCGCCGAACGGGAGATCTTCCTCAAGCAGCAGCTCGACGCCGCACTCGGCGCGCAGAAGTTCGACGAGGCCGACAAGATCCGCAAGCAGATGGCCAACGAGAAGGCCCGGCTGGAGGAGGAACGCGAGGAGGAGAAGGAGCGCGTGCGGCGGAAGAAGTAGGGCCTCTCTGGCTGTAGGCGGGGTGCCCTCACCCCGCGGGTTCTAGCCATCGCAAGCCATGCCTCGCGGGGTGAGGGCACCCCGCCCACAAATCCCTTACGGCTTGAACTTGAACTCGGCGGACAGGGTGTGGTGGTCCGAGGCGGGCGTGGGTTTCACCCACCAATGCACGGGCTGCAGCCAGTCGTTGTAGAAGATGTGATCGAGCACGTAGGGCCGGCGGCGCCAGGTGATCTCCTTGGACTGCACGGTGTGGTAGCCGGCGTCGTTGAACTGGCTGATGAGCGAGTCGTGCTTGCTGACGTTGAAGTCGCCGGTGAGCAGCGTGGGCATGCCGCGGTGGGCGCGGAGTTCCTGCGCCACCAGTTCGCGCTGGCTGCGGTGCACCTCGCTGGTCGAGTTCAGCATGAAGAACGCCAGCAAATGGGTGTTCAGGATGCGCACGTCCTGCCCGTGGATGGTGGTGGTGGCGCCGATGAGAAGCCGGTCGGTCGGAGTCTTTTTCTCGCCGAAGAAATCAAACTCCACCGGGGGGGACGGGAGATTCAGGCAGGTGTGCTCCCGCAGCGGTGTTTTCGAAAAAACCGCCAGCCCGATGCCAAAGGGCAGCTCACGGGGGTCGGGCTTGGGGTAGCAAAAGTAGCTTTCGTAACCCGCCAGCTCCTGCTTCAACCGGGTATAATTCGGCGGCGGCTGGGCCTGCTTGCCGCCAGGCAGGGTCTGCTCGACCTCCTGCAGCATGACGATATCGGCATGGTGCGCCCGGATCTCCGCGATGGTCGCGTCGAGATTGATGGGCGCGTGGTCGGGATAGGCGTCGTCCCAGACCTGTCCGAACTGCATGTTGAACTGCAAGACTTTGAAATGGCCGCTCATGCTCAGCGCCCGCCCCCCACGGATTGGACAATCGGTCTGGACGCGACCGCCTCGCTGGTCTTGCGGAAGGTGATGCCGCCAACCTCCACCTGTGCCGGCGTTTGCGGGTTCGAAGTGATCTTCTGCCCCTTGCTCCCGGTCCAGAGCGGTGTCCGGCCCCAGCGGGTGGCGGAGCCCGGTTTGAACACGGTGGACTGGGCGAGGCTGGTGCCTTTGCCGGGCTGGAAGGTCATGTTTTTCCGTTCCGGATTAAGAGGGGTGGCGGTCGCCGTGCTGATGCCGGCCAAGACGAGAAAGGCACAGATTATCGCTCGGCGTAACATGGGCGGCAGGCTGCCAAGATGTTCTCCCACACCTACAAGGCGGCAAGCCTATTCTGGTTCGGCGGTGCCCTCGACGACCCAGTCTTTCGCCTCCGGCACGGCCCGTAAAAATTCGCGCAGGGCCGCGCTCAAATGCTCGGCATAGCGGTAATGCGCGCCCATGCCGGTGCGCAGTTCCGCTTCATAGATGAACTTGTCCGCATGCGTGCTGTGCTCGAATGGCGTCTGCGCCCCGAGCAGCAGCGAATAGACGTAGGCCGGCGAGCCGCGCGTCATCAGCTCACGGGTCAGCGCCGCCTGTTCCTCGAGCAGGGCCGAATGGCCCGCCGGGGAAATCTCCGGCGGCAGGTAAAACCCGGCCTGGATCAGCGGCGTGTAACGATGGCCGGTGCGGTGGCGGTTGAGGTCGCGCAGCTCGGCGACGGCCATGTTGTTCCAGGCAAAACTCACGCGCATGCGGCGCGTGGCCTTGCCCTGGTAGCCGTAGCGGTTGGCCCGGTGCCGCAAGGCCTCGGCGACCGGCTGCTCCTCGCGGAGCCACGGCGGGGTGTCGCGGTCGACCTTGACCCACACCTCGTCGGGCAGCGGCTTGGTCGAGAGGCGGGCGAGGCCGAGGGACAGGCTGGCGGCGAGCTCCTGCTGCGCCTGCGCCTGGTAGGATTTCTCGGCGGAGCTGTGCCGCATGAGCCGCGGGGAAGATTTGAGCAGCTCCTCGCGGATGAGTTTCGCCGCGGCCTGCGCCTCGGGCATCGGCAGCGAATCGAGCTGCTTGACCGTCGCGGCCCACATGCGCGAGCTCTGCACGAGCCCGAGATTGGTGCGGGTGGCGAGCGGGATGAAGTAGCGGGCGCGGTCGAGGGCGTAATTCTTGCGCAGGCGGGTGACGACCGCGGGCTTCGCGTCCTTCGGGAGGCGGACGAGGCCGGGATCCGCAAGGGCGGCCTGGTCGAGGCGCGTGTATTCGGCGTGGTAGGCGGCAAAGGCCTTGGCCATGACCGCGGACCAGCGCGGGGCGAGGTCGTCGGGGATGCCGAGTTCCTGCGGCGTGGGCAGGTTGGTCGCGTCCATCGTGATATATCGCGTGCTCGATTCCTGCCCGTCGGCCATCTGGGCGATCTCAAAGATTTTATACGCGAGCCACATCGAGACGTCGTCGAGGGCGATGGCGAGGCCGCCGGTCAGCCCGCCGATGGAGGCGTGGCCGTAGTCGACGAACTTGAGGATGCGGTCGATGGACTCGTCGGGGTTGGCGAGGTCGACCTTCTCCATGATCTTGGCGAGGCCGTCGTTGCTCCGCGAGTAGCGGGCGAGGACGGAGGCGAGCAGCTCGGGGGTGACCTTGGGCAGGTTGGCGGCCGCGGGAGGCGGCACAATGGCGAGTCCGGTGACCTTCATGCGTGTAGCCCCAGACGAAACACTTTCGCCGGCCCGTGCGAAGGAAATAAACGCGGCGAGCGCGTTTACTTCAGCTGCAGCCAGGCCGTCAGCGGCTCCTGGTAAAAGCCGAGCACGACGGTCGCCAAGGCGAGGGCCGACAGGGTGACCACGCCGACCCAAGGCACGGGGGCGGACACCGGCGCCGGGGTCTCCGCCGACGCGGTGGGCGTCCAGGCCTCGAAGAAGGCGGCCTTGATCCAGCCGAAGTAGTAGTAGATGGAGACGATCACGCCGCCGACGGCCACGGCCAGAAGGCCGTAAAGGTGGGCCTCGAAGGCCGCAATGAAGAGCAGCAGCTTGCCCATGAAGCCGGCCAGCGGCGGGATGCCCGCGAGGGAACCGACCCCGACCGCCAGGATGCCGCCGAGGAAGGGGCGGTTCCGGGCCAGCTTTTCATAGTGCTCGAGTTCCTGGCCGGCATCGTCGGGTCCGCCGACATAGGCCATGACGCCGAAGACGGCCATCGAGGCCAGCAGGTAGGTGAAGAGATAAAACCACACGGCGCCCGAGGCCCACGGCACGGTGAAGGCGGCGATGACGCCTAGCAGCAGGTAGCCCGCGTGCGACACGCCGGAGAGGCCCATCAGGCGCTTGGTGTTGCACTGCTTGAGGGCCGAAAGGTTACCGAAAATGATCGTGGCCGCGGCCAGCAGCGAGAGCACCGGCACCAGCACGCCCTCGAGCGGGAAGAAGACATTGAGCACGAGCGTCAGCATGACGGCGAAACCAGCGGCCTTGGAGGAGACGGCGAGGAACGCGGTCACGGGGGTCGGCGCCCCCTGGTAGACGTCGGGGATCCAGATCTGGAAGGGGAACGCGCCGATCTTGAAGGCCACGCCGCCGAGCACGAGGAGCGCGCCGGCCGTGGCGAGGAAGTTGTCCGGGTTGCGGTGCAGGAAGTCCGCGACGACGCCGAACTCGAAGCCCGTGTGCACGACGCCGTTGACCTCCACCCGGCCGACCGCGCCGTAGAGCAGCACGATGCCGAATAGCATGATGGCCGAGCTGAGCGCGCCGAGCACGAGGTATTTCAGGCCGGCCTCGAGCGACAGGGCGCTGTCACGGTAATAGGCGACGAGGATGTAGAATCCGATGGTCACCGTCTCGAGGGCGACGAAGAACATCACGAAGTGGTTGCTCTGCGCGAGGAGCATCAGCGCCGCCGTCACCACCATCAGGATGTGATAAAACTCGACCCGCGGCATTTTCGTGCGCGGCAGGCAGATGCCGGCGAGGAAGCTGACCAGCAGCGACGACAGCATGAAATACACGCGGGCGATGTGCCCGGCCGGCGAGTGCTGCAGCAGCCCGCCAAAGGTCACATAGCCTTCATAACCCGAATACAGGCCCGCGACCAACAAGACGAAGATCGTGGCCTGCGTGACGAGGGCGAAGCGCGGGATGAACCGGTGCTGGGCCTTGGGCAGCACGATCTCCAGCACCAGCAGCGCGAGGGCGGAGCAGGCCAGCAACAGTTCCGGCGCGATGGCCCACCATTCGTTGGTGTCGGCGACAGCCTTGAGATATTCGGTGGTCATGTCCGCGGGGAGGTGGAGTGAGCCGGCACGATCTTTTCGGCCGTGGACGGGTTGAGCGCCTGGTCAACCGGCAGCGACAGGGCGCGCGGGTAGAACCCGAAGAAGAGCAGCGCGGCCAGGAGGATCAGCGCGGGCAACCGCTCGATCCAGCCGATATCCACCGGCGGATGGTCGGCCATCACGCTCTTCAGGTGGTCGCTCGGCGGGCCGAAGAAGACGCGCGCCGCGGCGCGGAGGCCGTAGATGGCGGAGATGATCACACCGGCCACGGCCACGGCGGTCAGACCCGGGGAGAATTGCCACAGGGCGACAAAGACGGTGAGTTCGCCCCAGAAGTTGGCGAAACCCGGGAGGCCGATGCTGGCCATGGTGCCGGCGACGAAGAGGCCGGCGAGCACGGGGGTCTTCGCGGCGAGGCCGCCCATTTCCGTCAGATCGAACGTGTGGGTGCGGTGATAGACGCTGGTCGCCAGCATAAAGAGCAGCGCGACCGACAGGCCGTGCGCGACCATCAGCAGCACCACACCGCCGGAGCCGACGACCGAGAGGCAGGCGATGCCGAGGAAGCAGTAGCCCATGTGCATGACCGAGCTGTAGCCGAGCATCTGCTTGAGGTCGCGCTGGGCGATGGTGATGAAGCCGACCACGAGCACGTTGCCGACGCCGGCGAGCAGGGCGAGGATCCAGACCCAGCTGGTGGCGATCCCCGCCTCCCAGCACGCGGGCAGGAGGAAGTCGGGGATCCAAGTCGTCGGGATGGTCCAGACGGCCGCGGCGCCCGCGGGCAGCAGCGGCAAGGCGATCTGGATGAGGCCGTAGAGGCCGAACTTCTTGAGCACGCCGGCGTGCAACATGGCGGCCGAGCTCGGCGCGGCGCCGTAGCCCAGCGGGGCCCAGGTGTGCAACGGCCAGAGCGAGACCAGGATGCCGAAGCCGAACATCAGGAGGCCGAAGATGTATTTCTGGGTCGAGGCACGGATGCCCTCGGCGGCGATGGCGTCCTTGAGGGCGATCAGGTCGAAGGAGTTTGCGCCGCTCTTCACGTAGAGGGCGATGAGGCCGATGAGCGACAGCATCGCGCCGGCCGTGAGGTAGATGGTCAGCTTCATCGCCGCGTAGTTGCGATCGCGGCCGCCCCAGACGCCGACCATGATGAACGTCGGGATCAGCGCCAGCTCGTGGAAGAAATAGAAGAAGAAGATGTCGACCGAGGCGAAGACCCCGAGCAGGCCGCCGTGCATGACGAGCAGCAGCAGGAGGTAGAGCTTCAGCCGCTCGGCACCGGAGCGCAGGGCGTAGAGCCCGGCCGCGAGCCCGACGATGGCGGCGAGCAAAAACATCGGCAGCGCGATGCCGTTGAGGCCGAGCTTGAGGTTGATGCCGAACGCGCCGAGGCCCATATCATGCGAGCTGAGGAACTGGTAGTGCTGCGCGCCCTCGGCGGGGAACTGCGACCACAGCCAGAGGGCGATGAGCGCCGGCACGGTGAAGGCGACGGCCGCCAGCTTCACGGCGAACCGCTTGGGCAGCCCGAGCGCGATGACGAGCGCCGCCCCGAGCGGGGTGGCGATGGCGAGCTGCAGAAGTTGGGCGTTGGAAGGCATGAATCAGAGGCAGACAGGGAAACCACAGATGGACACAGATGGACACAGATCCGAACCATGGTTTGTCATTCTGAGCGAAGTGAAGAATCCAGAATGATCCACGCCAGCGAACGCCCTGCTGGATTCTTCGCTGCGCTCAGAATGACAGGCTAGGTGGGTTGTTTGGCGGTCTGGTCTCATCTGTGTGTATCTGTGTTAATCTGTGGTTCAAAATCAGGTTCAGAAAACCCCGGCGGCGAAGGCCCAGAGGAGCACGGCGCCGAGCAGGAACCAGTAGACGTAGGTGTGCAAACTGCCGGTGTAGAACGCGCGGGCGCCGTAGCCGACGAGACCGACGAAGCCCGCCAGCCCGCGGATGATGAGTCCGGCGAGGAAGATCTGCTCGAGGAAGTTCAGCAGCATGGCGAAGCGCTGCTGGACCTTGGCCACGTAGTAGTCGTAGAGGCGGTCGAAGGAGCCCTTGAGCCAGGTGAGCATGCTGAATCCGAAGCGGAACTTGACCTCGAGCGTGTCGTCCGCGGCGGACTTGTAGAAGAAAAGCGCCGAACCCGCACCGAGGGTCATGACGGCGAGCGAGACCAAGAGGATGGTGGTGTGGGCGGTGCCGTGGGCCGCGGGAATCAGTTGCGCCACGGAGCCGGCGAGCTTGCCGAAGACGCCGGAGTAGCCACCCACGACCGAGAGGGCCGCGAGGGCGATCAGCGGCACCGTGACGACCAATTTGCTCTCATGAGCGTGCTTGGCCTCGTCGGAGCGGGCTTCGCCGAAGAAGGTTATCTTCCACATGCGGACCATGTAGAAGGCGGTCAGCACGGCGGTGAAGGCGAGGATGGCGAACACCGCGGTGTTCTTCTCCATCGCGAGATAGAGGATGGCATCCTTGGAGAAGAAGCCGGCGAGCCCGGGCATGCCGATGATGGCGAGGACGCCGATCGTGAAAGTGATGAAGGTCACGGGCATCTTCTTCCGCAGCCCACCCATCTTGAAGATGTCCTGCTCGTGGTGGCAGCCGAGGATGACGGAGCCGGAGCCGAGGAAGAGCAGCGCTTTGAAGAACGCGTGGGTCGTCAGGTGGAACATCGCGGCGCCGACGCCAGTGGCGGCCAATACGTATACGCCTTGGTTATCAACCAGCCCGGCAACCGATGGCAGATCTTTTCCAATTTTAAGTGACCCCAACCCGAACGCCGCGACCATGTAGCCGAGCTGGGAGAGCGTCGAGTAGGCCAGCACCTTCTTGATGTCGCTCTGCACGATGGCGCACAGGGCGGCGTAGAGCGCGGTGGCGACGCCGGTCCACATGATGACGGTGAGGGCGTCGTCGACCATCAGGACGTTGATGCGGCAAAGCATGTAGATACCGGCGGCGACCATCGTCGCCGCATGGATGAGGGCGGAGACGGGCGTCGGGCCCTCCATCGCGTCGGGCAGCCACACCTGCAGCGGCATCTGGGCGGACTTGCCGACGGCGCCGCAGAACAGCAGCAGCGGGATCAGGGTGCTGTAGACGTGATGGTCGCCGAGCGCGGTGAGGTTCACCGTGCCGTTGGTCCAGTAGCACATGACGATGCCGAGCAGAAAACCGAAGTCGCCGACACGGTTGACGATGAAGGCCTTCTTGGCGGCGTCGGACGCGGACTGTTTTTCAAAATAATGCCCGATCAGCAGCCAGGAGCTGAAGCCGACCAGCTCCCAGAAGATGAAAATCATGAACAGATTGTCGGCGAGGACGATGCCGATCATCGAGAACATGAAGATGGACAGGCCGCCGAAGAACCGCGCCTTGGACTTGTCGTCGTGCATGTAGCCCAGCGAGAAGACGTGGATGAGGAAGCCGACGACACCCACGATGAAGAGCATCAGGGCCGCGAGGTCGTCGAACTTGATGCCGAGGTTGACGGCGAAGCTCCCGAAGCGCAGCCACTCGACCGATTGCTCGAAGCGTTCGCCGTGCTGCAGGAGGATGAGGGTGACAGCCGCGATGGCGCCGGCCGCGGCGGTGGAGACCCACGAGGCCAGCGTGCCCCGCTTGCGCAGGAACAGGGCGATCACCGCCGCGGAAATCAGCGGCAGGACCAAGACGAGGATCGCGTGTTGGAGCATGGTCATCGGTTCAGTGCTTCAGTTGGTTCAGTTCCTCGAGCTGGACCGTGTGGCGCTTGCGGAAGAGCGCGACGATGATGGCGAGGCCGACCGCGACCTCGGCCGCGGCGATGGTCAGGATGAAGAACACGAAGACGTTGCCGTCGAGCGTGCCGTTGAAATGCGAGAAGGCGGCCAGCGCGAGCGTCGAGGCGATGAGCATCAGCTCGAGGCACATGTAGACGACGAGGGTGTTCTTGCGCAGCAGCACGCCGAGGAAGCCGAGGGCGAAGAGCGCGGCGCTGACGGCGACGTAGGTGTTGAGGCCGATGACGGCGAGGACCGGGGTGATCATGACGCGTCCTCCTGCACGGTGAATTTCTTGCTGAGCACGATGACGCCGAGCATGGCGATGAGGAGCAGGAAGCCCACGACCTGCACCGGGAGCAGGTAGGTGGTGAAGAGCTGCTGGGCGTAAGCCTTGAGCGTAGGGGCGGTGGCGGCGACCGCTGGGGCCGGCAGCACCGCGCGCTGATAGAGGCTGACGCAGCCGAGCGCCAGAATCGCGCCGCCGATCAACGCGGCGACGATGGTCGCCAGCTTGAACGGCTTGATCGAGCCCGGGGTCGTGTCGAGCAGCATGACGATGAAGAGGAACAGCGTGACGACCGCACCGGCGTAGACCAGCAGGAGCACGAAGGCCAGCAGCGCGGCGTCGAGCAGCACGAACAGGCCGGCCACGCCAACCAGCGAGACGATGAGGAACATCGCGGCGTTGACCGCATCCTTGCTCACCACGACCAGCGCGGCGCAGGCGAGCGTGAGGAAAGCGAAAGTGTAGAAGAGGAGGTCGGACATGGCTCAGTGGGCGTTGCCGTGTTCGGCGGCCGCCTTTTTCTTGTCCCATTTGAGGTGCTGGTCCGGCAGCGTGCCGCCCAGTTCGTAAAGCCGTTCCTTGTTATTGACCATCTCGGCGCGGGTGTAGCCGGACATGGAATACTGGTTCTGCAGGAAGATGGCCTCCTCCGGGCAGACTTCCTGACAGAGGCCGCAATAGATGCAGCGGAGCATGTCGATGTCGAAGGCCTGGGGCGCCTTCTCGACGTGCGCGCGGTCCGGCTGGTCGGCGGGCACCGCGCCCGGGGTGATGCGGATGGCCTTGGGCGGGCAGACGAACTCGCAGAGCTGGCAGGAGACGCACTTCTCGCGGCCGTGGGGATCCTTCACGAGCGTCGGCACGCCGCGGTAGTTCGCCGGGATCGCGGGCCTCTGTTCCGGATACTCCATCGTCACGTTCGGCGCGAAGAAATGCCGCATGGTGATCCGCATCCCCGCCAGGATCTGCGGGAGGTAGAGCCGCTCGGAGAGCGTCAGAGGCTTGCGGTCGACAAGGTAGGGCATGGACGGTGAGTTTAGTTAACCACAGATGAACACAAATGGACACAGATGGCCGGGCCAGCCTGCATGCAGATCAATCTGTGTTTATTTGTGTGCATCTGTGGTTGTCAGATTTTCGGCTGCAGCCAGGCGATCACGATCGCGTAGAACAGGAGGTTGGCGATGGCGAGCGGCAGCAGCTTCTGCCAGCCGAGCTTCATGATCTGGTCGTAACGGAAGCGCGGGACGGTCCAGCGCACCACCATGAAGAGGAAGATGAAGCCCGCCACCTTGCCGACGAAGATGACGATGGAGAGCAGGCCGAGCCAGATGGGTTGGTCGACCAGGTGCAGCCAGGTCGCGACGTCGGCCAGCGGCACCCACGGCAGCGGGTTCCAGCCGCCGAGGAAGAGCAGGATGAACACGCCGGAGCCGATCATCATGTTGGAATACTCGGCCACGAAGAACAGGCCCCACTTCATCGCGCCGTATTCGGTGTGGAAGCCACCGACGAGATCGGCCTCGCCCTCGGCCATGTCGAAGGGCAGGCGGTTGGTCTCGGCGAAGAGCGCCACGAGGAAGATGACGGCCGAGACCGGCATGTAGAAGATGAACCACGCGCCGTCCCAGGAGAGCCACGAGCCCGACTGCGCCTGCACGACACTGAAGAGGCTCAGGGTGCCCTCGCCGCCCGGGGCGTTGACCCACAGGAAGACGGGCAGCACGGAGAGCGTCATGGACAGCTCGTAGGAGATGAGCTGGGCCGAGGCGCGCACGCCGCCGAGGAAGGGATACTTGGAATTCGACGACCAGCCGGCGATGATGAGCGAGTAGACGCTGAGTGACGAGACCGCGAAGACCGCGAGGATGCCGACGTCGACGTTGGCCAGGCCGAGCGGCACCAGGTGCCCGGCCGCATCAAGGTAGGCGCCGAAGGGGACGACGGTGATGGTCGTCAGCGCCGGGATCATGGCCAGCACCGGGGCGAGCATGAAGTAGACCTTGTTCACGTGGCCCGGCAGCGGGTCCTCCTTGAGGAACATCTTGAGGCCGTCGGCCATCAGGTGGAACACGCCGACGCGCTGCAAAAACGGGCCGAGGATCGGCACCCAGGCGAACCAGACGGGCATGGCGCGGTTCGGGCCCGGCCGGCCCTGCATCGCCGCGGAGACCTTGCGCTCGATCAGCGAGCACGCCCCGCCGATGGGGAACAGCACGCCGATGACGCAGAGGCCCTTGATGACCATCTGCAGGAGCAGGGGCAGGTTGTTCCAGAGTTCGATCATAGTAAAACGATAGCCTCCCTAAAATCAGCCGGCATATCGCAATCGATAAGAATCGGGCGTCCCGCCGCCCCACCGCCCACGTGAGTGGTAATCATACCACCACCTGGCATCATGATTGGGACGTATGCACCACCGCCGTCCTCAAAAGAGAATGGACGACATGCCTTCGATCTCTCAAACGGCACAAAAATCCCACCGGGATAGCTTTGGCGAAGGGGCATTCCCGTTTCGTGATAATAGAGCGTGGCATCCTCATTCACGAAATAAGCACCGGTCGAGTCTTCGCCAATGCAGCGATAATTCCCGGCTGAGAGCGTATACGTTCTGTTCATTTTGATCACAAATCCCACCCGCATAACAAACTTGTAGTTTGTCTTGAGATCAAAGCTCCTGAATGTGGTCGCAGATTTAACCGGAGACTGGGATTCCTGAACCACGGTCTGGCAGCCCGAAAAGCAAAGCATCATGAGGATAAAAACCAAGTATCTCATGCGGTTGTGGCGGCGGGTTTGAAGTGCAGGGTCTCGCCCTCGACGAAGGGCAGCGCGGCCCACGGCGTCGCGTCGAGCAACAGGCCGGTGGCGGGAAGACTGGCGTAGGTGACGGCCGCGAGCGCCGGCACCTCGGCGGCAAGGGCGGTCCAAAGCGAGCCGAGATCGGCCGGAACCGGCGCACCGCCCGCCGCGGCGACGAGCTGCGCGAGGGTGGCGAGATCATCGGCGACGCCGGCGGGACCGGGGACGGCCTGGGCGAACTTCTGGATCCGGAACTGCTGGTTCACGAACGTGCCGGATTTCTCAAAAACCGTGAGCGTCGGGATGAGCACCTTCGCCGTCTCGCTCGTGGGGTTCCGGTGCGTGCCGAGATAAATGATCGAGACCTTGGCGAGCTGCGCGGCGGTCAGGCCGGCGGCACCGAGATCCTCGCCGACGGAGAGCACCGTCGTCACCTTGCCGGCGTCGATGTCGGCCGCGAGCGCGGTGAGTTTCTGCGCGGGCAGCGCGGCGATGAGGCCGGTGACGAGCGCGCCGCGGACGTTCGGGTTGCGGTCGGCGGAGAGGAGCAGCTTGTCGCCCTCCCCCACCCGGCTGACGAGCGAAGCCGGTGCCTTCAGGACATCGGACAGTTTCTTCGTGAGAAACTGTTCCTCGACGCTGCTGCGACCGGAGCCGACGATGGCGACGGAGCCCTGGTAGGGCGCACCGGCCCGGTGCGCCGGGAACGCGGCATCGTCATCGCGGCGGACCGGGCCGGTCCGCCCTACCAACAGATCCACAGCAGCCTTCAGAGCCATCTCATTGGTCGAGGTGACGCCGTTGATCGCCGGCGAGGTGATGCGGTTGGCTGCCTTCACCTGCTGGTAGAGCGCGCGGCCGGAGTCGGTCATCCAGGTGTCGTTGACCTCGTCGTTGCGGCGCGGGGTGATCCGGTAGATGACACCCTCGCGGCTGGAGACGGTGGTGTTGGCACCGACGGAGGATTCCGGGTCGATGCTCGGCGTCTCTTTCAGGAACCAGACGCGCATCTTGAAGCGGAAGTCGGTCGAGGTGAGCGCGCCGACGGGGCAGATGTCGACGGTGTTGAGCGAGTAATTGTTCTCGAGCTTCCTGCCCCGGTAGCAGGTCAGCGTGCTGTAGCTGCCGCGGTCGATGAAGCCGAGGACGTCGTCCTTCGCGATCTCGCGGGAGAAGCGGATGCAGCGCGAGCAGAGGATGCAGCGCTCGTCGTCGAGCGTGACGCGCGGGCCGAGCTCGGTGCGCTTGGGTTTGACGTTCTTCTGCTCGACGAAGCGCGAGTAGCCGCGGCCGTAGGCGGTGGAGTGCTCCTGCAGCATGCACTCGCCGGCCTGGTCGCAGATCGGGCAGTCGAGCGGGTGGTTGATGAGCAGCATCTCCGTCACGCCCTCGCGGCAATCCTTCACCAGCGGCGTGTTGGTGCGGATGTGGAGGCCCGGCGTGGCGTTGGTGCCGCAGCCGATCTGCGGGCGCGGCATCCAATTGACCTTCTGCTTCCCGGTCGCCGCGTCGATGATCGGCGCCTTGGTCGCGGGATCGACGGCGGGCAGGCCCATCTCGACGAGGCACATGCGGCAGTTGCCGGCGACGGACAGCTTCGGGTGGTAGCAGTAATGCGGGATTTCCACGCCGATGAGCTTGGCGGCCTCGATCACGTTCGTGCCCTTCGGCACGGCCACGTCCCGGCCGTCAATGTTGACGGTCACGAGGTCGGCGGGTTTGGGAACGGAAATCATCGGAAAAATACTTTTGGCCCGCGAATCACGCGAATAAACGCGAATGGAGAGGAAATTGTTTGGGATTCGGGTGCATTGGCGTGATTAGCGGGCAAAAATTCAGATCAGCGGGGCGGCGGCGGGCTGCGCGGTCTTCTTGGCCTCGGCGTAGCCGGCGAACTCGTCGCCGAACTTCGCGAGGAAACTCTGGGTCGGCCAGGAGCAGGCCTCGCCGAAGGCGCAGATGGTGCGGCCGGGAATCTGGTCGGCGACGTTCTTGAGCAGCGCGGCATCCTCGGCGCGGGCGGCGCCGTGCACCATGCGGGTGGTGATCTTCTTCATCCACAGCGAGCCCTCGCGGCAGGGCGTGCACTGGCCGCAGCTCTCGTGCGAGTAGAACGCGTTGATGTTGGCCAGCGCCTCGACCATGTTGACGGTGTCGTCCATCACGATGACGCCGCCGGAGCCGCCCATCGTGCCGATCATGCCGAGCGAATCGAAGTCCATCGGGACGTCCTCGACGCCCCAGTCGTAGTCGACCATCTCGGCGCCGACCTTGCGCTTGCCCTTGTAGCGCTCGCCAAAGCGCATGACCTTGGCGGACGAGCCGCCGGGGATGACGGCCTTGAACTTGCGCCCGGGGAGCGGGCCGCCGCAGACCTCGTTGAGCAGCTGGCCCATCGTGATCTTGCCGGCCTCGAATTCGTAGTAACCCGGCCGCTGCACGTGGCCGGAGACGCAAAAGATGCGCGTGCCGGTGTTGTTCGGCGTGCCGATCTTGGCGTAGGTCTCGCCGCCCATGTCGGCGATGTGCTTCACGTGGCAGAGGGTCTCGACGTTGTTGACGATCGTCGGGCACTGGTAGAGGCCGAGGACGGCGGGGAAATACGGCGGCTTGATGCGCGGGTTGGCGCGCTTGCCCTCGAGGGACTCGATCAGGCCGGTCTCCTCGCCGCAGATGTAGGCGCCGGCGCCGCGGTGCACGAAGATGTCGCAGCTGTAGTTGGTCCCGAGGATGTTTTTCCCGACGAAGTTCGCGTCGCGGGCCTCCTGGATGGCCTTCTCCAAAATGCGGGCGCCGTGCGGCATCTCGCCGCGGATGTAGATGTAGGCCTGCTTCACGTTGTTCGCGAAGCAGGAGATCATCGTGCCCTCGATCAGCTGGTGCGGATCCTGGTGCATGATGTAGCGGTCCTTGAAGGTGCCGGGCTCGGACTCATCGGCGTTGACGATGAGGTAGATCGGCTTGCCGCTCTTGCGGTCGACGAGCGTCCACTTGACGCCGCAGGGGAAACCCGCGCCGCCGCGGCCGCGCAAGCCGGACTTCTTGACCTCGTCGATCAGCTCCGCCGGCGGACGGGCGAACGCCTTCTTCATGACCTCGTAGCCGCCGTGCTTCAGGTAGCACGGAAGGTCATTGGTGTAGCCGGGCTCGTCGATGTGAGCGAAGATCAGGCGGCGTTGGACGGGGGCGGGCATCAGGAAATTGGAGATTTCAGATTTGAGATTTCAGACGGGCCGGAGATCAGGCGCCGGGCTTTTCGTCGAGGACGATCTCGATGCCGCCGGTCCAGCGGGCGGCGAAGTTGTAGATCATGGCCAAGAGGACGCCGACCACGAAGCCGCCGACGGCGTGGATGAACGGCATGAACAGCGCGCCGGCGCCGGCGAACAGCCAGGGGATGCCGAGGAGCTTGGGCGCGTAATTGAGGTCCGCCGCGGTCGCCGCGGCGCCGAGCGTGATGAGCAGGACCGGCGCGACGAGCATGCCGATGACACCGTTGATCAGACCGAGGACAACGCCGAAGCGGATGGGGGGAATCTGGAGGACGCGGTATTTCTTCATGTGACCGGGCGGCTCTTGGCCGCGGTTCTGATTTGGTCGCTCAAGGTTTTCACCTTGGCGGCGTCGACTTTCTCGTGAAGGTCGTCGTCGATCATGACGACGGGGCCGGTGCCGCAACTCGCCAGGCACTCGACGAAATCGATGGTCACCTCGCCGTCGGCGGAGACCTCGCCGGTCCGGCAGCCGAATTCCTGCTGGAACTGTTCGCAGACCTTGTAGCCGCCGGTGAGCGCGCACGAGAGCGTGCGGCAGACCTTGATGTGGCGGCGGCCGATCGGCTTCTGCCGGAACATCGGGTAGAACGTGACGACCTCGTAGACGTTGATCGGCTGCAGCTCGAGTTTTTGCGCGATCCACTCTATGGCCTCGGTCGAGATCCAGCCGACATCCTCCTGGATGAGGTGCAGCAGCGGCAGCAGCGCGCTGCGCTTCACCGGGTAATGGGTGATGACCTCGTCGATCTGAGCGAGAGTGGCTGGTTTGAGGGTCAACATTGCGAAGATTTCAGAAGCCGGCGGGAAAATTTATGATTTATGATCTACGATTGATGATTGAATCGTGCGGCGGCGGGCAGAGCGGTTGGGCAAATCGTAAATCATACATCGTAAATCGTAAATTCATCAGCGGTCGCACTCGCCCATGACGAAGTCGAGCGAGCCGAGGATGGAGACGACGTCGGATACGAGGTGGCCGACGCAGAGTTTCGGGAGGATGGAGAGATTGCAGAACGAGGGGCTGCGGATCTTCATCCGGTAGGGCACGCCGCCGCCCTTGCTCACGATGTAGAAACCCAGGATGCCCTTCGGGTTCTCGGCCTCGAAGTAAACCTCGCCGGCCGGCATCTGCGGGCCCTCGGTCACGAGCATGAAGTTGTTGATCAGCTCCTCCATCGAGGTGAGAATCTTGTCCTTCGGCGGGGCGAAGATCTTGCGGGCATCCTTCGCATACCACTCGCCGCCGGGAAAATTCTTCACGATCTGCCGGATGATGCGGATGGACTGCTTCATCTCCTCGCCGCGGCAGAGGAACCGGTCGTAGCAGTCGCCCTTCGCGCCGACGGGCACGTCGAACTCGTATTGCTCGTAGCCGGAATAGGGCCGGTCCTTGCGCAGGTCGGTCGGGATGCCCGAGCCGCGGAGGTTCGGGCCGCTCAGGCCGTAGGCGATGGCGTCGGCCTTGGAGATGACGCCGACGTCCACGGTGCGGTCGAGGAAGATCTTGTTGCGCGCCAGCAGCGCGAGGCATTCGTCGAGGATGGGCAGGAACTGGTCGCAGAAGGCGCCGACCTTCTCGACCCAGCCCGCGGGCACGTCGCGCTGCAGCCCGCCGATGCGGCTGTAGCTGGTGGTGAAGCGCGCGCCGGTCAGCTCCTCGAAGAGCCGGTAGAGTTTCTCGCGCTCCTCGAAGCAATACATGAACACCGACCACGCGCCGACATCGATGCCGAAGGCACCGAGGCCCATCAGGTGCGAGGAGACGCGCGCCATCTCGGCGGTGAGGACGCGGATGGCCGCGCAGCGCGCCGGCACCTCGAGGTGCGCCAGCCGCTCGACCGCGATGGCGTAGGCCATGTTGTTCGCGAGCGGGGCGATGTAGTCCAACCGGTCCGTGTAGGGCACGAACTGGTTGTAGGTCATGTTCTCGGCGATCTTCTCGTCGCCGCGGTGCAGGTAGCCGATGATCGGGTCGGCCTTGGTCACCATCTCGCCCTCGAGCTCGAACTGGATGCGCAGCACGCCATGGGTGGACGGATGCGACGGGCCCATCGAGAGCGACATCTTCTCGGGCTCGAACTCCTTGGGGAGGTTCGCGGCCGTCTTCGCGGCGGTGTCGGGGAAGGAAAAGTCGGCGGCCATGCGGTTAGACGGGTTTTTCGCGGTGTTCATTCCACGCCTCATCCTTGGCACGGGGCTCGGCGTCGCCCATGGGCTGGCCCGGGGTGGCGACGAACGGGCCGCCGGCCATCGGGGCGGCGATGACGCCGGCCTTCGTCTCGGCCGCGATCTCGGCGTCGGGCAGGTCGGTCGGCAGGCCGGCGAGCGGGAATTCCTTGCGCAGCGGAAAATGCGGGTAGCCGTCCCACATCAGAATGCGGCGGAGGTCGGGATGCCCGTCGAACTTGATGCCAAACATGTCGTAGACCTCGCGCTCGAGCCAGTTGGCGCCGGGCCACAGGGCGGAGGAGGTGGGCATGGCCGGCGCGGCATTGTCCGGGCAGGCGGCAGCGAGACGGGCGTAGGTGTGCTTCGTGCTCGAGTAAAGGTGCCAGACAACGGTGAAGCGAGGCGTCTGCTCCGCGGTCCAGTCGATCGCGGTCAGGTCCATCAGAAAATCGTAGCCCTGCGTGTCGCGCAGGTGCTGCAGGACGGCGAGGATCTCGCCGGCCGGCACGTTGAAGGCCGGGCAATCCAGGCTCGCGCGGGGCGTGGCCGAGGGAAATTTCTGGCTAACGGCGGTCGGAAGGTCGACGTCGGTGGTCATGCGCGGCGGGCGGTGGGTCAGGCGCTCAGCAGCTTTGAGGCCGAGTGCTCGCGTTTGACCTTGGCCTGGAGCTTCATGAGCGCGTCCAGCAGGGCTTCGGGGCGCGGCGGGCAGCCGCTGACATAGACATCGACGGGGATGATGCGGTCCACGCCCTGCAACGTCGCATAGCTGCGATACATGCCGCCGGTGCTGGCGCAGGCGCCCATGGCGATGACCCACTTGGGCGCGGCCATCTGGTCGTAGATCCGGCGCACCACCGGGGCCATCTTGTAGGTGACGGTGCCGGCCACGATCATGCAGTCGGACTGGCGCGGCGAAAAACGCATGACCTCGGCGCCGAAACGCGCGATGTCGAACCGGCTCGCGGCCGTCGCCATCAGCTCGATGGCGCAACAAGCCAGCCCCATGGGCATGGGCCACATCGAGTTCGTCCGGATCCAGTTGATGGCAGCGTCCGCCCGGGTGACGATGACGTCCCCTTCGATCTTACTGTTATAGGTGAGCTCGGTGTTGGCGGTGACCATTTAGTAAAAAATCAACGCAAGCTACCAACCGCCCCACCCCACGCAAGGAGCTTTTGTTCGGGCCCCGCGTATTATGAGCACCAACCCGCTCCGTCATTAAGCCGATGCGAAAATTTCATTGCCTCAAGCAGCCGGCCGAGTGCCAGACACTCGTGTAAAGCCCTCCTTCACCAAAGTTACGGGGCCCTTTTCTTTCGGATTCCAGAAAGAGAAGCAGCGGAGAGGACGGGAGAGAGATGCTGAGCGCCATGCTGCGCCCCAAACCTGCGGCTTTGCCCATATCCCTATAAAACCCGTTCCGGGTTATCGCCCTCGCAGCCTGCTTGGCCGCTTCCTTGAGCTCGCTGTCTCTTATTGGCCAGACCTTTGTCTCTTCCAGCACCGTCAAGATTATCGCCGCCCCCCCCGGCACGGCCCCATCAGCCACAATTCGCCGCCGCCAGCCGCCACGCCCTCGGTGTCATCCCCGTGTGCGTGCGAAACACCCGGATGAAATATGACGCCGTGCTGAACCCGCAGGCCCAGCCCACCTCGGCCACATTGTAGCGCGCATCCCCCAAAAGCTCCTTCGCCAGCCCCACCCGCTCCTTCGCGATCCACGTCGTCAATGTCATCCCGCGCTCCCGATGAAACTGCCGCGACAACGTGTCCGTCGCGCACCCCGCCGACGCCGCCAGCCGCTCCACCGATAGCTCCGGCTCCGACAACATCGCCCGCGCCAGCTTCTCCGCCTCGCGCACAAACGGCGACCGCGCATCGCTCTCCACCGCCGGCCGGTGCAACTCGCTCAGAAGCGTCACCAAAAACGCCTCCACCAACCCCGCCACAAACCGCGCCCGATGCTTCGCCGGCACTTTGTCGGCCTCCGCCACATCATCGAGATAGCGAAACGCCTCGCGACCGCGCACGCTCGCCAGCCGCTCCATGTTTCTGCCCTGGATCGTCCGCTCCGCCGTCGCCCGGCCCCGATGCAGCACGAATCCCTCCCGCGCGTGCATGCACACCACGATCCCGTAGGGCGTCCTCCGGTCGATCGGCGTCTCCGCATGAGGCACCCCGCGCGGTATCACGGCCAACTCCCCCGTGCCCAGCGTGAATTGACCGCCCGGACACTCGAACCCCGACGCCCCGCCCGTCTGCACGAAAAGCTCCGGCGTCGGATGAAAATGCGCCCGCGGCCTCTTCCGGTGCAGCTCCACCGCGCGCGGCACCCGCACTCTCGCCTTCCCTTCCCGCAACCGCGCCAGCATGGCCGTCAGGTCGTGTTCATACTCCCTTAAAGGTTCTGCCATCTTCGTCATGATCGGATATTTGCTATAAATCCCGGGGAAATGCGATCCCGCAACATTGTCCGCATTCAGGCGATCGCCATTAATCCCTCTGTTCCCATCCCACCGGCACCCGCCCTCTCCGCCCCGCACCCGCTTTCCCGTCCAACCATAAAAGTGTTATGAGCCAACCCATCCGCGTCACCGTCTGGGGCGAATTTCGCCACGAGAAAAAGAATCCCAAGGTCGCAGCCCTCTATCCGCAGGGCATGCACGAAACCATCGCCGGTTTCCTCCGCCCCAACGCCGACTTCACCGTGCGCACCGCCTGGCTCGACCAGCCCGAACACGGTCTCACCGACGCCGTCCTCGCCGGCACCGATGTCCTCATCTGGTGGGGCCACATGGCCCACGGTGACGTCCAGGACGCCATCGTCGCCAAAGTGAAGACCCGCGTGCTCGAAGGCATGGGCCTCATCGCGCTCCACTCCGCCCACTACGCCAAAATTTTCAAGGCCCTCCTCGGCACCACCTGCTCCCTCAAGTGGCGCGAGGCAACCGACAAGGAGCGCCTCTGGAACATCAACCCCGCCCATCCCATCACCCAGGGCATCGGCGAATATTTCGAAATCCCGCAGGAGGAGATGTATGGCGAACCCTTCGGCATCCCCGAACCCGACCAATTGATCTTCATCTCGTGGTTCACCGGCGGCGAAGTCTTCCGCAGCGGCGCCACCTGGCAGCGCGGCCACGGTCGCATCTTTTATTTCCGCCCCGGACACGAAACGTATCCCACGTATCACCATCCCCAGGTCCAGCTCGTCATCACCAACGCCGTCCGCTGGGCCCGTGCCACCGTGTGCATCCCCGACGTCTGCCCGAACGCCAAACCCCTCGAATCCCTCCCCCTCGACCCCGAGGCCGCCACCCGTCCCACCATCGGCCACAAGTAATAAGGGAGGGACGCCTCACCGGGGCGTCCGCTCCCAGAATATCCACCCCATGGCGGATTTCATTCGCGGTTAAATGAATCCGAATCCTGTCCCTCCCATGCCCTCTCATCCCACCAAAAAACCCGGGGCCGCCCCCGTCCGCCTCGCCATCATCGGCACCGGCAGCATGGCGAACACCCACGCCAAACGCTTCAAGACCGTCCCTGGCTGCAACCTCGTCGCCGCCGTCGATGTCAGCCGCGAACGCGTCACCAGATTCTCCGCCGAGCATGGCATCGCCAACCCCTTCAACTCGGTTGACGAACTCCTCGCCTGGAGCGGATTCGACGCCGTCTCCATCGTCACGCCCGACGGCTTCCACGCCGCCCAGGCGATCCAATGCCTCAAGGCCGGCAAACACGTCCTCTGCGAAAAGCCGCTCGCCCTCAATCACGCCGATGCCCTGAAGATGGTCGCCGCCGCCAAAAAGGCCGGCGTCATCAACCTCGTGAATCTGTCCTACCGCGACTGGCCCGCCATCCAGGCCGTCCAGGCCGTGGTCGCCGCCGGCAGAATCGGAGCGATTCGCCACGTCGAGGCCAGCTACCTCCAGTCCTGGCTGCCCAGCAAGGTCTGGGGCGACTGGCGCACCACCCCCGCCTTGCTCTGGCGCCTCTCCACCAATCATGGCAGCCGCGGCGTCCTCGGCGACATCGGCGTGCACATCGTGGACTTCGCCACCTTCCCCGCCGGCCCGATCAGCTCCGTTTACGGCCGGCTGAAGACCTTCGACAAAGCCAAGGGCGACCGCGTCGGCGAGTATGTCCTCGACGCCAACGATTCCGCCGTGATGACCGTCGAGTTCGCCAACGGCGCCCTCGGCACCATCCACACCACCCGCTGGTCCGGCGGACACGCCAACCGCCTCCACCTCAAGATTTCCGGCACCAAGGGTTCCGTCGACATCGACTCCGATCGCGCCACCGATCGCTACAGGCTCAGCGTCGGCGCCGACCTCGCCAAAGCGAGGTGGAAGGACGTCGCCTGCAAGCCCACGCCCAACAACTACACCCGCTTCATCCGGAGCATTCGCACCGGCCGGCAGGACCAGCCCGACTTCGCCCACGGAGCCGAGGTGCAGAAAATCCTCGACGCCGTCATCGCTTCCGACGCCAAAGGCAAGCCGGTCAAGATCTGAGCAAAGATCCCCGGGGCAAGCCCGAGGCATTTGCACCAACCCTTGCGAGCAACCTTTCCATTCCGCATTCCTCAAAACAGAAGCCTGCTTGAGTGGCTGCGGCTTCCCGCTTCGACGGGCTCACGGCCCAGAGCTTGTCGAAAGGCAGCCGCAGGGTATCACCGGCTGGAAGCCGGTGCCAATCGGCGTGCTCCGACTGCGGCCCGTCGTCGAAGACACGCGCGACCCGCTTGGGCGGGTTGGCCGCCGGTTCAGTAGCGGCCGGAACGCCGTTGGTCATGAGCATGGGAAGCGAGATGCCGAGGAAGAAGCGGATGATGCACTTCATAAATTAACCCCGCGACTTGTTCAGATCCCGGAAATCATGGCGCAATACCCGGTGAGACGAAGGGTTTCGCGGCAGACTGGAAGTTATCCCAGTTGGACTGGCCGTAGGTCAAATAAGGCCGGCCGAGGTTGTAACCCTGCGGCTTACCGGCAGCTCGATGAGTATAAAAGGGAGCATCAGCCGGAAAACAATAGAACGCGCATCGTCGAGCACGAGAGCGGCCCGGAGATAGCTTGGGCAGTCGCATCCCTACCACAGTTCTGGTCGGTCTCATCGTTGATGAAAGAGGCAACGGGTTTCCCTCCGGTTGACCTGGGACAAATGGCACGAGGCGGGCAAGTCACTGGGGTGTTCAGTCAGATGTAAGCGAACTTTGCTCCGCATTAAGGAGCGTTCGCAGCGGAGAAGCTGCTCAACGCGTTTTTCATTCTCTGACACGCTGGTCCTCACCGTGCTCTGGTTGGGTTGGATTGTGGGATTCGCGGAGACGGCTGAGAGAAGGTAAATCGCTTTACTGCATAATTGATTCTTTGGCCTACGGACCAGGCGGGGCTTGGCTTGCCCGTCGGGGCGGCGTCACGCTGGAGGCACTGAATTACCGGAAGAAGCCAGCCAACCGTCATGAAGTCATCCGCCAAGGAAATACCGTTCACCATCCGCCGCAGCCGCCACCACCTGGCGGCGGTGCTGCACCGGCAGCGTGACCGCAGCCTGGTAGTGCTCGCCCACGGCTTCACGGGCAACAAAGTGGAACAGGGCCGATTGTTCGTCGACTGCGCCCGGGCGCTGGCCGCCGGCGGCATCTCCGCCCTCCGGTTCGACTTCATGGGTTCGGGCGACAGCTCGGGGTCGTTCCAGCAGATGACACCCAACTCCGAAATCGCCGACTTGAACGCGGTGCTGGATTGGGCCAAGCGACGTTACCGGCACGTGGGCGTGCTGGGGCTGAGTTTCGGGGGCGCAATTTCCATCTTCACGGTGGCCGGCAGACGGACGGGCGAAATCGCGGCCCTCTGCACCTGGTCCACCGTGCCTAGCCTCAAGGTGTGGAAACGGGTGCCCCGCAAATCCGAGCTGAATCCCGAAAATGTTCAGCGGGTGGGCCGGGCTTTCTTCACCGACCGACCGCGCGCCGATGTGCCGGAGGTCTACGTCCGGTTGCCGCTCCCCAAGCTACAAATCCAGGGCGACGCGGACCTGCCGAGGTTCCGGGAGACGTTCGCCAAATATTTTCCACGCGCCCAAGCGCCCAAGCGACACATCGTTTTGCCGGGAGCAGACCATGTCTTCAGCCGCGCAAGCGACCGGGCGAGAGTGCTTGCCGAAACGGTAGCGTTTTTCCGCCACTGGCTGGATCCTCAGACCGGCGGCGACCGACGGCGCACCAAGTCCTGAAAATGTGCCACATCCCACCAACCCGCCGGCTTTTTCTCCTGCTCGTGTTCGTCTCGTGCCTGGCCGGCAGCGCCTCGTTTGCTGCCGCCGATCAAAATATTCCGTTGCTGCCGAACGAAACCTGGTGGGGCGGGCGGAGCGTTGACGGGCCGCTGATGCCCTACGACAGCACGACCCGCCTCACGCGCAATCTCTACGCCGACACAGGAGGCAACCAGGCCCAGCCATTGCTCGTCTCGAGCCAGGGCCGTTTCATTTGGAGCGAGCAGCCGTTCAAGTTCGAGTTTCGCGACGGCGTTCTGCTCCTGACTGAGACCCACGGCGAGATCCGGATGACCCAGGCTGGCTCGGATCTGCGTTCGGCCTTCGCCGCCGCCGCCCGAAAGTTCTTCCCGGCGGACGGGCACTTGCCCGCTGAGCGTCTGTTCTCACGTCCGCAGTTCAACAGCTGGATCGAGCTGATGTATGACCAGAACCAACGCGACATCCTGCGTTACGCGCACCAGATCCACGACAACGGCTACCCAGCCGGGGTTCTCATGATCGACGACAACTGGCAGGAGGACTACGGGCAGTGGGAATTCTCCGCCCGTAAATTTCCCGACCCGAAAGCCATGATGCAGGAGCTGCGCGGGCTTGGCTTCGAGGTGATGCTGTGGGTCTGCCCGTTCATCAGCCCGGACAGCGAGAATTTCCGCCTGCTGGAAAAAAAGGGCTGGCTCCTGATGGAACCCACCAGCCCGCCGGCTGAACCGCGGGCCGCCATGGTCCGGTGGTGGAACGGCGTGAGCGGCTGCCTCGACCTCACCCACCCGGAGGCCCGGAGCTGGTTCAAGGAACAGCTTGACCGCTTGGGGCGCGACTACCGGGTGGCTGGTTTCAAGTTCGATGCCGGAGATCCGGAATTCTATGCCGGTGGCGCGGTCACCCATGCGCCCTCGCTCCCGAACGACCAGACCACCGCCTACGCCCAGTTCGGACTCAATTATCCCTTCAACGAATACCGCGCGGCTTGGAAAGCCGCAGGGCGGCCGCTCGCCCAGCGTCTGCGCGACAAGACGCACACCTGGGAGGATCTCGGCACCCTGATTCCCGGCATCCTGGCGCAGGGGCTGATGGGCTACGCCTTTACCTGTCCCGATCTGATCGGAGGCGGCGAATATCTGTCGTTCATTGACGGGGCGGCGATCGACCAGGAACTAGTCGTGCGGTCCGCCCAGGTTCACGCCCTGATGCCGATGATGCAGTTCTCGGCGGCGCCGTGGCGCGTGCTCACGCCCGCCCAGAATGCCATCTGCCGACGCATGGCCGAGCTGCATACCAGCCAGGCTGACCTGATCCTCGACCTCGCCCGCCACACCGCCCGCACCGGCGAGCCGATCATTCGTCCGTTATGCTGGCAGTGGCCCGAAGCCGGCTACGAGCACATCCATGATGAGTTCATGCTGGGCGACGACATTCTGGTCGCGCCCGTGGTCACGAAAGGCGCGGTTTCCCGCCGGGTGACCTTCCCACCCGGCAACTGGCGAGGCGACGATGGCTCGATCACCACCGGTCCCTCGACCCGGGAAATCGCCGTGCCGATCGAACGGCTGCCGTGGTTCCGCCGGGAAAACCGTCAACCGTAAGTCCAAGGTCCACCCTGGCATCCATTCCTATGTTCCCCCGCGCTCCTGCCCTTTTGCGCCTGATCTGCCTCGGTCTTTCCCCTCTCGGCCCTGCTCCCGCCGAGGAACTGGACCACCTGTTGCTCAAGGACTACTCACCCGTCTCGCTCTACCGGATACCGGCCACCACGATCGACCGCGCCGCCTATCCGGTCATCGACATCCACTCTCACTCCTTCTTCGCCAAAACCCGTGAGGAAGTCCGGGCCTGGGTCGCGGCAATGGACCGGGTTGGCATCGAGCGGACGATCCTCCTGACCCAGGCAACCGGTGCGGAATTTGATCGGATCGCCGCCCTCTATGCGGAATTTCCGGAGCGATTCGAGCTGTGGTGCGGATTCGACTACCGGGGCTTCGACCAGCCCGGCTACGGTCCGGCAGCCGTGGCCGAGCTCGAACGGTGCGTCCGGCGTGGCGCCAAGGGCGTTGGCGAGGTGTCCGACAAGGGCGACGGTTTGATGATCGAGGGTCGGAGCACCCCGAGCAACTTGCACCTGGACGATCCGCGGCTGGATCCGTTGCTGGAGAAATGCGCCGAGTTGAACCTGCCGGTCAATTTCCACGTCGCCGATCCCATCTGGATGTATCAAAAAATGGACCGCCACAACGAAGGCATGCCAAACGCCGCCATCTGGCGGCGCAATCCGACCAAGGATTCTGTCGATCCCTCTGGCCTGATCGACCAGCTCGAGCGAACACTGCAACGGCATCCCAGGACCCCCTTCATCGCCTGCCACCTCGCCAACCTCGACTACGATCTTGCCCGTCTGGGCCGCTTGCTCGACCACTACCCCAACCTGCAATGCGACATCTCCTCCCGCTACGCGGAGACGTCGACGATCCCCCGCGTGGCGGCGGCATTCTTCGAGAAATACCGGGACCGTCTCATGTATGGCACCGATATGGAATTTACCTTGGACATGTATCGAACGACGTTCCGGATTCTCGAATCGACCGACGACCATTTCTATGGCGTCGAGCAGTTCTGCTATCTCTGGCCGCTCAGTGGACTGGGCCTCAGCCAAGAAACGCTCCGGCGAATCTACCGCGAGAACGCACTGAACTTCCTGGGACGCCGCCGTCTGCCCGCCCGTTAGTCCTGCGGCACGAGCCCGCTGGGCCACCGGCACGGCGCCGGGAAGAGATAGCTAAATATGGTTATTTTCCGTTCAGGGCAGGCCGAGTCGCGGCGGCAATGCCTTGGCGTGCCGCTTGTCCTATACATCGGGCGTGCGCAGCTGGGTCCGGCCGTCCAAGGTGGAAAGATCCCCTTGGAGGACCGTCCGGTTCGAGCCAGGATCAAGTCTCCGCCTACGCCCGACGCCACCCGTCCCAGCAACAACAGATGGCGGATGGCCGCGTCGAGACAGGGTGGACGATCGTCTTGATCCGTTCGCGTTGTTCGTTTTTGGCGACATTTTTCATGGGGCGAGAGCAGTTGTCGCTTGCCTGCGAAAAAAGTCGATGGTCTCGAAAAGACCGGCGTCGAGCGAGCTGACTGGACGGAATCCGGCGGCCAGCAGGGCGCCCGCGTCAGCACGCGAATGCCGCACATCGCCGGGACGTTCGGGCGCGTGCCGGATCTCGGAGCGCGAGCCGGCCTGCCGGATGATCCGGCGGGCGAGATCGAGCACAGTGATCTCGCCACCATAACCGGCATTGAACACTCCCGTGAGCCCCGGCGTGGTCGCGGCGAAGATGTTGGCAGCCGCGATGTCCTTCACATGGATGAAGTCCCGCGTCTGGCCGCCGTCGCCGTGGATGGTCAGCGGCTCGTGCGCCAGGGCCTGCTGCACGAAAATGGGCACTGCGGCCGCATACGCACTGGCGGGATCCTGCCGCGGCCCGAACACGTTGAAGAACCGCAGCGCCACGGTTTGGAGTCGGCCGGCGGCCGCGAATTGCCGACAGTAATATTCCCCATCCAGCTTCGTCACGGCATACGGACTGCAAGGTTCCGGCAGCATGCTCTCGACCTTGGGCACGACTGGATTGTTGCCGTAGACGGCCGCAGAGGAGCTGAAGCAGAGTTTCTTCACCTTCGCCTCGGCCGCCTCCTCCAACACGTTGAGCAGACCCGTGACGTTGAGGGCCACGCATTCGTGCGGTTGCCGGACCGATTCGGGCACACTGACGAGCGCCGCGAGGTGGAAGACGTAATCCACCCCCTGCACGGCCGCTCGCACCGCACTTCGATCCAGGATCGAGCCGGCGATGAATTCCACGTCCAACCCGGCGAGATTGCGCCGGTGCCCCGTCCGGAGGTTATCCAGCACGCGCACCTTCGCCCGCTGGTGCAGTTGCTCGGCCACGTGACTGCCGATGAATCCCGCGCCACCTGTGATGAGGACTTTCATAGGGTTTTCACCAGATCATCGACCATGGCCTGCATGGCGGACTCCTGCTCTTCGATGCTCCGCACCAGGGCAAACTGGTTTCGGGCGCGGTCCAGGTTGTGGCCCGGGCGCCTGACCTTGAAGTAGACGTCCCCTTCCAGGTGGTCGGCCAGGAAGCGCAGACCAATCTCAAAGGTGATGAGTTTTCCCGCAAACGCGAGGTGGGCGCACTCGGCTTCATTCAGGAAGGAGCCGGCGGAGGCCAGGTAGCCTGCCGCCAGTCTTTCAAAGATCGGCAGGCGCATCGTGACCCTGGTGGTGTCCCGCTCGTCCTCGGCCGCAGAGTTGGTGGCCGAGCGCACCATGTCGCCGAAGTCATACAGCGCGAGCCCGGGCATCACGGTATCGAGATCAATCACACAGATCCCCTCCCCTGTCGCGTCATCGATCATCACGTTGTTGAACTTCGTGTCGTTGTGGGTGACGCGCTCGGGAATCTCCCCGCGCGCCTGGAGGTCGAGCAGCCCATCGACCAGCGCCTCGCGGCCGAGGGCGAAATCGATTTCTGCCGACACGTCTTTGGCCCGGCCATGCGCGTCCGCCTGCACCGCCCGTCGCAGCACTTCAAACCGGCTACGGGTGTGATGGAAAGCCGGGATTGTCTCGTGCAACCGCGCCCCAGGCAGATCAACCAGCAGCCGTTGGAATTCGCCGAAGGCCCGCGCCGCCTCATAGGCATGCCGCGGCTTCTCGACGAGATCGTAGGTGCGGGCTTGCTCGATGAACAAGTAGCAGCGCCAATGACGGCCCTCCTCATCCTGCCAGCAGGGCCGGCCGCCGCGCGTCGGCACCAGCGTCAGCGCCCGGCGCGAGGCATCCGCTATCCCCGAGCGGATCGCACACGCGGAAGCATGCGCGGTGACCCGGCCGATATTCTCCATCAGCGCCGGCACATCCTTAACAGGCTGCTGAAAAACCGCCCGATTTGATGGTTTTTGGCTTACGCTGGGTGGTTTTGAGTGGCCGAGCGCGCCCCGGGGCGGGGGATTCGCGCCGGTTTC
>Ga0255338_1001358_pt1 | contig 47036 bp, 40 predicted proteins | sample MeOH1_35cm_T4_19_FD_203715 | JGI IMG/M metagenome (GOLD analysis project Ga0255338, IMG submission 203715) | Sandy soil microbial communities from University of British Columbia, Vancouver, Canada - MeOH1_35cm_T4_195 | ecosystem: Engineered > Artificial ecosystem > Sand microcosm > Unclassified ...
CTCAACTCAAACGCCGGGGACCACCGCCCTGCGCCATCGCACCGTGTTGCTGGACGAGGCTGTCGAAGCGCTCGTCTGGCGGCCCGATGGCGTCTATGTGGACGGCACCTTCGGCAGAGGGGGGCACAGCCGGGCCATATTGGCCCGGCTGGGGCCGGCCGGGGCACTGGTGGCCTTCGACAAGGATCCGGCAGCAATCGCAGAGGCGGGCACCATCGAGGATGCCCGCTTCTCCATTGAGCACACCAGCTTCGCCGACATGGCCGGCCGTCTGGCGGCCCGCGGCCCGGTGGCCGGGATACTGCTCGACCTGGGCATCAGCTCGCCCCAGATCGACGATGCGCAGCGGGGGTTCTCCTTCCGCTTCGAGGGCCCGCTGGACATGCGCATGGACACCACGCGCGGCGTCACCGCCGCCGAGTGGCTGGCGCAGGCGGAAGAGCAAGACATCGCGAGGGTGATACGGGACTATGGGGAAGAACGGTTTGCTGTACAGATTGCAAAGGCGGTTGTTGCTCGCCGGAGCGAACCCGGCCTTGGCGGGCCACTCGCCACTACGGCCGAGCTTGCCGCACTCGTGGCGAAAGCCGTCAAGACTCGCGAGAAGGGCCAGGACCCTGCGACCCGCACCTTTCAGGCTCTACGGATTCACGTCAATCAAGAGCTTGCGGACCTCGAAAGAGGACTGAGCGCGGCATACGATCTGCTGCAGGCAGGAGGGCGGCTGGTGGTGATCAGCTTTCATTCGCTCGAGGACCGCATCGTCAAGCGGTTCATGCAGGCGCACGCCCGTCCGCAGCAGGATGCCGACCCGGCCCTGCGCCGCGCGCCGCTGCGCGCCGACCAGTTGCCGCAGCCGACGCTCAAGCTGCTCGGCCGCGTCAAGCCGGGCGCCGACGAAGTGGCCGCCAACCCGCGCGCGCGCTCGGCCGTGATGCGGGTGGCCGAGAAACTGCCGGCGCGCGCGCCGGCACAGGCTGGCCACGCATGAACCGCCTGACTTTCTTCCTGCTTGCCGCGCTGATCTTCTGCGCGCTCTCCCTGGTGAGCGCGCAGCACCAGGCGCGCACGCTGTTCGTCGCCCTCGAGCGTGCCCAGGCGGAAGAAAAGCAGTTGGACATCGACTGGTCGCGCCTGCAGTACCAGCAGAGCGCGCTCGGCAAGAGCGCGCGCATCGCCGACGCGGCCCGCACCCAGCTCAAGATGACGCCGGTCATTCCCGGCCGTACCCAATACCTGGCCGGCGTGGTGCTCGACACTCCGCCGGCTACCGTGGCGACTGCGGCTTCCGCTGCGGCGGCGGCCTCGGCGCCCGCGGGGAGCAAGCCATGACCATCGCCCATCCCTCGCAGCGCGGCCAGCAGCGCGGCAGCCCCTCGCGCCCGCGCACCGGCCAGTTCGCGGCCAGCCCGGTGCTGGGCCTGCGCCTGCCGATGTGGCGCTCCAAGCTGGTGGTGTTCATGATGTTCTCCGCCTTCGTGGCGCTGGCCGGGCGCGCGCTGTGGATCCAGGGCCCCGGCAACCAGTTCTACGAGGCCGAGGGCAAGAAGCGCTTCCAGCGCACGCTCGACCTGCCGGCCACGCGCGGCAAGATCCTCGACCGCAACGGCCTGGTGCTGGCCACCAGCCTGCCGGTCAAGGCCATCTGGGCGGTGCCCGAGGACGTGCCCGACCAGATCGACGCGGACAAGATCCGCCAGCTCGGCAAGCTGCTCGACATGAGCGACAAGGAGCTGCGCCGCAAGTTTACGGAAGACAAGAGCTTCGTCTACCTGAAGCGCCAGGTGCTGCCCGACGCCGCGGACAAGATCGCCGCGCTCAAGATCGAGGGCATCCACCAGACCCGCGAATACAAGCGCTTCTACCCCGAAGGCGAGGCGATGGCGCACATCGTCGGCTTCACCAACGTCGAAGACCGCGGCCAGGAAGGCATGGAGCTCGCGCGCGAGCCGGTGCTGGCCGGCAGGTCCGGCGCGCGCCAGGTCATCAAGGACCGCCTCGGCCGCGTGGTGGAGGATGTCGGCATCCTCAAGACGCCGCGCGACGGCGAGGACCAGCAGCTTTCCATCGACGCCAAGATCCAGTATCTGGCCTTCAACGAGGTCAAGGCCATCGTCGAGCGCAGCAAGGCCAAGGCCGCCAGCGCGGTGGTGCTGGACGCCCAGACCGGCGAGGTGCTGGCGCTGGCCAACTGGCCGACCTACAACCCCAACGACCGCACCCGCCTGTCGGGCGAGCAGCTGCGCAACCGCGTGCTGACCGACACCTTCGAGCCCGGCTCGATGATGAAGCCGATCACCATCGGCCTGGCGCTGCAGCTCAAGCGGGTCACGCCGTCGACGGTGTTCGCCACCACCGGCAAGTTCACCTACGAAGGCGCCACCATCAGCGACACCCACAATTACGGGGCGCTGACCGTGGCCGGCATCATCCAGAAGTCCAGCAACATCGGCACCACCAAGATCTCGATGCTGCTCAAGCCGCAGGAGATGTGGGACATGTTCACCAGCGTGGGCCTGGGCCAGGCGCCCAAGCTCGGCTTCCCCGGCGCGGTCGCCGGCCGCGTGCGCCCGTACAAGAGCTGGCGCCCGATCGAGCAGGCCACCATGTCGTATGGCTACGGCCTGTCGGTGTCGCTGTTCCAGATCGCGCATGCCTACACCATCTTCGCCCACGACGGCGAGCTGATTCCCGTCACCATGTTCCGCCGCGACGGCCCGGTCAGCGGCGAGCGCGTGCTGTCGCCCGAAGTGGCGCGCCAGGTGCGCGGCATGCTGGAAACCGTGACGGCGCCCGGCGGCACCGCGCCCGAGGCCCAGGTGATGGGCTACCGCGTCGGCGGCAAGACCGGCACCGCGTACAAGCACGTCGGCCGCGGCTACGACCGCAGCAAGTACCGCGCCTCGTTCATCGGCCTGGCGCCGATGTCCAACCCGCGCGTCATCGTGGCGGTCAGCGTGGACGAGCCCACTTCCGGCAGCCACTACGGCGGCGCGGCGGCGGGCCCGGCCTTTGCCGCCATCACCGGCGGCACGCTGCGCGCGCTCAACGTGCAGCCCGATTCGCCGATCCGCCAGCTGGTGGTCAGCGACAAGGTGCAGGAAAGCGAGCCGTGGAGCGCATCCCAATGAGCCGCCAGCTGCTGCCCCTCGAAATCGCCGCCCAGGTCGCCGATGCGCTGGCCTGGCTGCGCCAGCGCGCGCCCGCCGGCGCCCGCCTCACCGGCGACACGCGCCGCCTGACCCAGGGCGACGTGTTTTTCGCCTACGTGCTGGGCAACCAGCGCCTGTCGACCGACGCGCGTCCGCACATCGCCCAGGCCATCGCGCGCGGCGTCAGCGCCATCCTTTATGAAGCGGACGGCTTCGCCTGGCCGCACGGCGAGGCGGTGCCGCATCTCGGCATCGCCGGCCTGCACCAGCTGGCCGGCCCGATCGCGGCCGGCTGGTACGGCAACGACGCGCGCGGCCTGGCCGTGACCGGCATCACCGGCACCAACGGCAAGACCTCGTGCGCGCAATGGCTGGCGCGGCTGCTGCAGGCCGCGGGCAAGCCCTGCGCCACCATCGGCACGCTCGGCACCGGCTTTCCCGGCGCGCTGGCCGCCACCGGCTTCACCACGCCCGACGCGGTGCAGCTGCAGGACAGCCTGGCCGCGCTGCACGACGCCGGCGCCCGCGCGGTCGCGATGGAAGTGTCCTCGCACGGCCTGGAGCAGGGCCGCGTGGCCGGCACGCATTTCGACGTGGCGGTGCTGACCAACCTGACCCAGGACCACCTCGACTACCACGGCACGATGGCCGAGTACGAGGCGGCCAAGGCGCTGCTGTTCCAGTGGCCCGGCCTGCGCGCCGCGGTGGTCAACCGCGACGACGGCATGGGCGCCCGCCTGCTGGCCGGCAAGCTGGCCGCCGCGCAGGTCATCGAATACGGCCTCGACGGCCCGGCCGCGGCCACCCGCAAGGGCGGCCAGTGGCTGCGCGCCAGCGGCGTGCGCGCCACCGCCGCCGGCACCGCCTTCCGCGTGGACGGCAGCTTCGGCAGCGCCGACGTCGCCACGCCGATGATCGGTGGCTTCAACGTCAGCAACCTGCTCGCCGTGCTCGGCGCGGCGCTGGCCAACGGCATCGCCTGGGACGCCGCCGTCGACGCGCTGCGCGCGCTCAGGCCGGTCGACGGCCGCATGGAACTGTTCGGCGGCGGCCAGGACGGCCCGCTGGCGGTGGTCGACTACGCCCACACGCCCGACGCGCTGGACAAGACCCTGGCCGCGCTGCGCCCGGTGGCGCAGGCCCGCAACGGCCGCCTGTGGTGCGTGTTCGGCTGCGGCGGCGACCGCGACCCGACCAAGCGCCCGCTGATGGGCGCGGTGGCCGAGCGCCTGGCCGACGAAGTCGTGCTGACCAGCGACAACCCGCGCAGCGAAGATCCGCTCGACATCCTCGACGCCATCGCCGACGGCATGGACGAGCGCGGCCGCGCCCACCTGATCGAGGACCGCGCCGCCGCCATCCTCTACGCCATCAAGCACGCCGCCGCGGCGGACGTGGTGCTGGTGGCCGGCAAGGGCCACGAGGCCACCCAGGAAGTGCAGGGCCGCAAGCGGCCGTTCTCCGATCGCGAACACGTCCGGCTGACGCTGGGCACGCGCGGGGTGGCCGCATGAACCGGAACATGATGACCAATCTGCAGCAAGCCGCCGGCTGGATCGCCGGCGCGCGCCTTTCCATGCCCGCCGCCGCCGATGCGGCCGCCCTGGGCTTTGCGCGCGTGCTGACCGACAGCCGCGCCGTGCAGCCCGGCGACCTGTTCGTCGCGCTCAAGGGCGAGCGCTTCGACGCCCACGATTTCCTCGCCGACGTGGCCGCGCGCGGCGCCGCCGCGGTGCTGGTGGCGCGCGCGCCCGACGCCGCGCTCGGCCTGCCCGCCATCGTGGTGCCCGACACCCGCCTGGCGCTGGGCGAACTGGCCGCCGGCTGGCGCCGCCGCTTCAGCCTGCCGGTGGTGGCCGTGACCGGCAGCAACGGCAAGACCACGGTCAAGGAAATGATCGCCGCGATCTTCGCCGCGGCGGTAGGGGAGGGCGCCCGCCTGGCCACCGGCGGCAACCTGAACAACGACATCGGCCTGCCGCTGACGGTGCTGCGCCTGGACGCCGCGCACCGGCTGGCCGTGCTCGAGCTCGGCATGAACCACCCGGGCGAGACCGTCTACCTGGCCGGCATCGCCCAGCCGACGGTCGCCGTCGTCACCAACGCCCAGCGCGAGCACCAGGAGTTCATGGTGAGCGTGGAAGCGGTGGCGCGCGAACACGCGGCGGCCATCGCGGCGCTGCCCGCCGACGGCGTGGCGGTGTTCCCGCTGGACGCCGAGGGCGGCGGCGCGCATGCCGGCATCTGGCGCGAGGCCGCCGGCCAGCGCCGCGTGCTGTCGTTCGGCCTGGCTGCCGGCGCCGACGTGCGCGCCGACGTGCATCTCGACGACGGCGTGCAGGTGATGCGGGTCACGGCGCCCGGCGGCGCTTTCGAGGTGCGCCTGTCGGTGCTGGGCACGCACAACGTGCGCAACGCGCTGGCGGCGACGGCCTGCGCGCTGGCGGCCGGCGTCGGCCACGAGGCCATCCGCGCCGGGCTGGCCGGGTTCGCCGCGGTCAAGGGGCGCCTGCAGGTCAAGCACACCGCCGCCGGCACGCTGGTGATCGACGACACCTACAACGCCAACCCGGACTCGGTGCGCGCCGCCATCGACGTGCTCGCCGGGTTTGCCGCGCCGCGCCTGCTGGTGCTGGGCGACATGGGCGAAGTGGGCGACCAGGGCCCGGCCTTCCACGCGGAGATCGGCGCCTACGCCGCCGCGCGCGGCATCGAGGCCCTGTGGGGCACCGGCGCGGCCATGACCGACGCGGTGCGCGCGTTCGGCGCGCAGGGCGGCGGGCAGGCGCGCCATTTCGACAGCGCCGAGGCGCTGGCCGGCGCGCTGGTGCGGGACGAGGACGGCATCGTGGCTCGCGCGGGCGCGGTGCTGGTGAAGGGATCGCGCTTCATGCGCATGGAACGGATGGTGGATGCGCTGGTCGCAGACACGTCCGCGCCGAAAGCGTGAGGGGCGTGACAGGCATGAGGGGCATGAAGGATGCGGCCGGTGGCCGGCAACGCCCGATCAGGTAATCGCAAGCAAACGAGAAGCCCGGCGCCGCCGGGCGGTTGTCGAAAGGAATACGGAACACGATGTTATTGGCTCTGGCCCAGTGGCTGCAAAACGACTACAGCTTCCTGCGGGTCTTCAACTACCTGACCTTCCGCGCGGTGATGGCCAACCTCACCGCGCTGTTGATCGGCCTGTGCCTGGGCCCGTGGGTGATCCGCAAGCTGACCGAACTGAAGATCGGCCAGGCGGTGCGCACCATCGGCCCGCAGTCGCATCTGGTCAAGGCCGGCACGCCCACGATGGGCGGCGTGCTGGTGCTGGTGTCGATCGGCATCTCCACGCTGCTGTGGTGCGACTGGGGCAACCGCTTCATCTGGGTGGTGATGCTGGTGACGCTGGGATACGGCGCGATCGGCTGGGTGGACGACTACCGCAAGGTGGTCTACCGCGACCCGCGCGGCATGTCGAGCCGCGAGAAGTTCTTCTGGCAGACCCTGATCGGCCTGGTGGCTGCGGTCTACCTGGCGTTCTCGGTGTCGGAAAGCAGCAATGTGCGGGTGTGGGACCTGTTCCTGGGCTGGGTCGAGAGCGGCATGTCGCTGGACATGCCCTACAAGTCCAACCTGATCGTGCCCTTCTTCAAGGAAGTGAGCTACCCGCTGGGCGTGGCCGGCTTCATCGTGCTGACCTACCTGGTGATCGTCGGCTCGAGCAACGCGGTGAACCTGACCGACGGCCTCGACGGGCTGGTGATCATGCCGGTGGTGCTGGTCGGCAGCGGGCTGGGCGTGTTCGCCTACGTGATGGGCAGCGCGGTCTACAGCAAATACCTGCTGTTCCCGCACATTCCGGGGGCGGGCGAGCTGCTGATCTTCTGCTCGGCGCTGACCGGGGCGGGCCTGGCCTTCCTCTGGTTCAACGCCCACCCGGCCCAGGTCTTCATGGGCGACGTGGGCGCGCTGGCGCTGGGCGGCGCGCTCGGCACGGTGGCGGTGATCGTGCGCCAGGAGATCGTGCTGTTCGTGATGGGCGGCATCTTCGTGGTGGAAACGCTGTCGGTGATGCTGCAGGTGACGTGGTTCAAGATCACCAAGCGGCGCTACGGCGAGGGCCGGCGGCTGTTCAGGATGGCGCCGCTGCATCACCACTTCGAATTGTCGGGCTGGAAGGAAACGCAGGTCACGGTGCGCTTCTGGATCATCACCATGCTGCTGGTGCTGATCGGGCTGTCGTCGCTGAAGCTGCGCTGAGCGCGCGGCCGGCATCGGTGTAACAACGTAACGAAAAGGGCGGAAAACGAAGTGTTTGGCGAGTTGCAGAAACCTCATGTGCTGGTGCTGGGCCTCGGTGAATCGGGGCTGGCGATGGCGCGCTGGTGCGGCCAGTACGGCGCCCCCGTGCGCGTCGCCGACACGCGCGAGGCTCCCGCCAACCTGGTCTTCCTGCAGGCCGAGCTGCCCTCGGCGCAATTCATCGGCGGCGCGTTCGACGTGGCGCTGCTCGACGGCATCGGCCTGGTGGCGATCAGCCCCGGCCTGCCGCCGGGCGAGCCCGCCACCGCCGCGCTGCTGGCGGCGGCGCGCGAGCGCGGCATCCCGGTGTGGGGCGAGATCGAGCTGTTCGCGCGGGCGCTGGCCCATCTGCGGGCCGAATCCGGCTACGCGCCCAAGGTGCTGGCGATCACCGGCACCAACGGCAAGACCACCACCACCGCGCTGACCGGCCGCCTGGTCGAGCGCGCCGGCAAGACCGTGGCGGTGGCTGGCAACATCAGCCCGTCGGCGCTGGACAAGCTGGCCGCCTGCATCGCCGCGGCCACGCTGCCCGAGGTCTGGGTGCTGGAACTGTCCAGCTTCCAGCTCGAGACCACCTATACGCTGGCGCCGCACGCGGCCACCGTGCTCAACGTCACGCAGGACCACCTCGACTGGCACGGCGGCATGGAAGCCTACGCCGCCGCCAAGGCGCGCGTGTTCGGCCCGGCGCCCGCGCCGGGCGAGCCCGGCTGCCTGCAGGTGCTCAACCGCAACGACCGCCTGAGCCTGGAGATGGCGCGCGCGGGCACCGTGCCCGTCACCTTCGGCACCGACCTGCCGGAGACGCCCGGCAGCTTCGGCGTGCTGCGCGAGGGCGGCATGCCGTGGCTGGTGATCGCCGAGGCCGACAGCGAGGCCGAGGGCGAGAACAAGCCGCGCCGCCGCAAGGCCGCCGCCGAGGCCGAGCCGGCCGTGCCGGTGCGCCACAAGCGCCTGATGCCGGCCGACGCGCTGCATATCCGCGGCATGCACAACGCCACCAACGCGATGGCCGCGCTGGCGCTGTGCCGCGCCATCGACCTGCCGCTCAACGCCCTGCTGCACGGCCTGCGCGAATACCGCGGCGAGCCGCACCGCGTGGAGTGGGTCGCCACGGTGGACGACGTGGAGTATTTCGACGACAGCAAGGGCACCAACGTGGGCGCCACCGTGGCCGCGCTGTCGGGCCTGGACAAGCGCGTGGTGCTGATCGCCGGCGGCGAAGGCAAGGGCCAGGATTTCTCGCCGCTGGCCGCGCCCGTGGCGCAGTACGCGCGCGCCGTGGTGCTGATCGGCAAGGACGCAGGCGAATTGCGCCGCGCGCTGGCCGGCACCGGCGTGACGCTGGCCGACGCCGCCACGCTGGAGCAGGCGGTCACGCTGGCCGCCGGCGCCGCGCAGGGCGGCGACGCCGTGCTGCTGTCGCCGGCCTGCGCCAGTCTCGATATGTTCCGTAACTACGTGCACCGCGCGGAAGTGTTCCGTGCCGCGGTGGAAGAACTGGCGATGTCCCGGGGGATCGTGCCATGAGCGACGCACAGGTCAAGCGCAGCGGTTTCATCGGCGCCACCATCGGCAATGCCTGGGGTGGCCTGCGCGACGCGGTGTCCGGCGTCAAGCCGACCCGCTCGCGCATGATGGAGTACGACCAGCCGCTGCTGTGGGTGTCGATCGTGCTGCTCGCGCTCGGCCTGGTGATGGTGTACTCGGCCTCGATCGCGCTGCCCGACTCGCCGCGCTACGCCAACTACCGCGAGAGCCACTTCCTCGCGCGGCATGCGTTCGCGCTGTTCGTCGGCCTGTCCGGCGGGCTGCTGGCGTTCCAGATCCCGGTCAAGTTCTGGGACCGCTACGCGCCCAAGCTGTTCGTGATCGCGCTGCTGCTGCTGGTGGTCGTGCTGGTGCCCTTCGTCGGCAAGGGCGTCAACGGCGCGCGGCGCTGGATTCCGCTGGGCATCATGAACTTCCAGCCGTCCGAGCTGATGAAGCTGGCGGTGGTGCTCTACGCCGCCAACTACACCGTGCGCAAGCAGGAGTGGATGCAGAACGTGGGCAAGGGCTTCCTGCCGATGGGCGTGGCGGTGGTGGTGGTGGGCATGCTGCTGCTGCTGGAGCCCGACATGGGCGCCTTCCTGGTGGTGGCCACCGTGGCGATGGGCATCCTGTTCCTGGGCGGCATCAACGGCAAGCTGTTCGCCGGGCTGGTCGGCGTGGCGGTGGGCGCGTTCGCGCTGCTGATCACGGCCTCGCCGTGGCGGCGCGAGCGGATCTTTGCCTACCTCAACCCGTGGGAAGAAGCCAACGCGCTCGGCAAGGCCTACCAGCTCACGCACTCGCTGATCGCCTTCGGGCGCGGCGAATGGACCGGCGTGGGGCTGGGCGGCAGCATCGAGAAGCTGCACTACCTGCCCGAAGCGCACACCGACTTCATCCTCGCCGTGATCGGCGAGGAATTCGGCTTCGTGGGCGTGCTGGTGGTGATCGTGCTGTTCTACTGGCTGGTGCGCCGCGCCTTCGAGATCGGCCGTACCGCGCTGCAGCTCGACCGCACCTTCGCCGGCCTGGTGGCCAAGGGCATCGGCGTGTGGGTCGGCTGGCAGACCTTCATCAACATGGGCGTGAACCTGGGCCTGCTGCCGACCAAGGGGCTGACCCTGCCGCTGGTGAGCTACGGCGGCTCGGGCATCCTGATGAACTGCGTCGCGCTGGCGATCCTGCTGCGGGTCGACTACGAGAACCGGGTGATGATGCGTGGAGGCAAAGTATGAGCGCTGCGCGCACCTTGCTCGTGATGGCCGGCGGCACCGGGGGGCATGTGTTCCCCGGGCTGGCGGTCGCGCGCGCGTTGCGCGAGCAGGGCTGGCGCGTGGTGTGGCTGGGCAACCGCAGCGGCATGGAAGCCACGCTGGTGCCCAAGTACGACATCCCGATGGAGTTCATCCAGTTCGGCGGCCTGCGCGGCAAGGGGCCGCTGACCAAGCTGCTGCTGCCGCTGAACCTGCTGCGCGCGTTCTGGCAGAGTCTGCGGGCGCTGCGCCGCGTGCGGCCCGACGTGGTGCTCGGCATGGGCGGCTACATCACCTTCCCGGCCGGCATGATGGCCTCGCTGCTGGGGCGCCCGCTGGTGCTGCATGAGCAGAACTCCATCGCCGGGCTGGCCAACAAGGTGCTGGCGAGGGTGGCGGACCGCGTGCTGTGCGCGTTCCCCAACGCGCTGCCGGACAGCGAGTGGACCGGCAACCCGGTGCGCGAGGAGCTGGCCCGCATGCCCGCGCCGGACCAGCGCTACGACCAGCGCAGCGGCCCGCTGCGCCTGCTGGTGGTGGGCGGCAGCCTCGGCGCCGCGGCGCTCAACGAGATCGTGCCCAAGGCGCTGGCGCTGCTGCCGGAAGCCGCGCGCCCGCTGGTGAAGCACCAGGCCGGCGCCAGGCAGATCGACACGCTGCGCGCCAACTACCAGGCGGCCGGCGTGCAGGCGGAAGCCGTGCCCTTTATCGACGACATGGCCGGCGCCTACGCCGAGGCGGATCTGGTGATCTGCCGCGCGGGCGCCATGACCGTGTCGGAGGTGGCGGCGGCGGGCGTGGCGGCGCTGTTCGTGCCGTTTCCCCATGCCGTGGACGACCACCAGACCACCAACGCGGAATTCCTGTCGCGGCAGGACGCGGCCTTGCTGGTCCAGCAGAACGAACTGACCGCGCAGGGGCTGGCGCGCACGCTGGCCTCGCTCACGCGGACCCGACTCAAAGAGATGGCGCACCAGGCGCGCGGTCTCGCCAAGCCGGAAGCGACCCGGCGCGTGGCGGAGATCTGCAGCCAGATGGCCAGGGATTGAAACAAACGGATTCATGAAGCACATCGTCAAGAACATCCACTTCGTAGGCATCGGCGGCGCCGGCATGAGCGGCATCGCGGAGGTCCTGTTGAACCTGGGCTACAAGGTCTCGGGCTCCGACGTGGGCAGCAACGCCGCCACGCGGCGCCTGGCCTCGCTGGGCGCGACCGTGATGCACGGCCATGATGCCGCCAACATCAACGGCGCCAACGCCGTGGTGGTGTCCACCGCCGTGACCGGCGACAACCCCGAGGTGCTGGCCGCGCGCGCCAGGCGCATCCCGGTGGTGCCGCGCGCGGTCATGCTGGCCGAGCTGATGCGCCTCAAGCAGGGCGTGGCCATCGCCGGCACCCACGGCAAGACCACCACCACCAGCCTGGTGGCCTCGGTGCTGGCCGAAGGCGGGCTCGACCCGACCTTCGTGATCGGCGGCCGGCTCAACTCGGCCGGCGCCAACGCGCGCCTGGGCACGGGCGACTTCATCGTGGCCGAGGCCGACGAGTCGGATGCGTCGTTCCTCAACCTGTTCCCGGTGATCGAGGTCATCACCAACATCGACGCCGACCACATGGACACCTATGGGCACGATTTCGCCCGGCTCAAGCAGGCGTTCGTGGAGTTCACCCAGCGCCTGCCGTTCTACGGCATCGCGGTGCTGTGCGCGGACGATCCCAGCGTGCGCGAGATCATGCCGTTCGTGTCCAAGCCGATCGTGCGCTACGGTTTCGCCGAGGATGCCCAGATCCGCGCGGTCAACGCGCGCGCGGTCGACGGCCAGATGCACTTCACCGTGCTGCGCCAGCTGAACGGCCACGCCGAGCTGCCGCTGGACGTGGTGCTGAACCTGCCCGGCATGCACAACGTGCAGAACGCGCTGGCCGCCATCGCCATCGCCACCGAGCTGGAGGTGCCCGACGCCGCCATCGTCAAGGCGCTGCGCGAGTTCCACGGCGTGGGCCGGCGCTTCCAGCGCTACGGCGAAGTGGCCTGCACCGGCGCGGACGGGGCCGAAGGCACCTTCACGCTGGTCGACGACTACGGCCACCACCCGGTCGAGATGGCCGCCACGCTGGCCGCGGCGCGCGGCGCGTTCCCGGGCCGCCGGCTGGTGCTGGCGTTCCAGCCGCACCGCTTCACCCGCACGCGCGACTGCTTCGAGGACTTCGTCAAGGTGCTCGGCACCGTGGACGCGCTGCTGCTGACCGAGGTCTATGCCGCCGGCGAGACCCCCATCGTGGCCGCCGACGGCCGTGCGCTGACGCGCGCGCTGCGCGTGGCGGGCAAGGTTGAACCCGTTTTCGTGGAGCAGATCGAGGAAATGCCGCAGGCCATCCTGAACGCCGTCCGGCCCGGCGATGTCGTGGTGACGATGGGCGCCGGCACCATCGGCGGCGTGCCGGGGCAACTGGTTTCGCAACAAGCATCGCAACAGGCATCGGGAGGCCACGCATGAGCTTCGTCGCCCATCCCAATATCGACCCGAAATCGCTCGGCAAGGTCGGCGTGCTGCTGGGCGGCCGCTCGGCCGAGCGCGAGATCTCGCTGATGTCCGGCAACGGCGTGCTGGCCGCGCTGCGCGCGCGCGGCGTCGATGCGCACGCCTTCGACCCGGGCCTGCAGCCGGTGGCCGAGCTGGCCGCGGCCGGCTTCGACCGCGTCTTCATCGCGCTGCACGGCCGCTATGGCGAGGACGGCACCATGCAGGGCCTGCTGGAGCAGCTTGGCGTGCCCTACACCGGCAGCGGCGTGCTGCCCTCCGCGCTGGCGATGGACAAGCAGGCCACCAAGCGCCTGTGGCTGACGCACGGGCTGCCCACGCCGCGCTTCGCCATGCTCGATGCCGGCACCGACTTCGCCGCCGTGGTGGCCGACCTGGGCCTGCCGCTGATCGTCAAGCCGGCGCGCGAGGGCTCGTCGATCGGCCTGAGCAAAGTCACCGACGCCGGCCAGATGCGGGCCGCCTTCGAGAAGGCCGCGGCGCTGGACAACGACGTCATCGCCGAGGCATTCATCGACGGCGCCGAGCTGACCTGCCCGATCGTGGGGGAGGGCGCCGGCGCCGAGGCGCTGCCGGTGGTGCGCATCGTCGCGCCCGGCGCCAACTACGACTATCAAAACAAGTACTTTACTGACGTTACCCAATACTTGTGCCCGTCGGGCCTGCCGGACGACGTCGAGGCCGAGGTCCGGCGCCTGGCGGTGCAGTCGTTCCGCGTGCTGGGCTGCCGCGGCTGGGCGCGCGCCGACGTGATGCTGCGCGCCGACGGCAAGCCGTTCCTGCTCGAGATGAACACCTCGCCCGGCATGACCGGCCACTCGCTGGTGCCGATGGCGGCGCGCGCGGCCGGCATCAGCTACGAGGATTTCGTGCTGCAGGTGACGGCCGCCGCCACGCTGGACCTGCACCCGAACGACGCCTGGAAACCCGACTGAGCAACAGAAGCCGACCGAACCTGAACCGACCGAACGGAAACGCCCCAAGCCATGTGGCACAACACCCGCCTGCTCAACCTGATCGCCTCCACGCTGTACGCGCTGGTGGCGCTGATGGCGTTCGCCGCCGGCCTGCTGTGGCTGGCGCAGCGGCCGGTGTTCGCCATCACGCACGTGGAGCTGTCGGCGATGGCGGGCGGCACGCTGCGCCACGTCAACGCGCCGGGCGTGCGCGCCAACGCGCTGGGCAAGCTGAGCGGCAACTTCTTCACGCTCGACCTCAACGAGGCGCGCCAGAGTTTCGAGTCCGTGCCCTGGGTGCGGCGCGCCAGCGTGCGGCGCGAATGGCCCAACGGCCTGGCGGTCGAGGTCGAGGAGCACGAGGCGCTCGGCACCTGGGGCAATGCCGACGGCGGGCGCCTGATCAACACCTACGGCGAGATCTTCGTGGCCAACCCGGCCGAGGCCGAGGAAGACGCGCAGCTGCTCGCGCTGGACGGCCCGCCCGACAGCGAGTCCGACGTGGTGGACAAGCTCGAGGTCATGCGCGAATGGTTCAAGCCGCTCAAGGTCGAACCGCTGGCGGTCACGCTGTCGCAGCGCTACGCCTGGCGCACGCGGCTGTCCAACGGCATGGTGATCGAGCTCGGGCGCGAGCAGAACGATGAAGAGCGCGATGCGATGGCGCAGCGCGTGAAGCGGTTCGTGGTGGCCTGGCCCCAGGTCACGGAGCAGTGGGGCAAGCAGATCGAATACGCGGACCTGCGTTATCCGAACGGATTTGCCATCCGCGCGGCCAACGTGCGCTTCCTGACCGATGCGCAGGCCGCGGCGGCCGCCAAGGCCCGCGCGCCCGCGGCAAGCAATCCGACAAACAATCCGACGCGACTCAAGAGCAAGAACGCGGAGAAAACCCGATGAGCAAGGAATACAAGGACCTGTTGGTCGGTCTCGATATCGGCACTTCCAAGGTGGCCGCGGTGGTGGCGGAACTGCGCCCCGACGGCAGCTATGAAGTGATCGGGATGGGCCAGTCGGAGTCCAAGGGCCTGAAGAAGGGGGTCGTGGTCAATATCGAGGCCACCGTGCAGTCCATCCAGCGCGCGCTGGAGGAGGCCGAGCTGATGGCCGACTGCAAGATTTCCGAGGTCTTCACCGGCATCGCCGGCAGCCACATCCGCAGCTTCAACTCCAGCGGCATGGTGGCGATCAAGGACAAGGAGGTCACGCAGACCGACGTGGCGCGCGTGATCGAGACCGCCAAGGCGGTCAACATCCCGACCGACCAGCAGATCCTGCACATCCTGACGCAGGAATTCATCATCGACGGCCAGGAAGACGTGCGCGAGCCGATCGGCATGAGCGGCATCCGGCTGGAGGTCAAGGTCCATATCGTCACGGGCGCGGTCAGCGCGGCGCAGAACATCGTCAAGTGCGTGCGCCGCTGCGGGCTGGAGGTGCACGACCTGATCCTGCAGCCGCTGGCCTCGAGCCTGGCGGTGCTGACCGAGGACGAGAAGGAGCTCGGCGTGGTGCTGGTCGACATCGGCGGCGGCACCACCGACATCGCCATCTTCAGCGAAGGCGCGATCCGGCACACCGCCGTGATCCCCATCGCCGGCGACCAGATCACCAACGACATCGCGATGGCGCTGCGCACGCCCACGCCCGATGCCGAGGACATCAAGATCCAGTACGGCATCGCCAAGCAGGCCATCGCCGACCCGGAGGACATGATCGAGGTCCCCGGCGTGGGCGACCGCGGCACCCGCACGCTGAGCCGGCAGGCGCTGGCCGCGGTGATCGAGCCGCGCATCGAGGAGCTTTACTCGCTGGTGCACCAGGTGGTGCGCGAATCGGGCTACGAGGAACTGCTGTCCTCGGGCGTGGTGATCACCGGTGGCACGGCGATGATGCCGGGCATGGTGGAACTGGGCGAGGACATTTTCCTCAAACCGGTTCGGGTCGGCGTGCCGGAATATCGCGGAAATTTGCACGAAGTGGTAAAGAGTCCGCGCTATTCGACCGTAATGGGACTACTGCTCGAAGGCCGCGTGCAGCGCATGCGCGGGCGCCGGGTGGCGGTGCAGAGCGGCTCCGTCAAGCATGTGTGGGGCCGCATGAAGGAATGGTTCGTCGGCAATTTCTGATATTGCCGGCGCGCGGGATGTTGAAAGATTGACGGCGCTGTCCACCGGATCGGGGGCGGGCCGTTGAAACAGGCAGTTCTTTTTGATGGTTTCTTGTTCAGTAGCCAAGGGTTGCGGCGGGGAGGCCGCAGCGTTTGGCAGCTGATTCTTCTTGGAGGCAGTGATGGACTTTGACATGATCGAAACGGAAATGCAGGACGGCACCATCATCAAGGTGGTGGGCGTGGGCGGCGCGGGCGGCAACGCCGTGCAGCACATGATCAGCCGCGGCGTGCAAGGCGTCGAATTCATCTGCATGAACACCGACGCCCAGGCGCTCAAGCGCTCTTCCGCCTCGCGCGTGCTGCAGCTCGGCAACACCGGCCTGGGCGCCGGCGCCAAGCCGGAAGTGGGCCGCAACTGCGCCGAGCAGGCGCGCGAGCAGATCGCCGACTCGCTGCGCGGCGCGCACATGGTCTTCATCACTGCCGGCATGGGCGGCGGCACCGGCACCGGCGCCGCTCCGATCGTGGCGCAGGTGGCCAAGGAAATGGGCATCCTGACCGTGGGCGTGGTCAGCAAGCCGTTCGAGTTCGAAGGCGCGCGCCGCGCCAAGGTGGCGGAGTCCGGCTCGAGCGAGCTGGAGTCCAGCGTCGACTCGCTGATCGTGGTGCTCAACGAGAAGCTGTTCGAGGTGATGGGCGACGACGCCGAGATGGACAAGTGCTTCCAGTGCGCCGACGACGTGCTGCACAACGCCGTGGCCGGCATCGCCGAGATCATCAACGTCGATGGCCTGGTGAACGTCGACTTCGAAGACGTGAAGACGGTCATGGGCGAGCAGGGCAAGGCCATGATGGGCACGGCCACCGTGTCGGGCGTGGACCGCGCCCGCCTGGCCGCCGAGCAGGCCGTGGCCAGCCCGCTGCTCGAAGGCGTGGACCTGTCCGGCGCGCGCGGCGTGCTGGTCAACATCACCGCCAGCCGCTCGCTCAAGCTGTCCGAGACCAAGGAAGTCATGAACACCATCCGCAGCTACGCCGCGGAAGATGCCACGGTGATCTTCGGCACGGTGTACGACGACTCGATGGGCGACGCGCTGCGCGTGACCGTGGTGGCCACGGGCCTGGGCCGCTCGGCCAAGAAGCAGCAGCCGATGACCCTGCTCAAGACCGGCACCGACAACATGCCGGTGCAGATGATGGGCAACATGACCAACACCGTGAACGCGGGCCACAGCAACGCGCCGGACTACAGCAACCTGGACACGCCGGCGGTGTGGCGCAGCTCGCGCGAATCGGCGTCCGCCCACGTCGCCGCGCTGCAGGAGAAGGGTGTGGATACCTACGATATCCCCGCCTTCCTGCGCAAGCAGGCGGACTGAGTCGGCACGGCAAGGTGCAGGCCTCCAGGCCGGCTGCCCGCCGGGCCGCGGCCACGGAACAGCAAGACACGCAGGCGCTCCCTATCCGCCCGTGTCGCGCCCCGTGGCTGCGCCCGGCTCGGCAGCCAGCCGGCCCGCGCCCGCGCTGACGCCCTCAGCTCGCATCCCGTCGCCGGGACAGGCGTGCCACCGGCCGCCTCCCCGGACTGGTCTCCCGCCCTCCCGGCCGGGATGTGCCGTCGTCCGCGCGGCGATCGCAAGATCGCCGCGCGCGTTGCATTTTTCAGCCCCGCTGCGGCACCGCGCCCGCGGCGCCGTTTCAAGCACGCGCCGGGGTTAAGGTTTAGAGTCGCACTGGAATCGCATCGGGCCCCCGCCCAAGCGCGCCGGCACCGCGGCGGACAGGCTTCGCCTTGGGCGCGGCAGGTGCGCGCACTATGATGCTAGACAGGGTTTTTACCGAGACAGGAAGAGAGACAGCATGATCGAAACAGGAGCGCGTGTGCCCGACGCCACGCTGAACGAATTCTTCGACACCGAGACCGGCGGCTGCAGCCTCGGGCCCAACGCCTTTTCGGTGGCGGAACTGGCGCGCGGTCGCAAGATCGTGGTGTTCGGGCTGCCCGGCGCCTTCACGCCGACCTGCTCGGCCAGGCACGTGCCGGGCTACGTCGCCCAGGCCGAGGCGCTGCGCGCCGCCGGCGTGGACGAAGTGTGGTGCGTCTCGGTCAACGACGCCTTCGTGATGGGCGCCTGGGGCCGCGAGCAGAACACCGCCGGCAAGGTGCGCATGATGGGCGACGGCAGCGCCGAATGGACGCGCAAGCTGGGGCTGGATATGGACCTGACCGCGCGCGGCATGGGCGTGCGCTCCAAGCGCTACGCGATGGTGATGGAAGACGGCGTGGTGACTGGCCTGTGGGTCGAGGCGCCCGGCGAATTCAAGGTCAGCAGCGCCGAAGCGGTGCTGGCGGCGTTGCGCGCTTAATACGCGATTGTGACAATTCGACCCTCGCGAGTGACGCAAGTTAGACTTGCGGGGGTGAATGCTTACGCCGCTAACAGGCCGAAACAAAGTGGCGCAGCGCAGCAAACGAAGCGATGGTAAAATCGCTGTATCAGTAAGTTCAGTCAATAGATTTTAATAATAGCTGAGAACGTCATGCTCAAACAGCGCACCATCAAATCCCTGGTCAAGACCGTAGGCATTGGCTTGCACTCGGGCCGTAAAGTGACGCTGACGCTGCGCCCCGCCCCGGCAGACACCGGCATCGTGTTCACCCGCGTGGACCTGCCCGAGGCCGTCGAGATCCCCGCGAGCGCCGGCGCCATCGGCGACACCCGCCTGGCTTCGGTCCTGCAGAAGGACGGCGCGCGGGTTTCCACCGTGGAGCACCTGATGTCCGCCTGCGCGGGCCTCGGCATCGACAACCTGTACGTGGACGTCGACGCGGAAGAAATCCCCATCATGGACGGCAGCGCCGCGTCCTTCGTGTTCCTGCTGCAATCCGCCGAGATCGAGCAGCAGTCCGCGCCCAAGCGCTTCATCCGCGTGAAGAAGGCCGTGGAAGTGCGCGAGGGCGACAAGCTGGCCCGCCTCGAGCCGTTCTTCGGCTTCAAGCTGGCCTTCACCATCGATTTCCGCCACCCGGCGGTGGACAAGACCGGCCAGACTTTCGCCATCGACTTCGCCGACACCAGCTACGTGCGCGAGATCGCGCGCGCGCGCACCTTCGGCTTCGCCCATGAGGTCGAGGCGCTGCGCGAGATGGGACTGGCGCGCGGCGGCAGCCTCGACAACGCCATCGTGCTCGACGAGCACCGCATGCTGAACAACGAGGAACTGCGCTACGGCGACGAGTTCGTGCGCCACAAGATCCTGGACGCGATCGGCGACCTCTACGTGATCGGCCACCCGCTGATCGGCGCCTACATCGCCAACAAGTCAGGTCACGGCCTCAACAACCAGCTGCTGCGCGCCCTGCTGGCCGACCAGGAAGCCTACGAGATGGTCACGTTCGAGCGCGTCGAGGACGCGCCGCCGGCCTTCCTGCCGCAGTTGCAGCCGGCATTCGCGTAAGCCGCGGGCGTCCTGGCGCCGCAAAGAGAAAGCCGGTCGCTCGACCGGCTTTTTTTCATGCTGGGGATACCGTCTTTCAGCCCTTCGGCCCCGGACCGTGATGCGACAGCAGCGTCTTCAGCGCGTCGCGCAGCGGCGAATCGGGCAGGTCGCGCGTGAGCTGGTCCAGGCTCGCCAGCCCGGTGGCCGACATCCTGCCGTTCCTCGGCCGCTCCACCGGCCCGGTGTCCCAGTCCCCCTGGCGGCCCACGTCCGGTTGAACGCGCACCCGGATTGCGGTAATCTGCGAGCCCCGCTGTTGCAGTCTTCCAAGTAGCGTCGGCACCACCTGTCTTACCCGTGCCGCGGCGGCGCCATGCGCCGCCAGCAACAGCAGTGTCCGCTCCCCCTGGCCTTGCCCGATGGCGCGGGCGTCCTGCTTGACGCCTGCCACGGCGATGCCGTCCTGCAGTCCGCGAGGCAGGAGCGACAGCACCTCAGTTTCCAGCACAGCCAGTTCCCGCGCCGTCTGCATCAGGGCGGAAACCGGGCCGGCCTTGGCCAGCCAGTCGTTGAGCGGCTTGGCGGCGGGCGTCTGGAGGGCGTGGTGGGTGAACATGCGCATGCGCGCATTCTAGCGTGCCGCCGCTTGCGTGCGGCGCCGGGCCTTGCATTGGGAGAAGGGAGCCGCCTCATGCAGATCATCGTGCTTCATCCGCGCCTGCCGCAGGTGCGCCATTTCACGCTGTCGCGCGGGCGGCTGGCCGCCGCCGTGCTGCTGCTGTGCCTGCTGGTCGCGCTGGCCTCGTCGGCGCTGACCTGGTTCGCCGCGCGCGCGGGGCTGGCCGGGTCCGGCGCGCCGGCGCGCGCGCCCGGCGACGACGCCTACCTGCGCGCCAACCTCAATGTGCTGGCCGCCCGCGTGGGCGAGATCCAGGCCCGCATGGTGCGGCTGGACGCGCTGGGCGAGCGGGTCTCGGGCCTGGCCGGCATCGCGCCGAAGGAGTTCGACTTCCGCCAGCCGCCCGGGCGCGGCGGCCTCGCGCCCACGGCCCAGTCGCGTGCGCCCAGCCTGACGGAGCTGCAGTTGGCGCTGGCGCGCCTGTCCGACCAGGCCGAGCAGCATGCCGACTATCTCGACGTGGTGGCGACCACGCTGCTGGACCGCCAGAGCGAGGACCGCCGCGTGCCGCGCGTGCTGCCGGTGGCGTCCGGCTACGACGCCTCGGGCTTCGGCTGGCGCTTCGACCCGTTCACGGGGCGCCGCACCCCGCACGACGGCGTGGACTTCTCCGCGCCGGCCGGCACGCCGATCGTGGCGGCCGCCGGCGGCGTGGTGGTGGCTGCCGAATGGCACCCGGAATACGGCAACCTGATCGACATCGACCACGGCAACGGCCTCAAGACCCGCTACGCGCACAGCGCCAAGATGCTGGTCAAGCCCGGCGACCTGGTCAAGCCGGGCCAGCAGATCGCGCTGGTCGGCTCGACCGGGCGTTCCACCGGCGCGCACCTGCACTTCGAGGTGCACGTCAACGGCGTGCCGCAGAACCCCAGTCGCTTCCTCGCGGTGGCGAAACCGGCACCCGCGCAGCTGGCCCAGGCGCCCGAGCCGACCGACCGCACCGCCATCCGATGAAGCGGCACCGGCGCGCCGTTGAAGAACCGCGGGGCCGCCCCGATGTCCGAAGGGAACTGGGTGCGCGGGGCGCGTCCGGGCCAAGGGGCGCGAGGGCGGGGTGAGCGGCCGGCGCGGCGTCGGCGGGCGGGCGCGCGATCGGCGCGCCATCGCCGCTGCATCGCCGCCACGGCGTCAAGTCCCGGCTGCCGCGGGGTGTGGTTTGCGCATCGCGCGGACCGCCGCGCGCTTCCGGCCGTGACACCCGCGCGTGATAAACTCGGCGTTTTGCGCCAATCTTCCTATTTCCTCGCGCGGTTCGCCCTGGGCTGCCGGCCTGACCGGCGGCCAGGCCGCCGGTGCATGGCACAGCGGCGTACCACGGCAGACCTCTCGCGTAGGTGAAAGCAATCGATGATCACGGGCCTTCTCAAGAAAGTCTTCGGCAGCCGCAATGAACGGCTGGTCAAACAATATGGCAGGACCGTCGCGCAGATCAATGCGCTGGAACCGAAGTTCGCGGCGCTGTCGGACGACGACCTGCGCGCCATGACCGAGACCTTCCGGCAGCGCCACGCCGCGGGCGAGTCGCTCGAGGCCATGCTGCCCGAGGCGTTCGCGGTGTGCCGCGAGGCCAGCAAGCGGGTCATGAAGATGCGCCACTTCGACGTGCAGCTGATCGGCGGCATGGTCCTGAACGACAACAAGATCGCCGAAATGCGCACCGGCGAGGGCAAGACCCTGACCGCCACGCTGGCGGTGTACCTGAACGCCATCACCGGCAAGGGCGTGCACGTGGTCACGGTCAACGACTACCTGGCCCAGCGCGACGCCGAGTGGATGGGGCGCCTGTACAACTTCCTGGGCCTGTCGGTGGGCGTGAACCTGTCGCAGATGCCGCACGACCAGAAGGCGGCGGCCTACGCGGCCGACATCACCTACGGCACCAACAACGAGTTCGGCTTCGACTACCTGCGCGACAACATGGTCTACGATCCGGGCCAGCGCGTGCAGCGTCCGCTGCACTACGCGATCGTCGACGAAGTGGACTCGATCCTGATCGACGAGGCGCGCACCCCGCTGATCATCTCGGGCCAGGCGGAGAACCACACCGACCTGTACCAGCGCATGAACGGCATCCCCAAGCTGCTCGAGCGCCAGATCGGCGAGGAAAAGGCCGACGGCACCGGCGTCGAGAAGCCCGGCGACTACTACGTCGACGAGAAGGGCCACCAGGTCTACCTGACCGAGGCCGGCCACGAGAAGGCCGAGGAAATCCTCGCGCAGCAGGGCCTGATCGGCGAGGGCGAGTCGCTCTACGCGCCGCAGAACATCACGCTGATGCACCACCTGTACGCCGCCCTGCGCGCGCACAGCCTGTTCCACCGCGACCAGCACTACGTGGTGCAGAACGACGAAGTCGTGATCGTCGACGAATTCACCGGCCGCCTGATGACGGGCCGGCGCTGGTCCGACGGGCTGCACCAGGCCGTGGAAGCCAAGGAAGGCGTGACCATCCAGCAGGAAAACCAGACGCTGGCCACGATCACCTTCCAGAACTACTTCCGCATGTACGAAAAGCTGTCCGGCATGACCGGCACGGCCGACACGGAAGCCTACGAGTTCCAGGAAATCTACGGCCTCGAAGTGGTGGTGATCCCGACCAACCGGGCTGCCCAGCGCAAGGACTTCCAGGACCAGATCTACAAGACCTCGAACGAGCGCTACGACGCCGTGGTGCGCGACATCCGCGACTGCTACGAGCGCGGCCAGCCGGTGCTGGTCGGCACCACCTCGATCGAGACCTCGGAATACCTCTCGGGCCTGCTCAACAAGGCCAAGCTGCCGCACCAGGTGCTCAACGCCAAGCAGCACGAGCGCGAAGCCGAGATCGTGGCGCAGGCCGGCCGGCCCAAGATGATCACCATCGCCACCAACATGGCGGGCCGCGGCACCGACATCGTGCTGGGCGGCAACGTGGAAAAGCAGGCCGGCTTCATCGAGGCCGACGACAGCCTGCCCGAAGCCGAGAAGGCCACGCGCATCGCCAAGCTCAAGGACGAGTGGCAATCGCTGCACGAGCAGGTCAAGACCGCCGGCGGCCTGCACATCGTCGGTACCGAGCGCCACGAGTCGCGCCGCATCGACAACCAGCTGCGCGGCCGCGCCGGGCGCCAGGGCGACCCGGGCTCGTCGCGCTTCTACCTGTCGCTCGACGACCAGCTGCTGCGCATCTTCGCCGGCGACCGCGTGCGCGCGATCATGGAGCGCCTGAAGATGCCCGAGGGCGAGCCGATCGAGGCCGGCATCGTCACGCGCTCGATCGAGTCCGCGCAGCGCAAGGTCGAGGGCCGCAACTTCGACATCCGCAAGCAGCTGCTGCAGTACGACGACGTCGCCAACGACCAGCGCAAGGAAATCTACAAGCTGCGCAACGAGGTCCTGGAATCGCAGGACGTCGGCGAGATGGTGAAGAACCTGCGCGAGAGCGTGCTGGTCGAGATGTTCCGCGACCACGTGCCGGCCGACACGATGGAAGAGCAGTGGGACATCGCTGGCCTGGAAACCAAGCTGCGCGAGGAATGGTCGCTCAACGTGCCGCTCGCCGCCACGGTCGAGGCCGCGCAGAGCATCGAGGACGAGGAACTGCTGAACCTGATCGTGCGCGCCGCCGACGAGCGCTACGAAGGCAAGGTCGCCCAGGTCGGCCGCGAGTCGTTCGCCGGCTTCGAGCGCTCGGTCATGCTGCAGAGCATCGACACGCACTGGCGCGAGCATCTGGCCGCGCTAGACCACCTGCGCCAGGGCATCCACCTGCGCGGGTATGCGCAGAAGGACCCCAAGCAGGAATACAAGCGCGAGTCGTTCGAACTGTTCGCGCGGCTGCTGGACCTGATCAAGGTCGAGGTCACGCGCGTGATCTTCAACGTGCAGATCCAGTCGCCGGAGCAGCTCGAGCAGGCCTCGGAGCAGATCGAGGAAGGCCTTTCGCACCTCGGCAACGTGCAGTACCAGCATGAGGAGTTCGACGAGGCCAGCCAGGCCGCGGAGGCGGCCACCGCGCCCGAGCGCGCCGGCATCGCCTACGCCGCCGCGGCGGCGGCCGAGACCGCCGGCATGGCCAAGGTGGGGCGCAACGATCCGTGCCCCTGCGGCTCCGGCAAGAAGTTCAAGCAGTGCCACGGCAAGCTCAGCTAGGCCGCGCACGGTGAAGTCAGCAAACATGCCCGCGCAAGCGGGCATGTTCGTCAGGGCGGTGCGGAATCCGCAGGCAACAAGCGCGGAATCCGCGATGCGCGGGCTGCGCATGGGCGCTCCGCTCCGGCCTGGCGCCCGCCAACCAGCAACGAAGAACGCATAGAGGAACGCACATGGCCGTCAACCTGCCCCTGCCGCTGGCAGAGAACCTGAAACCTGTCGCCGGCGTCGAGCTCGGCTGGGCCGAAGCGGGCGTCCGCAAGGCCAACCGCAAGGACGTGCTGGTGGTGCGCGTGGCCGCGGGCAGCACCGTGGCCGGCGTGTTCACCCGCAACCGCTTCTGCGCCGCGCCGGTGCAGGTCTGCCGCGAGCACCTGGCCGCCGGCAAGGGCATCCGCGCGCTCGTGGTCAACACCGGCAACGCCAACGCCGGCACCGGCGAGCCCGGCCTGGCCGCGGCCCGCGCCACCTGCGACGCGCTCGCCGCGCAGCTCGGCATCGCCGCGGAGCAGGTGCTGCCGTTCTCGACCGGCGTGATCCTGGAGCCGCTGCCGGTGGACCGCATCGCCGCCGCGCTGCCGGCCGCCATCGCCAGCGCGAAGCCGGACAACTGGCTGGCCGCGGCCGAGTCGATCATGACCACCGACACCCAGCCCAAGGCCGCCTCGCGCACCGTGCAGATCGGCGGCAAGACCGTCACGCTGTCGGGCATCAGCAAGGGCGCCGGCATGATCCGCCCGAACATGGCGACCATGCTCGGCTTCATCGCCACCGACGCCACCGTGGCGCAGCCCGTGGTGCAGGCGCTGGTGTCCTACGCGGCCGACCAGTCGTTCAACAGCATCACCATCGACGGCGACACCTCGACCAACGACTCGTTCGTGCTGATCGCCAGCGGCCAGGCCGGCGCGCCGGCCATCGAGCGTGCCGAGGGCGCCGACTTCGAGGCGCTGCGCGCCGCCGTGACGGACCTCGCGCAGGAACTGGCGCAGATGATCGTGCGCGACGGCGAAGGCGCCACCAAGCTGATGACCATCCGCGTGGAAGGCGGCAAGGACGTCGCCGAATGCCGCCAGATCGCCTATGCGGTGGCGCACTCGCCGCTGGTCAAGACCGCGTTCTACGCCTCCGACCCCAACCTCGGCCGCATCCTGGCCGCGATCGGCTACGCCGGCGTGGACGACCTCGACGTCGGGCGCGTCAACCTGTGGCTCGACGACGTGCTGGTCGCGCGCGACGGCGGGCGCAATCCCGACTACCGCGAGGAAGACGGCCAGCGCGTGATGAAGCAGGCCGAGATCACCGTGCGCGTCGCGCTCGGCCGCGGCGATGCCGCCGCCACGGTGTGGACCTGCGACCTCTCGCACGACTACGTTTCGATCAACGCGGACTACCGCTCGTAAGCTCTGCCCCGGGGAGCGGCGCCCGCGCGGGCGCCGCTCCCGGCTTCCCGCCAAGATCCGCTTTCCCGTTTTTCCCCGCCTCTCCTGCCCAGCCGCCATGTCCGACCTCGCCTCCCGCCTCGACAGTTTCCTCGCCCGCCTCGAACAATGGTTGCCGCCGCAGTTGAGCGATGCCGACTGGGAGCAGGCCGTCGCATTCCGCTGGCGCAAGCGGCAGAGCCTGTTCGGCAACATCGGCTACCTGCAGGCGATCCGCCAGTTGCCGCCGATCCACCTCGACGACCTCAAGAACATCGAGCGCCAGAAGGACGCCATCGTCGCCAACACGCGCCAGTTCGTGCGGTGCCTGCCGGCCAACAACGTGCTGCTGACCGGCGCGCGCGGCACCGGCAAGTCGTCGCTGATCAAGGCCTGCCTCAACGCCTTCGTCAAGGACGGCCTGCGCCTGGTGGAAGTGGACAAGGACGACCTGGGCGACCTCGGCGACATCGTCGAGCAGCTGGCGGCGCGCCCGGAGCGCTTCGCCATCTTCTGCGACGACCTGTCGTTCGAGGACGGCGAGTCGGGCTACAAGTCGCTCAAGTCGGCGCTGGACGGCTCGGTGGCCGCGCAGTCGGACAACGTGCTGATCTACGCCACCTCCAACCGCCGCCACCTGCTGCCCGAGTACATGAAGGACAACGAGACCTACCGCCACACCGACGACGGCGAGATTCATCCCGGCGAAGTGGTGGAGGAAAAGATCTCGCTGTCCGAGCGCTTCGGCCTGTGGCTGTCGTTCTACCCGCCCAAGCAGGACGAGTACCTGGCCATCGTCGGCCACTGGCTCCAGCATTTCGGCTGCTCGGACGAGGACGTGGCCGCCGCGCGCGGCGACGCGCTGGTGTGGGCGCTGGAGCGCGGCTCGCGCTCGGGCCGCGTGGCCTGGCAGTTCGCGCGCGACTGGGGCGGCAAGCACGGCAAGCCGTTCGTCGCCTCGGCCGAAGGCCAGGCATGAGCGAGGCCCCGCAAAGCGCCGCCGGCACCGCGCGCAAGGTGACGGAGGTCGCCGTGGGCGTGCTGGTGCAGCCCGACGGCCGCTTCCTGCTGGCGCAGCGCCCGGCCGGCAAGCCCTACGAAGGCTATTGGGAATTCCCGGGCGGCAAGCTCGAGCCGGGCGAATCGGTGGAGGAAGCGCTGGCGCGCGAACTGCACGAGGAGCTCGGCATTGCGGTGTCGCAATCGGTGCGCTGGCAGGTGCTCGAGCACGATTACCCGCACGCCTACGTGCGCCTGCATTTCTGCAAGGTCACGGCATGGTCGGGCGAGCTGGTGGGGCGCGAAGGGCAGGCGTTCTCATGGCAGTCGGCGCCGGTCGAAGTGGGACCGCTGCTGCCGGCCACGGTGCCGGTGGTGGCGTGGCTGGCTGACGAGGGCAGGCGCTAAGACTGCGCTTCGTCGGGCAAACCGGTGGCATGCGGGGCGCAGCGACTGTGACCACAGGCGCGGGCCGGCGATGCGCGATGGCGGTATGAACCGCTGCAGACGCCGGCCAACGCCGCGCCTCAGTCCTCATCGTCCTGCTCCGCCGACGGATCCTCGCCGGGTTTGCCGCCGATCACGTATTTCTCCGAGGCCCACGCGCCAAGGTCGATCTGCTTGCAGCGCTCGGAACAGAACGGGCGGAACTTGTTCTCCGGCACCCAGGCCACATCCTTGCCGCAGGTGGGGCACTTGACTACGGTTGTCATCGCTTCAGAAATTGCAGAGCTTGAGCAGGAAGGGAATGTCGGCATCCACCGAGCGCGGGCGCAGGTCGCCGTCCTGCTGCGTGAAACGGACCCACAGCATGTACTTGTTGGCGCTCATCTCGGGGATGAAGGCCAGCAGCGAGTCGTCGAGCATCACCTGCATGAGCTGGTAGCTGCGGCCCGACAGCATCTGCTGGTAGCTGCCGCCGGTGGCGATGACCTTGCCGCTCTGGCCGGACTCGCGCAGCAGCCGCAGCACGGTGTTGGTGCCCATGCGCAGCGCCACCAGCGGGCGCGCCCACTTGAGGATGTCGGCGCGGCGGTCCTCGGCCGGGCGATGCTGCCATGCGTAGTAGGCCGGCAGGTCGAATTCGCAGGTGCCGCCGGGAATGATGGCGCGGCTGCGGATGCTGGTGAGCCACTCGTTGTCGGTCAGCAGCTGGCCGGCCTTGCCCACCACCTGGTTGAGCTGCGACATGGCCTGCTCGATCTCGCCGATGACCGCGTCGAGCGCGCCCTGGTCGATCTGCGGGTTGGCGCGCAGCGCGGCCAGCGCCTGGCGCTGGCGCTCCAGTTCCTTGAGCAGGTCGGTCTTGAGGTCCGCGCGGCCGGCCACGTCGATGATCTCGAACAGTGTCGTCAGCGCCACGTGGTGCTGCAGGGCATGATCCTGGCCGAGGAAATAATCCAGGCGATCGAACAGGTCTTCCAGGCGCAGGAGAGTCCTGATGCGTTCGTTGAAAGGATATTCGTACAGAATCAAGTGATTGTCCGGGCGGCAGGGCGGTTTGGCGGGCGGCGTTGCTGGCGGGGTTGCTGGCTACGGGGCCCAGTATGGGACCATTTCCCGCTTGTATCCAGCGCATTCTATGCGAGTCCGCGTGGCAGGACAACGAAAGCGCCGACTAAACGTGCATCCCGCGCCACCGGTTCCCGCCGGCCGTATCAGCGCCATCGGCGCCATCGGCTGCATCGGCTTCCCGGGCGGCCCCATCGGTTCCTTCGGCGCTCAGCCGGCGGCGAGCGCGCGGTAGAGCCGGTCGAGCCGCTCCACCTGTGGCGCCAGCGCCTCGGGCGGGCCGTCGTTGTCGACCACGTCGTCGGCGCGGGCCAGCCGCTCGGCGCGGCGGGCCTGCTTCGCCATGATGGCCTCGACCTGCGCGCGCGTGAAGCCGTTGCGCGCCATCACGCGCGCCACCTGCGTGGCCTCGCTGCAATCGACCACCAGTACGCGGTCCACGCGGCTGGCCCAGGTGCCGGACTCGACCAGCAGCGGCACCACGTAGATCAGGTAGGGGTGCCGGCCCGCCGCGCGGATCTCGGCGGCGCGGGCCTCGGTCAGCTGGCGGATCAGCGGATGGGTGATGGCTTCGAGCCGGGCCTTGGCCGCGGGGTCGGCAAACACCAGCGCGCGCATGGCGTCGCGGTCCATCGCGCCGTCGGCGCGCAGGCAGCCGGGGCCGAAGGCCGCCACCAGCGCGGCAATGGCCAGCCCGCCCGGCGCGGTGATCTCGTGCGCCAGCAGGTCGGTGTCGATCAGGGCGGCGCCGCGCGCGGCGAACAGGTCCGCCACGCGGGTCTTGCCGGAGCCGATGCCTCCGGTCAGTCCGATTTGCAGCATGTCCGTATCCAGGCTATCCAGGCTTGCATGGGTGGGCGGCGCGCCGTCAGCCCGCCAGGCCCAGCGGCAGCACGTTGGCGCCGAAGAACAGCACCAGCAGGCCGGCGCCGGCGATATAGGGGCCGAAGGCGAAATGCGTATCGCGATCCTGACGGCGCAGCGCGATATTGGCAAGCGCGAACACCAGCCCCACCACCGACGACAGCAGCACCAGCGCCGGCAGCGCCTGCCAGCCGAACCAGCCGCCCAGCGCCGCCATCAGCTTGAAGTCGCCGTAGCCCATGCCTTCCTTGCCGCGCACCAGCTTGAACGCCCAGTACACCGTCCACAGCAGCAGGTAGCCCGCCGCCGCGCCGGTCACGGCGTCGGCCAGCGGCGCGAACAGCCCGCCGAGGTTGAGCAGCAGGCCCAGCCACAGCAGCGGCAGCGTGATCTGGTCGGGCAGCAGCTGCGTGTCCGCGTCGATCAGGGTGAGCGCGATCAGCGCCCAGATCAGGGCGATGGCCGCCAGCGCCTGCCAGGTCGGGCCGAAGTGGGCCGCGGCCAGCGCGGTGAGCAGCGCGGTGCCGGCTTCCACCAGCGGGTAGCGCTTGCCGATCGGCGCCTTGCAGGCCGAGCAGCGCCCGCGCAGCGCCAGGTAGCTCAGCACCGGGATGTTCTCCAGCGCGCCGATCGCGTGGCCGCAATGCGGGCAGGCCGAGCGCGGCACCATCAGGTTGTAGGTCTCGGGGTGGGGCAGCGGGTCGTCGCGCAGCGAGGCGATGTAGTTGGCCTCGTCGTGCTCCATCATGCGCGGCAGCCGGTGCACCACCACGTTGAGGAAGCTGCCGACCACCAGGCCGAGCAGCGCCGCCGCCGTCACCAGGAACCAGGGCGGCAGCAGCGCCAGCGACGCGATGGCCTGCGCGGGCGCCGCCGGTGCGGAAAACGCGGAAAACGCGGAGAGCGCGCCGGCGGCGCCGTGCGCGGAAAACAGCCACTGCATGCGTTACACCACCTGTCCCAGTTTGAAGATCGGCAGGTACATCGCCACCACCATGCCGCCGATGAGCACGCCCAGCACCACGATGATGAGCGGCTCGATCAGGCTGGAGATGGCGGCCACGGCGTCGTCCACCTCGCGCTCGTAGAACTCCGCCACCTTCAGCAGCATGTTGTCCAGCGCGCCCGACTCCTCGCCGATCTGCGTCATCTGCAGCACCATGTTGTCGAACACGTGGGTGGCCTGCATGGCGTTGGTCAGGCTGGTGCCGATGCGCACCGACTGCTCGATCTCCCGGGTGGCGTCGTAGTAGACCCAGTTGCCGGCCGCGCCGGCCACCGACTCCATCGACTCCACCAGCGGCGTGCCGGCGGCGAACATGGTGGCCAGCGTGCGCGTCCAGCGCGCGATCACGGCCTTGCGGAACAGCGAGCCGAAGATCGGCAGCCGCAGCAGCATCCGGTCGCTGGCGCGCTGCACCTTCTCCGAGCGCTTGAGGCTGCGCAGGTAGAAGGCGATGCCGAACACCGGCACGCCGATCACGATGTACCAGTTGTTGACGAAGAAGTCCGACATGGCGATCACGGCCAGCGTCGGCGCCGGCAGGTTGGCGCCGAAGCTCGAGAACACGCCCTTGAAGGCCGGGATCACGAAGATCATCAGGATCACCGTCACGGCGAAGGCCACCGTCAGCACCGCGATCGGGTAGATCATGGCCGACTTGATCTGGCTCTTCAGCGCGATGGTCTTTTCCATGTAGAGCGACAGGCGCTCCAGCAGGGCGTCCAGGATGCCGCCCTGCTCGCCGGCGTCGATCAGGTTGCAGTAGAGCGTGTCGAAGTAGCGCGGCTGGCGGCGGAAGGCCTGCGCCATGCTGCTGCCCGATTCGATGTCGAAGCGGATCTCGGCCAGCAGCTGCGTGAAGTTCGGGTTGGCGTGGCCGCGCGCGATGATGTCGATCGACTGCAGCAGCGGGATGCCCGCCTTGAGCATGGTCGAGAGCTGGCGCGTGAAGTACGCGATGTCCTTCTCGGTGATCTTGCGCCCGCGCGCGGCGCGCCGCTTCTTGAGCTTGACCACGGTGAGGCCCTGCTTGCGCAGGGTGGCGTTGACCTCGGCCTGGCTCTCGGCGCGCAGCTCGCCCGTGAACACCTTGCCCTTGCGGTCCTTGCCCTCCCACTCGAAGATGTACTGCGTGGGCGCCTTACGCCCAGATTTCCCCTTGGGCGCAGCCGCCTTGCGAGCGGCGGCGGCTGGTGCGCGTGTCGCCATGATTGACCCCAAATGACATGCTTTGTTGTTTTACATATTGGTTGTTGCCAGCACTTCTTCCAGCGAGGTGACGCCCTGCTTCACCTTGGCCAGGCCGGCTTCGCGCAACGATAGCACGCCGTCGCGGCGCGCCTGCTCGGCGATCTGCAGCGCGGTGCCGTGCGCGAGGATGATCTGCTGCATCGCCTCGGTGATCGGCATCACCTGGTAGATGCCGCAGCGGCCCTTGTAGCCGGTGCCGTTGCAGCGCTCGCAGCCGACCGGGTGGTAGGGCTGCCAGCTGCCGTCGAGGTCGGCCTCCTGGAAGCCGGCGTCGACCAGCACCTCGCGCGCCAGCTCGCCGGGCCGCTTGCACGTGCACAGGCGGCGCGCCAGCCGCTGCGCGGTGATCATCAGCACGCTCGAGGCGATGTTGAACGGCGCCACGCCCATGTTCATCAGGCGCGTGAGCGTGGTCGGCGCGTCGTTGGTGTGCAAGGTGGAGAACACCAGGTGGCCGGTCTGGGCCGCCTTGATCGAGATGTCGGCGGTTTCCAGGTCGCGGATTTCGCCGACCATGATGATGTCCGGATCCTGCCGCAGGAACGAGCGCAGCGCCGCGGCGAAGGTCAGGCCGGCCTTCTCGTTGACGTTGACCTGGTTGATGCCGGGCAGCTGGATTTCGGCCGGGTCCTCGGCCGTGGAGATGTTGATGTCGCCCTGGTTGAGCCGGTTCAGGAAGGTGTACAGCGACACCGTCTTGCCGCTGCCGGTGGGGCCCGTCACCAGCACCATGCCGTAGGGGCGCTTGATGACGTCGAGCAGCAGCGCCTTCTGCGCCGGCTCGTAGCCGAGCTGGTCGATGTCCAGCTTGTCGGAGGACGACTCCAGGATCCGGATCACGATCTTCTCGCCGAACAGCGTCGGCAGCGTGGAGACGCGGAAGTCGATCGCCTTCTCGACGACCTCCTTGGGCTCCTTGCCGTCCTTGCCGTCTTTCTCGGCGTTCTTGTCCTTGGGCAGCGCGATCAGCAGCTTCATGCGGCCGTCCTGCGGCACGCGCTTTTCCGAGATGTCCAGGCGCGACAGCACCTTGATGCGGGTGGCGATCTTGTCGCGGATGTCGACCGGCGGGCGCGCCACCTCCTGCAGCACGCCGTCGACGCGGAAGCGGATGCGGTAGAAGGTCTCGAACGGCTCGAAGTGCAGGTCGGAGGCGCCGCGGTGGAAGGCTTCGGTCAGCAGCTTGTGCAGGAAGCGCACCACCGGCGCGTCGTCGATGTCGCCGGCGGTCTTGTTGCGCTGGGCGGCGGCGGAGGCGACCGGGTCGTACTCGATCATCTTGCGCTCGGCCTGCATCGGCGCGATCGACTTGAGCGTGCCGCCGCCGTCCTCGCTGGCGGAGCGCACGTACTGCATCAGCTTGTCGTGCTCGACGACGACGGTATCGACCGGCAGGTTGTACTTCTGCTTGATGGCGTCGAGCCCGGCCTGGTTGCCCGGGTCGGACAGGGCCAGCACCAGGCGGTTCTCGCGCCGGCCCAGCGGCAGCAGCCGGTGCGCGTGGAACTCGCGGTTGCCGGCCAGCGCCGGCGGCACCTTGTTCAGGTTGTACTGGCCCAGATCGACCAGGGGCAACTGATACCTATCAGCCGCGAAGATCGCCACATCGTGCGCAGTCATGGTGCCGCTGGCGATGATCTCGTCGATCAGCTGCGACTTTTTTTCTCGTGCCGACTGTTCAAGCTGGGCGAGCAGGGCAGGCGCGATGCGCCGGCTCTGTGCAAGAGCTAGACCAAGTGTCATGGCAAAAAAGCTGGTGGCCGGCAAGCGGCCGAAAGACCCCGAATCGGCGCAGTTTGCAGGCGGGGTCACTTTTTGTAAAGGCGAGGCGCGCCCGGCATTGGCGTTTGCGCGACAGGTGCGCAACCCTACTGGCGCGGGGGGATGGGTGTGGCGCCGGCGGCGGGGTGGCCAGGGGGCGTCAGGCGGCGGCGGTCCGGTCGGTGCGTGGCTGGGAACATGGACGAAAAAAGCGTGCGGGCGCAGAAAATCCGCACATCACTGTGTGGGACATGCCCAACGTTCACGGATTGGGCTCCTGACCCGCTTCGAATTGCGTCGACCGGGCAGCCAGAGGGACGAGGTTTGATCTCTAGCCCTTGCTTCTTGAAGGTGCTTGAATGTTCTGTTCGGTCATCTCCCGATCCAGGCCGATCGGCTGGACGCCACCTATTGGTTCTGCTATTTGCATCTCGTTTTGAGCGCGAGCCGGACAGGCTAGTGACTTGTTGTGATGGTTGAAGAAGCGTGTGCGATGTAGGTTCTTCGCAGACTTTGAGCTGTTCGTGCGCACTTGGGGCGTCTTTGTGGCGATCCAGTTTTTCTTGCTGGAAGAGGTCAATTCAATACCGGCACCCGATCAACGATGCGTTCCATGGATCACTTTTCGGTGTCGTTGACAGGGGCACAAGGAGGCAATAGACTCATCGCACCCTTGGTTACCGTTTTTTTGAAAAATGGCAGTTGGACTAAACAAAAGTGAGCTATCAGGCTCTGATTCCCTTCGTGCTGTACGGACAGGACACTATTCGCCTCCGCTGCCTCCTAGTTCCACGCCGGTAACTCTCTCGTATCCAGGCAAACTCGCCTCTGCGGACGTACTTCAGCCGGTTAGCTCTCGCTACATAGCGCTTAGCGATGATTATGTGGAGCAAGAAAGATTGCATGCCAATAGCTTTATCTGGGCGGACAACTGGTTTGCCCTGCATTCGCTAGTGGAATCCGGTGAAAAGGCCCAACTCATTTACTTGGACCCCCCGTATGCAACGGGATTGGGCTTCGCATCGAGGAATCAGGAGCATGCATACAATGATGCCTTGGATGGAGCAGCCTACATCGAATTCATGCGTAGGCGTCTTATTTTGATGCGAGAAGTGTTGGATGATGCCGGATCTATATATGTCCATATTGGGCATCAAATGGTGTCTGAGTTGAAGATCACGATGGACGAAATTTTCGGGCGCAGGAGTTTTCGTAATGTGATCGCTAGGAGGAAGTGTAGTAGCAAGAATTTTACGCGTAACCAATATTCCAATTTAAGCGATTACATCCTGTTTTATACAAAGACAAATGACTATGTATGGAATCAACCGGAAAAAAAACCAGATGCGGAGTGGATTGCGAGGGAATACAGCAAAGTAGATGAACGCGGTCAATATAAACTGGTGCCCGTTCATGCTCCAGGTGTGAGGAATGGCGAAACCGGTAAAGAGTGGCGAGGCATGCTTCCGCCAAACGGAAAGCATTGGCAATATGTGCCGTCCAAACTGGATGCATTGGATGCGGCGGGTGAAATTCATTGGTCAAAAAATGGAAACCCGCGCCGGAAGGTATACCTTCCGGAGAACAAGGGGGTAGCTCTTACCGATTATTGGGACGAGTATCGAGATGCTCATCATCAAAGTATCTTGGTTACAGGTTATCCGACCGAGAAGAATTTTGATATGATGAAAATGCTCGTCAGTGCGAGTAGCGAAGTGGGGGGGCTGGTGTTGGACCCATTCTCGGGATCTGGCTCGACGATGCATGCAGCGGATATATTAAAGCGTCGCTGGATTGGAGTAGATGAGTCATTTGCGGCTGCGAAAACCACAATTTCTCGATTTAAGAATGGCCGGCAGCCGATGGGAGATTATGTTGGCAAAACGCTTTCGGGTGATTTGTTTTCTGATATCGAAGCTGCGCCGGTTCGCCGGGAAAGTATTTCCGGGGATTTTGAGGTCTATGTTGATTCGGAAATTGCTTCCCGGCATAAAGATGAGCTTACAGAACTGCGCGAGTTGTTCCGGTAGTTCCCAGAAGCCAATTCGGATCGACTCTGGAAGGTGCCGTCTTCAGGGTGGTGACTCTCACGTTACCGTCCCAGGCCCCATCTAATCGGCAGGCTTCCTCCCAAGTATCTCGATGGGCAAGCCCCGGTCCATCAGAAAGAAAGATAATTCGAAAGCTATTTCCGAATTGACGACAAAACTCCCTTGCCTTGCTGACTTTGTCGGAATTGCCCCCAGTTCGATCGTCTGATTGCGCTCCCCCTCTGGTTGAGTCATATCGTGCAAAGCCAATCGCACGAACTGCGTTGTCTGAGAGAGATCTAATGACAAAGTCGCAAGGAAAGCTTCCGATGTAATCCGAAAAAATAGAAGAGAGTTCGATGTCTCTACCGGCTCCCCGCGGACCATCGATAGAAAAATAACTGGAAAATGTAGCTTCGAACCAGTCGAAGAATTGGCCGGTCAAGAGATAGCCCAGCTGTCCTCTGGTATCGTATTCTCCAATTAGAGCCGCCAATGCCGCTTCCTCATCCCGCGACAGGTTTGCGAATTGCTGTTTGAGGAGATTAATAGGCTTAAAGGTATGCCCCAGGCCGTTCACGAGCGAGTCCGTGGTAACCTTGGTGATTTTTTTCGCCATCTCTGTGTCAAGAACCGGCGAAACACTACGCCGAAACATCTTCAGCAGAGACATGCGTTGATCGGCCGTGAAGCGGGTTGACCGAATACTAGCAAGCAGATTTGAACTACTGCTTGCGGCGGCCACCAGCGCCTTGAAGTTGGCGATGTCGTTCGCGTACTTCTTGCTGCACACATCGAGAATCTCAGGGAACCGGATGGCGGTGTCTATCGCGGTGATGATTGTGTTCGGATCCTGAATCGCGGAGAGGTATGAGGTTGTCATTTGCCATCAGAGATTTGCAATGGGTGGCCAGCATATCATTTCCAGACGATTCCTATTGCAGAGGGATCCCACTTCAAATAGGTGATGCGACGGGTTGTTTAACCAAACAGCACTTTCTTCGATCTGGAGTGGGAAAGCACAACTGCATGGCTCGGTCATTTAGCGGCTCGCCAGAGAGCGGGACGAGCAATTTATTGTGTGGGCACGCTTCACGAGCAAACGACGCAGTAGTGGTTGTCCAGGCGGGGCGGCTTCGGTTTGAGCTCCTCGACCTCCAATGACCGCAACAATCTCCGATCGCCTTTCTGGCGTTGTGAGCGAAGGCCACTCGTGGAGTGGCTGCGGTGCTTGACGTGATCCGCAAGTGGGAGCGGCTCTCGATAGAGAGCCATGGCCCGTGCTCCAAAAAATATCAAGGAGCAGGGTATAACGCGAGCGAGGGAGCAATTTCGCCGCGGCGAGGGCCGGCAGCGAGAAGTGCCAAGGACACAGGCACATTTTCGACGTTGATGAGCAACATGGTCGCAATTCTTACTGATCTGCCACCAAACTCGCCCTAGAAACAAAAACAGCGGGTATTCAACCCGCTGTTCTGTAACGAAAAATCTGGTCGGGGTGAGAGGATTCGAACCTCCCGTAACCGACGAGAAATCAAGGGTTCCCGGGCGATTGTGCGGGCCATCCGTTGCGTCTGGTTGACACAATTTACGGAGGATAGCACGGCGCCCCCACTGTGCAGTGAGGCGGGCATGTACGGCGATGCTACAGCCCCGCCACGTCCGCCACTAGCATGAACTTCGCCGGGTATGTGACCGTGTTGGGAAGTTCTATGGGGAAGCTATCCCGCGATAGCGTCCAGTCACACTGCCCGCCGTTAGGCCGGTCCTTGGCTCCGCAGGACCAGATAGCCGTCTTCGCCACGTCCTCATAGTACGTCTCGAACATGAACCCCGGATCGCTCATTGCAACGGCGTAGCTCCCCGGCGATAGGCCGTCCCAGGTGTAGGGCGTGCCGGCAAGGGGAACCACGGCGGCCAGCTTCAGCGGGGACAGATGGTCCCCAAAAACCTTGACGCCCTGTTCGTTGAAAATCTCAAGGCCGTAGGACTGCGTAGTCCATTCGGGCGTGTCGAACGCATAGATCGTCGCAAACGTGGGATCGGTGGAGCGGAAAGTGAAGGTCCAAGTACCGTTTCCGTTATCGACCGACGCCAGGACGAAAATGGGGGCGTCCGACTTCCAAAAGACCATTGGCGCCTTGGCCTGGAACGTTATGGCCCCGTCGAAGGCGCGAGCGCCCTGTGCCGGTGTTGCGATGCTGATCTGTAGCTTGTGGCGCAGGGACATCGCGGCCCACGTCTCATCGACCTGGACGGTCCCCCAATCGTTGAGTATCTCGATACCTGCGGTCATCAGTAAACTCCGTAGCGAATGAGGCAGTTGATCTTTTGAGGGTTCCCCGGCGTGGGCATATAGACCCAAGAGATCGTCCCACCGTTGATGGAGACCACAGGCGGGGAGAACCACCCGATGGGATTCTCCAGCGCGGTCAGGATAAAAAAGGGGTCTCCGGTATTGGTCCCATCGACCACCACGGAACCGTCAGCCCCTTGAGTTGTTACCGCGCCTGTGAAGCGGCCTATGCGGTCGCCTAGTGAGAGTTTCAGGTTCCCGAACTCATTGAATACTTGTAGGCCAGCGGCCATTTAGTTGTTCTCCGTAAGGGTGTTGGTAGGGGACGTCGCGAGGTGTCGCGGCATTACTGGGTAGGTGGAAAAAAAGAAAAAGCCCTTGGTTCCGCTTGCTCAAAAGTCTCCGTCAGGGTCAGCGTCGTCCATTTCTGCCCTCACATGGGCCATCTCGACGCCCCTTGTTGCAATCCTGACAAGAGCCATTGCCCGCGCCAGCGCTGCTTGGGCTGCCGAAATGTCGTCCTCTCCGCGCCTGTGGGCCGTCTGGGTCGTGCGGGCGACCTCCTGCTCCAGTTGCTGCGCCTCCGCCTGTAGGAAGTCCTCCGCTGTGTACCGGGTTCCCGAGATGTCTTCCGGCCCCAGACCGTCAACGATCCTATCGATGTCCGACGTTTGCTTGGCCGGCTTCGACTTCCTTTTGTCATAGGCGGCCCTGATTGCCGTGGCCGTGAAGGCGAAAGGCCCGGCTACGCCGGCTTGCTCTGCCTCGTCGCGATTCTTTGCCCACCAAGTCACGGCAGATACCTGGGCTGCGCGGGAGTAGTTCGCAAGCCCGATTTCGTCCAGCCATTGCCGCCGCACAAATGCGTCCCTTGGTGCCGCCCCTCGCATGTCTATGATCGACTGGCCTAACTGCTGCCATGCGTCCTTGGCCTCCAAAGCGAGTCGCTGGAGCTTTATGGTGGCGGCCTTGGCTTTCTGGGTAATCGGGCCATCGCCTGTTTGGTCATCGCCGTCCTCGTCCCGGTCCCAATGATTCACGGGTGGCGCAGGGATGTCCGGATGGTCCCGGTGCGGAGGCAACGCGTCCCACGCGCTCGGCGCGTCCTTGTCTGTGGCGGGTTTGTCAGTCATCGGTGGACACGTTCCGGGCATGGTGCTTGGTGTACATCGCAAGGGCCAGATAGTTCTCGAAGGTCCCCTTGCCCTTCCCGGTCGTCTGGCTCCTATCCGCTGCCGCCGCTAGTTCCAGCGCCGTCCTCGTACCTTTCAGCAGATTGCACCTCTCGCAGATATACGCCACGTTACCCCGCATGTAGCCCTTAGCCGGCTCAAGGCGGTCTATGCTGGCCCTGTTCTCGGGCGTGTAGCCGTGGCCGCAGCAGGGGCAGGCGTCGTCTCGGAGCGCCCGGAGGTCCTCGACCGTCAAGGACGGCTCCGGGAGGCTCTTGCTCACACTCCGCTGCATCAGTTCGCGTAGCTTGACGGCCTCAGGGTTAGCCAGTGCGAATTGCGCCCAACGGCGTCGCTTAGTCTCCTTGGTCGCCTCTGGGTCCCTCGCTTGGTTTGCATACGAACGAACCTTCGCACACGGCTTGCAATAGCTCCCTAGCCCATCACGATTCTGGCGGTTCGCATAGAACGCGGACGCAGGTTTGGTCTCGCCGCAATCCCGGCACTGCTTGCTGGTTATCATGTCAGCGGGCCTCCTGACGGGTCACAGCAGCCTCCACCATCAGGTTTCGAATGGCCGATCGCAGCAGAGGGAGGTCAGAGGGATCGCAGGGGCGGTGCCCGCCTGACTCGGTGCCTTGCTCGACCATCAACGCGACGCCCCGGCGCCTCAAGACGCGATAGGAGACACGGAGACCATGCTCCCGCCGCAGGGCGCGTCGCGCTTCGGCTGCTGCACGTTCAACGATGGGGAAGAGTGTGAGGGGGAGGGTTGCATTCATTCGTAGTCTCGCTGGTGACTCTGCTGGTGGTCGGCGCTTCCTGTGGAGCCGCGCCGCTTAGTCTTGGTACCGCTTCCGTAGTGCTGAAACTTTGGCCTGTCGCTCACCCATACTGAGGCTCTCATCGCCCCATAGGGCGTCGCATTGCTCGGCTAGCTGCTCTTCGCTCCTGATCGCGTTGCAGTGATCGTTCGGTGCGTCGCCCAACGGCGGCTCATCCCTTATCAGCCACGCCTGCATAGAGCGGCGGATGCGGTTCTCCGATGCGATCTGAGAGAACGACTTGACGCTCCTTTTCGGCATCGAATACCGATCCCACGCAAGCAAATGTGCCCTCCGCATCTTGGGCCATCGCCGCTGCCACAGTTCTTCCCCCGACATGGGGCTGGTGGCTATGCCCGTGATGTACTGCGAGGCTAGTCGTTGCTTACGCGCCTTGCGATTCTTCTTGCGCGTCGCGGCGCCATCCTCAGCGTGGTATTTCTCCCGCACGGCCCTCCTGACGCATTCGATGCAGTCCAGATGCCAGCGGGCTTTGGACCAAATGGGCTTGTCGAGGCGCTGGTAGAACGCTGCAACAGGTTTGGTAATACGGCAGGTTCGACACCGCAAATCGGTCGGCGGATCGAACCCCGGTGGGATGTAGGTGAACTGTTCATGGAGCTTCAACGCGATCTCCGATGGACGTGTCTCAGAAATGTCCTTACCCACGAAACAGGGGATGAGACACACTCGCAGACACGAGGGGCCGGAGTTTTGCGCAAGTCGAGCGGAGGCGCTAGCCCCCTCTTTAAGCCATGAAAATCCTAATCCGATGGTGCCGTAGGTCCCGTCGCGATGGGTCAGAGTTTGCGGCTCATGGCCCAAAAGACCGTGGGGACTTTTTGGCGTGCTATTGGGGAAGACCCCTAGCGTTGTCGGGGCTCGTCGCGACTCATGCGGAAGTCTTGGCGGCCCTCATTGCACGGGCGACTGCCGACCGGCTAACGTTGAACTCCTGTTGCGCCTGAGTCCATGAGTTACCCGCACCGACATAGGCGGCAATGGCAGCGTCATCGTTGGTCTTCGCACGCCCCCGGTACTTCCCCTCGGTCTTTGCAATCTCGATGCCCCGCGCTTGCATCTCGCGGCGGTTCAGATAGTCCGCCTCGCCCTGCGCCGCCATGAAGGCCAGCACTGCGTCACGGGTCGCCTTTGCGATGGCGTCAGTGGCACCGCCGTCGAACTCCATCCCGTTGAGTGTGCATCGGACCTTCACGCCCTTATCCATCAGGCGGCGCATGGTGGCGTGGAGTTCGTCGTAGCGGCGACTGATACGGTCCAGCCAACGGACGACCAAGACGTCCCCACGCCGCAGGCGCCGCTCTAGGATCGCCCACTCGCGACGGTCGGCAGGGGCTACGTGATACCCGCTCACGCCCTCATCGATGTGTACGTGGTCCTGCGGGATGCCGAGGGCCGCCGCCTCGCTGGTTTGGGTGGCGCTTGTCTGTCCATCCGTGGTGGAGATACGCCCGTAGTAGAAGGTCTGCGACATGGTGCCATTGGTGTCATTGAAGTGTGATGCCAATGATAGGGTTGGTGTCAATAAACAGTCAACCCTTATGACACCAATGCGACCCCGTGTCGTGCTGGTGTCACGCTGGTACACCCTTCTGACATCAAAATGCGAGGTGACTTGCCTGGGCTCTCGGACTAGTTCTTCGGGACGGAAACGACGTCAATGAAGTGGAAATACGTTTCCCTGTGCGGCCATGCTGTGCCGATCCCGAGCTTCATAACATCACGCCGAGCCCGGAGGAAGTCGCTGTCCCCCTCAAAGAGAGTCATGCGGAATTTGGCGACCACGTCCGCTTCCGGAAAGTCGGTCTCTATCTTCAGTTCCAGGTCGTACTCTCCGTGTCTCCAGAACCAGCCGGCGTCCCACATATCCAGAAAGGGTTGAACGTGGGCGGGGTCCCCTTCAACAGCCGGGCCATTTCCCCCTCGGGCCTTCAGCTTCGCACTTAAGTCATCCCGCAGAGCCTTTGAGATGCGTGCGTACGTTTGCCGAGCGTCGCGGGAGGCGAGCCTGAAGAAATTGATGTTGTGGCCCCACGTGTCCTGTGTGCGCAAGGTGAAAGGCGTAAGCAGCGTTGGCTGCGGGTCTTGAGGGTTCACAAAGTACCCGCGCCCGTCAAAGGTCCTTTCCTCCCCGTCTCGGCGCATGATGAGGGTGAGCTTTCGTATCCTGACGTCGCGATTGCCGATGTTTGAGATCGACAGATGCCATTGGGCGGCAGGGTGCCCCACTTCTTCAGTCAAGGCGATTCGCTCATAAGCCTCGACGGAGAGGCGCGGTCGCCGAAACCAAAGCTTGATCGGTGGTAGCTGCGACAGAATGATGGCCGCCACTGCGGCTGCGCCTTGCCAAAAGCCGCTACTTAGATAGAACGGTTCGCTGCCCATGCTGTTGTTTCCCCAGAGTCTCCCGCTGCGAATGATACCTACGGATCGGAAGTGCCGTAATTCGTCCGTGTGCAGGGAATCTCCATCACGGCCTAAAAAAGGCCAGGGGGGCACGGGGCAAATCGCGAGCCGCGCCGACTCCATGGGGTGACGCGGATTTTTCTGGCAAAGATTGACCGAGCTTGGCGCGGTGCTAAGGACCTAATGCCAGATTTCAAGTTCGCCGCCAGCATTGACTACTTACGCTTACTAGCTGAAGCCTTCGGAGTCGCATCAATCACTACGATATCTGACGCCTTTTCCCCGGCCTCCAGTCGTTCCGCGCGAATTCGCTGAATCGCATTTAATTTGTCGCCTAGATCGCCATAATCGATTACGACAAATATTCCGTAAAACGTTTTCGCGGCGGCTTTGTAGTATTCAAGTTGTTTTTCGTAGCCGTGTCGGACTGTCCCGCTCGACCTTTTCATCTCGACAAGAACCCTCACTTCATAGCCGGAGCTAAATTTGAAATCTATAGGGCCACCGCCCATATTTGCTTCTGGTGAGATATCGACATTATTCGCCTTGCAGAATGAGTCAGCAATGGCAAAATACAACAATTGCGAAGCACGTTCTTTCTTGGGGGCGCCGTCAGCCCATAGCGCTTCCCATAGATTCCCGTTCTCGACATGGTGTTTGAATACAGCCAGTGTCTCGTGAACAACCTCAATAACTTTCTCGACGCCTTCGGTCAAGTCGAATTTCTTGTTGGACTTCAGTGCGGACTTGTCCGAGGCAAGAAATTCTTTCAGCTTGGCGTATCCGAGCGCATCGCTTTCTTGATTGTAGGGCTGTGCGAAGTTCTTGATAGCCTTTAGGAATTCGGCGAAAAGATCGACAGACTCTAGTGCGGTCTTTCGAATCGCCTCCTTTTTCTCTTGAGTGGAATGCCGTAAGCCCGCGCCGAGAAATTTATTCACTCGATCTCGGATTTTTTGATTTGCTGTGACTGCCGAGTATATCTCCGACATGTCGTTTGCCATCGGCAGTTCGCGGACGATGTCGCTTGGGACGAGAATCACACTTTTTCGCTTACCATCGCCGAGGTCAAAATATGGCAGAAGATATTCGTTTTTGCCGTCGTCGTCATCCATCGGAATTTTCTGTGCTCGGCAGAATTCCTCGGTTAACGTGGTTAGTTGAGTGATAATTGCTTTAGTTGTGAAATCGCTTATCGTGTCTGGACCGACATTCTCTTCAAAGAAGCCCATTAGGCTCAGCATTTCGGGGTCTTTGCTGCCTAAAGTAATGATGTCCTTGGATGTGCGCATAATGGCATCGCGAATTTCCTTTGGGCGTGATGTGCCCGCGCGGCGACTACTTCCGTAGCCAAGCCCATTGTTGGCCGGTTCCCCCAGGTCTAGAAGTCGCTCCGCACCCCGCCAAGCAGCGTCGCCCTCTTTTTCTGATATCGCGAGCAAGCCGATGAAGTCGGCGAAATGTTTGCGGAACGCGGTGAGTGCATCTGTGCGGACTATGTCGTGTGAGGACTTCTCCAGCAGCACCGGGTCGATAAAGAGTTGTGTGTCAACATTAAGGAAGGGGTCAATGAGGCCAGCTTCCGCTAATGCGTCGACCTTTACACCAAAATGGGTTGAAAACAGAAGGGGATTTTTTACTGTCGCCAAAGCTGTGCTCCCATCGTAGGCGATCACCGAACGATTTAACGGAATAACCCTGCGCGTGTCCTATTGGACAAGTGCGCTGAGTGTAGCACTTTTGGTAATTTTTTCGTTACGCCCGTGGCCGGGACTTCCCTGGCGCTCTAAGGAGAGTCGTCTCTCGCTTCTCGTTTAATTGGGATAGGTGATGCGGTCCAAAGCCTCTTTCAGAGTCGCCAGAGACAAATTCCCGGTGTAGACCACCCGGCCCGCGCTGCCCTTTGCGGAATGCCCCGTGATCTGGTCGGCCACCTCAACGGCTACGTGTTGCTCTGCAAGGGCTGTCCGTATCCAATGGCGAAACCTATGTGCCCCGTTGAGTCGCCCGGTCGGTAGCCCCGCAGTTTCCCTGAATGCCCTGAACCATCGTCCTGCGATGTCGCCAGGTGTTGTGGACCTACCTGTCAGCGAGGGCAAGGCGGACCCATCGGTCTTCCGGGCGCCCTCTAGCCATGCGGCAAACCACGGGTCCTTCAACAGATGATCGGCCAAGGGGACAACACGCTCTGACGCTTCGGTCTTCAAAACGCCGGCCTCTGCGGTGATGCGGATAGCCGCGATACCGTTCTTGATGACGAAGTCCTCGCCACGTAGCTGCGCAACTTCCCCGATGCGTGCGCCCGTATGAGCAAGCAACAGCAACAGCGCTCGGCCATCTTGCGGCGCCACCGCACGCCATGTCGGGTAGTCGCGTGGGATCGTGCTGGAGAATAGGGTGCTCTTGAACATCGCCTCAAGGTCTTCGCGGTCCCAAGGCTGGCGCTTCTCGCTACCCGCTGTCTTGTCTATCACTAGGCCGAATGGGTTGCGCTCGATCAAGTCCTCGCGTTCGGCGATGTTCATCAACGCGGTGATATTCGACGCGTGGTTGTGTGCCGTTTTTGGAGCGAATCCTCGGGCCTCGGAGTCTTTCAGGAAGCGCACAAAGGCCGCGCCATGCGACTTTTCCAGCGAGCGAAGGGGGACGGTCCCGACTGCTTCCTCAAAGAGCGCCAGCGCTTTCTCCATTCGTCGGATGGCGTCGGCTGTCGCATTCGTATGCTCCCTCCATAGCGGCACGACGTCTCGAAGGGTCTTGGCACTGTCTGGAGCGCTCTTGACCGCCTCGACAACGGCCTCGCGAGGAAAAGGAAGGGACTCGGGCGTCTCGACGGGCTCGCCCAGTGCCCGGGCAGCTATCGCCCGCCACGCCGCAGTGGCAGCCCTCTGCATGCGTATCAGGGCCATCCGCGCCGGGGTGCTGGTCAGGTCTACGACAATGCCAAGGTCTCGAAGCTCGACGCGGGCGGCTTCCTCCGCATAGCTCAGGTCGCCTAGCGCTGATGCCTCACCTAGCTTGTCCGCTATCAGTGAAGCCATGGCATGTAGGGCGTTCTCATCCCCATCGACCGCGACACGGACCCCCGCCGCATCGTGCACCTCTTGGCGGCCTTGGATTACGGTCATGAGATCGTCGGCCTCCAAGAGCCGGCGCTCGATCTCGCGGACCAAGTGGTCGGCCATGCGCGGGGTTAGCGGGACGGTCTTCGGGGCTGCCTCGCGCCGCAGGGCATCAAACCTCTCGTGATGCAGGGCAATGATCCGATGGGCTTTGGCGGCGGCCTCATTACGGTCTGACGTGCGCAGGCTAGAGCGGAATGCATCGACAGGCGCAGAACCGTCCGCCCGACGCGGCCACAAATGCCGGATGTCGTCGGGTACGCCAATACGGAGATGGAAAGTCGAACCCCGGAGGTGGACTCCGGTCGGCAGGGTGATTGGCATGTGTGAATCTGGCTCGATTGACACAGCGGATTGCCTCGACTTCAAAATGACATCGCCCGGATCGCCTTGACTGCCCTCGGTTCTGAGGACTGTCGCGGCTTTCCGGGCGATTGAATCTGGTCGGGGTGAGAGGATTCGAACCTCCGGCCTCTACGTCCCGAACGTAGCGCTCTACCAGGCTAAGCTACACCCCGTTTTTCTTGCTTTTTTCTATCGCTGCGCCAGAAATATTGTTGCAGCGAGAAAGCACACAAGTGTAGCAGCCTTTTTTTCGGATGGGAAGAGGCAACCGCATGTTCCTTGTGTTTTTGCTGTCAGGCCCGCTTGCCGGGGCCGCCCGATTTCACGACTGGCGCTGCAGCGAAAACGCGCACAGGTCAATCAGCGTCTGCTTGAGCGGCGACTCGGGGAATTGCCGCGCGGCCTTCTCCGCCGCCTCGGCTTCGCGCCGCGCGGCTTCGAAGGTGACTTCGAGCGCGCCGCTGTCGTGGATCGCCGCGAACACCGCGTCGAAGTGCTCGGTGCCGCCTTGCACGATGGCGTCGCGCGCGAGCGCGCGCTGCGCGTCGGTGCCGTGCTCGAGCAGGTGCAGCAGCGGCAGCGTGGGCTTGCCCTCGCGCAGGTCGTCGCCGGCGTTCTTGCCCATCTGCTCGGCGCTGGCGGTGTAGTCCAGCATGTCGTCGATGAGCTGGAAGGCGGTGCCGATGCGCCGCCCGTATTCGGCCGCGGCTTCCTCGGCGGTGGCGTCCGCGCCGGCCAGCACCGCGCCGAGCTGGGCCGAGGCCTCGAACAGCTTGGCGGTCTTGTAGCGGATCACCTGCAGGTAGCGCTCCACGGTGACGTCGGGGTCGTGCATGTTGAGCAGCTGCAGCACCTCGCCCTCGGCGATCACGTTGGTGGCGTTGGAGAGGATCTCCATGATGCGCATGCTGCCGGCGTCCACCATCATCTGGAACGCGCGCGAATAGAGGAAGTCGCCCACCAGCACGCTGGCGGCGTTGCCGAACACCGCGTTGGCGGTCTGGCGGCCGCGCCGCAGCTCGGACTCGTCGACCACGTCGTCGTGCAGCAGGGTGGCGGTGTGGATAAACTCCACCACGGCGGCCAGCTCGTGGTGGCGGTGGCCGTCGTAGCCGAAGGCCCGCGCGGACAGCAGCAGGATCACGGGACGCAGGCGTTTGCCGCCGGCGCTGATGATGTATTCGCCGATCTGCTCGATCAGCGGCACTTCGGAGGCGAGCCGCTGGCGGATCACCGAATCGACGGCGCGCATGTCGGCAGCGACCGGGGCAAGCAAGGCAGTGGCGGAAGACTGGGACAAGATGTTCACCGTTACGCAAAACCCGCCGATTATAAGCGATGCGGGTGTATGTATGTCCCCTGAACGGGGGGTGCCGGGGTCGCGGGCCGGGGCATGCGCGTGGCGCCGGCGCCACGCACGCGCGGCCTATAATGTCCGCATGACCGAAAGACATTCCTCTTCGCGTCGCCGGCTGCGCCGCACCGCCTGGTGGGCCGCCTTCGCCGCCCTGGCGGGCTTCCTGCTGGCGGATCTGATCTGAGCCGGGCTCGCGCCGGCCCCCGTCCGCGCGCCGCGCAATGTGCGCGAGGCGCCGCCGGACAGGCTATGTACCTGTTTTCTTTGTACTTTTCCCGGATCTGGTATAGAATCACGGGTTTCCTCCGGCCGCTTTGCATTGTTTACGGCTGCGCCGGCGGGAGATAACCGGCGCCAATTGGGCTGTCCGGGCCATCCGGACCCTCCTGCCCAAGCAGGGCGGACGGAGCGCCAGGGCAGGCCGGCATTGGCTTTCGGCGTTTTATTTCACATCGAGAGGTTCGACAATGTACGCGGTCGTAAAAACCGGCGGCAAGCAATACAAGGTTGCTGCTGGCGAAAAACTTAAAGTAGAACAGATACCGGCAGACATT
>Ga0255338_1001359_pt1 | contig 47033 bp, 38 predicted proteins | sample MeOH1_35cm_T4_19_FD_203715 | JGI IMG/M metagenome (GOLD analysis project Ga0255338, IMG submission 203715) | Sandy soil microbial communities from University of British Columbia, Vancouver, Canada - MeOH1_35cm_T4_195 | ecosystem: Engineered > Artificial ecosystem > Sand microcosm > Unclassified ...
TTGGCCGCTACGTCGACTTCTATAACAAGCGCCGGCCGCACAGCGCGCTTGACGGGGCAACACCCGATGCCGTCTACTTCAATTCGCTGCCAGTTGCCTTGGCGGCTTAACCCGCAGGACTACACTTAAAAATCCAAAAAGACTGTCTAACTGCGTGGGACCACCTCTGTTCATTATGTTGCGCCTAACCATTTCCTACGCTGGCGTAAACGCGGTCGTGGTGGTAATTAGGCAATTCACAAATGAGCGCCGCTTGCGTGCTTCCGTAAATCAAGGAATCGCTCAGCGGCAAGCAGGAACGGTATGTCAGCCATGGCGATCACCACTTTAATCACACTGGCTGAAGCAATGATGGATACGAGCGTCTCTGTCGGTGTTCCAGTATCAAATAGTGCGAGCGAGAAGAAGATCACGGTATTCAATATTTGCCCAGCGAAAGTACTTAACTTGTTCCTCGCCACAAGCGAGAAAAGCCTGTTTTGAAACAGAGACGACAGCGCAGTCTTCTCATTTATGTGCCTGTGCGCTATCAGGTCCCATTTGTGCCGAATCCACGAAAAAACATATATGTCTAGAAACGGACCTGCCGATGCAACGACAGCGGCAAATGTAATTTGTGCCGTAGTGCCAAAAAGCTTCTGCATCGTTTGATAGACGTCCTTTCCGGCATCCACTGGAATGACCTGAAGTGATGCCCAAACGTAGGCCCATAGAATTACTTGCACGGCGAGGTTGGTGGCTGCCAATCGGTATCCACTCGTCTTTCCGTGATACTCGCAAAGAATGTCAGTGATGAAATAGACCATGGAATAGATAATTATCGCCCAACTTATGTCGACGCCAAATACCGTGACCGGCATCTGGACGGTTATGTTCGACACTATGATAAATGTAGACGATAGGACAAAGAGCGCCGTTTTGCCGAGCCTAGCTGCTACCAACACCAATAGCGCCAAGCCGATAAACGAAAGAACGGCAGACAACTCGTTCATGTTTCTTCTCCGCTATTCTGGGGAAAACTTCCCTGGGTTGTACTTTGCAATGACTTTTGAGAGGTCTTGAATCACGGAACTAACAAATTCGACCCGTTCCTGGGGCAGGGACGCGTCGCATGTGTCGATGTTAAGAACGCAACGAGGCCCCTTGTGAGATTCGACGCTGATGCTCCAAATATGTTTTGGGTACTCATCAATACTGTGATCAATGCTCGAACCCTCTAGATGAAACACCTTTCTTTCGTTATATGCCTGCCCCACCCCCGGAGTGCTAAGTTTGATGCAATCGTGATAATTATGAATGTTGCTCATGCGGAATTGGCAGAGGAAAACAAAATGCCTCTTAGAGTCATCGTTGTGATTAATGGGCTTCATAAGGTTCAATCTATAGTGCTTTCCTAAACTTACCCCCGCAGCCAAAAGCATGTCTTCCACAACTCGCTTGCGGGTGATAGATAGACCGGGAAGCCGCAGCCAGTAATAGAAGAGAGAAAACCCTACACAAGCCAATAACGCGATGACGGATACGTTCCCAAACGGCATGTCAGAATAAACATGCCGAACAATGACGCTCAGTACTCCGGCCAAAAAGAACCCGACAGCTTCTACAGCTGCGCGTTTGCTAAACATTCTCGACATTACCCCTCCCAACCGCGCGAAGCAGATTCGCCCCTCTCTCACCGAACGAAGCGCGCGCAACCGTGGCAATGGTGGCACGTCCGTATTGCGGCGTCGATAGAGTTGGAGCGGAGACTATGCCAGGCAACTCTTTCGCTCGTTATGCTTATTCCGCTCGTGGGCGAATACTATGCCACGAGCATATATGTGCCCAATGTTGCTGAAATGTGGCGGATTGTGTGATGGCTCACGGCGAGTCGAATATCATCGATCAAGACGCGGTCGAGGTGTTCTCTATACAAGGCACGATAGGCGGCTTGTCGTTCGGCGTCGTCTGCGCCAAGTGCCTGGTAGAGTGGATACGACGTAAGGCGCACATCCGGTTGCCCAAATGCATGAGTTCGACGGGTCATCGATCCAGATGGACGTGGGCACGCGGGGCATAAGACGGCCGCTTCATTCGCCGAATACTCCATAAACGCGGCACCCAACCATTCGGCGGACAGGACGGCCAATAACGCGAGCTTGGCCGCGTTATCCTAGGATCTGCCTTACGCTAGTATAGCGGCCTGGTTATACTAGCGTAGATAGATCCTTAGTATAGTGAGGCCGGGATGGCGACATACACCGAGCTCTCCCTGACGGCGCAGACGGCGTACTCACAACTGCTCGATGCGGCGCTCGCGGCCGAGCATCAGCGCTCCGTGGCGGATCTGCCCGGTTCTTTCTCGTACAAGATCGTGAAGGGCAGGAAATACTGGTATTACCAGTACACGCAGCCGTCCGGCCAGTTGCGCCAGGTGTTCGTGGGGCCGGACAACGAGGCGGTGGAAAAGCTGAGGACGAAGAAGACGTCGGCTTCGTCGAAGGAGCGGCTGGCTCCTCTCGCGCGCTCGGCGGCCGCGCTGGGATGTTCTGAGGTGTTGCCCAGGCATGCGAAAGTGCTGCAGCGGCTCGCGGAGTACGGATTCTTCCGGGCCGGAGGCGTCCTTATCGGAACACACGCTTTCCTCGCTTTCGGCAACATGCTCGGTGTGCGGTGGGGCGACGCTTCCAGGACTCAGGACGTCGATTTCGCGCATGCCGGGAAAAGCGTTTCTATCGCGCTGCCTGGCGACCTCGCGATAGACACCGATGCCGCCATCCAGTCGTTGCAGATGGGCCTGCTGCCCGTGCAGGATCTGAAGTCCGGAGCGGGGGCGACATGTCTGAATCCGCGCGATCCGGAATTCCGTCTTGATTTTCTGACGACGATGACGAGCGACGACCCGGCGCCCGTCTTCCATACGAAACTCGGCATCGCGATGCGGCCGTTGCGATTCCTCGAATACTCGCTAGAGGACGTGCAGCAGGCGGTGCTGTTCTCGGGGGACATCGTGGTGGTCGTCAACGTTCCGAATCCCGCGCGATACGCGCTGCACAAGCTTCTGGTCGTTGGCGAAAGAGCGGGATCGTTCGTTTCCAAGTCGTCGAAAGACCTGCTTCAGGCAGGTCTGCTGCTGACGAGGTTGAAGGAGTTCCGCAAGTCCGACGTCGACGAAGCGTGGAAGGATTTGATCACGCGGGGCCCCGGTTGGCGTCGCCGCGTGAAGCAGGGCGTAGCCGGACTGGCGAAGCGGTTTCCCGAGCTCGGTGTCGCATCCTGGCTGCGTCAGACGCCGGTTGCGAAAATACCCACCAAGCGTAAGGCGCGAAAGACGACCACCAATCTTAAAAACAAAAAACGGACAGGATGAACAGGATTAAATGAAACGATGGACCATCGAGTGTTACGTCTCTCATCCTGTAAATCGTGTAAATCCTGTCGGGGAATTAGCTTTTTGAGATGACTTCCCGGAAAACGCGAAGGCCGTAACCGCGCCACGCTCCATTGAAAATCCTTGTAACCGCCGATAAACGCAGATCAACGCCGATCCAGAAATGTGATCGTTGCTCTATCTGTGTTCATCGGCGTTCATCTGTGGTTCCTAAGCGTTTGGGTTTTTTATCGCCCGCAACACCTTCGGCGGTGACATCGGCAGGTCGTCCATGCGCCGCCCGATCGCATTGCTCACCGCATTCGCGACAGCGGCGATGGACGGAACGAAGCATCCTTCGCCGACGCCCTTCGCTCCGAACGGATGGCTCGGGTTCGGCACTTCGACGATGACGGTGTCTATCCTCGGCAGGTCGGAGGCGACCGGGATGCGGTAGTCGAGAAAGCCGGCGTTCGCGAGATGCCCGGCGTCGTCGTAGATGTACTCTTCGTTGAGCGCCCAGCCTATCCCCTGCGCCGCCGCGCCCTGCATCTGGCCTTCGACGTACGCCGGATGGATCGCGCGGCCCACGTCCTGCGCAGTCACGAAGCGCAGCACTTTCACGCTTCCCGTTTCCGGGTCGACCTCGACGTCGCACAGGATGGTGGCGAAGCCGGGACCGACGCCGCCCGCGTTGACCGATACCTCCGTCACGATGGGCCCGCCGGTCGTCGCGCGTTTCGCCGCGATCGCTTTCAGCGACAGCGGCTCGAACTTGCCGTCGCTCTTCGCGTACATCGCGTGACCATCCTGCCACACCACGTCGTCGACGCTCACGTTCCACATCTTCGCGGCCCGCGCCTTGAGGTCGTCGATCACCTTGTTGCACCCGTCCACCACCGCGATGCCCGTCGCGAAGATGGTGCGCGAGCCCGCGGCGAGATGCCCGTAGCCTATCGACGCGGTGTCGGCGACGATGGGGCGCACCTGGTCGAAAGGAACGCCCAGTGTCTCGGCGGCCATCATGCCGAGCGATGCGCGCGTGCCGCTCAAGTCGGCGCTGCCGGTCGCGACGAGCACCGTGCCGTCCTCGTTGACGTGGATCGCCGCGCTCGACTCGCCGCCGTTGTTGAACCAGTACCCGGACGCGATGCCCCGACCCTGGTTCTTCGCGAGCGGCGTGCTGCACGCCGGGTGCTTCATCAGCGCCTGTATCGTCTGTGCATAGCCTTCGTGCGTGTGCTTCGTTCCCCACACCGTCGGTGTTCCGGGCTTCGCGATGTTCATCAGCCTGAATTTCAGCGGATCCATGCCGAGCTTCACCGCCGCCATGTCCATCGTGCTTTCGACGGCGTACGCGGACACCGGCGATCCCGGCGCGCGATAGGCCGCAGTCTTCGGGCGATTGCACACCACGTCGTAGCCTGTGGTGCGCACGTTGGGAATATCGTACGGCGCGAAGCCGCACATGCACGCGTTCATCACCGGCGAAGTAGGAAACGCGCCGGCCTGGAATTTGAAGAGACCGTCGGCGGCGACGATGCGGCCATCCTTCTTGAGCCCGAGCTTGATGGTCATCGATGCGCCCGGCGCCGGGCCGCACGCCTTGAAAACTTCCTCGCGGCTCATGACGATCTTCACCGGGTGTCCGCTCTTGCGCGAGAGCACGAGGGCCACGGGCTCGACGTAAGGCACGTTCTTGCCGCCGAAGCCGCCGCCGATCTCCGTGGGATACACGCGCAGGTCGCTCACGCGCATGCCGAGCACCTTTGCCGTCAGCGTGCGGATGGGAAAGTGTCCCTGGCTCGACGCCCACAGCTCAGCCTGCCCGTCGGCATCGACGCGCGCGAGGCAGGCCTGCGGCTCGATGTAGCCCTGATGGACCGGCGCAGTGCGGTAGGTGTGCTCGACGATCTCATCGGCGTCGGCGAAACCCGCGGCTATGTTGCCGAGCTTGAATTCCAGGCGCTTGGAGATGTTCGATGGCTTGGCGGGCGGCGGCTCGATGCCGCGGGTGATCATGTCCTCGAACAGCAGCGGGGCCGCGGGCTTCATGGCCTCTTCCACGTCGATGACGTGCGGCAACACCTCGTAATCGACCTCGATGAGGCGCAGCGCCTCTTCCGCGATGCGCTTGCTCACTGCCGCGACGGCAGCAATCGCGTGACCTTCGTACAGCGCTTTCTCGCGCGCCATCACGTTGCGCGTGACGTGCCAGAAGTTGACCGCGGTGCGCTCGGGGCCGACGTATTCGTGCTTCTGGTCGGGAATATCGGCGGCCGTCATCACCGCCTTCACGCCGGGCAGCGCCTGCGCGCGGGATGTATCGATAGAGCGGATGCGCGCATGGGGATGCGGCGAGCGCAATATCTTTCCCCACAGCATGCCGGGCAGCGAGAAGTCCGCGCCGTAGCGCGCAATGCCGGTGACTTTCGGCACGCCGTCCGGCCTGATCGGGCGCGTGCCGACGATCTTGAGCATCCGGTCCTGTGCGTGGGTCGTATCAGGCATTGGCCGGCCTCCGCATGTCGCGCGCCGCATCGAGCACCGCGTCGACGATCTTGTGATAGCCGGTGCAGCGGCACAGATTGCCGGCCAGCCAGAAGCGCACTTCCGTTTCGCTCGGGTCGGGATTGCGCTCGAGCAGCGCGCGCGCGGCGATCAGTATCCCCGGCGTGCAGTAGCCGCACTGGAGCGCTGCATGCTCCAGGAACTTGCGCTGCAGCGGATGCAGCGTCTCGCCCTTCGCCATCCCTTCGACGGTCTCAATCGACTTGCCTTCCAGCTCCACGCCGAGCACCAGGCATGAGCACGTAAGACGGCCGTCGATCGTGACGCTGCATGCGCCGCAGTCGCCGGTGCTGCAGCCTTCCTTGGTGCCGGTAAGCGCGAGCTCGTCGCGCAGCACGTCGAGCAGCGTCTGGTCGGTGTCGCAGAGGAACTCGACGGGATCGCCGTTCACTCGCGCGCGAACATGATGCCTGGCCATCAGTGATTCTCCCGCGCTCTTGCGAGCGCAATCTCCGCCGCGCGACGCGCCATGACGCCGGCGATCTCGATGCGGAATGCCTTGGTGCCGCGCTTGTCGTCGATCGGCCGGCACGCAGCGCTTGCTGCCGCGGCCATGCGAGCGAGCGCCGCCGCATCCACTTTCGTTCCGATCAGCGCGGCGGCGGCCTCGCGTACGAGCAGCGCGCGCTCGGCGACTGCGCCCAGGGCTACGCGCGCGTCGGTGCAAATCCCCTTGTCGTCCAGCGCGAGGTAAACGCCGGCGCCCACGACTGCGATGTCCATTTCGGTCCGTGGCGTGAAGCGCAGATACGCGCTGGCGGACCGCGGCAGCCGACGCGGCAGCGCGAACGACGTGATGATTTCGCCGGGGGCGAGCGAGGTCTTGCCGGGACCCGCGAGCACATCCTCGATCCGGCACTCGCGTTTGCCGCCGGGGCCGAGGATGTTCGCGATCGCGCCGGCCGCGATCAACGCCGGAACGCTGTCCGCAGCCGGCGAGGCGTTGCACACATTGCCGCCGACGGTGGCGCGTCCTTTCACCTGGATGGAGCCGATCAGCTTTACGCCGTCGATGACGCCGGGCCACGCTCTGGCCAACGCCGCGTGCTCGAGCAGCTCCATGCCGGTGACGGCGGCGCCGAAGCGGAACGCGCCGTTGTCCGCGACGATGGCGGTCATTTCGGGTATGCGCTTGATATCGACCAGCAGCCCCGGCTGTACACGGCCGCTGCGTATCTGGAGCACGAGGTCGGTGCCGCCGGCGAGCACGCGCGCCTGTCCGTTCGCAGCGGCGAGCAGAGCGACCGCCTTGTCCAGCGTGTCGGGCGCCTCGTAACGCATTTCCGTCATGTCGGTTCCTCATCGATGATCGGCCACGATGCGGACACGCGGAGACGCGCACGCCCCCATCCGCCGTGCGCTGGCAGAATGCGGCACGACAGGCGGATTGTCTTTGCGATGGATCATGCCGGGCGCGCGTATTGCACCAGCGGCGCGGCATGCACGAACAGAGGTCGGACAACAAACACACCATGGACAGGATGAACGGGATTATTCAGGATGACCAGGATCAGGGACGTTCGAGGTCGGAGCGTTCTATCCTGTAAATCCTGTCATGGGTTTTCCTGGCGTTGTTGACTTACCGATCCAGCGCAGTCACCCGGTCTTCTGAAATGCGTCGAGCGTGGCCTCGACGGTGGACTTTGCCGCCTCCGCGAGAATCATGTCCGATGCTTTCTCGGCGATCATCACCGCGGCAGCCTGCGTGTTGCCCGAGACCAGCGTCGGCATGATGGAGCAGTCGATCACGCGCAGGCCGCCGATGCCGTGCACGCACAGCCGGTCGTCGACCACCGCCATGGCATCGCTGCCCATCTTGCACGTGCCGCTCGGATGGAAGATGGTCGCGCCGTACTCGCGCGCGAATTCGAGGATGTCTTCGTCCGATTGCGCGACAGGGCCCGGGCGATACTCTTCCTCGATGTAGTCCTTCAGCGCCGCCGTTCCTGCAAGCTGGCGCGCGAAGCGCACGCCTGCGACGGCGCAGCGCCGGTCCGCTTCCGTCGAAAGATAATTCGGCACCATGAGCGGCGCATCGAGCGCATTGGCCGACTGCAGCGTCACGCGGCCGCGCGATTCGGGCCGCAACTGGCACACCGAGAAGGTGCAGCCCGACCACGGATGCGGCTGCGCGCCGGCCATCTCCGCCGACAACGTGGCGAAATGGAATTGCACGTCGGGACGCGTGGATTCGGGCAGCACGCGCGTGAACAGCCCGCCCTGGTTGATGCCGATCGCGAGCGGGCCGCGCTTGAACAGCAGCCACTTGAGCCCGATGCGCGCTTTGCCATAAAGCGTGCGCAGCTCGTCGTTGGTGGTGATGGGCTTGCTCACCTTGTACATCACGCGCAGTTGCAGGTGGTCCTGCAGGTTCTCGCCTACGCCGGGCAGCGCGTGAACGACGCCGATGCCGTGCTCGCGCAGGAGCTCCGCCGGGCCCACGCCGGAGACCTGCAGCAGTTGCGGGCTCTGCAATGCGCCGGCGCACAGCAGCACTTCACGCGCCGCGCGCACGTGATGCTCCGTCCCGCCGCGGCGATAGGTGACACCGCTCGCGCGCCGGCCGTCGAAGTCGACACGCAGCACGTGCGCGTCGGTCTCCACGCGCAGGTTGGCGCGATCGCGTGCCGGAACGAGATAGGCCGCCGCCGTCGAGCAGCGCCAGCCGGCGCGCGTGAACAGCTGGTAATAGCCGACGCCTTCCTGCGTCGCGCCGTTGAAGTCGTCGTTGCGCGGCACGCCGAGCTCCTTGCCGCCGCGGATGATGGCCTCCATCAGCTCGTGCTTCTCTTCGATGTCCGAGCACCACAGCGGGCCGTCGCCGCCGTGATATTCGCTCGCGCCGCGGCTGTTGTGCTCCAGGCGCTTGAAGTACGGCAGCACGTCGCGCCACGACCAGCCGCGATTGCCCAGCGCCGCCCAGGCGTCGAAGTCCTCGTGCTGGCCGCGCACGTAGATGAGACCGTTGATGGACGACGAGCCGCCGAGCCCGCGTCCCCGCGGCCAGTAGATGCTGCGGTCGTGCATGCCGGGATCGGGCGCGGTGTAGAAGCCCCAGTTGTACACCGGGTGGAACATCGTCTTCCCGTAGCCGATGGGAATGTGAATCCAGATGTAGCGGTCGCGCGGCCCTGCTTCGAGCAGCAGCACGTTGTGACGACCGTTGGCCGTGAGACGGTTCGCAAGCACGCAGCCTGCGGTGCCGCCGCCGACGATCACGTAGTCGTATGTCATCGCGTCCATGGTCGCAGCCGGTGTCCAGCGCGCTGCGCCTGCCCGGACGCGAGATGTCCGCGCAGCACAATGCGCAGAAAATGGAACTGTAAGTTCCAAAAAGGGAGGAAAGTATTGCAAACGACCGTGGCGTTGTCTAGCATATCGTTCGCCCCGTCGCCGCATGCCGCGTCCCGGCGTGTAACAACAAGAAAGCCACGACGATGGGGCCGGAGGCGCGTTCCGACTTTGCGCGCAGCACCACGCGGGTGTGGTGGAAGCGACACTCGCTTCAAAGGAGAGAGGACCATGCAACCGAAACGGTGGTGGAAGTTCTTTGCTCTTGCTGCGGCAGTCGTGCTTGCCGGCCCCGCGTGGGCGCAACAGCAAGCCTATCGCATGCGCATACAGACCGCGGTGCCCGCGGCGAGCATTTATTTCGAGCTGCTCAAGCACTTCGGCGAGCGCATCGACAAGATGAGCGGCGGGCGGATGAAAACGGAAGTGCTGCCCGACGGCGCGGTCGTGTCCGCGTTCGAGATCCTCGACGGCGTGGACAAGGGCGTGGTGGAAGCGGGCTACGCCTGGACGCACTACTGGTCCGGCAAGAATCCCGCCGCCGGCCTCTTCAGCAACCCGATGGCAGGCGCCGGCGTGGGCCTCGATCAGCTCTCGCACATGGCGTGGCTCTCCCAGGGCGGTGGCAACGAGCTCTACCAGAAGCTCTTCACCGATGTGCTCAAGGTCAATGTCGTCGCCTTCATGATCCAGCCCATGGGTCCCGACCCGCTCGGCTGGTTCAAGCGTCCGATCAAGGACACCAACGACTTCAAGAAGCTCAAGTACCGCGCGCCGCCCGGCATCACCGGCGAGATCTTCAAGGAGATGGGCGTATCGGCAGTCGCATTGCCCGGCGGCGAGATCGTGCCGGCCGCGCAACGCGGCACCATCGACGCGGCGGAGTGGATAGGTCCGGCGGACGACCTCAACCTCGGCCTGCAGACGGTGTGGAAGTACTACTACCTGCAAGGCCTGCATCAATCGACCGACGTCGGCGACCTCTATATCAACAAGGGCTTCTGGAACAAGCTGCCGGCCGACATCCAGGAGATCATCCGCACGGCGGCGATGGCGTCGATCGCGGAAACGTACGCGTACAACGTCTACCGCAACGCGCAGGCCGTGGTGAAGCTGCGCGAGCAATACAACGTGCAGGTGCTCGACACGCCGCGCGACTTCTTCCCCGAGTTCATACGCGCGACCAATATCGTGCTCGACCGCTACGCCGCGAAGGATGCGTACTTCAAGCAGGTGCTCGAGTCGCAGCGCAATTTCGCGCGCACGGTGGTGCCGTACTGGACGAAGATCCTCGATCTCTACTCCAACCTCGGCAACGCGGCGCTGAAGGACAGCGCCATCGCACCGAAGAAGAAGTAGGTCGGGCGGCAGACGAGCAAGAGGGCGCGACTCGCACGCGCCCTTTTTTTCGGCACCGGACAGCGACCGCGTGACGCGAACGGAGGAACGATGAAATCGCAGCCGCCCGAGTGGCTGAAGAAAACCACCAGCGCGATCGATGCGCTGAGCTCGTGGACGGGCCGCATCGTCGCGTGGCTCATCATTCCCATGGTGGGCAGCCTGGTGTACGAGGTCGGCTCTCGCTATCTCTTCGACGCGCCGACCGAGTGGGCGTACGACATGACCTTCATGCTGTACGGCACGTTCTTCATGCTGGGCGCCTCGTACACGCTGGTTCACAAGGGACACATTCGCACGGACTCGTTCTACGGCGAGTGGTCGGCGAAGCGGCAGGGCTGGGTCGATACCGTCTGCTACCTGGTGTTCTTCTTTCCGCCGCTGATCGCGTTCATGGTGGTCACCTGGGATTACTTCCTGCGCTCGTACGAGCTCAACGAACGCATCATGACGAGTCCGTGGATGCCCATCGTGTATCCGTTCAAGGGCGTCATGCCGCTCGCCACGCTGCTGCTGCTTCTGCAGGGCGTGTCCGAATTCCTGAAGAGCGTGTATGCCGCGCTGAAAGGGGAATGGCTGTGAGCCCCGAGTGGATAGGCATACTGTCGCTGGTCCTCCTCTTCGCCGCGATCTTCATCGGCTTTCCGATCGCTTTCACGCTGATCGCGATCGGGCTCGGCGTCGGCTACTTCGCCCTCGGCAAGCTCGCGCTGTACCTGATGACGCTGCAGTTCTTCTCGGTGATGCGCGATCCGACGCTCGCGTCGGTGCCGTTCTTCCTGTTCATGGGCTACCTGCTGGAGCAGTCGGGCCTCATGGAGCGGCTTTTCCGCGCGGTGCAGCTCATGCTCGCCTCGGTGCGCGGATCGCTGTATCTCGCCGTGCTGATCACGGCGACGATCTTCGCTGCAGCCACCGGCATCGTCGGCTCCTCGGTAACGCTGCTCGGGGTGATGGCCGCGCCGGCGATGAAGCGCAGCGGCTACGACGTGCGCCTCTCGGCCGGCACCATCGCGGCGGGCGGCACGCTGGGCATACTCATACCCCCGTCGGTGATGCTCATCGTGATGGGGCCGGTCGTCGGCGTGCCCACCACGGACCTGTTTGCTGCCGCGGTGATACCGGGCCTGCTGCTCTCCGGCCTGTACATCGTCTATACGCTGGTGCGCAGCTACCTCAACCCGAAGCTCGGTCCGCCGCTGCCGATGGAAGAGCGCGCCGAGAACTTCGGCATCGTGGTGAAGGAGCTGCTGCTCGGCGTCGCGCCGGTGGTGGTCATCATCCTTGCGACGCTGGGTGCGATCCTTGCCGGCATCGCGACGCCCACCGACGCGGGCGCGGTGGGCTCGTTCGCCGTGCTCCTGCTGACCGCGTTCTATCGGCAGCTCAGCTGGTCGCGGCTCAAGGTGGCGGTGTACTCGACGCTCAAGGTGTCGAGCATGATCCTGCTGCTGGTCGCGGCGTCGAACTATTTCGGCGCGGTGTTCTCGCGGCTGGGCAGCGCGACGCTGATCGCCGAGTCGCTGCTCAACCTGAATTTCTCGCCGACGGTGATGCTGTTGCTGATCCTCGCGATCATTTTCGTGCTCGGCTGGCCGCTCGAATGGGTGCCCATCGTGCTGATCGTGGTGCCTATCCTGCTGCCGCTGGTGCAGAAGCTCGGCATCGATCTCGTGTGGTTCTGCACGCTGGTGGCGGTGTGCCTGCAGACGGCTTGGCTGTCGCCGCCGGTGGCGCTGTCGGCGTATTTCCTGCGCGGCGTCGTGCCCGACTGGGAGCTGAAGGACATCTACGCCGGCATGATGCAGTTCATGGTGCTCCAGATCATCGGCCTGCTGCTGATTCTTTTCTTTCCGCAACTCGCGCTATGGCTGCCCGCGCTGCTGAGAAATTGAAAGGCAGGCCGCCGGCCGCGACCGGAGCCGACGACGGCTCGGCGATAGGGCGCGCGCTCGCGATGCTCGCGCACGTCGCGCGCGCGGACCGTCCCGTCGCGCTGAGCGAGCTCGGCGAAGCGCTCGAGCTGCCGAAGGCGAGCGCCCATCGCATCGCGACCGCGCTCGAGCGCCAGGGCATGCTGCTGCGCGAGCCGGGCGGGAAGCGCTACAGCGCAGGCCAGCGCTTCGTCGAGATGTCGGCCGATACGCTCGTGCACTCCGCCACCCGCGCCGCGCGTCACGCGATCCTGCAGGCGCTGGTGGACGATATCGGCGAGACCTGCAACATCACCATGCTCGACGGCGCGAACGTGATCTACATCGATCGCGTCGAGTCGCACTGGCCGCTGCGGCTCAACCTGCAGCCGGGCTCGCGCGTGCCGCTGCATTGCACGGCGAGCGGCAAGCTGTTCCTGTCTGATCTGCGCGCTTCGGTGCGCAAGCGCTTGATCGCCGCGCTGCCGCTCGAGCGCCACACGCCGAACACCATCACCCAACGGCCGGAGCTCGAGCGCGCGCTGGCGCACATACGCGAGAGCAAGGTCGGCACCGACAACGAGGAGTTCCTCGCCGGGCTGATCGCCGTTGCGGTGCCCATCATGGGGCCGGGGAAGCGCGTGTACGCGGCGGTCGCCGTGCACGGCCCGAACGCTCGCCTCACATTCGCCCATGCGCTCACGTACGTGCCGAAGCTGCGCGCCGCGGCCGAGCGGCTGTCGGCAGTGATGTTCGCAACGCGCTGAGCCCCGCGGCGCATAGAGCCTGTCTCAGGAATAAAGAGCAGACAGGATGAACACGATTGTTCAGGATTGACGAAATGAAGAACCCTCCGGGTTCTGCTTTCCATCCTGTAAATCATGTGAATCGTGTAAATCCTGTCGGGGGTTTTGGTGTTTTTGAGATGAGTTCCGGTAACATTCCCGGCGGCAGCACGATCTGAGCCGGGCAACAAACCGGGAGGCCGCACACCGGGCTGCACACACTTCGGACACATCGGCTCGACGGACTTCGCCGCTCGCCGTACGCCTCTCTGCGACCGAACCGTTCTACAATAGGTCGCAAACGGTTCGAGACATCGTTCGAACGTCTGGAGGAGGAGAGATGCGACGCATCAAGGCGTGTGCGTGTATCGCGCTGCTGCTCGGCCTCGGCTCGGCCATCCCCGCGGTCGCCCAGAAGTATCCCGACAAACAGATCCGCGTCGTCGTCGCATTTCCGACCGGCGCGCCCCAGGTGCTCGCGCTGCTGCTGTCCGACAAGCTGCGCGAGCCGCTCGGCCAGTCCGTCGTGCCGGATTTCAAGGGCGGCGCCGGCGGCAACATCGCCTCCGAGGTTGTCGCCAAAGCACCGAACGACGGCCATACGCTGCTGCTCACCAGCGGCACCATCGCGATCAGCCCGAGCCTCTTCTCCAAGCTGGGCTACGACACTTTCCGCGATTTCGCGCCCATCACGCTGCTCGCCAGCGTGCCCAACGTGATGGTCGTGCATCCGTCGATTCCGGCGACGACGCTCAAGGACCTGGCGACGCTCGCCAAAGCGCATCCGGGCAAGCTCAATTTCGGCTCCGGCGGCCTGGGCTCGGGAAGCCAGCTCGGGAGCGAGCTTTTCAAGACGATCAACAAGCTCGAGATGGTGCACGTGCCGTACAAGGGCGCAGCGCTGGCGATGAGCGCCATGGTCGGCGGCGAGGTGGACATGGTGACGTCCACGTTGCCGGCGACCATTCCGCTGATCCAGTCCGGGAAAATCCGCGCGCTCGCCGTGATGGCGCCCGAGCGCGCGCCGGCGCTGCCGCAGGTGCCGACGACGGCGGAAGCCGGCATGCCGGAGCTGGTCGTGATTACCTGGTATGGATTGCTCGCGCCTGCCGGCGTGAGGCCCGAAGTCGTCGAGCGGCTCAACAGCGAAGTGGTGAAGGTGATGAACGCGCCGGAGACAAAAGCGAAGCTCGCGTCCGTGGGCCTGGATGCCACGACCAGCACGCCGGCCGAGTTCGGCAGGTTCGTGCGCGAAGAGTACGAGCGATGGGGGAAGGTCATCCGTGAGGCCCATATCCGTGTCGAGTGAGCGGCGTCTCAAGAGCCACACCGATGACAGGATTTACAAGATGAGTCCGATTCACAGGATCGACCCGAGCCTTCAACGTTCCTTATTCTGTTGATCATGAAGAATCCTGCTCATCCTGTCCGGGAAACAGCATGCATGCGAGTCGAACGATGCTGCGCGCCGCGATAGTCGGTCTCGGGTCGTGGGGGCGCGAGCTGGTCGAGTCCGCGCGCGGCAGCCCGCTGTTGCGCTATACCGCCGCGTGCACGCGCAGCCCTGCGAAAGTCGAGGGTTTCTGCCGCGAGCATGGCATGGCGCTCGCGGCGAGCTTCGACGCGGTGCTCGACGATCCGCGCATCGATGCCGTGGTGCTTGCCACGCCGAACAGCCGGCACGCGGCGCAGGTCATGCGCGCGGCGCAGGCGGGCAAGCACATCTTCGTCGAGAAACCCTTTGCGCTCGATCGCGCGAGCGCACGCGCAGCGCTCGCTGCGGTGAAGAAGGCAGGCGTCGTGCTCGGCGTCGGCTTCAATCGTCGTTTCCATCCGTCGGTGCGCGAGCTGCACCGGCGCATGGTGCAGGGCGACCTCGGCGCGGTGGGATCGATCGTGAACGAGCTTACTGCGACGGGCGGCCTTTACCGCGCGACCGAATCATGGCGTCACGATCCGCGCGAGGAGCCGGCCGGCGCGCTGGCGGCGATCGGGATGCATCTCGTCGACACGATGGTGTATCTCGCCGGGCGGGCTGCGGAGGTGTACTGCGTGGCGACGCATCGCGCCGTGCCGCAAGGCGACGACACCACGAGCCTCATGCTCAGGTTCGAAAGCGGCGTCACCGGCCTTGCGTTCTGCTCCATCGCCGCGGCGCGCAACTACCGGCTGGCGGTGTACGGCTCGCGTGGCTTTGCCGAGATCCTGAAGCCGACGATGGACACGTTTCATTTCATACCGGCGGTGCAAGGGCGCGCGAGTCACCTCGCCGCCATACCGGAGCCCGAGACGACCGAGGTGCACGTGAATTCCGTAACAGTGGAGCTGGAAGAGTTCGCGCGCTGCGTTGCCGAGCGCCGTCAGCCGCTGCCGTTCGAAGACATCCTGCATGGCGTGGCGATCTTCGAGGCGGCTGTCGAGTCGGCGCGCACCGGGGTTCCGGTGGCGGTGCGCAGCGAGAGCTCTTGACTGAAAAAGCATCACCACAAAGATCACAAAGGAAACAAAGGAAGGCAAATAAACCGGAAATCGATTTCCTTGGTGTCCTTTGCGTCCTTGGTGGTAAATCGATTTCGTACAAAAGGAAGATGAAGTGCTGTACACATTCACCGATGAGCAGCTCGCGTGGCAGAAGAAGGCGCGCGAATTTGCGCTGGAGGTCATACGCCCGCGCTCGCTCGAGCGCGACCAGATCGCCGATCCGCTGGAGACTTTCGACTGGGACATGATCCGACGGGGATCGCAGCTCGGCTTTCGCACGGCGGCTGCGCCGAAGGCGTACGGCGGCCACGGCATCGATTTCGTCGCGCAGGTGCTGGTGATGAGCGAGCTCGCGCGCGGCGACAGCGCGGCTTCCAAGGCGTTCAGCCAGAACTGGAAGTGGAGCCATCTCATCGCGGAGAACTGCACGCGCGACCAGAAGGACCGCTTTCTCAAGCCCTTCATCGAGGATGACACCTATCTGCTGGGCTCGGCGAGCACCGAGCCCAACGCGGGCTCCGACAACCGCTATCCACCGGAGGACGATCCGCGCTCGGGCTGGCGTCTCAAAGCCGTGCGGCAGGGTGACGAGTGGGTGCTCAACGGCGAGAAGACGTTCATCGCGAACGGCAGCGTCGGCAAACTGTTCTTCGTCAGCGCACGCACCAATCCCGATGTGCCGATCCGCGAGGGGACCACGGTGTTCATGGTGCCCATGGGCACGCCGGGCTTTCGCGTCGGCAAGGTGTTCAACAAGAGCGGCTGGCGCTTCTACCAGAACGCGGAGCTGATATTCGAGAACGCGCGCGTGCCGCATGCCAACGTGGTCGGCGCAGTGAACGGCGGCACCCGGGTGAGAGGCGGCGCGGCGGCGGACTTCGGCGACCTCGAGCTCGCGGCCAATGCCGTCGGCGTGTGCGATGCGGCGCTGGACTCCGCGTGGGAATGCGCGAGGACGCAGACGCGCGGGGGCAAGCGGCTTGCCGACCACCAGCTCGTGCAGCTCAAGTTGAACCAGATGCACGCGAAGACCGAGGCGTTGCGCTCCTATGCGCTGCGCAGCGCGGCGGAGATGGACCAGGGCGTGCTGGGCTCGCCCAACGCCGTGCTGGTCATGAACTTTTCCACCGACGTGATTCAGGAGGTGACGCGCCTCAACCTCGAGATCCATGGGACGGCGGGCGGCGTGGCGGACGCGCTCGCGGACAAGCTCGTGCGCGACAGCATCATCTGGACGCACCTCGCGGGCGACGCGACGCAGCGCCTGAAGGTCATGAGAAGGCTGGCGGCAAAAGCATAGACAGCGGTACCGCGCCGAAGCGCTATTTCCCGGGGATGTCGAACGACTACAAAGCATAACCACGGAGGACGCGGAGGAGCACGGAGTAAAGCAACTCATCATGCTCCTTGGTGATACTTTGTGTCCTTGGTGGTGAAAGGCCGTTGACGACGCCAGCACGACTACGAGGGACGCGAAAGACAGCGGGAGATGATGGGGCACATATTGTTTTCCTCCGTGTCCCACGTGCCTCCGTGGTGAACGAACTTTCACTGCATAGGCATGACCATAAAGCCGCCTTCCTGTCCTTTTGTGTCCCGGTGGTGGATCGGCGTCGGCTGAAGGTATGATGCCGTAGCGAGTGATTCGAAGCGGGCTGACGGGAGGGAGACCGAAATGGCCATGCAGAACATTGCGGCACTGGGAGTTGCAACATGTTTTGCCGCGGCATGCGCCGTCGCTCAGGCGCAAGCCTGGCCCACCAAGCCGGTCCGCATGCTGGTGGGATTTCCGCCGGGCGGCCCGACCGACGTGGTGGCGCGGCTCGTCAGCGAGAAAGTCGCCGCGCAGGTCAACGAGCGCTTCATCATCGACAACCGTCCCGGCGCCTCGGGCAACATCGCCGTCGAAATCCTCGCGAAGGCCAATCCCGACGGCCACACGCTGCTCTATTCGTCGAACGCCATCGCGCTGTCGCCCGGACTCTATACCAAGCTCGGCTACGACCCGGTCAAGGATCTCGCGCCGGTGACCGAGATCGGCGCAGGCTGCCTCATCTTCGTGATACACCCGTCGCTGCCCGCCAAGACCGTGCCTGAGTTCATCGCGTACGCGAAGGCGCGGCCGGGCCAGCTCAATTACGCATCGTCCGGGACCGGCACCAGCACGCATCTCGCCTCGGTGCTGTTCTCCCAGCGCACCGGCCTCACCACCCAGCACATTCCGTACAAAGGCACGGCACCGTCGCTGGTGGACATGATCGCCGGCAGGACGCAATTCCTCATGGGTGCGGTGAACACCGCGGTGCCTCACGTCAGGGAAGGCCGGCTGCGCGCGCTCGGCGTCACGGGCGCGAAACGCATACAGTCGCTGCCCGATCTGCCGACGCTGGACGAAGGCGGGCTGCCCGGCTTCGTCGTCACCACGTGGCAGGGATTGTTCGCGCCGGCCGGCACGCCGGTGTTAGTGCTCGAGACCATCAATGCGCAGTTCGCCCGCGCGATCCACAGTCCCGAGCTCAAGCCGCGCATAGAGCAGCAGGACATGGTGCCGACCGCGACGCCGGTGAAAGCGTTCACGGCGCACTATCGCACCGAGCTCAGGACCTGGACCAGGGTCGCGAAGGATGCGGGCCTCAAGGCGGAGTAGCGCGTCCGCCGGCGTCCCTCCGACAACAACCGCTACATCAGGGAGACATCGATGGCACTTGCAGCAAAAAATAAAAAGTACGCTTCCCGCCCCACCGGCATGACGTTCGCCACGCTCGCGGGCAAATCGGGCTATACGCTGGGCGTGAAGACGGACGCCGGCATCGTCGACGTCGCGAAAGCGGCTGCGCTGTTCAGGATGCGCGCACCGCTCACCATCGACGAGGTGCTCGCGGGCGCCGACTGCGCGCCGCTGCGCAAGCTGGTGGAGAAAACGCTGACAGACAGGCGCGGCCGCGCGGCCATCGCGTCGGAAGCGCGCGCGAAGTTCGGGCCGGCGATTCCGCATCCGCCGAAGATCATCTGCGTAGGGCTCAACTACCGCGGCCATGCGGCGGAGACCGGCAACCAGATCCCGACCGCGCCGATGCTGTTCTCCAAGTTCAACAACGCGCTCGCCGGCCATCGCAGCAAGGTGAAGCTGCCGGTCAAGGTGGACCACACGTTCGATTACGAGGTCGAGCTGGTCGTCGTGATCGGGCGCAAGGCGGTCAATGTGCCGGAGGACAAGGCGCTCCAGTACGTCTTCGGCTATGCGACGGGCAACGACCTGTCGGCGCGCGCGCTGCAGAAGGTGACGAGCCAGATCATGCTGGGCAAGATTCCCGACGGTTTCGCGCCGGTCGGCCCTTACGTCGTGACGGCGGACCAGATACCCGATCCGCAGACGCTGCGCGTCACCACGCACGTGAACGGCGAGCTGCGCCAGAACAACAATACGAACGACATGATCTTCACCTGCGCGCAGATCGTCAGCTACTGCTCGCGCTACATGACGCTCATGCCGGGCGACATCATCTATACCGGCACGCCGCAGGGCGTGATCCTCGGCCGGCCTGTGGAGCAGCGCGTGTGGCTGAAGGCCGGCGACCGCGTGGTGACCGAGGTGGAGAAGCTCGGGGCGCTGGAAGTGACGCTGGCCTGATGTCACGACATCTCGTGCAAGAGAGGGTCACGCGCCGAGCGGTGCAGCTCATGGATACGCGCTTCTCAATGAGAAACCCGATTGCATTTCTGCTTGTGGCGTCCGCCGCTGCTATCGCTGGAACCGTTCAAGCCACTCCGCTGAGTGATCTGCGCCGGTTGCAGGTGTCGCAGCTCGAGTTCGGGGCTTTCAGGCTGGAGACTGCGCTGGCGGGCATCAGAGACTGGCCGTCGACTATCAGCGGCGTCAGCGTTTCGCCCCGCGTCGATCCGGACCGGATCGAAATCGTTGTCGCGGTGGGGAAGGTGCGTGCCGACGCGTTTCGCGCGGCCTGTGCACGGACCATCGAGCGAGTACGGGAATTTTTGTACGTGGATGCGAACGGTGTTCCGCAGACGGGGCGGTCTTACCTGAGCTCGTATTTCCAGGGGAAGTGGGCAGGTCCCGAACGGGAAACGGCGTTACGCGCCATAGACGCAAGCACCCGAATACGCGTTGACGTCGTGGGCGCGGGGAGCTGTGAAGCCGGCCTCATAAGAGCGCCGGTCACTTTTGCACCGGCAGCCCCGAAATAAAGCATTCCGGTAACTGAAGGGCCTGACGTGCAAAGCACAGCGGATTAACCGCCGCTTGCGCCGTGCGTGCATGTCTACGAAGAAGCGTCGTCCGCCGTTATTTCGCAAGCCCGAGGTCGGCCAGAACGCCGCGCAGTATCTTGTCCTGCTCGTCGAGGTAGGCGCGGAATTCGGCGCTCTTCATGAAGCGCGGCTCGGACACGTTCTTCTCGACGTACGCCTTCCAGTCGTCGGCGCCGGTGATGCGCTGGAAAGTGTTTTCCCAGTAGTCGAGCTGGGCGGCCGACAAGCCGCGCGGCGCGAGCACGCCGCGCCAGTTCGACACGATGCCCGGATAGCCCTGCTCCTGCCACGTCGGCACGCTCGCGAGCTCGCCCGCCTGCCGCTGCGGCGCGTTGACCGCGATCATGCGCACCGCGTTGCTCTTCAAGTGGCCGAGGAAGGCCTGAGGCGCGGATGCCACGATATCGATGTGGCCGCCGAGCAGCGCCGTGCCTGCGTCGCCACCGCCCTTGAACACGACGATCCTGAGCTTGCGTGCGTCCACGCCTGCGGGCTTCATCACGGCGCCGATCACCGTGTGGCTCAATCCGCCCAGCGCCGTCGGTATGCCGATGCTGACGGACGTGGGATCTTTCTTCAGCCGGTTCACGAAGTCCGCCCCCGATTTCATCGGCGAGTCGGCGCGCACCGTGAACGTGATGTAGTCGGTAAAGAGCAGCGCGACCGGCGTGATGTCCTTGTACGTGAGCGGGTGCGCCCCGGTGATCGGATTGGTGAGCAGGTTGCCGAGCGTCGTGGCGAGGTAATGCGCGTCGCCCTGGTGCGTATTCATGTACGACCACGCGAGCGCGCCGGCGCCGCCGACTTTGTTCGTGACGGAAACGTCAGTCATGCCGAGCGTCTGCATGCGGCGCTGCAGCTCGCGTGTGGTCAGATCGACCGCGCTGCCGGGACCGGACGGAACGATGATCTCGACGTTGCGCTGAGGCTTCCAGGTTTGCGCGTTCGCATGTTGAGGCAACATCGCTACGCACAAGGACGCGAACAGCCCGCACCACACGTGGCCTCTCATTGCATTCTCCTCTGATGTAGTTCGACGGTGCCGCGCAGGTATTCTGCTCTTGGGGCACACGTCGGAGCAAGGCGACCGGTAGTTGATGCCAGCTTCGCTGGCGGCAGCGAAGTGAGCAGAGAATCTACCAAAACGTTAGATTTCATCGCGGCATAGATCGGCATGTCGTCGTCATATGCGACACCGTGGCCTGTTCCTGTTGACACGGCCGATGCCATGGGCGCATAACGGCGGCGAGTCGCGCGACACAAGCCGCGGCATGAGACCGCGGCGATCGCTTCTCGCAAAAGCAGCTCTACGGATGTTGACCAAGGGAGGAATGCCATGCCGACCTGCATACAGTGGGGCCAAGAGCGTCATCAGGGATGCATCCAGACTGCGGACCAGGGATACAACGAGTGCACCCGGACGCGCGATGACGGTTATCGCAACTGCTGCACCTGGGCGCCGTGCTCCTGGTTCTGCAATGCGTGGGTCTGGGTGTCGAACATCGTCTGTGTTGCCTGGACCTGGGTTTCCAACGTGGTGTGCGTGGCGTGGACATGGATTACGACGGCGGTATGCGTCGTGTGGGATGTCGTCACCACGATCGTAAACGCCGTGCTGGTGACGCTGGAATCGATATTCGGATGGGTGCTCTCGGCGATCGCCTTCGTGATCGAGCTCATCATGTCGATACCGATACTCGGCGCGCTCATCCGGTGGGTATGGAACGCCATCACGCACGTCGCCAACATCATCGCCTCTCTCATCGACGCCGGCCTCGGCCTGATCGGCATACGCCCGGAGAAGAAGCTGCGCGTGTGCACGGTGATATTGCGCGACGAGAACGGCAATCCGACGGCCAGCGTCGAGTTCGCGACGACGGTGCTGCAGCTCGCTGCGGATGTTTACAAGCGCGACGCCAACGTCCGGCTCCTGCCGCTGCGCGCGTTCAAGTACAGCACCGGGTTTGCGGGCGCTGAAACGGTGGATGAAAGCTGGGTGACGGTCGACGGCTCGAACAGCGACGGGACGCTGCTCGATGTCCCGTGCAACGGCGGCGGCGCGGGTGCGGATTGGCTGGGAACCGGGTCGGGCTTCGAGTTGAAGTCCGGGACCTTGTGCTTCTTCGGCAGCTGGCGGCGGGTCACGGGCTACGGCGCTCCGGTGAGCTGCTTCATCATCCGCAGCATCCCCGATGCACTCGGCTGCGCATTGTGGATCACCGACTACGCGACCATCGTGGGACAGACCGTGCTCCCGCCCGACAGCCCACGCGTGCTGGGGCACGAGGTGGGGCACGCGTGTAATCTCACGCATCGCTGTGTGGATGATGACAACCGGAACATGATGGCGACAAGTCAGGCGTGCTCGCCGGTGTCCGTGACCAATCCCGATGTCGCGCACCCGCGCATGACGGATTGGCAGGCCGTCGCAGTGCGCGCATCCAAGCACGTTACGTACTTCTGACGGAGGCAGCCATGGAGCAACGCGTGTTCCTCATTACTCATCCGTCGCAGCTCGGCGCACTGAGCGCCTTGCCTTTCGTACACCATAAAGGTCTGGGAGCGCTGCGCCTCGGCGGCGCGGTGGCCGGGCATAGCGACCGCGACCGCTGGGAAAGCGAGCTCAATCGCAACTTTTACGCCTGCGGGTGCAACACCGCCGCGGCCGGCCTGCTCATTGGCCTGATTGCGGGCGGCGCCTGGAGCGTCTATCAGTATGCGACCGACGTCTGGACGCCCGGCGCATCGGCCGGCGCAGCGCTGGGTGCGGCGATTGCGGGGGCTGTGATCGGCAAGCTCGTCGGCCTCGTTCGCGCGAACAGCAGGCTGAAGAGCACCGTGCGCGAAATCCGGCAAGCGTGGAAGGTCGACGAAAAGCCCGTGGCTCAATGGTGGACGTGCGCCTGACGAGTGCAACGGGAGACCCGCGGCCGCTGTCCGTCGCAAGCGCTGCGGCGTAAACGGGAAAACCCTGGAACGGCCGGCGCGGACCTGTCGCGAGCTGCCGCACGACGTACTGCAGTCCCTGCGCTACGCAGGGATAAAGCGCACTCATAAGGAGACAGCCGGTTTTTCCGGGGAGGGATGTCATGAGCAAGAACATCGTCCTGCTGTCCGATGGCACCGGCAACAGCGCCGGCAAGCTTTTCAAGACGAACGTGTGGCGCCTGTACCAGGCGCTCGCGCTGTCGCCGCCCGGATCCGGCGCGCCGCTGCAGATCGCCTATTACGACGACGGGGTCGGCTCGTCCTCGTTCAGGCCCGCCGCCATCCTGGGCGGGGCGTTCGGCTGGGGGCTGAAGCGCAACGTCCTCGACCTTTACACCTTCCTGTGCCGCAATTACGAGCCGGGCGACGCGATCTATGCCTTCGGCTTCAGCCGCGGCGCATTCACTGTGCGCGTGCTGAGCGGCCTCATCACGAGCCAGGGACTCGTGAGCGCATCGAACGATACCGAGCTCAAGCGGCGCGCGCTCCATGCCTTCCAGCGCTATCGCGAGCGCTACCGCACGCCGATCCGCCTCGAGGTGCCGGTACGCGCCGTGCGCAACGCGATCACCGGCTACCGCACGCGCGCCGAGCCGGTGCGCGACGATCGCAAGCCGGACATCACCTTCCTCGGGGTGTGGGATACCGTCGCGGCGTACGGGCTGCCGTTCGACGAGCTGACGCGTGCATGGAACATGGTGTTCCGCCTGTCGGTGCCGGATCGCCATCTGTCGGACAAAGTGAGGCGCGCCTGCCAGGCCCTCGCGCTCGACGACGAGCGCAAGACGTTCCACCCGGTGCTGTGGAACGAGCTCGATCAGCCGGACCAGAATACGAGCGCGCGACACATCGACGAGGAGCGGCTGACGCAGGTGTGGTTTGCCGGCGTGCATTCGAACGTCGGCGGGAGCTACGCGGACGATGCGCTCGCCGATGTGACGCTGCACTGGATGATGCTGCAGGCGCAGAAAGCCGGCATCGTGTTCAGGGACGGCGAGGTCGATCGTGCAGCGGCCGCGGCGAACATCTACGGCAGGATCTACGACTCGCGCCGTGCGTTCGGCGGCGCCTATCGCTACCTGCCGCGCGATGTCTCGATCGCATCGCGCGATATCGACAACAGGGACGACCACGTGGTCGTCATGCGCCCCAAGCTGCACGAAAGCGTGCTGTATCGCATCGCCGACGGCACGGACGGCTACGCGCCGATCGGGCTGCCGCCGCGTTACGCAGTCGTCACGACGCAGGGCGAGATTCGCGATATGCCGGCCGCCGGTCTGCCGCCGGTCGCGACCGAAGCGCCCGCCGATGGCACGGCGCGCTGCATGTTCCAGCGAACGGCGTGGAACCTCGTGTGGTGGCGGCGCATCGTGTACTACGCGTCGGTGTACGTCGCGGTCGCGCTCATCGCCTTTCCGCTGCTCTTTCCCGCGAACGGCGCATGCACCGACCGGCTGTGCGGGATTTCGTGGATGATCCGCGATCTCGGGCTGGTGCTGCCCGCTTTCGTTTCGCCGTGGCTCGACAGTTACGCCGAGCATCCCAGCGCCTCTCTCGGCATCGCGGTGCTTTTCGCCGCTACCCTCTGGACGGGCGGGCGGCTGAAGGCCCGGATCAGCGAGCACATGCGCGCGGTGTGGCTGCGGGACCGGGCGCTCGCGACGCCGCAAGCGGACGTGCTGGTACGCCTGCGCGCGAGCCGGTGGTACCAGCGCTGCGGGAAAATCTTCAGGCGCCGGATATTCCCTATCGTCGCCGGTGTCGCGGCCGTGTGGCTCATTGCGGCCGGCGTCACGCAGATCGTATTTTCGCTGATGAGCTCGGCAGGGGCGGTTTGCGAGCCGGCGGCGGGCGTGAGCGATCGCTACACGCCGGATAGCGTCTGCTGGGGCTCGGGCATGCAGGTCGAGCAGGGCGTCACCTACCGCATCACGCTCGGCATTGACGATCCGGGCCGCTGGACGGACGGCGGTATCGTCGCCGGCGTGAACGGCTTCCGGCGCGAGAAGATGACGTGGCCGATGTACTTCGGCTTGCCGTTTCGCCGCTATGTGGGCGAGCCGTGGTTACACCCCATCGCGCGCATCGGCGCAACGGGGTCCGATGAATACGTGCTGAAGCCGGTGCGCGAGCAGAGCAAAGATGCCACGCTCGTCGCCGACATCACGGCGCGACGCAGCGGAGAGCTTTTCGTGTTCGTCAACGACGCCGTGCTGCCGGTGCCGAATGCGTGGCAGGTGTTCTATCGGAACAACACCGGCTCGGCGACCGTGACGGTTGAACCCATGCAGTGAACGTGCGGTTTTGTTGACGTCTCACGCATCGAACGAGAACCGCTGCTCCTCGAACAGCGCGAGGCAGGCGTCGCATGCCTCGCGGTCGAGCTTCACGCCGCTGTCCTTGCGTATCTGAGCGAGGGCTGCGTCCGGGCCCAGCGACGCGCGGTACGGGCGATGGCTCATCATGGCTTCCACGGTGTCGGCCACGGCAAGGATGCGCGATTCGAGCAGGATCTGGTCGCCCTTCAGCCCCCCGGGATAGCCGCTACCGTCCAGTCTTTCGTGATGCTGCAAAATGATTTCCGCGATGGGCCATGGGAATTTCACGTCCTTGAGGATGTCGTGGCCCGATTTCGGATGTGTCCTCACCAGCATCTTCTCGATGTCCGATAGCGCGATGGGCTTCGCCAGTATCTCGGCCGGGATGGTGATCTTTCCGACATCGTGGAGTATCGCCGCGAACCTCACGCCGGCAACGGTGTCCTCCGGCAATCCCATCGCGCTCGCGATTGCACTCGCGAGCTGCGCGACGCGCCGCTGGTGGCCTGCCGTATAGGGGTCGCGCATTTCGACGGTCGCGGCTATGGTCTGCACCGTCTGGGTCAGCGCCTGTCGCAGGATCTCCTCGTGATGACGGTGCTCGTAGGCGATGCGATCGCGGTCGCGCCGGGTCTGCAGGTGCACTATGCCGTAGGAAAGATCGCCGGCCAGCTCCCGCAGCGGGCTCAATTCTTCCTCTTCGAAGGCATCGGGCTGACGCGCGCCTATGAGGAGCACGCCTATGCTTTTTTCATCCGCTATGAGCGGAAGGGCGGCAATCGATTCGTAGCCGTACCGCTCCGCGATAACGCGCCGCCAGGGCGATGTCCCGGGAGAAAAAATATGCCGTGCGACGACGGCTTCGCGTTTCCGCATCGCATCGCGCGTGATGCCGTCGGGATGATTCTCGTCCCAGACCTTCTGCCAGTCGCTGACGAGTTTCTGGTCGGGCCCGTTGAAGCCGACCACGCGCAGTTTCCCGCCGTGCGCTCCATCGAGTATTCCGACGCAGGCCACGTGATATCCGCCGGTGGTGACCACGGCCCGGCACATTTCCTCGTAGAGCTGGGTCTCGTTCGTGGCATGCAGCATGGACCGGTTGCCGGAAGACACCACGCGCAGCGCGCGGGCGACGCGATTGATCTCCGCATCCTTGCGATGAATCGTCGCCGCCATGTCGTCGAAGGACTGCGTAAGGCGTCCGATCTCGTCGTCGGCGTCGCTGGAGCCTGTCCTTGCGGTGAGGTCGCCTTTCGCGAGCCGGTCGACGGCCCGGTTCAACTGCGCGATGCGGCGGACGAAGAACCGGTCGCCGCCGACGTATGCAGCGAGCATGAACAGCGCGAGTGCGGCGGCGCCGAGCGCGAGGCTGATGTAGAAGGGCTTCTGGGCGGGCGCCTGCGCTTCCTGTTTCGATATGGCGTGGATCAGATAGAGCTTGCCGAACGTGCCGTCGTGCAGGGTCGTGAAAATATAGACGTGCGGCTTGCCGTCCGGGCCGTCAAGCTCGAACATGCCTTCTTCGCCACGGACCCTCAGGGTCTGGAACAGCGGCGAGGACGCGCGGTTGGTGCCGGCAAAGTTTTCCGCGTCGGGATAGCGGGCGAGCACGTTGCCCTGATCGTCCTGGAGCAGCAGCCGTCCGCCGTACGGCTGGTCTCTCAGGAACTGCTGCACCGTGCGGCCGATATCGAGAGCGAAGAAATTGACTGCGCGCGGGGTGTCGCTGGCGCCGTCCCGCACGGTAATGGCGGCGACCATCACCGATTTGCCAATATGGGAGTCGTTCACGAGCCGGGTGATCACCGTTCCCTGTGCTGCCAGCGCCTGCTGGAAATAACCGCGCTCCGCGAGGGATACGCCCAGCAGGCGCCTGTCCGAGGCGCAGATCACTGTGCCGGACGGGAGCGCCACGCCGAATTCGCCGGATCCGGGATTGTGCTTGAGCTGCCGCGCGAGCCATTGATTGCATGCGGCCTCGCCTGCGAGCGGCGCGGCTTCGTACGCGGTATCGACGAGCAGCTCGCGAGCGTCCTTGATGAGGAGCTGACAGTGCGCCCTCATCAGCCGCATGTCGTGCAGCAGCTGCGTCGTGATTTCGTGCAGCAGGGCACGGCGCGAGATGTCCGCCTGATAATAGTAGAGCGCCGACATGACCACGAACGCGGCCGCGAGCAGCAGGGCGACGGTCGTACGCAGGCTGGGGCGGCGCAGTCGAAACATGTCTCGCCTTTAGCAAAGACGGTTGTGTTAGTCGAATATCGTAGTGACCGCCGGGAAGATTGGCCCAACAGGGGCGCGGGTTATCTGATGCACATCAAGAAAATAGCCTTGTTGCCCGGGGGAAACCGGTTTGTGGTCGGCCGGATTCCATATGTTGGGTGCGAACGGGCCGGCTGCGTGCCTGCGCGCGCGGCCGTCGCACAGGAGCGTGCGATAATATCGCCCCCGCCACCGTGAACCGGTGCGCGCTCGCTACAGGGCGCACAGTACGCGCTCGATGAGGCGGGCGCATCACGAGAACACCTCAAGGAGAGCAGCAACATGGCAAGAATGTCGGCCGGACGCGCATTGATCGAATCGCTGCGTGCCGAGGACGTCGAATACGTGTTTGGCATCGTCGGCTCGTGCATGGTCGAGTTCATGGACGAGTTCTTCGACCGCAAGGACATCGAGTGGATAGGCACGCGCCACGAGCAGGGCGCCTCCCACATGGCCGACGGCTATGCGCGCATTTCCGGCAAGACGGGCGTGTGCATGGCAACCAACGGTCCCGGCGCGACCAACTTCGCCACCGGCGTGTCGGTCGCGAAGCTGTGCCATGCGCCGATGATCGCCATGACCGGCGCGTCCATGCTCTCGCAGGTGCATCGCGAATCGTTCCAGGAGATCGAGCAGGTGGCGATGTTCAAGCCGCTCACCAAGTGGAGCGCGCAGGTGCCGCGCGCCGAGCGCATTCCGGAGCTGATGCGCCACGCCTTCCGCGTCGCGACCACCGGCAAGAAAGGCCCGGTCCATATCGATCTGCCGCGCGACCTGTTCAACGAGACGATCGATGCGCAGATGCAGCCGCAGGCGCAGTATCGCGAGGAACGCGCGGGCGCCGCGCACAGCGAGTCCATCGCCGCAGCCGTCGATGCGCTGCTCAGGGCGAAGCGGCCCGTGATCGTCGCCGGGCTCGGCGTGCAGGACAGCGGCGCGCAGCGCGAAGTGCTGGAGCTTGCCGAAATGCTGTCGGCGGCAGTCGTCACTTCCTACGGCCGCAACGACGTGATTCCCACGGAGCACGCGCACGTGCTCGGCGCCATCGGGCGCGCCGGCGCGCCGGAAGCGAAAGCGGTCACGAAGAGCGCCGACCTCGTGCTCGCCGCCGGCACGCGGCTCGGCCACTTCACCACCATGTACGACAACAGCAACATCCCGGCGGGTGTGCCGCTGCTGCACATCGAGATCGATCCCAAGGAGGTGGGGCGCAACTATCCGGTTGCGGTCGGGCTCGTCGGCGATGCGCGCGAGACGCTGCGCGCCATCATCGCCGCGCTCAAAGGCCGCGAAACCAAGTGGCCGCGCAACAAGGACAACCTCGCCGCCATCGCGAAAGGCAAGCAGGATCGCGCTACACGCCTCGGCGGCTATGCGCGTCTCGACACGCCGGCGATACAGCCGCGCCGCGTGCACGCGGAATTGACGAAAGTGCTTCCGCGCGACTCGATCATCTGCATCGACGGCGGCACGACGATCTCGCCGGTGTTCAACCAGTACGATTTCAACGAGCCGCGCAGCCTCGTGACGCCCGGCGACCAGGGCTGCCTGGGCTTTGCCTATCCCGCGGCGATCGGCGCGAAGATGGCGGCGCCCTCGCGCCCGGTGATCACGCTGAACGGCGACGGCTCCTTCCTGATGAACGCAGTGGAAATCGAAACGGCGATGCGCTGCAGGACGCCGGTGGTGGCCGTGATCCTCAACAACAACTGCTGGGGCAGCGAGAAGGCCTACCAGAAATATTTCTTCAAGGAGCGCTACGTCGGCTCCGACATCACCAACCCGCGCTTCGACAAGTTCGCCGAGCTGTTCGGCGGACGCGGCTACTACGTCGAGCGGGCCGGCGACATCGGTCAGGCGGTGGCCGAGGCGCTCAAGCAGAACGTTCCCACCATCGTCGAGATCCCCGTCGATCCCGAAGCGCTGGAGCAGCCGGCGCGCGGCGACGCGGTGAAAAAAGACCGGCAATAAGCCGGCAGCACGGGACAGGGCGGGCCGAGCGGCTCCCCGGTCTCGCAGGACAGCATCAATCTCGCATACGGCGTTTTGCGGGGAAAGACATGGACTTCGAGCTGACGGCCGAGGAACGCGCGCTGCAGGAGACGGTGAAGCGCTTCGTGGACGAGCGCATCGAGCCGCGCATGGCGGAGATCGACGCGAGCAACGAGATCCCGGAGAGCCTGCTCGATGAAGCGGCAGCGCTCGGTCTTTTCGGCATCAGTATTCCCGAGCAATACGGCGGCATGGGGCTCTCGCGCTTCGCGCGCACCCTCGTGCACGAGATGGCGGGACGCACCGGCTTCGGCTTTGCCGGCGTGCTCGCCTCGCATACCGGGATCGGCTCCGATGCCCTAGTCACTTTAGGCAACGCAGCGCAGAAGCAGCGCTATCTTCCGCGGATGGCGACCGGCGAGCTGCGCGCCGCGTTCGCGTTGACCGAGCCGGAGGCGGGCTCGGATGCAGGCTCCGTGAGAACGACGGCGCGACGGCGCGGCGACCATTACCTGCTCAACGGCACCAAGCACTTCATCAGCGGCGGCTCGCGCGCCGGCGTTATCACCGTCGTGGCTCGCACTGGAGCCGATCCGCGCGCCAGGGATTTGAGCGTGTTTCTCGTCGAGCCCGGCTTCCGGGGCTTTCGCGTGGGCTCGCTCTACGAGCCCATGGGCAGCCGCGGCCATCCGATCGCCGAGCTGGTGTTCGAGGATTGCGAAGTGCCGGTGGAGAACCGCCTGGGCGAAGAAGGCAAGGGCTGGCTCGCCGCCACGCGCACCCTGCTCGAAGGGCGACCGCTCGTCGCGGCGCGCTGTGTCGGCGCGTGCGCGCGCCTCATCGAGATTTCCACCGATTACGCGAAGACGAGGAAGCAGTTCGGCCAGTCGATCGCCGAATTCCAGGCGATACAGTTCATGCTGGCCGACATGGCGACGCGCACGGAAGCGGCGCGCTGGCTCACGTATCACGCCGCGACGCTTGCCGATCAAGGCCGCGTCACTCCTGAGGCCGTGTCGATGGCGAAGCTGTTCGCGTCCGAAGCGCTCGCTTTCGTCGCCGATGCAGCACTGCAGATCCAGGGCGGCGCGGGCTACATGGTCGACAATCCGGTGAACCGCTTCTACCGCGATGCGCGGGTCACGCGCATCTACGAAGGCACCTCCGAAATCCAGCGCATGATCATCGGCAAGGCGCTGCTGCGCGATTGATGGTGCCTCCAGCGTGATGCTGTTACAGCTTCAACACCAAGGACACGAAGTAAAGCTTTACGGGAGGGCGCGAACGACACGAACGACACGAAAGTTGCCCCTCATGCAGGCGACGAGTACCATTTGTGCCGCTAGCCCAAGGGAATTTCATGCCGAAGCAGGTCCTGACCGCCGCCGATGTACGAGAAATGCCCGCCTACGGCATCGCCGAGGCGGCGGGCTACCTGCGGCTGCCGAAATCCACGCTGCGTGCATGGACGATGGGGCAGCGAGGCTTCCGTCCCGTGATTGAGATTGCCGATCGGGCGGGCCGGAAGCTTTCGTTTCTCAATCTGGTCGAGGCCTTCGTCCTGGCGGGCATCCGTCGTGAGCATACGGTGCCGCTGCCCAAGGTTCGGAAGGCGCTCGACTATCTGCGCCGGACTTTCAAGACGCGTCGTCCGCTCGCAGAGGAGCAGTTCGAGACCGACGGCGTCGAGCTGTTCGTGCACAGGTTCGGCACGCTGATCGGTGTTACCCAGCACGGCCAGTTGCAGATGATAGACATCATTCGCGACAGGCTGCGGCGCGTAGTACGTGATCCCAGGGGTGTTCCCGAGAAAATCGTTCTGTTTGCCGCGCCGGATTCGACGCGCGGCGGCAACGTGATCATCGATCCACGACTTTCTTTTGGTCGGCCTGTTCTGGACGGTTACGGATTGCGCACGTCCATCCTCGCAGAACGCTTCCAGGCCGGGGAAAAAATAGAAGAACTGGCGAGGGACTATGGCGTCCCGGCGGAAGCGATCGAAAACGCGATCCGGTGCGAGCCGCGAGCTGCGTGACGAGCAGCGGCTCGCGTCCATCACGTTCTTTCTCGACTATCAGATCGGCCGCTTCGTGGTCGCGGAGGCGCTGCGCTCGGCAGGCGCCGCTGTCGAAGTCCACATCGATCATTTTCCACCCGCCGCGCCCGACACGGATTGGATTCCTGAAGTCGGCCGCAGGGAACTGGGTCTTGATCACCAAGGATCAGAACATCCGTCGCAATCCGTTGGAGCGCGCGGCGTACGAAGCGGCGGGGCTTCGCGGCTTTGTCGTGACCGCGGGTGAACTTACAGGACCAGAGCTCGCAGCGTTGCTCGTGCAATGCCTGCCTGGAATGGTGCGCCGCGTGCACGGTCGAACGGGGCCGCGTTGTTCGCCATATCTCGCGCCGGCGTTTTCGCCAAGCTTTTGTAGCGGAGAGGGCGTCGATGTGGCGGCGCACGCTCGAAATTCCAATGGCAATAGGCTTCAACGAGGCAAAGCAAAAAGGTAAGACCTGACGCCGGCAGTCCTCACAATGGTAGATCGCTAAGAGCGCTTTTGTTCCCGAAAATATCTGTGACGTAGACGCGCAGTAACATATTTGTTACCATAGGAATCATGACTTGGCGGGTCGTCTACTATTCCGAGAAAGTGAGGACGACGGTGCTCGGCCTGCCGTCGGGAATCCTCGCTGACTACCTCAGAATAGTGGATCTGCTGCTGGAGCATGGCGCCGAACTTGGTATGCCTCATTCCCGCGCGCTCGGGCAGGGCTTGTTCGAGCTTCGGCCGCGCGGCAGGGAAGGAATCGGTCGCGTGCTCTACTGTACGGCGGTCGGGGAGACGATCATCGTGCTTCACAGTTTCGTCAAGAAAACGCAGGGCGCACCTCAGCAGGATTTGCAGATAGCTCGCAAACGGATGAAAGAGGTAAGACAGCATGGATAAGTTCAAGCCGGTTCCCCACGATCTTGCTTTCGTCAAGCGGGCGCTCAAGAAACGCGGCGTAAAGAGGGCGTATGACGCGCTCGAAGGGGAATACAGCCTCGCCGCGGAGCTGTTGCGTGCACGTAAGAAGGCGGGGCTTACGCAGGAAGAAGTGGCGCGTCGGATGGGCACGAAGCGTCCGGCTGTTGCCCGCATCGAATCTCCGACGAGCGGTCACTCGCCGTCAGTGGAAACGCTGCGGAAATATGCGGAAGCGGTGGGCCGTAAGCTGAAGATTCGCCTCGCGGCGTAACGGCCGAAAGCAAAGCGCCGAAATGGGGGGAATAACGCGGAAAAGGTGTGCGTCCCCTCTAACCAACTCGAAACACTTTCTGGCGCGCATTGCCGCGCGAGGTCACGTGATAGACAGCGCCGGGAAATTCGATGCGCAGCGGGCGGGCCATGGCGGCAGTCTACTCGCAAAATGTCATATTACAAGATGTGACCCCGTCTAGTTCGGTGCTGGCTTTCGTCGCCGATGCCGCGCTGCAGATCCAGGGCGGCGCGGGCTACATGGTCGACAATCCGGTGAACCGCTTCTACCGCGATGCGCGGGTCACGCGCATCTACGAAGGCACCTCGGAAATCCAGCGCATGATCATCGGCAAGGCGCTGCTGCGCGGGTGATTGGTTTTACCGCAAGCCGGATTTTCGCAGGGTCCAGAGCGAGAGAAACGGAAAGGGTATTGTGCGGAGATGCAAAGTCAAGAACTGACCTTGTAGTCTCCGAACACTATCGCGCTTGCTTGAAAAAACACCTTTGGGCAATAGCCCGTCAAGAACTGACCCTAGAGCGCTACTCTTGTGCCCTTGGCTGGTCCGTAATGCCTGCGAAGTGAAGAACCGACATCGCCACCTGCGCGCTCACCTCCGCCGCCACGCATATTAAATGCATTTACTAGCATTAAATACGCTATATTATGCTTGACAATAGCGAATAATAGCATAAAAATGATGTACACACGCATACAAGTCGCATGGAAACCGTCATATGGAGCATTTCGAAATTGTGCTGGCGCTATGCCGCTCTGCTGTTCAGGCGCGGAATCCCGGCGTACTGAATCATTTGCGTCGGCTGGTGCGCGCGCTAAAGAAGGACGGCTGCTTAGATCAGGCAGAACTGCTTGCCGGCCTTGATCGCCAAAACGACGTCGCCCAAGAAATACAACCAAGCCGCGTGGTCCTATCGTTCGTCAACGACGACCGTGAAGCGTTAACGAAAGATGTGAAGCCGCCAGTAGATCGTGAGACGAGCACCGCGCTTGCTAACATTATCCAGCCGGACGAACTGCAGGCTGAGGCTCCGGTTTTCGATCCCGAACTGTCTGGAAGCATTGGTGGCTTGTTGGAGGAGTGGCGCAATGTCGATCGGCTGCTTGCATACAACGTGCAGCCCGCAATGTCTCTTATGGTCTTCGGGGCTCCCGGGACCGGTAAGACGATGCTCGCGCACTTCATTGCACAACAGCTTCAACTGCCCTTAGTCGTTGCCAGACTTGATGGACTGGTATCGTCGTTCCTCGGTACAACCGCGCGGAATATCTCCAACCTGTTTGCATTTGCACATCGCTACCGTTGCATATTGCTACTGGACGAGTTTGATGCGATCGCAAAGCTGAGGGACGATCCAAACGAGCTGGGTGAGTTGAAGCGCGTAGTGAACACACTCCTACAGTGCCTCGATTCGCGATCCGAAGGTGGGTTCACGATCGCCATTACTAATCATCAGAGCTTGTTGGATCCCGCTGTGTGGCGCCGCTTCGACATTCGTATTCAGGTGCCAAAACCAAATTTTAAAACGCGTGTTGACATCGTAAAACATCACTTTGAAGGCTCACTGCCTTTGAGCGAGCCGCAAATAGAGTTCTTGGCGTGGCTCACAAGCGGGTACAGTGGCGCTGACATCCAGCGCTTAGCACATTTCGTGAAACGTCATGTAGCCATAAACGGCGCGATCAATGGAAACTTCGTTGAGGTTGCGCGTAGATATGTGCAGCTGAGCGCATCGGATGCGGAGAGCAAGAATCGGGAAGCGGCGCTTGGCGACAATGAGGATATCGCGTTCGCGCTTTCGTCTGATCCTGATAGCTCCATGAGCCAAGAGGAACTAGCAAACCTTTTTGGCAAGGCGCAAACAACGATTAGCCGTTGGCTTAAGGACCGCCGTCACACGAGAGCTTGACCATGCCTAATAATCCCGTGCAGATCGTGTTGAATGCGCAAGACTATGTGCAGATCGCAGAAGTCAATGCTGGCGGCAGCAACAAAGATTTCTACGCGGGACGGGACGAGGCGTTTTCTGCGCACAAGCGAGAACTTGCGCAGCAGATAGCTCAACTTGAACCCCCGCCTGGAGTGCAGGGCTCCTTGCAGTATGCATGCGTTGAGCTTGAGGATTCCGGTTGGGCTAAAAGCCACCGGCCGAGTCGCACACTCTTTCAATCGGCGAAGATGCGCACGCTCGGAGGCAATGATCTCGGCACATTTGTTGTAGAACTGGCGCCCGGGGACATACGCGAGCTTACCAATAAGGTCCAGAATGCCGAGGACCAAACGAGGTGGGTGACAAATCCTCGCACCAATAAGAGAGAAGCTAAACCAAGCCGACTGCGCAGTGAGGTTGGCGCGATACGGAAGGTGCGGCTTTACGGCCCCGAAGATCGGCGTAAGTTCACCCTGGATCAAGCGCTCGAATGGCTGTCAGACCCGCGAACCGGCGGTGTTTACTATGTGGAGACGTTCGTCGGCAAGCCGAGGAGAAAAATATTTCCAACAGCGGATCGGCAGCAACTCGCGCACGCGTTGCTCGAGAACTTTCGGACTGGCCTTGAGCGACTGAATATCGCAGTAGAAATTTCGACCTTTGATACACATTGGACCCCGGGGACTCTATACGTAATTAAGATCGCAGTCGCCCCAACAACGGCTGAAGGTCGTGCGGCGCACAAAGCATTGATTGAGTATCTGGATAGACATTCCGCCGTACGCTCGATACTGCTCCCGCCGGTTGTTCAATCGTCAACGCTTGGCGGTGAAGACGGGGAGCTTGCCGATGTGCCGCGGCCGCTCGATGACGCGAAGTATCCGGTTGTAGGAATAATTGATACTGGCATCTCGACCTATGCTCCGTTGACCGCATGGAGTGCAGGAGGAGTCGAGTTTCTAGATAGCGAGGAGCAAGATCGCTCGCATGGAACATTTATAGCCGGTCTCGTCAGCGCAGGTGGGAACCTGAACCACGGAGAGATTTTTCAAGAAGTGCCCTGTAAGTATTTCGATCTCGGATTACATCCAACGACGGATTACGACTCGTACTATCCGCGCGGATTTCTTGATTTTCTCGAACAGTTAGATATTGAACTAGTGTTTGCGAAAGAGGCCGGTGTGCGGGTGTTTAACATGAGTCTGTCGGTGACGCTTCCAGTCGAGGACGCGAACTACAGTCTCTTTGCTCATGCGCTGGATCAGATTGCTGACAAGCACAACGTACTGTTCGTGTTGCCCGCGGGCAATCTGGAGCCTGCTCGCTTGCGCGACGAATGGCCCGACGATCCTGATGCCTGTCTCAAAATGCTCGCGGAGTACAGGCACCAAGGTAAGGACCGAATTTATCAACCAGCGGATAGCCTTCGATCTGTTGTCGTCGGTGCGCTCAACCCACCAACAGCTGAAGGTAAGCTCTGCCCGAGCCGTTATACCAGACGAGGTCCGGGGCCCTCGCTAGGCGCAAAACCTGACCTTGCGCACGTCGGTGGAAGAGCTGACGCGGAGTCTGGTTTACTCTCATTGACACCTGCTGGGCGCGTTGTAAGTAGCTGCGGCACGAGTTTCGCGGCGCCGCTGGTAGCGAAGACTCTAGCAGTCTTAGATCGAGCAATTGCTGGAGGTGCTCCACTAGAGATGTTAGCGGCGCTGGCAGTGCATTCCGCGGAAATTCCCAGCCCCCTTAAACACAGGAAGTTATCGCGGATCAGCAAGGACTTCGTCGGGGCGGGCAGCCCGAAACCAGCGGCTAGTACGCTGCTCCTTGCAGACAGTGAGATTACGCTCGTCTTCAGCGGCACACTGAAGCGAGGTGCCGAACTAGCATTCAGTTTTGCGTGGCCCGCGAGTTTGGTGACAGCCGAAGGATCCTGCCGCGGCCGGGCAAAACTCACGCTCGTGTATCGGCCGCCGATCGACCGAGAATATGGGGCGGAGTTCGTTCTAGTCAATGTAGATGCTTGGCTACGTCAAGCTGTTGTCGATCGGGAAACTGGCGAAGTGAGCTATACCAATCGACTGAAGCATGACACCGACTACGGCATCGAGAAGGAACGCATTGAGCACGGCGCGAAGTGGTGGCCAGTAAAGCGGTTCGAGCGCACTTTCACTAAGGGTGTTGGCGCCTCTAGCCAATGGCGCCTAGTACTCGAGTCTCTCTGCCGAAGTGAATACGCGATGGACGATGATGGCGTGGCATTCTGCGCTGTGTTGACGATCAGCGATCCGACTGGCGAAGAGCAGATCTTCAACGAAGTGCGTCAGCAACTACAGGCGAACGGTGTCAATGTCGCGGATATCCAAATCGCACTTTCACCGCAGCTGCGTCCGCGACTCGGCGGCACTTAGCGACGGCGCGGCTCGTCGTGCTGGCGTCCTCGTGCGTTCGCCGGAACGCAACGGGGTCAGGTTGAGCTAGCCCGCGGTAAGGACAACGCCGGGGTCGGACCGCGCCAAGCATTTGAGCGTCCGACAAAACTATTGCAAATCCGGCCTCAAAAAAGTCTTAGAACTGCATTTTTGACCACCAAAACACACCGGCAAGACTCCACGGCGACTCCAGCCGCTGCTCCAGCAATGCGGATACCGCCGCGCTTATCGTAGCGACATCGCTTGACGTCGCGCCGACGCAGGCGCGCTACTCCTCCGGCTTGATCCCCGCGACCTTCACCACCTTCGCCCATTTCTCGATGTCGCTGCGGATCAGCGCCGCGAATTCCTCCGGCGTGCTGCCGACCGTCTCCGTGCCGAAGGACTGAAAGCGCTCTTTCACTTCCGCTGACGCGAGCGCCTTGATGATTTCCGCATGGAGACGCGTGACGATCTCGCGCGGCGTGTTCGCGGGCGCGAGCAAGCCGTACCACGATCCCACCACGAAGCCCGGCACGCCGGACTCGGAGATGGTCGGAATATCCGGTGCGGCGGGCGAGCGTTTCTCTGCCGCAATCCCCAGCGCGCGCAGCCGCCCGGCGCGGATGAACGGCATCACCGACTGCATCGAGTCGAGGCTCATCATCACATTGCCCGCGACGAGGTCGGTGTTCATCGGCACCGTGCCCTTGTACGGGATGTGGATCATCCTGATGCCGGCCAGCATGCTCAGCAGCTCGGCGCCCAAGTGCGAGGAGCTGCCGACGCCGAAAGTCGCGTAGGTGAGCTTGTTGGGCTGCGCCTTGGCGAGCGCGATGAGCTCTTTCACGTTCTTCGCAGGCACCGATGGGTGCACCGAGAGAATGAATGCCGAGTCGGCGAAGTTGGAAATCGGCGCGAAGTCCTTCACCGGGTCGTAGCGCATTTTTGGATACACGCTCGCATTCATGCACAGCGAGCCGGTGGTGCCGACGACCAGCGTGTAGCCATCGGGCGGCGCTTTCGCGCCCAGCTCCATGCCGATCATGCCGTTGGCGCCGGGCCGGTTGTCCACCGGCATGGTCTGCTTCAGACCGTCCGACATCTTCTGCGTGAGCGGCCGCAGGATGGCGTCGATGCCACCGCCGGCGGTGTAGGGATTGATGACGCGGATCGGCTTTGCCGGATACGATTGCGCGGCCGCGACGCTCGCGAGCGCGCAGGCGATGACGCCGAACACCAGGCAGGCTCTACGCATGGCTCTCCTCCGTTTTACTCGTTGCGGTTTCTTGCCTCCGACCGTATGCGCGACAGCGTGGCACGCGGTGAAATCACTTCCGGATCGACTTGCAGCTCGATCAATGCGCCGTGCGGCGCGCGCCACGCGCGCTCGAACGCGGGCTCGAATTCTTCCGTCGCCGTTACCACTTCGCCGTGCAGCCCGTACGCGCGCGCGAGTGCCGCGAAGTCCGGATTCACGAGATCGGTGCCGATTACGCGCCCGGGATAGGCCGTCTCCTGGTTCATGCGTATCGTGCCGTAGATGCCGTTGTTGATGACGACGAAAATGACGGGGGTGTTCCAGCGCCGCGCCGTCGCGAGCTCCTGTCCGTTCATGAGGAAACAGCCGTCGCCCGAGAATGAGACGACCGGGCGATCGGGGTGCACCATCTTCGCGGCGATGGCCGAAGGCACGCCGTAGCCCATCGCGCCGCCGCTGGGGCCGAGCTGCGTGCGAAAGCCGGTGTAGCGGTAGAAGCGGTGCACCCACACGATGTATGCGCCTGCGCCGCAAGTCACTATGGTCTCGGGCGGCAGCCGCCGGTTCAGGAACGCGATCACCTCGCTCGGATTCATCGGTCCCGGCACGGTGACCGGCTGCTGCCACGCTTCGTACGCTGCGCGCGCCGACCGCGTGTGCTCGCGCCAGCGCGCGCGCACCGGCTCGAGCGCGCGTGCAGCCGCCGCGAACTCCGGCATCCCGGCATTGATCAGCAGGTCGCCTTGATAGATTCGCCCGAGCTCTTCGGCGCCGGCGTGGACGTGCACGAATTTCTGCGCGGGCCGGGGGATGTCGATCAGCGTCCAGCCGCTCGTCGTCCACCCGCCGAGCCGCGGCCCGATCGCGAGCAGCAGGTCGGCGTCGCGTATGCGCTGCTCCAGCGCCGGATTCACGCCGACGGACACGTCGCCGATGTAGTTCGGATGGCGATTGTCGAACAGGTCCTGGCAGCGATAGGTGCACGCCACCGGAAGATCGTTCGCTTCGATGAACGCACGGATGTCGGCGCAGGCGTCGACATGCCAGCCGCTGCCGCCGAGCAGCACGAGGGGGCGCTGCGCATCGGACAGCATCGCGCTCAGCGTGCGAAGGTCGCTCGCGCCGGGATGCGCGGCCACGCGCTGATAGCGCGCGGCCGGCGACGCCTGCGCTTTTTCCTCCAGCATGTCTTCGGGCAGCGCGATGACGACCGGCCCCGGTCGCCCGGACACGGCGAGATGAAACGCGTGACTGACGATTTCCGCGAGGCGATCGGCGCGCTCGACCTGCGTCACCCACTTCGCGAGCGGCGCATACATGCGGCGGTAATCGATTTCCTGGAAGGATTCGCGGTCCGCTTCGCCGGTCGTGACCTGGCCGATGAAGAGCACCAGCGGCGTCGAATCCTGGAACGCCATGTGCACGCCTATGCTGGCGTTGGTCGCGCCGGGCCCGCGCGTCACCATGCAGACACCCGGCCGGCCGGTGAGCTTGCCGTAGGCCTCCGCCATGAAAGCGGCTCCGCCTTCCTGGCGGCAGCTCACGAAGCGGATCGCATCCTGCGCGTCGTAGAGCGCGTCGAGCACGGGCAGGAAACTCTCGCCCGGCACGCCGAACACGATATCGACGCCGTGCACCTTGAGCGCATCGACCAGCAGCTCGCCTCCGGTGCGCAGCAGTGCGTCGGCGCTCATGCTCGCTGCCCCGAGCCGGGAGACGCGCTCCTCACGCAGACTGCGCTGGACCACGGCATACTGACGCTCGCCACGGACTGCATCGCTCCTCCGCCCTCGTCGCTCGCGACCATTGTAATGTGCATCGGCCGGAGAAACACGCAGCAGGCAGCCGATCATCATGCGGAATCGCGCATACCGTTGAGCCGAATCAAGGAGACGGTCGCTGCGGTGGACAGCGTGTCATCGCTGCGGTAAATACCCGACTGTGCCTGGCTGGAATGCACACGGGAGGAGCGATGAGGCAAACACGCGTTTGTGGCGGCGGCGCCTGAGCAGCGAGGATCCATGAGCTTCGGCAAGTTGCTCGACGGCGTGCGCATCCTCGACTGCACGCGCAACATCGCCGGACCCGTGGCGACGATGCTCGCCGCGGAAATGGGCGCCGACGTGATCAAGGTCGAGCCGCCCGGCGGCGACGAGATGCGCGCCTGGCCGCCGTTCATCGACGGCCACAGCGCCTACTTCGTGAGCTGCAACCGCGGCAAGCGCAGCATCGTGCTCGATCTCAAGTCGGAGGAAGATCGCCGCACGCTGCACGCGCTCGCCCGGCGCGCCGACGTCTTCGTCGAAAACTACCGTCCCGGCATGCTGGAGAAGCTCGGCCTCGGCTGGGACGTGCTGCACGCCGCGTATCCGAAACTCGTGTGGATATCCGTTTCCGGCTATGGCCGCAGCGGCCCGCGCGCGAGCGCACCGGCCTACGATTCGATGATCCAGGCCTATACCGGCATCATGGGCATCACCGGCGAGCAGGGCCGTGGTCCCGTGCGCTGCGGCGGCTCGCCGGTCGACATCGCGACGGCCTATCTCGCGTGGGGCTCGATCATGACCGGCCTGCATGCGGTGCGCACCACGGGCGCCGGCGTGCAGCTCGAAGTGTCGCTGATGGAATCGGCGCTGGGCTTCATGCATGCGTATCTCCAGGCGGGCCTGCTTGATCTGCCGCTCGCCGTGCGCATGGGCTCCGAGACGATGGGCATGTACCCGATGGGCGCCTTCGAGACGCAGGGCGGAGAGCACTGCCTGGTCCAGGTGAGCAACGAGCATCAATGGCGGCGCTTCTGCGATGTCCTCGGTGCGGCGGAGCTTGCCGACGACGTGCGCTTCGCCACCAATCCGCTGCGCGTGAAGAATCGCGACGCATTGCGCGGGCTCATCCAGGCCTATCTCGCGACGCGGCCGGCGCAGGAGTGGGAGCGGCTGCTGCTTGCGGCCGGCGTGCCGGCGAGCCACGTGCGGCCGGTGTGCGACGTGATCGACGACGAGCAGGTGCGCGCGCGGGCGATGGTGCAGCCGGTGGCGCTGCCGGGCGGCCGCGAAATTCCGACGTGGGGCGTGCCGGTGAAGATGGACGGTGCCGTGGGAACGAAGCGCCTCGCCGTGCCCGGCCTCGACGAGCATCGCGCGGAGATCCTCGCGCAGCTCGACGACCAATAAGAAACGGACGAAAGGGAGCGACATGGCTTACCAGGACATCACCGTAGAACGGCGCGGCCGCATCGTGTGCGTGACGTTCAACCGGCCCGAGCGCATGAATTCGATCAGCGTGCAGACCGGCAACGAGTTCCTCGAAGTGCTGACCGCGTACCGCGATGACCCCGAGCAGTGGGTCATGATCCTCACCGGCGCGGGGGACAAGGCGTTCTGCAGCGGCATGTACGTCACCGAGGCGGCGCACAAGTCGGAAGAGAAGGGCAAGACCGAGGGCTACACCATCTTCAAGCCGTGGACCGACATGATGCAGTCGATCCGCAAGCCTTTCATCTGCGCGGTGAACGGCTATTGCATAGGCGGCGGCTGGCATCTCGTCGCGGACAGCGACATCGTCATCTGCTCGGACAACGCGCAGTTCTTCGACACTCATGTGAACATCGGTCTCATCAACGGCGTGGAGTCCGCCGGTCTCGCATTCAAGATGCCGCTCGGGATCGTGATGCGCATGGTGATCGAGGGCCGCCACTTCCGCGTGAGCGCGCAGCACGCCTATCAGTGGGGACTCGTGTCTGAAGTCCTGCCGGCCGACAAGCTCATGGCCAAAGCGTGGGAAATCGCGACGCACATCGCCGAAGACGCTGCGCCGCTCGCCGTGCAGGGCTCCAAGAAGGCGATCATGGGCGCGCTCGACCGCGGTCCCGCGGAGGGCATTCCCTATACGTGGACCGTGCTCACCGACATCCAGGACACCGAGGACACGAAAGAAGGCTTCCGGTCGTTCGTCGAGAAGCGCAAGCCCAGGTTCGTCGGACGCTGACGCACGCTACGAAGCAGCGCCGCAGCACTTCTTGAATTTTTTTCCGCTGCCGCAGGGACATGGCTCGTTGCGGCCGGCGGTCGTCACCGGCCTGGCGTCTTCCGCGCGCACGCTCGCCATGTAACGCTCCATCGACTCGCCGCGCTGGCGGAATGCGGCCATGCGCTGTAGATAAGGCGCGCTGAGAGTGAAGAAACGCTTGTAGCCCGCGCAGAGATGGTTCAGGCCCGCTTCGCCGTCGGGTGTGACATCGATGCGATCCTTCGGACAGCCGCCGTTGCAGCAGGCGAGCACTTCGCATTCGCGGCAGTAACGCGGCAGCGCGTCGCGCTTCGCATCGCCGAAAGCGCGCAGCGGTGCGCTATCGATGAGGTCCGACAGCGCCGTGGCATTCACATTGCCCAGCCGGTACTCCGGCCGCACGAAATGATCGCAGGCGTACACGTCGCCGTTATGCTCCAGCACGACGACGTCGCCGCAGGTCTCGCGATGGATGCACAGCGCGTGCGGCATGCCGAGGAAGGGTCGCAGCGCTTCGTCGAAGTTCTGCACGCCCATGCGTCCGATGTCGTGCCTGATCCACTCGCGAAAGACGGTCCACAGGAACTCGCCGTACGCTTCGCCTGACACGCTCAACGCGCTCGCGCCGTTGCCCGTGGGCTCACGCGTGACCAGCGGCAGGAATTGCACGAACTCGGCGCCGAGCTCGCGGAAGAAGCGGTACACCGCAAGCGGCTGGCGCGCATTGTCCTTATGGACGACGCACAACAGGTCGCATGACACGCCGTGCTGCTGCAGCAGGCGGAAGGCCTGGACGACCTGCCGGTGCGTCGCCTTGCCGCCCTGGCTTACGCGATAACGGTCGTGCAATTCGCGCGGGCCGTCCAGGCTCAAGCCGACGTAGAACTTCTCTTCGGCGAGGAAGCGCGCCCATTCCTCGGTGAGCAGCGTGCCGTTGGTCTGTATGCCGTTGAGTATCTGCTTGCCGGAAGGCGCGTGCCTGCGCTGCAGCTCTCGGATGCGGCGGAAGTAATCGATGCCGAGCACCGTCGGCTCGCCGCCGTGCCACGCGAACAGCACGGACTCGATCGGGCATGCGGCGATGTGCTGAACGATGTAGCGCTCCAGCACCTCGTCGGACATGCGGAACGTGCGCGTGTCGGGATAGAGCTCGCGCTTCTCGAGGTAATAGCAATAGCGGCAATCCAGGTTGCACACGGCGCCGATCGGCTTCGCCATCACCTGGAATTCGCGGGCGGACATGGTTACGGAGCATAGGTCAAAGCGCCCAGCCCGTCATCTGCATGCACCCGATATAATGATCCGCAGCAAATTTCTGGCGAGGCGTCATGCTCATTCAGCTGCTTGGTACCGGAAACCCATCGCCCTCACTGGAGCGCATGAGCTCGGGTTATCTCGTGAAAGTCGGCGGCGACGTGATCCTCTTCGATCACGGTCCCGGCGCGTACCATCGTCTGCTCGAAGCCGGCTACACGCCGATGGATCCGACGCATGTGTTCTTCACTCACCTGCATTACGACCATTGCCTCGACTACGTGCGGCTGGTGCTCACGCGCTGGGACCAGGGCGCAGGCAACGCGCCCGAGCTCAAGGTGTACGGCCCGCCGCCGCTGGAGGCTATGACACGGCTGCTGTTCTCGCGCGAGGGCGCGTTTGCGCCGGACCTGCGCGCGCGGACGGAACATAAGCTGAGCCTCGACATTTACGAAGAGCGCGGCGGGCGATTGCCACGCGCGTGGCCTGCGCCGGAAGTGCACGAGATCGCGAGCACCGAGGTCGTGAAGGGCGGGAACTGGACGGTGACGACGACGAGCGCGATTCACGCGCAGCCGCAGCTCCAGTGCTACGCCTACCGCCTCGACTGCGATGAAGGCTCGTTCGTGTACTCGGGCGACAGCGGCCCGTCACGCCGCATCGCCGAGCTCGCGCGCGGCTGCGACGTGCTCGTGCACATGTGCGCGTACGAGACCGGGACCGAGCTGAGCGACGTGCACGCCAGGACCTGTTGCGGCCATCGCGAGCTGGCGGCGATCGCCGCGGAAGCCGGCGTGAAGACTCTGGTGCTGTCGCACTTCAATACGAAAATGACCCGGCCTGACAACCGGGCGCGCATTCTCGAAGAAATGGCGGCGGTCTATCCGGGCAGGATTATCTGGGGCGAGGACTTAATGACACTGACGGTTGCGTCCTAGCCCAGGGCCTCCAGCAGGCGCTTCACGAAGCCGTCGATCTGCGGGCGGTCTATCCAGCGCAGCACGGCGACGATGTCGTTCTCCGGATCGACATACACGAAGTTCGTGCCGTTGCCCTGGTGCCCGAAGGCGCTTGCGGGCGCGCTCGGCATGAACTTGCGGTCGTGGTTCACGTAGAAGTTCATGAAGCCGTAGTCGGTCTGTGCCGGCGTCGGCGTGAGCGCCCAGGTCATCCATTGATCGGAGACGAGCTGGCGGTCCTTCCACCGGCCGCGGTTGAGCGTGAGATAGCCGAAGCGCGCCATGTCGTACGCGTTGATGAACATGCCGCCGCCCCAGTGGCCGCCGCCGGTGACGGACTGCACCGGCACGCCGTCCAGCACTATCCACGCATTCTCGTAGCCGAACCAGCGCCATGTCGTCGAGGCGCCTATCGGCTCGAGGATGTTGTCCCTCAGCACCTGCGGCAGCGGACGGCGCCAGACATTCAGCGCGGAGAGCGCCAGCGCGTTGGTGCGCACATCGTTGTACTCGTACACCGTCCCCGGCTTGTGGCGCGGGCGCGTGCCCCATTCCGACGGATCCTTGTGCGGGCGGTCCGCCCAGTCCGGCTTGCCCCACAGCGTGCCTTCCCAGTCGCTCACCTGGCGCAGCATGTGGTTCCAGGTGATGGTGCGGTTGTGCGGCGTCTCGAAGAGATACAGCAGGTCCTGGCCCAGCCGGTCCGCCTTGTTGTTGCCGAGCGGCATTGGATTGTAGAGCTGGATCGGCGGCACGTACTCGCGCACGGTGTCGTCGATGCTGCGGATGAGGCCACGGTCGTACGCCGTGCCGACGACCGTCGACAACATGCTCTTGGTGATGCTGTGCGTCATGTCGACGCGTTTCGGCTCGCCCCATTCGGCGATGATGTAGCCCTTGCGCACGATCACGCCGGTCTGGTCGCCGCGCTCCTTGATCGGGCCGATCGCATCGCCGAACGGCTCGCGGCCGAAGGTCTGGTAGTGATTGCGCACGAGATCGCGCGGATTCGGCATCTCGGCTGCGATGGCGTGGTCGATCGCGGCCTGCAGGCGCTTCGGATCGAAGCCCGCCTCCGCGGGTGTCTTGCGCTGCCAGTCGGCGTCGGGGAAATAGCGAGATGTGTTTCGGGCAGCTGTGGTGTCCATGGTTTTACTCGTGTGGAGTCGGTCGCGCGAATCTAGCATGACGGATGCGCGGGGTCATTGATGGGTTCGCTTTTTAAGAGCTTGAACCACCAAGGACACAAAGGACACCAAGGAAAGACGTTAGCTTTTCCCGGGATGGTGACCTTGCGGTAAGTGGGATACGTTGACTGGATGCAGGAGCTGGAAAAACGAAGCGTGTACCACGGAGGTCACGGAGGAACACGGAGGAAAACTCTAAAAGTTTTGCCTCCTTTGTGTCCTTTGTATTCTTGGTGGTGATGGTATTAAGGATGCAAGCTAGTCGATGCGATGCTGCTTGCGCACAAGCACGGCGATGGTCATGCGCGACGTGCACACCATGCGCTCGCGCTCGTCGCGTATCTCGCACGTCCATACCTGTGTCGTCGCGCCGAGATGCACCGGGCGCGCGGTGCCGATCACCCAGCCTTCGCGCACCGAGCGCACGTGGTTGGCGTTGATCTCGAGGCCTACGCCCATCTTGTGCACGGGATCGAGGCACAGGTTCGCGGCATAGCTCATCAGCGTCTCCGCGAGCGCGCAGGAAGCGCCGCCGTGGAGCTGGCCGAAAGGCTGTCGCGTGCGCGCGTCCACGGGCATGCGGCCACGCAGGTAATCGTCGCCGGCCTCGAGGAATTCCATGCCGAGGTGATGGGCGAGGGAGCCCGGCCGCGGCATGTGGGGCATTGCAGGAGCCGATCCGCCGAACCAGATTGATTTCAATGTCGTTCCTTTTTCGACCATCGATATGAGACCGGTCAGCGGTGCTGAGGCAACTCGCTATACGGACCTTGCCGCGGCGCTGAGTCAACTCACTATACGACACCGCTGCGCGGCGCCGGTTACCTTTCTTGCTCGTCCAAGAAAGGTAACCCAAAGAATGACGCCCAGGTTCGCCGCCAAGCTCGCGCTTGGTCTCCCTGCGCTGCTCGACCAGGCGCGGCAGTCTGCGCAACTCACGCACTGCAGTACTTCGCTACAGCGTCAGCTACGCACAACGGAAGGTGGGCCATCTACCGCACCACGTGTTCGACAGTGCTCGACCGAAACCCCGCGCCTGGTCTGCGACTGCTCGGCGGCTTGTATGGTTTCAGCGGCTCTTCTCTGTAAGCTGAGAGGAGCTGGGGTGGAGGGACTTCGGCGGTCATCTGCCGCATTGCGGACAGCCTA
>Ga0255338_1001360_pt1 | contig 47019 bp, 47 predicted proteins | sample MeOH1_35cm_T4_19_FD_203715 | JGI IMG/M metagenome (GOLD analysis project Ga0255338, IMG submission 203715) | Sandy soil microbial communities from University of British Columbia, Vancouver, Canada - MeOH1_35cm_T4_195 | ecosystem: Engineered > Artificial ecosystem > Sand microcosm > Unclassified ...
CAAGAGTTTTTGTCGCCTCCGAGTAAATAGACTGAATCTGAATTGTGGCGTTGTTATCTGAAGGACCCAGGGTAAAGAGCGAGCGCAAGCGGCATTTGCCTTGGTGTTTTTCGGCGATGACAGATAATTTTGCATCCTTTAAATCAGATTTCACTTCTTTCAAGTCATTCAGAACAACATAAAAACCATTGGCGCCATTTGCAGCTTGGAGTTGCAAGCGATCTTTTATACCGCTTTTGATCAGCGAGTTTGTTGGTTTATATCTTTGGCGATTCATCATCCAATACATATCAAAGACAGGCGCACCTGCTTCTTCCATCACTTGGCAGTTATTGTCGAGCTTCGTATAGAGGATCAAGATATTCTCGGGATTCTCATTTTTCTCAAAGGTAAACAGAGAGTAGTGATCCCCGATCTCTGACACAGCATTGATTTCTTGGGCTATGGCAGTTTGAAAACTCAAAGCAGCTAATACGAATAAAACCAACGCCTTCATAGAAACTCCTGTCTTCTAGCTCTCTCAGAGAGCAATCGACATGCCTGATTCCCGCATTCTAATTAAGAAGAGACAGGGTGCTAATCGCGGGGGGTGACAAAAATGGCTGGTCACTCCTATATAATATACTTTCCCAGATGTTGCCTGAAAGTGTCATCTCAGACTGAGAATATTCTAGACAAAACAAACCATAAATTATGGAAAATACTTGTCGCTAGCGTTTCGCGAACCAATCGCTCATTTTATCGAGTGTCGACTGGGGTAGTTTCTGCTCCAGTTGTTTTTTAAGCTTTTCTAAATTCATTCCGCGCAAAACCTCGCGCCAGGCTTCGTCTGCTTGGTACATGACTTTAGCGACGTCACAGACGCCTTTGGCTTTGCCAACGATGCAGGGATTGTTTTGGCGGATCTCCGTGCAGTTAAATGTCGAAGTGTGACCTTCCACGGCCTCAACAATGTCGAGGAAAGTGATATCCCGCGGGTGGCGATTCAGACGATAGCCTCCCGTGGGTCCCAAGGTCGTATCGACAAGCTTTGCTGCGGCTAACGCTTGCAAAGCTTTTGAAAGATACTCTTTAGGCACGCCGTGGAATTCTGCCAGGTCTTTCGTTGCGATATACTCGCCTTCAGGAAGACCTGACAAAACCGAACAGCAATGCAAAGCCCATTCAACTTGGTTTCTTAAGATCATTAAGCCAATCCACTTTTATCCAGACCCATGATTTTATCCATATCCCCGGGAGTAGGTCTGAATGCCACACCGAAGCGGTTCCAAATATTGATTGTGCCAACAACAAAAGTCAAATCGGCAAGTTCCTTCTCAGAGAAATACTCGCGAGCTCTTTGGAACTCGGAGTCCTCAACACCCGTGTGAGGAATTTTAGTAAGGCGCTCGGCCCACTCGAGTGCAACTTTTTCTTTTTGTGTGAACAAGTTAGATTCGCGCCATATCGGTAAGTGATAGAGGCGCAGCTCTCGTTCGCCATGAATTTTGGCTTCTTTCGAATGCATGTCGAGGCAGAACAAGCAGCCGTTCATTTGTGAAACGTAGATTTTTACTAGATCACGTAAGGATTTATCAATCGATGAATGGGCGAGAGACGCTTCAAGGCCGAGAAGATGTTTGTAAGACTCTGGGGAAATTTGTGGATAATTCACTCTTAGGCTCATAAGGGACCTCCGGTTTAATTAAGGATATAATATATCCTTAATTAAAAAAGGTCAAGAGGCGGTTCAGATTTGAGCCGAAGGGAACCTAAAGCTGTAATTCCACTGGTTTTCCCACCGCGTCTTTAAAGCCCGCTGCAACATGAGAACTATCACAAACCGGTTTCGACTTGGAATTACCACAACGGCAGAGACGTACACTCTCGGTACGAAGGACCACGCGACCTGTACCCGTACAAAGTTCGAGATTTCCCATGACCGAGAGAGGACCGTTGTTCGTCCGTTGAATAGATAACGGCCCGCCGCGATTTTTTAATTCCGTGCTGTCGATAGTTTCTGGCTCGCCACTAGCTTTGAAACCTGAAGTAACATGAGAAGAATCACAATAGGGTTTGTTATTGGACTTACCACATCGACAAAGAGTTGCGCGAAAGCCGGACTTCTTTCCATCGATTTCTAAATCGGCAAGAAACGCGTAAGGTCCATTTTCACGAAGGCGCATAACGTTCACGGCAGGAGCTTCTTCATCATGCAAAGCAGGGGACTTGCTTTTGTAAAGAAGCGCTCCCGAAGGACATTGGCGAATCACAGCAGCCAGCTCTTCAGGATAGGCATTTTCGGGATAAATCCATTTTCCAGGAGTGTTCGCCAAGAAAACTCCGGGCAGCTGAGTGACACAGTGACGAGCGTGCATGCACTTTTTTGTTTCGAAAGAAACGGCAATTGCACTGGATTCAGAGGCATCTAAGGGAGCCGCATGACTTGACTGAGCCACTTCTGCCAGCGAGCTTGCTTGACTGGACGAAGTCAGAGGTGTGTGAGCTCCTTTGCCAGCAAGACGTTGAGAACGAATAATCACTTCGCGGACTTGCCCTTGCGCTGTTCGTAGTTGATCTAGGCACGCTTTGATTTCGAGATTGTTTTTTTCACGATCTGTGAGCTCTTTGATCAAGCGGTCAAATGTTTCTTCGAACTGGGCCAGACGCTCGTTCATAATAACCAATTCGCCTTTTGATGAAAGCGACGCTGTAAACCGATTCATGGCAAAGCTCATTCCGGCATTGATTCCAGGGCGACTTGAGGACGCAGGCATGTAGGTCAGAGTTTCGCCAATGATTCCCATGGTGTGCATCATGGTAAAGGCGATCTCGAGCATTTCTTTTTTCTGGGCACTAGGGCGGTTTTCGATCGAATACACTTGTACGAGGGATTTCAGCATAAACATGTAAAGCGCATTTGAGAGGTCTATGAATTGCGCGGCTAAAGGCTCATCGACGAGCACGCGATGTTCTTTATCCAGCGGAACGCGCATTACGGGATTGCGAGCGACAGGGCGCGAGGGCTCGAACTTTGGATTCTTTTTAAGAAGGTCTTCGTACTCTCTTTTAATTGTAGAGAATCTTTCAAAGTGGGAGCCTTGTTCTTGGAGAGCGCCTTCCCCCTGAGTGATGATCGTGTCCATGGCTTTAAACGCGGTTGCTTTGTCTTTGATAATGATCAAACCCGGAAGAGGAGAGTCCAATGGCCCGATTTGTTGGGCGGGGTCTCCGCAGAAGAGTTCTTTCTCGCCGATTTTATCACAGAGATATTCGATGGCGTCCCTGAGGGCTTCGTAGAGATCGCCGACAGTACTATAGTCGCCGGCATAAGCCATGAGTCGGCCTTTCGGCGCGACTCGATCATAGTGAACGTCTGCTGAAAAGGTTTTTCCGTCTTTTAGCTCCATAGATCGAGGACGCTCTAAGAAAATAAAGTGATCCAAAGTGTCCATGTCGAATTTTGCAAGTTCAACAATAATACCTTCCGGATACATTCCTGGGAAAGCAGGGAAGTTCGGTCGCGAAAAATGCGGAGTACAACCTAAAGCAATAAAGAGATTCGAGACCAACGCCAAATGGGACATTTCTTCGAGACCGATTCCTAAAATGGTCGTTCGCCATTTTTCGAGAGCAGCAAGTTCTTCGGCAGACACACCTTCACTCATATGTCTTTTTAATCCGAAAATCGCATAGAGGTAGAGGCACATGAAGTTATGTTCAAGCTCCGCGGCCTCGGCCAGTGTCGAGAAAAGATGGACTCTAGATTCGATATTGATTTTCGAATTCGCCATTGAACACTTCCTTGAAGATTTTCTTTTCCGCAAGGATAGCAAGGCCCGGACGAATTTCAACATGCTAAAAAGCAGCTAGGCAGCGGTCTCCGAAGTCTCTACCATTAAGAGTCAATGGAGAAAACCTATGCCTACCAAAAAGTTACAACCGCCGGTGACAGGGGAAGACCATATCGAAGGCAATCAGCAAGCGCAGTTTACGCTCTTGGAATATGGTGATTATCAGTGTCCTTTCTGCGGACTCGCATATCCAGTGGTCAAGCGCTTGCAACGCCACTTTGGAAGAGAGCTGCGTTTTTCGTTCCGAAATTTTCCACTGATTCAAGCTCACGCACATGCTCTGACGGCCGCGGCGGCCGCTGAAGCTGCAGGTTTGCAGGGAAAATTTTGGGAGATGCACGACATTATCTATGAACATCAAAACCGCTTGATGGCTCGGGACTTGGCCGACTACGCAACAACTTTGAATTTGGATTTAAAGAAGTTCGATCAAGATATGCGAAGCGATTCACTCTTAAATAAAGTACGCGCGGATTTCATGAGTGGTGAGATCAGCGGAGTTGACGGAACGCCGACTTTTTTTGTAAACAGTGTGAAGTATATCGGGCCCGTGCAGTTTGAGGATATGCGGCTTTTCGTCGAAAGCATGAGAGAGACTCGCGTCTCTATTTGAGACGACTTCAAAACCATAGCCAATGCCGTGTTTAGGCACCTCCAAAACTTTTGCTCGAAGAGCGCTTAACAGCTGTCTGATCTTTGTACAGGAAATCGGGACAGCTCCGTTTTACGGCATTCCATAGATGGTATCCCCATTGCAATACCCCTCTAGTGTAGCAAGTAAGCGAGGAGAAAAAATTTATGGAGCGAGTTTTTAGATATTGCATTGGAATGCTGCAAACCTTGATTTTAGTAGGGTTTGGAATCAGCCAAATCGGCTGCTCAAAAGCCAGATTCACTCAGGATAAGGTCGCGCTGGAAAGCGCTTCTAGTGGGAGTGAGGCTGCTCAACAAACCGGCGAAGGCTGTTACAAAGAAGAATTTAAAACAGAGCCATCTCCAGCAAAGCCAGTGGATGTGTTGTTTGTATTACAGACTTCCAGTTCAATAAATGATATCCGCCAAACAATCATAAATGGCATTAATGGCTTTGTTAACAATCTGCCTGCGGGTTCTGATTTTAACATCGCTGTGATGCTGTCGCATGGAAGTACTTCGGATTCCTCAGGCCGCCTTTTCAAAGCGGGAGCAGAGCCGATTGTTTTGAAATCCTCGCAATTAACAAATGCTCAGATCGAGGCCGCCCTCGATGCAAAATTGAACAATGCTCCTGCCGACGCACCATCAGGTGGTGGTGAAGAGGGTATGTTCTCTTTATTTAATGGTATTACAACACCAGCATTGTTGACGGAGTCTCAATCAGCAGGTTTCTTTAGATCCAATGCGGCTTTGAGTGTGGTATTCATCGGCGATCGTCGTGATATTTGCGCAAACGTTCCTCCGGGCGTTCCGGCAGAAACCGATCCTGTTAAAATCGATGCTCGTATCCGTGACTGTGAAGGTCTCACAGCAGCGGGTCTTTTGAATCGCTTGAACTTGTTGAAAGCTGGTCAAACTTTAAAAGTTTCTGGAATTATCTATGCGGACTCTCCAGCTCCAGCAGGTAAAGAAATCGGTTATGGCTATACGGATGTTATCAGCTTGAACGGTGGCGATGCGATCGACATCGCAAATGACAATATCACTGCGGGTTTGCAACCCATCATCGCATTGGGTGGCCAAACAAGCACTCAGAATGAGTTTACCTTGGCTCATCCAAACGCGGATCCAAACACAATCAAAGTCACTGTGAATGGACAACCTGCAACCTTTACTTACGATGGCGTGAAAGTCACTGTGACTTCACCGGTTCCAGGTGGATCAACTGTGATCATCGAATATTGTGTCAATGCCTTCGTAGGTGCATGTAAAGTATTTGAAAACGTCAACGACGGTGCGACTCCAACACCATCGACTCAAGACCTTGAGTTGGTAAACAGATCTGGAGTATCGACGGCGGGAGCTGTTCGTAACCTCTTGGTTAAAAATGTCTCGGGTGGATTTACGGTGGACTCTGCAATGGCAGTATCATCGATGTCGAGTGCTTCGGGCTCAGCTTATCTGAAAGTTTCGGGTGATATCGGCTCTATTAGTAACATGAGCGGAACAACACGAATCGATAAGGCGGGCAATGTAGGTCCAGCATTTAACATCAGTGGTCTTTTCCAATTGAACGCACTTTCACTGATAAGCTTCACGAATGCTTCAGGCGATGCTTGCTTGAAAGTGAAAACGATCGGTAAAGTGCAATCAACTTCTGGAAGTAAAGTCATCATTGCAGATCAAGTTGATGAGATTTCTGCTCTTTCTGGTGAAGTTCATGTTTACGGTGCGGTTATTAATACCGTGACGAACACCTCCGGCAGAATCTGCTTGCACAACGGTGCTAAAGTTCTCAATTACAGCAATGTTTCAGGCTTTATTGGCGAGTGCCAATAAAGTCCTTCGTTTTGAACTCTGCTGAAGGGCAGAGTTTTCCTTGTAGTCCTCCTTAATTTGCGCTGAGATATAGCAAAAGGGGGACTACATCCATGAAATCAAAAATCACATTGATCGCGCGAATTCTCTTGGGTCTTATTTTCTTTGCGTCTGGTTTGGCTGGGCTTCTTAAATTAGCTCCAGTGCCGCCGGATTTGCCAGAGCGCCTTGTTACTTTCAATGCGGGCCTAGAGGCCACTGGTTACTTTATGGTTTTGCTGAAGCTAACTGAAACGGTTTGTGGATTGGCAATTCTTGTGGGTTGGTTTGTTCCCTTGGCTTTGGTGATTCTGGCTCCGGTTGTTTTAAATATCTTCTTGGTGCACTCGTTTATGGCGCCAAGTGGAATCCCTCTTGCTGTCATTCTTGGTATTTTGATGATTTACCTAGCGTTCTTTGCAGAGCCTTACGCCTCTCGTATCAAACCTCTTTTCAGTAGAAAGTAAATGGAACAGGCGATCACGGGGTATCATAAAGATTTTGAAGACCATTGGGTCGCAGAACTCGAGTGCGGGCATGCTCAGCATGTCCGCCATGATCCTCCGTGGATGGAACGCCCCTGGGTTTTGACTGAAGAGGGGCGGCAACAGCACCTTGGTGTAAAGCTCAATTGCGTTCGTTGCGATGAAGCCGGTATGAAAGTAGTTCAGGCATTAATGAGTGAAATCAAAAAGACTCTCAATGAAAATTATGAAAGTGCAGGTATCAGTGGCCTTTGCGACGAAGGCCGCTGGGAGCAAGCAGTGGGATCGCTTCAAACATTGGATTTAAAAGCTATCATCAACAAAGCTCTCAAGATCTAAAAGACGGTCTTTAAATACTCTGCGAAGGCAGGAAAGTTCATTGCGCCACAGTGGCCGCCGAACGGAAAAATCACGGCGCGGTCTGAGAAGTGTTGTTGAATCCAAGCAACATCACCGGCTTTCAAAATGAAATCATCAGCCGTATGGACGATAAAGAGATTTTTACTGTTCTGGACGTAATCGCCGAACTGATAAAAACTCGATTCTTTGTTCATGTCTTTAAGGCTGTAGCTCGAGTTCTTTTGGCTTTTCACTTCTGGATACAAGAACAGATTCATATATTGCATAAAGGAAAAATTCCGAGCTTCGCTATAGCGCTGGCTGCGGCTAAAGCGTGTTGCCGGAACTTTTAAAATATTTAAGTCGCGAATCTGTTGGCTTGCGAAGATCACATCTCGCAGGCTATCGCGGAAACTTCCACCCACGAGGTAGGCAAGATCTTGATTGTTAAAATCAAGTTCAGTGAAAGCACTTTGCAAAAGACCGGGGTCTTGGAAGTTTGCCTTTTGACTAATATACTTCCCGCCGACATCGAGAACGCGATTGAAGACAGTGAGCTTGCGCTCAGGACTTAATAGCTCACCGGTCGCATAGAGATCATCTAAAGCCTCGACAGCATAAAGCAGATCCAACGGCGGATCGATCATGAGTACGCGACGAAATTGAAAGCTCTTTTCGCTCTCATCCATATGAGCCATGAACAAACTTTGCAGAGCTCCTAGAGAGTAGCCCACTAAAGAGTACGAGCTTGGATGGATCTTTTTATCTGAGATCAGTTTTGCGTTCACGGCTTGAAGTGCTTTGTAGAGATCCTGGGAGTCCTGAGGGGTATAACCCGGCAGACCGTTTTGGCTGCCAGCGACTGCAAACTTCCATGAAAAAGCGTCGTCTAAAGTTACTGTTTGATAACCAAGTGCAAAGAGTTGCTCTGCCAAGAAGAGGGCACCCGCAGACTCTGCAACACCGCCAGTACCTGGAATGATAAATGCTAAGGGTGCATTTTTATCGGCTTGCACTTGATAGGTAAAGCTAAGGTCTCCGTGGTCCTCAAGCAGGAACGTGTTTTTTCTTTCTGCGATGAATGAGATCTTAGCTCGGGAAGATCGGTCGTTCTTAGGCTGGGCCAGGGTCTGGGTCACCGTCATGGCCAAGGGATTGGCGAGAACCGCACTGGGAGCGGCGGACGCGACTGCGGATGCGAGGTGTGGAAAGAACATGCTAAAGAGCAGAGACAAAAACAATAACTGGCGCATGGAAACTCCGAATTTAAATAGGCGGAATTCTTAGGCCTATTCTGAGCTTGGGACAAGAGATATTTAGAAAACCGGGAAGTCCTTACAAGTCCTGTAGTCAAATGCGGACTCTAAGCCACAAACAAGTGTTTGCCTCTGGCATTCCGGTTGTATGTCTTGTTTGGTAAAAACAATTATGTTTTCTCGAGCATAGTCTTTAACATCAAGAAATGAATAAATTCTTTATTACCATTACTATTGTTGGCCTTCTTGCAGCTGCCTGTGAAAAAAAGAAGGATGATTCTTCAACTGACGACACGATCGTTGCTGGCGACGTGGCTAAAGTAAACCTGTCGACGACTGCAGGAGCCTATGCATTGACTTGCATTCCGCTGACGGCAACAGGGGTTGATTCCTCTGGCAAGACCGTTCTTGCGAATAGCGCAGCGACGTTTGATCTCGCTGCGACCAGCGGGGGAGGCAGCTTCTATGATACTGCCTATTGCAACATGTCCACGATCACACAAGCGACTATAGACCAAGGCGCAAGCACAAAGACGGTCTACTACAAAAATAGCAGTACAGGTGCGATCGTTCTGACAGCTTCATATAATGGGACTGCAGGTGGTACTTTGAGTGGCACATTAGCAGCTCCACCTATTAGCTCTGTTGTTTTGACAAAGTCTTCGGCGGCGGCTGGCACGCAATGTGTGACGGTCAGTGTGGGCCTTCTTGATGCAAACAATACTTACATGGCTCGAAGCTCGACGGGTGCCACAACAATTACAATTACGAAAACAACCGCGACCGGTACGATAACCTTCTATGGTTCAGCGGGTTGTACGGGAACAAATTACACTAGTGGTGCGACAACAACTGTGAGCATTCCTGCAAATGGCACGAACACGACGCTTTACATGCAAACCGGCACAACCGGCCTCACCTATGACTTTGTCGTTGTATGGTCTGAGGGCGGCGACACTGGTGGCGGAACGCAATCCATCCAGATGCCTTAAGATATGAAAAGCCGAATCTACATCATACTCATTATAGTACTAGTCATATGTGGGTTCGGCGGCCTTTCATTTTATAAATCTTATTCTCTACGAAAAGAAAACGACAGACGGCTCGCTGAATACAACGAGCACATGAGCAGTGTGAATCCGCAAAAGCGCTATGAACAATACAAGCAAAGACAGGCCCTCTACGACAGAAGCCACCGTCCTCCGCTTACTGGCAATAAACCTGCGAAACCCCAAGGCCAGTAACCGGCGCCTTCATATCGATCACTAAATCACCATTCATAATCTCAATGGAAATCGCATCATCGATCGAGTGCATTTCAACATCCGCAACATTGCTGAGCTTTTTGCCAAAGCGAGTGCAGATCTCTTCACCAAGTTTCGTGCGCGCTTCAGCACTTGCAGGCACCAGCATCAGCGCCTGGCCGTTAATAACTACATGAGGTTGGTTCACCGTCAGAACTCCAGGCGTATCTTCGCTCGGAGCCAAGGTGCTTTGAAACTTCACCATGGTGGAGGTTTGTGCAGAATTGTGGAGAACAGGGATCTGCACCGTTCCGTTGATCACCTCCGCAGAGGCTGTCGATAAAGTAGACAGAATGACAAAAAGAGAGAATAGAGCCTTCATAAAACGTCCTTCTGAGCGATAAGCCGCTCATCACTAATAAATCGATCTATTTCAGAGCGATCTTGCTAATTCTATTCCAAGCTTTCAACGCGCAAAATACTGAATCAGCTCCGGCAGCCATGCGGTCATTGGTGGGGGTGTGAAGCCTTCCTTTGCCGCCTTTTCCACATTCATATACCAATCGTCGGGCATACCAAAGGGCGACCAATCTTTCTCGGTCGCTTCATCGAGATTTGCCTTTTTACCAGTTATTTTTTCAATCAAGTGAATGAGACCAATTTGTGAAATCGTATCCGCCGAAGAGAAATTGTAAATGCCTTCTTTATGATTCTCGATCAGCCACTGCATAGCTTGTGCTGCGTCTTCGGAACGCAGGAAGGACATCTTCCCTTCGCGGTTGGGAATATAAATAGGCTCACCATTTTTTACTTTTAGAACTTGGTCTTGAAGACGGCGTGTATAGTCGTCTTCGCCGACTATGACGGGAATGCGAAGAATCGCTACTTTGAATGGTGCCTTAGTGAAAAATACTTGTTCCGCTGCACGCTTTCCCTCGGAGTATTCTGCCCATGGATCTTTAACAGGAATGGGCTTATAGTCGCGTGGATCGTAATCGGTTTCTTTCATGTTCCCGCGAAAAGGATAAATTGAAAGAGTCGATGTCATCAGATATTGCGAAGTCTTTCCCGCAAAAACTTTCAAGGAAATCTTCGCGTCCTTAGCCGTCATACAGATGTTGTCGACGACCACATCGTACTTCTTTTCTCCAATTGCTGTCTGCATAGATTCTAAATTCGTGCGATCGCCCTTCAGACGTAAAATGCCTGGAATTTCTGGATTCACGTTTCCGCGAGTCAGAATCGTGACTTCATTACCTTTTGCGGCGAGATTTTTTGCGAGTCTTTTGCCGAAATAGCGATTGCCGCCGAGAATAAGGATTTTCATAGGGTCTCCTTAAAGTTATCTGAAGGGAGACTATTCCTCGGTAGAACTTAAGTAAAGACAGATCGTTCCGTGAATGAAATCGAAGATTTGCTCGGCGCGTTCGCGGGTTTCTTTGGGTTTGTTAGCTGTTGCAAAGCGGTGAGCGAAGCCTAAGCGCAGAGTCATCACGAGTTCTGCTAAAATCGAGGCCTGCTCTGAAGGGATGCCTAAAATTTCAGTGATAGTTTTTTGTGCGCCTTCGAACCACTGCTTCTCGTATTTCCCGATAACATTTCCGACGGGGTTGTCCGTTCCGCGAAAGCGGAAGTAAAGTTTGATAATGACTGGGTCGAGAGCCACCGTATTAAAAACAAAATCAATGCCTTCTTTCAGTTGCTTTTCCAGCTGCTCGCGATTTTTCGGTAATTCCAATTTCGCTCGAACAAAATCGCTCGCAAAAGCCTCGGCTCCGAATTCGATGAGATCATTTTTTTGTTTGCCAACATATTCGTAAATCCATGCTCTGGAGACTCCAGATTTGCGTGATACTTTCGAATGAGTGATGCCTGTAAGGCCATCTTTTTCAATCACTTCGAGGATCGCTTTTGAGACCGCTCGTTGTTTGTCTTCTTTCGAGCTTTTAGCTTGGGCTGACACAAAACCACTCTTTCTGTCGGGGAGTTCGATGGGATTGTTTTAAGGATGCCACTAAAATGGGTTCAAAAGGAAGATCTCTATGTTTAGAATAACTACTATTTCTTTGATAATCACGCTGGGAATTTCTTCCGCAAACGCGAGTGAACAGAGCTTCCAATCTTGGGATGAAGCCTGTGCCGTCGCGAAATCAATTGCGCAAGAAGGCGATCTTGTTTTTACAGACATTCCCAATGTCATCTTCCGCAATGTTGCCGCCAGTTCCAAGACTTGGACCTCTCATATTGGAATTATCTTTCGTGGTGACCGCGGGGAGTGGATTGTGAGCGAGAGCAAAGTACCGCTTTCTAAAGAAGTTCCTCTTTGTGAATTCTTGAGGAATTCATCCGAATACTTATTTGAGATCAAGCGCTTTCATCGTCCATTGAGTCCGGTGGAAATCGGGCGACTGCACGAGACCGCGGATTCGATGCTTCACAAGCTTTATACTTTCGGTTTTGATTTTGATTCCGACCGAATGTTCTGCTCCAAGTTTGTCTATCTCGTTTATCAGTCCATCGGTATTCGCGCTGGTAAATTGCAAACATTCCGCGAGCTTCTGGCTGAGAACCCCGTATCTTCTCTCACATTCTGGAAATGGTGGTTCTTCGGCAGAATTCCTTGGGATCGGCGCACCGTAACTCCCGCAAGTCAGCTGCGGGATCCTCAGTTTACATCGGTTTTAAAGGGCTCCTCGGTGAAGTAGCTAGAAATGCATAAAATATTTTCCGGGCCGTCTTGACTCTTAGATAAGAGCCATCAATATTCTCGGTATGAACCAAAGAACTGATATCTTAAACATCTGTCTCCTCATGATTGCGGCCTTGCTGTCATGCTTTGGGATTTTTATTGCAACGGATGTTTTGGTTTACCAATCCTTTATCGCTCAGGTGGTAAAGGATTTGGCGGCTCTGACAGTTTCTTGGGTTACCGTTACCGTTGATTTCATTTTCAAGGCGTTTTTCCTTTTTGATCGCATCTATCTTGTGCACGTGAATGATCCTCTTTTGATCTGAGATTAGTTTCTTTTTTCTCTCGTACATTTCTATTTTCTCAATCTTCATTTTTAGAGGTTTCTCATGTCTTTTTTCACGTTCGTGGTGGAAGCCACGATTCTATTCTTTCACTCAATGTCGGGCAGCTGGGCTTTTTCAATTTTGCTTTTATCTCTGTCCGTAAAACTGGTTTTGGTTCCTATTCAGCTTTTTAATTTTAAGCAGCAGCGTCTCATGGCGCGCATTCAGCCGGAGCTCGATGAGCTTGCGAAGACCTACAAAGACGACCCCATGTTGCTATATAGAAAGATGGCTGATGTTCGGAAGAGGGAGGGCGCGAAGCCGGGCATGAGCCTTTTAACATCTTTGATGCAGCTGCCGATTTTCCTTTCCATTTACCGCGCGTTTTCGTCGATGCCGTCGCTTTTAGCGGGCAAGGTGATGTGGCTCACTAGTTTCGCGAATCCTGATCCGTTCTTTGTATTTCCGATGGTGGTTGCATTAGGGAGTTATGTTCAGCAACGTCTGAATCCTGCACTAGAGTCTAAGGCGAGGTCGGATATGGGGCGAGTGATGAGGTTCATGCCGATCTTAAGCTTTGTCTTTATGTTGGGTCTCCCATCGGGGCTTGTGTTGTACTATTCGCTTAGCGGGATTCTGAATATTGTGACGGATTACGGGTTTCGCAGATGGGGCTAGTGTAATATTCATCCGTGGCATAGGATTTTGCCACGCTTTATGGCAAAAATAGTTGAGCGGGGCCGGGATCTTTGATTATAAGGATCCCTATGAAAACAGCCGGTCCTTTAAAGTCAGTCGCTAAAAGTGAAAACTCGGATTTCCGTGTGTGGCTTCAGCAACAATTCACGGATCGTTGTAAACGCAATCCACGATATTCGCTGCGTGCTTTTGCGCAGCTGTTGCAGATGGACGCCTCTAGCGTGTCGCAGATTTTTTCGGGAAAACGAAAAGCGTCGACTCGAGTGATCACTGCTGTTTGCAACACCTTGGGGGCGACGTCGTTTCAGCAAGATTCTTTTATTAAAAGATCCAAAGCAAAATTTAAGTCCGGTCAGCTGCCTCCCGATAGCCGCTCTTATGAGCTCTTGAGTGAGGACAGCTTCAAGGTTATTTCCGATTGGTACCACTTCGCGATCTTGGAGCTGCTCAACGTCGATGGTTTTCAGGGTAAAGCCTCATGGTGTGCCAGAGCCTTGAGCATCACGACTGTCGAAGCGCAAGTGGCGCTTGAAAGACTGGAGCGACTAAGCCTCATTCGCAAAGAGGGCAAGGGCTGGATTCGTACCGGTAAATTAGTAACTAATTTCACGCCGGGTATGACGTCGGCTGCTCACAAGCATTTGCAAAGACAGATTTTGCAGATGGCTTTGGATGCGATCGATAACGTTAATCCCGAAGAAAAAGATATCACTTGCATGACCATGGCCATCGACGTCGAGAAAATTCCAGAGGCCCGAAAAGTCATCGCGAAGTTTCGCCGCGACCTCAGTGCCTTCTTGGAAGATGGCGTTCAAAGCCGCGTTTATCAACTCGCTGTTCAACTTTATCCAGTTTCAAAAAAAATGGAGTCACAAAATGAAAACTAAAATATTCAGCCTGTTTGCATGCGCACTGGCTCTGTCTGCTCAAACTGCTTTTGCCGTGATCGGCACAGAAAGCGGCGGTGGTGGAAATGGTTATGCCGCTGAGTTTGTTCGTCTTGCTTCGTTTGGCCTGGATTCTTTGGCCAGACAAGGTGATGAGGTCATTAATTCTCAGAGAGTAGATCTTTCGGCAATGGGAAGGGCTTTGCTGACGGCTAATATTCAATTTACAAAGCAAGATCTAATACTTAATGGTAAAAGAGTTCATGCAATCAATGAACCTGCAAAGGGTCTCATTACTGTGAATGAAACCAGTTGGAAATCCTTGGATGACTCCACCAAAATGCAGTTGGCGTTTCATGAATTGTGGGGCCTTAGTTTTCACGATCATAAGGATGATAGCTACGTGTTCTCGACTGCGATGGTTGCTAGAATTCGCGATGCGGGTTTTACCAATCCTTCCAAAGTGATTGCGCTACTCACTAATAATCAAAACGGGCGTGGCCAAACTTTCCGCGCCATCCTCGTTCGTCAAGGGGCCGAGACCCGTTCGAATCTCTCCGTGATCTTTCAGAAGCTTCAGCAGGTGAATGACACTTTAGATATCATCACTTCAAACGTAGTCTACAAGCCGAGTGAACTTCCTTACGGTGCTGATACCGTCGTGCAAAATCTGCGTCTGTCTTATGATAACGACGGAGAAGCTTTTGTCTTCGAAGTCGAGCCCATGACGACATTGGCTCCGAAGCTGACTTGTAAGTTTGTACTGCCAGAACCGCCTGCGACCGAAGAGCTCAGTAAGCAGAATTTAAATTGCGTCGTTACAAAGTAAAAAGGAGAATTCGATGAAAAATTTAATTTTGAGTTTCTTTATCATCGCAGGAGCAACATCTGCATTTGCTGGAAACAAAATTTCAAACCCTGAAACAGCCGTCGGTGCCGAAGTCATCTTAAGACAAATCGCAACATCGAAGTATTTTGGTAAAGACGGCTTAAGAGCTGTCAAAGCCGCTCTGGAAGGATCTTACGGCTCGACACTTTCGGCAGACATCACCAGCATGGATTGTGAACCAGCATTAGGCGTCAATGAATGCTTGATCAAATTGTCTGTCATTGAATCCAGCCGACCGCCAGGTTTTGAAGACATCTCTTTTGATGTTCAAGTTAGGATCTACCAAGGCAAAATTCTGTCTGGTGGCCCTGTTCCTGTCGAGTACTAATAGAAACAGTCTGTATAGATCCTGTTTTTAGAAGAGAAGGGGCGATCATCGGCCCTTTTTATTTTCGTAAGGCGCTTACTGCGAGCAATGATACTCCAGCGACACCCAGGAGTTTTCTTGCAGTGGCGGTGTAAAATTCACCTTGGTTCCGCTGACAGTGTAATTGCCAGCGCCAAGGGGAGCTGCCACCTTGGCGCTAGCTTCTGTAGCACCTAATCTTACGGTCAAAGACGTTGGTACACATTCTAAAGATAAAGTTGAAAGCGTGTTCTTGGCGACGCTGATGAATGAGTTCAGCTGCCAGTCTGGTGCGCACAGGCTGATGATTCCGCCTTTGGTGAGCTGAGAGGCCTGCATATAGACGGTGCCGATGTAGTGGGGAGAGTAGACGATAAAGCCATTTACCATGGTGCTTGTCTGATCTAGCTGTGTTTGACAGAGAGCTGTATCAGTCACGACAGAATTGAAAGTGAATTGTGTTTCGCTGCCAAAGACTGAGTTCGCTTGAGCGGCTAAATTTGCCGGCTGATCTTCGGACTCAAGAACTTTGACGGCGCCATTACTAGCCTCACGGCAAGTGGGAATCTCTTTATCACCTAAAGCTGTGTTGACTCGGCTGCAATCACCGGCGACGCTGCGTTCGTCTTCATCTGACAAAAGAATCACGGCGACTGCCGAGCCTTTGCGATAGCAATTGGCAGTATTGAGAAGGCCGCCGCGTCTCCAGTTTTCAAAGTGGTTGTACACTGCTTTTACTCCGCGCTCATCGCCTGTATTACCATCACCGCTACCAATAGCATTAATGGTATCGCTGAAAATATTTTTATTGGCGTTGTAGGTCGTATTATTTAAAACCGGATTGCCATTTTTCCACTGCATAGAAGGACCCCAGGAATTGGTTCCACCAGAGTAGGTCCCTGAGCAATAGGAGCCGGTACAGGTGTGTGCTCCGGAGCCAGCAACTTCGGTACCGCCACTATTCATTTGCGAGGTGACGGTCAAACACATTTGCCAGTCCGTATTCGAGTTATTGAGTTCTTTCACGAGCGTGTTCATCGATGTGGCAAACTTCGCTTGCACGGCTTTCATCGATGCCGAGTTGTCGATAACAATCAGAAAATCTGTTTGTTGTTTCAACGCTGGAACTTGCACGGTCTTTGAAACATCTCGCGCGCCGCTCATCGGAGGCGTCGGTGTCGGCGTTGGCGACGGCGTCACCGTAGGGCCAGGAGTTGGCGTTGATGTTGGGGTCGGAGTCGGACTTGGTGTTGGAGGAGCCCCATTGTTATCGCTCTGGCTATCCTCCAAAGCGAGTGACGAGAAGGACTCGATGGTATTAAAGCCGCCACTGCTGCAATTGTTAAACGCAAAAGCGAGTAATATAAAAACAAGCGTGAAGCTTATTTTCTTTCTGTGAGTCATTCCCATTTCCCCTTATTTCAATGATAAATAGGGGAGTAAGTATAAAACAAGAACTTGTCTTGAATTGAGACGTCCTTTAATTGAGGACGTCTAGAAACCGCTAAGGATCTGGGTGCCCATCCAATCGTACTTGGAATAGGAAATAGGAAGGAGTGCATGCTCCATCTCCGTTAGGCGAGTTTTTTACCCGTGCGCATACATAGTCGTTTCTGCAAGCACGATCGGAGTTGCAAACACCCATGCCTCCCAAGCTTGAACCCGATTCCAAACATTGTGTGAAGGTCTTTGTTTTATCAGCGATACATACGGAAAACCCTGCGGCTGCTAGAGTGCCGCAGATTTCTCTTCCCTCAGTGAGGTTATGGCAATCGCGTTTTTGGCACATACCTGATGGGAAGCCGCCAAGCTTCGTACCGACAGGGCCAATCACAGGTTGGCAAATGTAACCGCCCCTACCCTCATTGCAGTTGATGGGTGTTCGGTCAAAAACCACCTGATCTTTCTCGAAAGTGTTTTTAGAAACCCGGCCGGTCATGCAAGGGTCGCCAGCGAGTGAAATCTTCGGTAAGCATTTTCCAAGATTTGCTTCGTTGGCCATTTCATCTGAAGAGCGGCATTCAAGACCCTCAGCACATTGCCAATGAGAGAAGCCGCCTTCTTTAGTTAACCCGCAGAAATGTCCATAGCCTGCTTTCTTTCCTTCGGGTGGTGCAATCGAGAAATCGCGATCGGGCCTAGGCCAAAGATGCTTTCGCACTCGTTCTAAGAAATGATCACGACGGACGACCTCTGATTGAAAGTGTCCAGAACCTTCACCTTGCAAAGCATTCAAAGCATGAGTGCTCGATCGATCCACACCAAGAAAGTGAAATCCCGCGGTCGCTCGCCCCTGGTGACATCCCACGCAGCTCATATCGTTCAGCCTTTTCAAAGCCGCATACGGAGTGGTCATAAAACTGTTTGGATAGTATCGCAGATTTTTAAAATCATTCTCCGTTAGAATTTCATCATAAGGGCGATTTGAGAATCGCGAAGTCCCATAAGGCGAATAAGAGTAAGCTCGCTTCACTAGAAATTTTTCTGGAAGAAGCATAATCCCCACAGTCAAGCGATGGAAATTTTTTTGATCCGTCACAAAATGCTTTAGCTCGGCAAGAAGACCCGGGTCTTTTTTAAGTTTTGGAATGTCCGGAGTGTTTTCAAGAGTGGATGGAACTGCATGACCTTCAGCCATTTTAAAGACGCGTAGAAGATAGTGGGCGTTTCCTCCAAGGTTGCGATGGACCGTCGCGGGAACACGCAGAGCTTGCAGATTGACTTCAAGACTATGAAAATTCGCGGCCTGAAAGTACTGAGCATTGAGAGGTTTCTGTTTCATCCATTCGACGAGCGTCTTAGAGTCCCAATGATCCGAGCCTTGTGGCCAAACCCAGTCTTCGACGAAGGGCAGGCAACTTCTAGTGCCGACATTCTTGTCGAAGGGCATTTCGAATTTCATCATCAATGTCATTGGCAATCGCGAATAAACGGGCTTTGGAGTCTGACTTTGATATGACAGGCGATAGATCAATCTCATTTCGCCACAAGTTTTAGGCGCAAACGAAGCGCGATCGAGGCGATTAACAATTCCAACGAGTTCGTACTGGCCTTTTTTTGAGTTGAACCAATGATAGTCAAACACGCGATGTGAAAAGGCCATTCCAATACCAGCGACCGCTTGGGACTTTCCAGCGTTTTGTTCGGCGACGAGCTCAGAAAGATCTTGCGTGATGATTTTTTGAACTTCGGTATAGAACGAGCTGTTCTTTGTGAGTTCTGAGTTCACAGAGGGCTCACCGGAAGAAAGGTTTTGCGACTTACCCTCGACAGTGCTGAGAACACTTGTAAGTGAATAACCGGAATTTTCTAACTGCTTTAGAATTTCAGGATCTTTGATGTAACTAAAGATTTTTCCCGGCTCGGTCGGATAAGTCGATTCGGCTTGAGTGGGCTGGCGAGTTGAGTCGGGAAGGGCCTTCAGAAACTCTTCATAGGTCAGGTCATCAAAACTTTCGGCAGATGAAATGGTGGTTGAAGTTTGCGGGCTTTCTTTGGAACCCAAGAGGCTGCAAGCAGCCACGAGCGCAAGAGCAGGAAGAAGAGCTAACAGTTTTTTCATATAATCAGAATAGCAAATCCCACAATTCTTGCAGAATTATCAACACTTAACCTGACCCAAGTCGGGGGCGAGCGGATCAACATTCTGGTAAACCGGGACATGGCAAAATGGCCCTTGCTTTATATTACACCTTATGGTGTAATATAAAAATGGACCAGTTATCTGACATATTGACAGCTATTTCCCACCCGACAAGAAGAGCGATCATCAATCAGCTTTCTAGTGGACCCGCACGCTTCTTAGAGATAGCGGAGCCTTACGATACGGCTCTCAATGCCGTGACCAAGCATCTCAAATTATTGGAAAGAGCGGGTCTTATAGAGCGAGAAAAGCAAGGAAGGGAAGTCTTTATTTCCTTGCGTGCAGAACCTCTTCAAGAAGTTGCCAAGTGGGTGCATGTTTACGAACGCTTCTGGAATCAAAAACTCGATCAGTTTGAACAACACTTTAAAGATAAGAAAACGAAGAAGGAGAAAAAGAGATGAAAAAAGCTCAGACCATGTCCTTGTCATTCGAACGCACCATCGCGGCCTCTCCGAGAGAAGTCTATGACGGCTGGCTCAACCCGAAAGTTCCGGGTACTCCTTGGCATGAACATGACGATTTAATTTTGAACGTGAAAAAGAACGGACTCTATTACTGGCTCACTGATGGAAACGTCCACTATGGCCGATTCTTAGAACTAAAAAGAGGCAGCCGCATTCGCCTGACCTGGATGTCGCGATACACTTTGGGTGAAGAGTCCACTGTAACTTTGACTTTCAAGAAAAAGGGCGATGGAACGCTCATGACGCTCACGCATTCCGATTTGCCTAAAGATGAAAAGGCCAAGGCGCATGAGGGGGGCTGGAATTACTTCTTGGATAAGCTGGTGGAGTATTATGAATAATTTCATATAATATATGAAATTATATGACTTTATTTAATCTCCCGACGGTGACATAAGAAGACCCCCAAACAACAATAACGGAGGTCTTTATGAAACCGGTCCTTTTAGCATCGATTCTGTTCATGAGCCTGGCTTCACAGGCATCAGATTTAGTCACGAGCCCTCGCTGCGAAATCAACGAAAGCGGCGAGCCCTAGAGTGACCGTCTACGATCAAAGATATCAAGCAAAAGAAAACTATTGGCCCTTTCGCGCTTCGAGCATGAGCTACAAAGTCTTAGAACTTCTACCTCCGCTCGAAAGGCCGCTGAAAGTTTTGGAGATTGGATGTGGCGAAGGCGGTAATGCGATATTCCTGGCAAAAAATGGATATCAAGTCACGGCCTTCGACCTCGCGGAATCTGGCGTTCAGAAAACTCAAGAACGGGCGGAGCACCATCAGGTCTCTGTCAAAGTCTTCCGCGCTGACGTGAACGAATACTTACCGACGGAAAATTTCGACGTCATTTTTTCCTCGGGCACGCTCCAGTATCTACTCCCCGAAAAACGGCGGCCTTTTATTGATGCGTGCAAGGAGAATACAAGCGTGGGCGGGCTCAATGTGCTGCATACTTTTGTGAAGAAGCCGTTCGTGGCAACAGCGCCGGATGCGGAGGCAAATGAGTATCTTTGGTTGTCGGGGGAGCTGTTGTTCCTCTACCACGATTGGCTGACGGAGAGTTTCGTTGAGGAGATTAAGCCGTGTAATTCGAGTGGTGTTGCCCACGAGCATGCACATAATCGGATTTGGAGTAAAAGAGTGCCTTGTCCAGAATGATGATTTCATGAAAGAATATGCATCTAGATTCTGGAGGATCGATGATTCGTTTTCTTGTCATTTCTATTTTTCTTGCTGCTAACTCTGCTTTTGCCCTGACACCTCAACAAGAGGAGGCAAAACGCATCGTGGAACAGGTGCTGAAGTTTCGCAAGCAGACTCAGTCGCAAAAAGATCAATTCACTGTGTGGCAACGGGATATGAGCTCTTTGACAGCTTTGGAATGCATTCGGCAGCGCCTCATTCCTAAGAGTTCCGGTCTTGCAAACGCTGGGAAGAAAGAAGCTCATACCATTATCGAGAATTTTTTAGTAGGTGTGGGAACATCAGCAGCCGATGCTCAACAATTAGCAAAGGGCGGATTCGAGGGATATGGTTCTTATGCAAGCCTCAGTGATCAGGAACTTGCGAAGCTATGTCCGATTCTGGCAAGTGAAGGTGTAAAACCGCTTTGCACGACGGATTCAGTAATGTCTCCTGCCGATGGTCCTATGAAATACAATTATCCGAACACTTACCTTGTTATGAAGTCAGGTCGAACTCAGCAAGTGATTTTGGATTTAAAGTGTTCCATCAGCTCAAAAGAAGTTAAATATAAAGTCGGTTTTGGTCATGAAGCTGTCTTAAAACAAAAGTTTGTCGTTTATGCTACAGATATAGAAAAGCTGGAAAGCCCTGCTATAACGAAATGGGAGCCTAAGGAAGAAAATGTTCGGGTCACAGCACAGAAATTAGCCCCAGGATATCAAAGCCCAAATCCATTAATGCTGGCAAGTGGGCCTGTGCGAGATGTAATGGTAAGCAATATTGTTCTTAAGATGAAAGGTCTAAAAGACACGTTTTCTTGGTTGCTAGTTGTAGAACCAAACTAGACTGAAGCGGAAATTTGTAATCAAGAGGATATATGGAACCAAAAAACCAAATCCAAGCCTGCAATTCGCGAAAAAGCGGATCGAGCTAAAGACTATAGATGCAAGAACTTGATCGCCGTTATTGAGAGCCTCAATTTGGGGACCTCATCTGGCATCGTTTTGTATGAAATCACAAAACAGTGGAGAGAATTCCAGTTCAAACTAAAAAAGAAAATAGCTTCGAATAAAGCAAAAAAACGCCGGAAATAGGCTCAGTCACTTACCGAGACCAAGTTGTGTCATATAAGTTTGATTATCCCAAAAAAGATATTCCTCATCGAAGGTGCCCTCCATGATTCCGTAAACAGCAGTCCAGTCTCCTTGACCAATTCTGATAGGATGCTCTTTGATTCTTGTGTCCGGAGCATAAGTGAACATGTATTTGAGATCCTCAATATGTTTCTCAAGTCCTTCGGTCACATGACCGTCTGGCCAATGAACTTTGACATTTTGAGTATGAGTATTCTTAAAGTTCTCCCATTTCTGGCCTGAGCTGCTACACAGGTTATGGCAAATAATAAAGATATTAGGGCCGTGAATTTTCTATTCATAAATTCGCTCCGAGTTTATTTTCAAGGGCTTTTATTAGTCGCTCACTTGCTTCATTACTCTAGATGTGGAAGTAGTAATTTTCATTAGGCGGAGATTTGAAATTGCATACTTACAGCATTCATAGTTGAGCTGTCGTAAGGCAAAAAGCAATTGCGACTGCCACCGAATGTTCTGACTCTCAACGAGAAACCGCGTGATCAAAAATTATTTTTCGAGCAAGATTCTTAAGTTTATCGGACTCTTTTTCACGCTTCACTAGACGTTAATCCATTTTTGTTGAGTCGCCTTTTATTTAGATACACAGCCGATCCACAATCTCGAAAAAATTGTGTTTGTCGTTTAAAAAAAAGGAAGCTGTGTATGGCATTTAAGGTCAACGTCAATAGAGCAACAAAAGAAGATCTTCTTAAAGTTCCGGGTCTCAACCTCAAAACTGTCGAAAAAATTCTACAAGTACGTGACACCGCCGGGGGGTTGAAAGATCACGCGCAATTGGTGGAACTTATCGGCAATCAGGCTTCGCAGGAAGTGCTGACGGCGATTTCGGAAAAAGTTGCGGTGGGCAATGATGAGGAAGTGCCGAATCATGTTGTGGTGATGGATCCAGGTTTGAGTGCGCCTGTTCGCTACGATTATCGTGCCAAAGTAGAAATCGATAATCAAACACAGTTTCCCACACGCAGTCTGACGACGGTCGTAGAATACGTCGTCATCGTGGGCGATGAAGAAGTGGTTCGCTCCGAAACGGCCACTCGTACTTTGAACGACACCTTAGTAGACTTGAATATTTCCGAGCTGAACCCGGTGAAAGCTGAAGCGGGTTTTGCGATTCGTCTGCGAGCACCTAATGGGAATGTTCTTTTTGAGCAGACCTACGCTGAGGTCGACTTTAAAGATAAAACAATTAAAATCACAGCTCGCGGATCGAATCCTGCGGTTGTGGCGACTCCGCAAAAAACGATCCCCGTTGTTCGTCTTCAGCCGGTGGTTCACGGGCGTATTCTTGATCGCAATAACACAGTCGTTTTCGCTAATGCCACTGTTGTAATCTATGGGACTGAAAATCCTCAACCTGCTAGTGAAAAAGACTTCCAAGTCATGGCTTACGCTGAGTCCGATCAGCGTGGTTATTTCACATTTCCGTCTTTCGAAGATCCCATCAAATCAGCGTTCGCTGTTATTGGCTGGAAAGGATCTTACCGTGTTGATATCGTCTTCAAGGACCGCTTTCCTGAGAAGTTGATTTTGGTGGTGGATGTCGCGCCGGAAGTCGCTGCGGAAGATTGCGACTGCGGCGACGATATGAATATGCATCGCAAAAATCGTATTCTCGAAGAGCACTCGTTCTATTCTGTGATTAGAACCAGCGAGCCGCAGATCAAGGCCTACACGATTTCTGAAGACGAAGAGCTGGAGATTTCGGATCTCTCGGTGGAGTTTCCTTGGTTGAAGAGCTCATTGCAGATCGCACTGCAAGAGATGGGAACTGCCCCCGCGAACGGGCCGATGCCAAAGTACGCTATCAATAAAAAAGTACTTAATAACTTTTTGTCCAAGAATAAGCTCGTCAATAATAGTAACGTCAAAGAACTGTTAGAACAAAATGAGCGTAGTAAACTCGCTCGACTGGCTCGTCCTGGCTCAGTATTGTCCTCTGGACGGGTTGCCCTGGGTAATAATAAGGTGATTGATTGGGATGATGAACCGACTATCTATCAAGCGACAGAAATTGCTCATGGGCACATTCTGCATTTCAAGCAAGAGTGGGTCGGGGATGGCTACTCGCTCGGTGATTTGCTTTACAGTCTCCCATTGGCACCAGGACAGAAAAAACAGATTGTCGTCTACGATTGGGATCGCGACGATGAAGCTCAAAAAGGTCAAGATACGAGTTATCGAGAAAGTCTGGAGGCGTCTCTACGCCGGGATCGTGATGTTAATGATATCGTCCGCGGGACGTTTCAGGAAAATGTTGCTGCTCACTCCGACTCGACGACTTCATCTATCGCCGGAGGTCTCGGTGTGGGAGCGATCATTCCGACGCCAGTACCCATCGGCGCCTTAATCGGAGTCGGTGGTGGCCGCAGTTCCGCCGAGTCCAATGCCACTCAGGATTCTTTCCGTGAAATGACAGGAAATACCCATCAAGACTTATCGGATCGCACCAGACAGTCGGCGTCGGCGGTTCGCAGTCAGCGCACTACTGTAGTTAAGACTGTTGCTGAAAACGAAAAATACAAAGCAACAACGGAAAGTGTTGCCAACTACAATCACTGCCATTCCGTCACCATTCAATATTTTGAAGTATTAAGAAATATGAAGATCTACCAAAAGCTTGCTGATGTTCAGGAATGCCTCTTCATTCCTTTCGATATCAAGAAGTTTGATATTTATAAAGCAGACCGTTGGGCGGATATTCTTCGCCGCTATGTCCCGGTTTTTGGTTTGCGCAAAGGATTTGATGCAATCAAACGCTATTTAGCCGATTGGAAAAATTCAGGATTTCCAGAGAACACCTTTAGTGAGGATCTTGTCACGGATTTCTCCGGGGATCTTTCTCTTCAGTTCCGCATCGCCAGACCGAAGGACGGTGTCGATGAAGTGTACTTGGCATCGGAATGGCTGTGGACGTTGTTTAGTCCATTTAGTTCCTCTGATTTTCACAAAAACTATCTGAAATCAGAAAAACGAAAAGACGAAGTGTTCCTGTCGCGAATGGGGCAAATTATTGCCGATGAATTTGTAAACCGTCTTCAAGTTTGGGCTGTCACATCCAGCGGCGAGGTACTACTTCCTGTAGATACCACATTGATCTCGGAGTTCCGTAACAATGTGAATTTAAGTGTGACGTTAAGAAGATCGGGAGATATCTCGACTCTTCGTCGTGATCAAATTAAAGGATTGAGAATACGCATTAAGTTCGACTCTAGTGAAGTGGCGGCGTTGAAAGCGACTTATCCTGAGCTGGCAAATTGGAATTCTGATTCGATTCCCGCGCGCTTTATTCTTCCTCCGAATTCTAAAGTTATCGTCCGCTCTATGACAATGAACTATACAACACCTCATTATCAGGGATCACTGGTTCGCAATGTACGTGTCGACAACGATCTTTCCGGAGATGACGATGTTTTGATTTCAACACCGTTGTCTTTTGATGAACTGAGAATGCCAAAGCAAGAGGATGTAGATGTTATCAATATCCTAATAGATCATCTGAATGCGAATCTTGAATATTACCACAAAGCGATTTGGATGGGCATGTCGGCTGAGAGACGTTTCATGCTTCTGGACGGCATTTTGGCCTCCGGTAAAGGAGTGGAAGGTAAGAGCGTCGCGAGTGTTGTTGAAAACAAAGTGATTGGTGTTGTCGGCAATTGTATGGTGATGCCGGTGGCAAGAGGCTCTTATATTGATCCGAGCTTCCAATATCCGGTGGATACGACTGGAAAGACGATCAGTCTTTTGGATCTTTACAATACTTATGAACCAGATCCAGTATCGATCTCTATACCGACGAAAGGTGTCTTCGCTGAAGCGGTCATGGGATCTTGTAATAGCTGCGAAAAAATCGACGAGTCACGGTTCTGGCGTTGGGAGCAGTCACCAGTTCCGGATTCTCCAACAGCCTTTGGCGCCGTGGATCCGAACACGGATCGCTTCAAAGATCCAGGTAATATGGATGGTCAGCAGTTGCCGAATTCTATTATCAATATTCAAAATACCCCTCAAGCGCCGGAATATGCTGGCGTCAGTGCGATCACTGGTTTGCTGGGTAAAGAGAATGTCTTTAAAGATATGACGGGACTTGCTGGAACTCAGGCCAACGCCGCTGCGGGATTACAGCAGGCGTTCAGTACGGCCACGTCGTTTGGTAAAGAGGCCGTGGGTCTCACAAACTTAGCGTTGCAGTATCGTATGGCGAAAGATCTGCCAAGCACTCTCGATAGCATTCAAAGTGCTAAGAGCAAAGGTCTGCTCAAACCAGAGCAAGCACAAAGTCTAACGGAGAAAGCTTTCAATAGCGCCATGGGTGGAGGACCCACAATGAGAGATTCTTCTCCGGAAGCGCAAAAAATTCGTGAGATCAAACAGCTGCAAGATGAAAAGATGCTGACGACGGATGAAGCTCAGAAGATGAAGAGCGGTGTGATTCAAAGCATGGGTCGCACGGATAAAACCACTCAGCAAAACATGACGGATCGAGCGATGAATGTGATCTCGGAAAAAGGTGGAAAGCTGGAGTACGAAGATGGCACGGGTGGCAAATTGAAAACCGAAGTCGGCAATCAGTTGACGTCATCAGCGCAGAAGGCACAAAGCGCTCTGCCGTTTTATGTTGAAGTTCCTTTGATCGGGCAACCAACCGAGGAAAGCTGTTGGGCGGCGTCCGTCGCGATGATGATGAGCTACTCATTCCGTGATATTCGTAAATTGCCATACACGGTCGAGGAAGTAGTTCAACAAGTGCAGGGCATGCGCCGACAAGAGTTGAGACCAGATGCCGAGATGGATGTGGGAATTGACAAGCGCCCTGAGCTTCATTTCTTTGAACGGGCTATTTCACAGCTGGGCTTTGTGGATCTCACGACGAAGGAAACAGTGGATTTGAGCTCCAGCAGTTCAGGGACGCCTGCGATTTCTGTGAAACAATGGGCGGACTGGTTGAAGAAATATGGTCCTCTCTGGGTGACCTTGGCAAGTTCTCCACACGATGCTCATGCGGTCGTTCTGCGTGGTATGACCGGTGGTGGTGCGAGCGAGGACACTTCGATGCATATCCTCAATCCTTGGAATGACGAAAAACCAGATGAGTTCCCAAGCAAAGGAAAACAAGAAGTCGTGCCATTCTCCGATATGATGAAACGCTTCAACGCATTGGATATCGGTAATTACGGCAATATGAGAATCTACTACATTCCTCTAGATGGAGTCTCGGGAGTGGATAATTCTCACACGGATCCGAATCAGCCGTCCGATCTCTTCGCACCAGGAAAAGCAGCGACGGAATCAGAGGGGCTCTTTACAAAATACTGGAACAAGTTGAAGGGATCGAGTTACGGTTCCACCGCTCTGGACATCGCCGATGAAATGATCAAAGAGGCCGGTAAAGCAGAGTTTGAAAGTTCTCTGATCGGACAAGTTGTAGACCTTGCGACCCTCTTTGGTGCAAAGGCCGTCGAAGTTGGGAGGGCCCAAGTAGATCAGCTGCGTGCTTCGGAACAAATGCGTGCTTACTATGTGAAGTCAGGTGATTCGAATGATTTGGATGTCGGAGAAGTGATGGCTTATCGTAAGTCACTTTACTTTGGCACCTTGGCTCTACCCAATGCTCTCAAAGCTGGCTTTATAGCAGCCATTGAAAAGGCATTGACCGATGGAATCAACAATCATGTCTCTTCCTATTTGGGTAAGGTGAAGGATGCTTTTATCTCGGGAATTGCGGACGCCTTTATCGCTCAATGTCCTCTGGCCGAAATTTCTGCCGATCTTCTCAGCTTTCCTGTGGGATCACAAGTGGAGCGATCTAAGACTTACAATAAAGCTTTTGGTGTTGCCGCCAAAGCTCTATTGAAAACGTTCCCTGAGTATCTAAAAGGGCCTAAAGGGAAATTCGTCAGCGACGCTCTAGGCCTTGTTGGCTCAGAAGATGATAAGGCCAGCACAGGTGTGCGTTTCATGAAGGCCTTGCTTGTGTTGATCGAGACAGGCGCGTTTAAACAATACACGGAGGCCGTGCAAGGCGATCAAATTGATGGAAAGTATTGGGTCGATGAAGTCGTCAAAGAAATTATTCAGCTGCTCAAGGATGCGGGTTTTAGCTATGAAATAGTATCGGATCCTCAAGTGAGCGTAGACTGGAGTTCTTCGTCGCAAAAAATCGTGATCTCACAGAGCTTTGCTGATCGCTTTACAGACGGACAGGATAGTGTGAGTGCTGATGCGAGTTACAGACGTTTTGAGAGCGCTTTTAGGAATTACTCTCAAGCGGTTGCTGGCCATTTCTGGGACTTAACTCAAGCCTGGTACGGAGATGCATTCTTGGATGTGTGGAAACGGATGGCTAAAAAATATCCGGAAAGCAATGACGACGAACAACTTCGTCTCAGTGCGCTCCTTGGCAGCCTTTTAACTTATGAAAATACTTTTCCAGAATTTTTCAAGTATTTTAAAGCCAGCGTCGCAGCTCAACTTCCTGTCATGTATAAGAAGGTGGATGAAGTTGCGAAGGACTTGGAGGGCTGGGTTCAAAGTAACGCGTCTATTTATATAACCGATGCCGCATTACGCGATTCCGCTGTGTCTCGCGTGAAGCCGATGGTAAAAAACCTAAGAGCGGGAAAACCGTGGGACGCCATTTTTGATACTAAATATTGGACGACCACGCCGGGCGATTCACAAAGATTAGATGATCTTCAGCTCATCGACTGGTGTTTCTGGGGTCACGATAAGCTGGATCGTACCACCGCAATTTTTGAACCGAATCACGTGGTCTCCTATGGCCTTCGCTTCCCTTGCAAGCCGAGCCCGCACGATCCGTAAGAAGAAAGAGTAAATAAAAGCTGAGTTCTACTTCGAACTCAGCTTTTATCATCAATATTTAAAGGGGCCAGCTTAAATACTTTATGTTCAGGCGAGAGACCAAATAAAGTGGCGGTTAATATCACCATGACAATACCAAAAAGGTGAAGCCCTAAGAAAAAGACAATTCCCAGATGTAGCCCGATCATGCCCATCACCCAAAACTTGCGCGTTTGTTTTGGCCAAATAAAAACGCAATATCCTATTTCCAAAATCAACGTCATCCAACCTGCCAGCAGCGAAACCACGGGCCAATGCACTAGCCAACTCATGTCGAACTGACGATAAACCGGCAGATTCATAGCTCGCCACAAAAGCTCGCCATTCCACCATTGAATCCCATGGGCTTTATCAAAGCCACTCGCCAGATATGAAATGCATAGATGAAGTTGCATCACCCGCAAAACCAAGCGGGTCGCTGAACTGGGTGAATCCGCCCAGCCGGAAGGTGCCCACATCAAGTAAAACAAAAATATATGGGCATATTGATCCACCCCGTAGGCCGAAGAATTGGCGGTGTTAATCAAGACCCAATGTAAAAACCAAACAAGGAAGGTGGCCAGACGTGTTTTGTAATTTAACGTAAAGGCCAGCAAACTTAAGACATAAAAGCTACTGACCAGCAGAATGCAGGTGTGCTCGGATATATGAAGGGGCGCCAAGAAAGGCAGAAGCCAGGAAATTTGCGGCAGAACCGGATTATTTAATAGCCGGGCCAGATCTCCTTGAATAAATCCAGTGCTGGAAAGAAAATCGAAAGCAGAAAAGCGCAGAAAGTAAGCTTGCACCAAAAGGCAAAGCCCCAAACCGGTCCGCAAGGCCGCCAAGGGAGTTGTTGCCGCCGGCTCTAAAAAAAAGTCGAGAGCTTTGCTTTTGAGAGTCTTACTCCAAACAGGTGTCTTCATGGATTTAGTTTCCGCACATATTTTTTATGTTTAATAAATTGAGCTGAGTAAAGTTTCTGCCAAGTCGTGGATTTCCCCTGGCGATACTCCTCCATGGAGGGAGGAGTGATCTGCTCCAGCCGAATGCGCACAGATTCGGCCTCGGGATGAGAGCCAAACATGGCTCCGGCAAGAGAGGCCGACAACACCCTCTGATACTTCAAGCGATTGTCGACGCGATCATTGAAAAACTGCTCAATGAGATCTCCTACTCGCAGATCCACCTCACGAATCTGACCGGTTTCTATCGGCACTGTGGTGGTCCCATTTTTCTTATCAGTAATATCAAACACAGCGCGCACTTGCGAACTGATCCCCGGAGCAAAAAAACCATAGGCACAAGAGGCCCCTGACATTTCTCCGTAGTAGTTCACAAGTTCCTTCAGCCCCGGGAATAAAGGAAAGCTGAGGCCGAAGGCACCGCAAATCACCAATATCAGATGCACGACGGAGAAGGCCAAAGCCCCCTTCAAATATTTTGATTTTTTGGAATGCTCAGATGTTTCCTCAATCATTCATCTCTACCTGTGGACCATCGACCCCTTCCATGGAAATGCCATCTGCGGAGTAACGACCATAATAGCCCCGTCCATAGTCACCGCGATACCCACCGTAATACCCACCACGATAGCCACCATAATACCCGCCGCGATATCCACCGTAATATCCACCGCGATAGCCTCGATAACCGCGGTATCCCCCATGATAACCCCCGCGATAACCACGGTATCCTCCGCGATAGCCCACATGCGGGACGTGATAAACGCCTACGTCGGGCTCCACCACTCCGCCTTCTTCTTGCACCAAAGTTAAATCTTTCACAGGAATCGATTCACTTCGAGCTTCTGTCGAATAAGCACTCATTCCCGCCAGACCGAGGAGGCCCGCGAGTGCTGGAACAAGCAAAGAATTTCTTTTCATAACCTTCTCCATTTTTTTTGCTTCACGCCGAGCCTTGATCGGAATGATAAGGCTCAATTCATTTCACTAAAGATAACGTTAACCATGCTTTGAAGCGGCCGCAGCCAGCCAGGTAAGAATTTTTTTTGATATTCTTCGCAACCGTCGCTAGTTCTCTGTGCTTAAACAGCATTAACCGGCATCGGTAAGTGATAATGGCAAGAGCTATACTCTTGCCATTAAGCATGTTGTGAGTTAGTTACGCGACCAAGAAACTTATAGTAAGTTTCTTAAAGGCCGCTGACTTTGTTTTGTTCTTTTAAAAAGTTCTCAAGAGCCTCGATCGTTGCAGTAGGATTTTCTTCCATCAACCAGTGACCGGTGTTTTTCAGAGTCACTTCTTGAGCCTGCGGAGCCACCAGTTTCATCGTTGCTGCGAGAGGGCCACCCATCGCTTTTTCTCCGCCAATGGAGAGGACCGGCATTGGCAACTGAGTTTTTGCGAACTCTTTATTGTCTTTAGCATCTTGAGGGAAAGCTTTAAACCACGCCATGGCCGCTCTCATGTGTCCAGGAGCTGCATACTGTTTTGCAAAATAGTTTTTCTTAGCGTCTGGGAATGCTTTTGGATTCGCGGAGAAACTTGTCCACAAGTGATCTAAGTACATTTTCTCGCGACCTTTCACCAAGTTCTCGGCGCTTTTTCCATAAAAACGGAAGTGCCAGATATCAGGGCTGTTGTAGATTTCATCACCAGGCCCCACACCTGGCAGGAACGCATCCATCACCACAAGTTTTAAAGTCATAAGAGGATACTTCGCAGCGAAAGCGTAAGCGACCATCAGGCCGATATCGTGGCCGACGATGTCCGCCTTCGCAATACCGTAGTGATCCAACAAGGCCTTTACGTCAGTAGCCATTTCCGCTTTGGTGTAGCCGGTCTCCGGCGCCTCACTTAAGCCACCGCCGCGAAGATCAGGAACAATGAGAGTATATTTTGAGGACAGAGCTTTCATTACAGGCTCCCACATCAGCGCCGATTCTGCCATGCCATGAAGTAAAACCACGGGCGCGCCGGTGCCGCCTTTATAGACATTCATTTTAAATCCGTTGATCTGAACTTTTTCTTGCTTGAAACCTTTGGGGATATCAATTGCACCGGCAGAAAGACTTGCCAAGAGAATCAAACTTGAGAGAAATAGCTTTTTCATACATTGTCCTTTTTTAGCCTGAAGCCGTTTTGGATCTTCAGATGTTTGTTCGTGTTCTTGAGTAGAGATTATCAGGAATTTTATACTGGAGTAAGAAGACGCACGCTTCAACACGGTCATCGAATACTTGCAGCGGGAGATTACTGCTCGCAAATAGAGTCTGATCTCACTTTAAAAAAGCCGAGTTTCGTTTTTTTGACAAAATTTCCGATGACCCGGAGTTGCAATTTGTCTTCTAACCAATTCTTAATTTGCAAATCCGGTGCGAGCTCTTTGTAATTTCTAGTATGAAAATCAAAAAAATATTTTTCGCATTTCTGTTTCTGCCACTACAATGTCTCGCGTGGGGACCTATTGGTCATTGCACGGTGGGCCTGATTGCCGAGGCAAATCTGACTCCACAAGCAAAGAACGCCATCAGCAAAATCCTAGGTGGTCAGAGCCTCGGCGATGTCGCGAATTGGGCGGATTCGTTGAAGTCCACCGGAGATTATCGCCAGGCCATTTGGTATCACTTCGAAAAAATTCCTGATAACGTGAAATACTTAGATAATCTAAACGCTCAATCCGCCAAGCAAAAGACAAAGGGTGGAGTGGTTGCGGCGATCTTGGTTGCCAACGATACCTTGCGAAAGACAACTGCAACGGCTCGTGAGCAAACCGATGCTTTAAAGTTTCTAGTTCATTTCGTAGGAGATATTCACCAGCCATTGCATACCGGCCGACCTGAAGATAATGGTGGAGTGAAAGTCGACACGGTTTGGTTTGGCATGCCGATGAGTTTGCATAAGATTTGGGACTCAGGAATGATTGGCTCGGGCCACGGCGATATTTTTACGGACTCGCAACCGCTGAATCAAGTCACACAAGTCTATGCAAACTACCTAGTACAAAAATTCTCGGGCACATCCGTGAACACAGCAATGGACGTAGAAACTTGGCTGAACGAATCTTTGGCTCTCAGAGCAGCAGCCTATGATAAGCTCTATGAATCTGATCCCGTTCAATATCAAAAAATGCACCTGCCGGAAATTGACTTGCGAATTTATTCGGCGGGACTGCGCTTGGCCCATATGATCAATGATATTTATGCCAACTCGCCCGTGCCGAAAACCGAAATGAATCTGTGGCAGGATATTGAAAATATCTTGGGTGATTTGTATTCAGTGATTCGTTTGAATCCTTAGGGGAAAGTATGATTTCGTTTTTGCAAAAGCTTATTGCTTCGATCAGTCTGATTTCTTCTGCGGCATGTGTTTCAGGGGCTATGGCCGCCAACCACGGCCCCTATCCCGACGAGTGGTGGAAGCCCGTCGACCGCGGCTCAGCCGCTTCATGGGAAATTTTGCCCCAGGAAGCGGGCCCCGGCGAAGTGATTCTGTCAAAGCGAACGGAGTTGGGAATTCTATCAAACTTTGCGGCCACTCCTTTTGCACTTGATGGAAAAAACTATGCAAGTGTTGAAGGATTCTGGCAGATGATGAAGTATCCGGAAGACGCCAACGACGAAAGACTGAAAGACCCTGCTGTCCATTGGCCGTTTACCCGTGAACAAGTCATGCAGATGACCGCCTTTGATGCGAAAAACGCCGGCAGTATCGCCAATAAAAATATGAAGAAACTCGGTATTCGCTGGGTGACTTACAACGGAAAGAAAATCGACTATCTCGAAAACTCTAAAGGCGATTTTTACCAATTAATTTGGCAGGCCGAAAACGCCAAGCTCAATCAGAATCCGACCGTCAAAGAGGTTTTGCGCAAGACGGGGGATTTAAGACTCAAGCCGGATCATCATCAGGATCCTTCTGAAGCTCCTGCGTGGAAGTACTACGAAATTTGGATGGAGATCCGCGCTCAGCTATAAAAATAAAATAAACAATACCAAGGAGGGATTGTGTTAAAAGGGATTTTACAAAAAGTTCTGTGGGGTGTTTTAAGCGCCGCAGTTGTTATTGGCTGCGTGAGCTCCGCGCCTGCTCCCGTTGCAACAGTGGAGTCGACAGAAGCCGTGCGGGCTCCGGCGACGGCCGCGAGTATTCGCAATGGTGATAAGCTTCGCTTTAAAACGCTCATCGATTTATCTAGCGGTAAAGGACAAACATTTCTGTCCTTTATGAAATCGACAATTAAGCCTGCATTGGATGGATATGCTGATAACGGCTTCACTGTGGCTGGTGGCGATGCCGTTTCGCGCACGCTGAAAAACGTCGGTGATGGCGTGAGCAGTGGTGCTCTCAAAAATGGCGGCAGTGAACAGAACTTAGTGAAAATGGCAGACAAGTTATCTCAGGCTGGTCCCGTGACTGTGTACACTCTGCCGAATGCGATCAAGGCCACGAAGTTACAAGGGGATATGTACAGACTCTCTCCGTTCTTTGCGCTGGCAAGTGGCGGCGGAGTTGCTGTCTATGTGAGTGACAATAATTACTACTACAACGTGAACTACGGCACTGGAAAAAATGATAAAGATGAGATGACCGGGCGAAGCTACGGCGCGGGGCCTACGCGTGACGCCGATGACGTCTCTGATAAGGACTACCTGAAAGAGCTGCAAGACTATGTTCGCACTCCAAACCAGGACATCTCACAATTTTACCGTACGATGCTGGAGATTTTGCTAAACTGCGATCCGGTTGGTTACGCGAAAATTTCTCCGCAAGGTCAGACCGTAATGACAGATTTTCTGGCTGTGTATACAGCTGAAGAGGACCGTCACATGATGGATCCTGAGATGGACAGTCATGCTTGGGATGTGGCTTTGATGGAGGTAACGCTGTTGTCAGCTCTGCATGGTGGGCAAGACAAAGTCATGGTTATGTTTAACGGAACTTATACCGATACGACCCCAGTTCAGGCTCCTGCCGGCCAACCGCGAACAAGAAAGCAGCCAGCTTCGATGACAGACTGGTGGCAGTTCACGACCAATCTGAAAAATCCAAATCGCAGCGGCATCAATATCACGTTGAAGGATTTTAGATATCTTGGCGCAATTATTTCTGAGTATGAAAGAAAAATAAATCCTGGGGTTTTGGCCAAAGTTGAGGCTCATTTTAACGGCACGCATGCCACAATGAATGGCAATGTTTTCCAAGCTCTGTCGAGCTTTATCGTAAATCCGAAAGCTCCCGATGCGCTTAAAGGCGAAGCCTATAGCCTGGCCAAAGATGTCACCGCATTCTTGATGCAAGTGAATAAAGATGCGAATCAAATCAACGATGCGATCTTGAAGGCTCAAGACCGCATGAATAAAAAGACGAGTCAGTAGGTTGTAGAGTCCGAGAGATCCGTAAAATAAAGGGGTGACGCCTTTCACAGGGCGTTCACCTCGGCTCTGGAAAACGTAGAGGTTTACCGTCTGAGTATGACACTTCAATCTCATGACCTGAAGGATCATGGATATACCATGAGCGCGATGATGGATAATCAATCTCACCCCCATAATATAACTTTAGGTTGTGCGCCTTAATTTTAGCCCGCCAAGCATCAGCATTCTCGACTCGAATACCAAAGTGAAAGATCCTTTGTTCAGACTGAAATTTTTGGTTAGCTGGTTGTTTTTCGGGGTACTCGGTCATCGCAATCATTGAGTCATTGCATGCAACAATGGCCCACCTTTTACCTTGTTGTGTTATTCCACTCTCCACTTTTTCAAATCCAAAGAGTTCTTGATACCATTTGATGCTTTCATCGAGCTGATTTACCGTTATGTTGACGTGATCTAGTCGAATTGACATGTTCTAACCTCCTGAGAGGTATGCTAGGCGGAGATTGATATTATTGTAACAATAGTGTTATTATAATGACATATGGTTAATTCAATAGACAAAGCTGCCAAAAATATCGGACAAAACTTAGTAGACCTAAGAAAAAGAAGAGGTTTGTCACAGGCACAGCTCGCTCAATTGTCTGGAACAACACGAGCCTCTGTGGCCCTTTTAGAATCTGGAACATCAAATCCGACACTGGATCTTTTGCTGAAACTAGCTCAGGGTTTACGGATTCCAATTGGTGAATTGATTTCGAGTCCGAGAGCAGAATGCAAATTGGTTAAAGCCGCAGAAGTACCAATAGACAAAAGATCCAAGCACGGAGTGACTCTTCGAAAATTGTTACCAGATAAGTTACCGTCTTCAGAAATTGACGAGCTGATCTTAGAGCAGGATGCAGTTTTAACAGGGGTTCCCCACATCGAAGGCACAAGAGAGTATTTCACATGTATAAAGGGTGAAGTTCTTATTGGTGTTCTTGGCGAAACTTACAGACTTGAAAAGGGCGATGTTCTTTCTTTCCCCGGTGATAAGCCCCACTCTTACAAAAACGTTGGCAAAACAATCGCCCAAGGGGTGAGTGTCGTTCTCTTTACTTCCGAATATTGATATCCCTTGCCTTGCCCAAGGGTTAGCGATCACGTAAGCTTCTTGAGTATTTGATTGATGGGGGGCCAATGACCACAGAACAAAACCGACCAAAGCGAAGACACCGTCCCTTATTATTGCGAATGATGCTCGCCCGGCCGCGCTTGATGCTTTCGATTTGCATAGGAATCTTGGTGTTTTTGCTTTTACCTGAATCGATCTCGTCAAGGGAAGTCACACGGATGATCATTGCTTGGAATGCCGGCGCTTGTCTTTACTTAGGGCTCGCAGGTCGTATGATGTTTTCATCGACGACGGACAAAATGCATTCTCGTGCCAGACTTGAAGATGAAGGTAAAATTTTAGTTTTGATTTTAACCGTGCTAGCGGCTGTTTCTACCTTAGCAGCGATCGTCGCGGAGTTGGCGACCGTAAAAGGCCTGCATGGATCTGTGTTGTATGCTCACGTCGCTTTGGTCGGTTTGACGATTACAACCTCGTGGCTCTTTACGCATTCGATGTTCGCGCTTCACTATGCGCACGATTACTACGTGAAGGTTTGCAAAGGGGGCGGACGGGGCTTGATTTTTCCTGGCGAAGATCAGCCCGACTACGGTGACTTTCTTTATTTTGCCATGATCATCGGAACTTCGGCCCAGACAGCCGACGTCAGTTTTGCTTCAAGTTACATGCGCCGCACGGGGTTGCTTCATTGCATTTTATCTTTTTTCTTTAATACAACGCTCTTGGCGTTAACGATCAATATAGCTTCGGGTTTGTTCTAACAGGAAAGCTTGGCGGAGAAGAGTAGATGAGTTTCGATTCCATCTTAGATTTCCTTGTTAGTATCGCGCTCGAGCTCGCCCCAGAGTTTTTTAAAGATCCCTTACATCGGCAATTCTTAGTTTTAGCGGTATTTATTTTTGGATTTACATTTGCAATGATGATTTTTCTCTATTCTTTTAAATGGATTAAAAGTCCGAAAACTAGAATAAAGTCATTTGTAGTTTCAGGCTGTGTTATAGCTAATATCGTTATGCTATTCGCGTTTGTAAATCGCACTGAGGCACCTCTGAGGTTCGGCGAAATCCTAGCATTGTTTGTTCTGAATCTGCTTTTCTATTTCATGTACAGAATAGCTAACTCGTTAAAGAGTGTAGATATACAGAGCAATCTAAATTTAAATTCTGACTTAAAATTGAAAGAAGTGAAAAATGGCCGACTGGGGCTTCGCGTTTGTCCTGGTTGTGGAGCGAAGACAATCTCGCAGGCGCATGCGCTTAGGGCAACTCAGACATGTGGTGAATGCGGAAGGAGATACCGCGCCAGTGGGTGGAAGCATACTCCAACCTTGGTAGGATTTATTTTTCTGATAGTACTATTTACCTTACTTTACTTAGTGGAAGCACAGACTCTTAATAGGGAACAGGCAAAGTGGTCGGTTATTGTAAGTTTTCTGGCGATGTTTGTAATTTTATTGCGGCCGAGGAAACTAATAGAGGTTAAATAGGGACTTGTTCTAACACATATCCAGCGGTCTCTTTTGTTCTTCATCACTCTTTCGAGTGCAGTCATGACATTTTCCATGTCTTCTTGCATTGTTGCTTTAATGGAACTGAGATTGCCAATTGTACCATCTAATCAGATCAAGAAATCTATCCTAGGCTACCTTTAGAACGACACTTAAGGAGGATCGAAGATGAACAAATTCATGAAACAAACTTTCAACGCGTTTTGTCTCCTGACAACACTGGGGTTTTCCCAAGCCGAGGCAAAAACTGATCTCAAGAAGCAGGCTGCTCTATGGTACGAAGCCTTTGATAAGCATGATCCTGCAATTCTCGATAAGGTGCTCGCTGATGATTGGTATGAGACACCATCAAAAAATCGAAAAATTGAAATTGAAGCAATCGGCATTCATCAATTTAAAGATGGGAAGATCATCCACACCTGGCACTCAGAGGATTGGATGACGGGTCTTCGCCAGCTTGGCGTGTTTGAGAAATAAGGTGGCGCCTTTGGCTGAAGCGGTTAGTAGAGAGCGTAACAATTAAAATAATTATCAATGTCTTAAATATATAGACACAAACAAGGAGAAGAAAAATGAAAGCAGGAATCAACGCATTATTGACACCGGAAAACAGTGTGGTCTTATTGATCGACCATCAACCGTTTCAGTTCGCAAACTTGCACAGTCACGAACCGACGATGGTTCTCAGCAATACGGTTGAGCTCGCAAAAACCGATCGATCGCACCTTCATCAATACTTGGGAAGACAAACGCGTCGTTGACGCGATCAAAGCAACAGGCCGCAAGAAAATCATTATGGCTGCTCTTTGGACCGAAATCTGTCTCGCTATGCCAGCGATCCATGCACCGGGAGAAGGTTACGAAGTCTACATCGTCACGGATGCTTCGGGCGGTGTTTCTAAAGAGGCTCACGATATGGGAGTTCAACGAATGATCCAACTCGGTGCGGTCCCTATGACTTGGATGGCAGTGGCCGGCGAACTCCAACGGGACTGGGCGAGAGAAGTGACGGCTGCCGGAATGGCGGAAGTCTTCTTTAAGCACGGTGGCGGAACGGGTATTGCGCTTGGCTGGGAGCTTCAGTTGCTCGCCACAGGCCAAAAAACTGTGCCTCAGGCAGCGGTTCGGCAATCAGCAATAACACCACACTAATTGAAAGCAATATCAGCGCGAGATACACAGCTCCACTGGGTATCAATGCAAAAAGTAGTTGGTGAAGTTCACCGTGGATGTCTTCGTAGTCACCTGAGCATCTAAACAGGTGGCCGCGCCAAAACTATTGCCGGTGAGTTTGGCATTGGTGGGGATATCGAAGGCGCCGAGAGTGGCGCTATGAAGATCGCAGGCACTTGACGATGGAGAAGCTAACATCAAGTCCGCGCCACTCATGTCCACTTGGGCGTAACCCCCGATGTCTAGATGATCCAGCTGATAGACGAAACGATAATAATAGTTATTGGTAATAGTTGGAAAGGGGCTTGTTGTCGCCACCAGATTGTTGGTGTCGTTAGAACCGAGGGTGACCGAGATGTGACCGGCGTTATAGGGGTCGGCACTGGCAGAGGTTGAAAAGACATGAATCAGATAATTAGCAAAGAGGTTCGTCATATTATTAAAGGGCGTGCTGGCGGAGGTGATTTGCAGCGTATTCGTGCCAGAGTTCGCATACACTGTGTTGGAGTTCGCTGTGGAAGAAACCAGCGCCGTGACTCCCGCGTAGGCTCCTGAGAGGACCTGATTGTTATTATCGATGATCAAATCACCATTGCTCAGACCTGAATGTTTCACGTAAATGGTTCCTGCTCCACCACCATCGAGGCTTGCGTTGGTGCCAACACGAGCGCCGCCAAAGGCGTTGATCACGGATTTAAAGTTTGTCAGCGCCGTGGATCCTGTTGGATAAGCAAAACTGCCGGTGAATGCCGTCGTGTCTCCGGTAGAGATCAAAGCGATGCGTCCTCCACCGCCAGCGGCAGAGTAGTAGTAACTTGTATAAGTGGCACAGGGTGAGCTGGTGAAGAGATTGGCAACAGCGCCGTTGGCGGTGATGGCATTCGCTGCCGCCGTGCCGCCGAAGACGCCACAATTTAAATACACGCTGCCACCCGCGGGATTCATGGTCGATCCTGTTTGGGCGTTGGCGTTGATGGTGGCACCGGACATGATCGTACAAGCACCCGCGGAGGTGAATCTTACGACGCCGCCGCCGGCTCCCGCAGAACTGCCGCCCGCTCCTGGAAGAGCCGGGTTGCGATAATCACCGTAAGTGGGACCATATGCGGCGGAAGAAGAATTAGCCCCGCGCCCACCATGAGAGCCGCCCGCATAGTAGTTGATGTAGTAGGTATTGGAACAGCTTGTAGAGTATCCGTTGATGGAGGCCTTTGCCGTCAGTGCCGTGGACGTTCCCGTGGAGCTGTAACTGTATCCGGCTCGGTATCCCAGGTTATTCACGTTGATGGAACCGCTTTGCATTGTCAACGAGGACGCATTGATGTCGATCTTGTAGTAGACAGTCGTGGTTGAGGTCGTATGATTTAGAGTTCCGCCACGAACAAAAAGATCGCCGAAGGTCACACCCACAGTCGTCGGATCAAATGTGGCGGTGCCGCCTGTGAAATACAAGTTCTTACCGCCATGGGTGGCGCTGGTGATCGTGGTATTGGCAGAGATCGTGGTGAAATTGGCTGTGTTGAATGTGATGCTGGGACTTGGAGTGATGGCGATGTCCGGCGTGCCGGCGACCGCAATTGTAAATGTGTAGGTCCCCACCGTCGAGGATTTGGCGTTAAACGTATAATTGCCATTGCCTTGGTCCGTCGCTTTCACACAGGTCGCAGCCGGTGTTCTGCAAGCGCCAGAGCCTCCAGCCAATGTGACGTTGGCACTTGAGACAGTGATTTCAACTGTCTTACCAGCTCCTAAGAGCACGCCTGCAACTCGGGGAATAACGTACATGTAAGCAACTGCCAGACCATCGCTGGGCGCGTTGGCTGGGCCGACAATCGTCGAAGCGGGGAGCGACGGTGATTTCCCCAAGAGAGCTGCAAATTGAAAGAAAGTCGGATTCGCTCCCGTCCAGAGGGGAACGACAAAGAAGAGTGAAATCAGCAGGGCCCAAAAATATTTCATCTTATTTCTCATCCTCTCGATTCATCAGAAGCCGGAACTCCAAGTGATGTAGCACACCCCTGAGCCCGCATAGAGAATGGCGTAAATCGAGTGTTTATTCACTGTGGTTGCTGCATTGGCCGGAAGATAGCGTGTATTTCCTGAAGTGCATTGGCTGCCGCTGCCACCGTTGGTGAAGTCATAAGTTTGCGCGGTAACGTCTTGAATGACCACGTTGTAAGAACCACCTGCGACCATGTTTGAAAGAATCACATTGCCGTTCCCACCCGTGGTTGAGACCGTCGCGAGATTTCCCTGCGAAAAATCCACACTCAGCGCGGAAGAGCTGTTGGCGGCATTGGTGGTGAAAGCGGCACTCACCATCGCTCCATTGACTTGCAATTTTGTACCCGGCGAGTTGGTGCCAATACCAACGTTGCCGGCGCCGGTGATCGTCATGCGGGAGCTGCCGCTGGTTTTGAGATCTAAATTGTAAGCGTCAGTGAGGCCGATGGAGGCGTTGCCGCCGAAAGTATTTCCGCCGTTCACATAACCTGTCGCCGCTGTCAAAGATGTCGTCCACGACAGATTGCCCGAGGCATCGGATTGCATGACTTGGTTAGCAGCGGGGGCTGCGGCAGGAAATTTTAAACTATAAGTGGTGGAGGCTGTCGTCGCGGACAGAGTCACAGTGCCGGTACTGACAAGAGCTAAGCCACTCATCGTACCAACACTGGAGCCATCAAGACTTAAAAGCTTATTAGATTGTGCCGTCGTTGTTTTATCAGCAGTGACAAGACCTGCATTGGAAATCGTCACATCACCGGACAGGGCACGAGCTTGAGCACCGCCCGAGGAATTACCCACCCAAACAGAAGCAGAGCTTAAAGCATTGTTTTGTTTGTTACTAAATGTTGACCAATCCGCGGAAGTCAAAAGACCGCGGTTCGATGCGGAAGAAGAGGGAAGATTAAATGTATGAGCAGAGCCCGAAGAAGAAATCGCAAAATCAGAACCCGCACTTCCAACTACGAAGGACTGAGTGTCGGCAGTCAAACCATTTAAGTTAGAGATTCCAGAACCCGCAACACCCAAAGACTTAACAGTCGTGCCATCGAAGTACTTGATCACGCCAGTGTCGTACCACATTTGACCAGCAACCGTACCGTTCGTAGTGTTTGCAGAAAGACCTAAGTACTTATTAGCGGCCATGGTGATATTTTGAGTGTTCAAATCACCACTCATGGTGTCGCCAGCACGATTCACTGGAGTATAACCAAGAGCTGTTGTGATATCTGAAGAAGCCAAAGCAGAACCAGAAACCACGCGGCCTTGAGCATCCGTGATCACTTTGAAGTATGTACCAACTGTGCCAGTATTTTTCAAAGTCACAAGACCCACGCTAGAAATCGTGACATCGCCAGACAATGCGCGAGCTTCAGCTCCACCGGCAGAATTGCCAACCCATGCGTTTGCAGAAGTTAGAGAATTACCTTGCTTGTTATTGAAAGTCGTCCAATCAGCTGAAGTTAAAGCACCACGGTTTGATGATGAAGCTGATGGGATATTAAAGATATGACCTGAACCTGAAGAAGAAATATTAAAGTCAGATCCAGTCGTGCCTGTTCCGAAAGTTTGAGTTGTCGTAGAAAGACCATTTAATGTTGCAATACCAGAACCTGCAGCACCCAAAGATTTCGTAGTCGTGCCATCGAAGTACTTAACTGTACCAGAGTCATACCACATTTGACCCGCAACCGTCCCCGCAATACTTCCGGAGCCAAGGCCCAAATATTTTCCGGCCGCGATGTTTAAGTCGCCTGTCATTGTGTCGCCGGATTTACTGACAGGAGTGTAGCCAAGAGTGGAAATAAGATCTCCCGAAGATAAATTTGCTCCCGATGTCACGCGGCCTTTGCCGTCGACCGTGACTTTGGTGTAAGTGCCCGCGGCGCCGATACTCGCCAGTGTTGCGAGACCCGTATTGGAGATGCCGAAGTCGCCGCTGACGTTTTGCGCTTCGGCGCCGCCAGCGGAATTACCGATCCAAATTTTACCGTTGGCTAAGCTCGAAGTTTGCTTATTGTTGAAGGTGTTCCAATCCGCTTGCGCGAGATATCCATCGTGAGTGGTGTCTGACTTGGTGATAGAAATGGTCGGCGTCGTCGTGCCGATCAAACTTAGTGGCGCATTGATTGAAACACTTGTGACACTGGCCGCAGGAGTCGTTGGTGTCCAAGCGCCCGAACTAAAGGTTAAAATCTGTCCTGCCGTCGGAGCGGTGGCCGAGATGCTTTGATTTTGAATCTTGATCACCTTGGTAGTGCCGACAGCACCGGTGACATCGCCAGTCAGGGTCGTGTTGGCCGCGAGATAAGCTGCACTTGGATTTTTCATCAAGCGCCAGAATTCATCATACTGAGTTTGATTTAAAGGAGTGTTGGCATTGGCGGTGGTATTTACATACAGGGGATCCGCCACGTCAGAGGTATTCATTCTCAAGAGATTTTCCGGGGCATACCCACTGAGGCGATATGCCTGGAAGGCCGAAGGTACAGGATTGATTTTCAATGCAGGAATACTTTGCGGGCCATCGCCGGCATCGAAAGTAATCATAAGCACTCGTGGCTCGTTGTCAGCACCCGGAGTGAATTGCGTGACACCGCCGGAGCAGCTGACTCCAGTAAATGTCTTCTTATTATTAAAAATATCAAACAGTCCAGAGACATTCCCGTAGTAAGTAGGATGGGTCCCAGTGTAGCCATCGCCGATATCAAAAGAAAAGTTTCCATTTGATGAGGAAAGATTCAAAGTACGATTCTCGCTATAGAGTAGACAATCATGATTCACATCATAAATGCCGACAGAAAAAGAGACGACGGAGTTCACGGGAGTGTCATCGGCCTTAGTAAGGCGCCCCGAATAGGTGATCCCCGGCGCAAAGCTCGTGGCTGCGCTCGCCGAGATTGATACAAAGAAGGCGAACACCCACAGTATCTGCATTAAGAAAAGGAAAGAGAGTTTTGTGTTCACACAAAACGTATCGGTCTAATTTTGGGGGGAATAGATAAGTTCTGAGCATTTTCTCAAAAGGTTTCGCGCAAAAGAGGGACATAAGCAGCAACAAACAAATAGGCATCAGTGGAACTTCTCGTTTTCGCTCTCAGAAATGTGAATTTACGTCAGATCTTGGACCCAGGAAATTTAAGATAAACTTGCTTTGGAGATTAGGAATAAATGCTTTTTTTGATGTCAAAGAAATCTAAAGTATAACAATAGGCTTTTTCCTCACCAGATTTTCTGACAACGTTCCTGATCTTTTCTATGGCCTCCGTGAGAATGGCTCTTACTTGAGGCTGATCTTCCTCCGACATGCTAATCACCGAGGAGTAGTGCAGATCTTCCGACGAGAGTGAGTCCAGCGATTTAATACTTTGCAATCGCCAATTCGAATGATGCCGGGAAATGTGCGGCGAGTCCGCGTTGATGTGAAGGCTTTTATTTCCGACGTGATACTTTCCACTTTCTTTTTTCATTTCAACAAGTCCTGTTCTGACAAGAAACTCAAGGGCTTGATTGACGGTCTTGAGCGGAAGTCCCAGATACTTTGAAATACTTTCTGGGGTGCGGAAGGATGGGATTGAAGTCAAAACGTGGATCGCACTATAGTACCAAGCGCCGTAGTAAATACTTTGAGCGGTTTCATCCAACTCCAGGGAGTACTCAAGACGATTTTTAAGATTCAAACTTTCGTCTCTTAAGTTTTGCAATTGGGTGGCTATGATTCTCTTGAGAGCTTCAGTTCCACTGCGAGCATGTTGAACTAGAAAGATAAAATAAAGCTCTTCATTGTTGGAGAGTCCAAAAAACCGGCTGGCTAATTCAGCCTGTTCGAGACTGAGGTGAGCGTTCCCCGTTATGACAAGGGAAACATAGGCGGTATTACAGCCGAGAGCCTCTGCGAAGCGGGATTTATCGCCTCGTTTGTCGAGGTTTGCATTGAGATACTTTTTGTAATTGCTACATTCATAGATCTGCGAACTCATCAAAACTCCAATTTTAACTAAAAATAAGAGAAATATGACTTTTTTAATTAAAAAACAGTATTTTTCACTCCTATTATTAAATATATTGCGACGCAGTAATAATTAGGAGATTCCATGAAAAATTATACTTTTTCAATTTTGGCGTTAGCGAGTTTAACATCTATTTTTTGCCAAGCCGGTGTAGAGAGCAGCGGCGGAGGTTCTGGTTGGATTAAATATTCTTATTATGTTGTTGAATTTAAAAATCAAACAGCGACCATCACTGAAAGTTACAATCCACCTAATATGCCGAAAGTGATTGCCAATAATCTCAAATGTGAAAACGCGGCCAACTTCGGTATTGATGCGGATTTATTTTGTTACACGACCTCGAAGCCTACAACCAAAGTTCCTGTTCGCGCGATCCGCATTCCCGACTATCTGTCTGTGACACGTAAAGGGGATGTTGCAGTCATTCAACAGCACTTCAAGCCACCTACAATGCCGCAAGTGATTGCAAAGCTGAAGTGTCAAGGCGACCAGTGCGTAGAAAAAAGCCGACCAACTCCTAAATTAGGAAAGTAGTCACTAATGAATATGACACAAACTCTGTTAGCGAACTGTGGAGTTGCTCTCGCAAGCTTAGTTATTCCGTCTTTAGTTTTTGCAGAAAATCCTTCGATTTACTGTGAAACAGGAGATCCTTCAGGAGCGGGCGCTCAAGCCTATGTCGAGCTAAGCAACTCTGCGCCCGTGCCAATGGCTAAAATTACTTGGATCTCAGCCCGAGGCCGACGATCTGAATACAATTTGCCAAGAGCCTCTGTACGTGTGGAGAACAATCCTGAGTTAGGCAATACACGAATCAGTACGTATGTCGTTTCAAAGACTGTTAGATTCGAGTTTGTCGAAAGCACCAACGATCCAACCATAATGGAACTGCGGTTAACCTCGTTCAACCATTCTACAGTACTGAGCTGTCAGTAGTTGCTGGTTGATCTATTGTTCTGCCTTTCGGCCACAAGCCTTATTGATCTGATTGATTTCAGCTTTGACCTTCTTTTCTTTTTTGGCGGCTTCCGCCTTGCTGATGCTATACTTTTTTCCATCAAATTTGAAAAGCACAGGATAAGTGAAGTCTCCGATATGTTCTTCACAGCCTAAACTAAGGCTTCGGTACCGGAAGGTCGCTTCAAGGTTTTTCCATGGTTTTTCATCAACAAGGCTACTTTCTTTTGAGATCTTCATGTCGTATGCATATTGATCTTCAGGCAGTAGCGATACGTACTTACCTTGACCACAATTAGTATAAAGCGCATACGTGCATTCCCCGGCGCTACCGCAGCCTCTAGTATCCAAAAGTAAGTCGATTAAACCATCGTCATTGATATCATCAGCCCACAAAAGGCGACCGGCATAATCTTGATCTTCATCAGAAAAATTTGCTGCGTCTTTGGCCCATTTAGATATTTTAATGTAGAAGATTTCCTTTGGTCTGTAGTCATCCATTCTTTCGATTTTATGGAATCTTAAGTACTTGAAAGGGCCTTTTTGGCAGATAGGCAGAGAGCTGGATTTTTTTATTTTGTATTCGTTCACGAGCTTTCCGGCGTCAACACGAGTTTCGGAAGTTTTGAGGCACCGGTGAACGTTGAACTCAAAAGCCTTCACAGCTTTGGTGGGTTCCTTATCCCATGGCTGCTTTTCCCGTTCGTTATAACAAGACATGGTAGAATTGTACTTACAAAACAACTCATCACACTGGGTCTTCTGATTGGTTTTAAATAGGTAATAGGCATAGTCACTTGCGAGCCATTGAACTTCGGTATTCTTATCGAACTCATATCTACACCTGTTCCACATGCCGTTTAACGTATCTATCGCATTAGATGTGTTATCATTTTTGAAAAGATCTTCGGCCTTTTGCCGCTTAGATCGCAAGGTCTCGGCATCACATCCGGGCTTCGCAACGGCATGCGTACTTTGAATTGTAAGGCAAAGAATGAGGCTTAAGAGTCGAAATTTTAGAGGTACTTCTAGCTGCATAACTGAAATTTTCCTATCACGCAGAGCCTAACGAAAGATTCAGAGTTAGTCTAGAGCCCGGTGCTTACGATGTGGCTAATTGGCAAAGTAAATTCCAGCCA
>Ga0255338_1001361_pt1 | contig 47009 bp, 52 predicted proteins | sample MeOH1_35cm_T4_19_FD_203715 | JGI IMG/M metagenome (GOLD analysis project Ga0255338, IMG submission 203715) | Sandy soil microbial communities from University of British Columbia, Vancouver, Canada - MeOH1_35cm_T4_195 | ecosystem: Engineered > Artificial ecosystem > Sand microcosm > Unclassified ...
CCTCGGGATCGGGGTGATGACGAACGACGGGCTGCACCCGAACGCATCGGCCGCGGCGCTCATGGCCGCAACGGTGCCGGTGAACTCGATCCTGTCGGACTGACCCCCGCTCGTAACGGCTCACTACCGGCGGCCGGACCGGCGATGCAGGCCCCTCCGGCGCACAGACCGATCCGGCCGAACCCCAAGGATCCCACGCAGTCCCGCGAAGTGGAGCTCGCGGAGAAAGAAGAGCCCCGCCGGGGACTCTCGTCCACGCCGGCGGGGCTCCCGGCCGCCGGCAGGGGGGATGCGGCGGCCGATACCGCCCGAATACAGGGGGATGCACAGGCGGCAACCCGGAACTTTACTTCATCTTTGAACCAGGCTGAAGCCCGCCCACAGTGTCCCTCCGTCGGTGCGGCCGGTGGAGGCGCCGACCGCACCGCCAGTGACGCCCGCGGCGTCACACGGATCCCCGCCGTCCAAACTCCACAGCCGGGCGGGCGCACAACGTCGGGGTTACGCACTGCCGAAGGTGAAGAAGCGAGGAGCCGAACGCGATGTCCAGCCCTCCCCGGCAGTCCACCACGCTTCGGCGAGATGAAGGTATCGACAAACCGGGCGTAACGCCAACAGGTTGCTGACCGCTCGTATCACACGACGCGTGCTGCGTGCGCCTTCGGGGCCCTCCCGTAACGGCTCGCAATTGGCGGCCGGCTCGCACTGCGCAGCCCCCTGCGAGGCACAGTCCGAACCGGCCGGTCTCCAGCCTTCCACGCCCACCCGGGATGAGGACGGTATCGGACAGAAAACCCCGCCGGAGAGAGAGTGGGGGCAACTCCGGCGGGGCCTCGGTCACCGTGCAGGGGGAGTGACGGTGACAAGACCAACGGTATCGAAGGCCGGGCGACCTCGTGGGAAATCGGCTCACGAACCCCGCTCGAATAGGTGAAGCCCCGCCGGTGATCTCTGTGACGATCCGTCCGGCGGGGCCTGGCCGCCGGACGGGGGAGAACGGCGACCAAGATCAACTCTAGGCGGGCAGCAGCCGGCGTGCAGACCTCCCGTCAGCACCGGCTCACGATGGGCTGGCTGTACGAGTTCATGCGGATCATGGTGAACGGCATGGCGTGCATGAGCGGGCTGATCCCAGACATGCCGCAACCGCGAAATGTGGGGGGTGCAGCCCTTCAGGGAGGACGAGTCCACGCACGCTCGGCGGCAGGCCTCGACACGGGAGAGCCTCGCCGTACTGCGCGTCGCGGCGAGGCCCAGCCGCCGAACGAAGGGAGAGGCGGCCGAGGTCAACTCTATGCGCGCGAGGCGCGAACCTGCAGCGCCCCGAGATCACTCATCCGCGACATCTACCGAAGCGCCGCGAGCTGCTTCTTGACTCACGAGGCCCCTGTCAGGGGACGCCCTCGATACCTCCGGACGTTGAATGCGTGCCCGCGCACGGGCCATTGCAAGAGCTCTGGCCGTCGGCCTCATCCGGGTGGGGTCCGACCTGCGAAGACTGCTCGGAATTAACCGGAACCGCGGCGGAGGTGGTAGAAAAGCAACAGCCGGGGCGCACATGCTGGGTAGCGAAGCACGCCCCGACTGTCACATCAGGAGAAGGTCAACTAGGCAGTTGCCGCTGCCGAGATGACGGGCCGACGATAGGCGCACTCGCCCTTCCGCCCAATGCAGGGCGGGAAGCAAGCGTGCTGCTCGTGGGTGCTGACGAAGCCGTACTGGTCGACGTAGTTGCCGTCGGCCGGTACGCGCTGTCCGGTCTTCCAGGAACCGTTCGGTCCGAGAGGAAGGTGGGTCTTAGGCATGTTGAAGCTCCTGAAAGCTGAGGTCTGCGAGGAAACCAACGTGGTTCCTCTGTCGGATTCGGCGCCCAAACGCTGCTCCAGTTGTGGAGGCGAATGGTTTCGTCTCGACGGGGGGACCTCGAGCCCAGATTCCTACCGGCATGGCGCCGTCACGATGTCCGCGTCCGGGAGGATCACGGGCTACTTCGGCGCGCCTGTTTGCTGCGACTGCGGCGCCCCGGCGTAGTTTCACCGCCCAGGCCTGCAGCGATCGGGGCCTAGGGAGCGTGCCCAAGGTTGAAGGTGCGCGTCGACGCGCAAGGAGCGGAAATCAACGGTTCGTTCCTTTCGTCCGGATCGATGTCTCGATCTGTCGATCTTGAAGGCGGCATCATGGACACTACACCTAGTGGCCGACAGATTCCTAGAACGCGAGATGTTGTGAGTTACAGCCGTGATATTCCCAGGTCGTGGGATTGCCCTGCCTCCTGGTTCGGCACGGACGGGAACGCACAAACTACGCAAAAGAGCGCCGCACCCGGGAGGGTACGGCGCTCTTGTTTCGCTGGCGCGAAGGTGCCGCCTTCACGAACCAGTTGATGTGGTTGATCATGCCCCTCGGGCGGATCGCCGTCAAATCTTAGCTGAGCTAAACAGAGGTCGACGGCTCGCCACAACCTGGATCGGCACGGGAACTACGTGCTCACCGCATACGTCGGTGGATCCGCGTAACCGTACCTGCACAGCAAAGCGCCCCACCTCGCAATGAGGTGGGGCGCTTTCGTCATGTTTGCGCGGCACTCGCTACTGCCCGGCGCACTCCTGAGTCCACCCCGTGGTGCCGTCGGTGAACTGCGTCGTCCCGGTCTGATACATCGGTCCCGTCATGCAGTAGTCGATGACCTTCCCGGCAAGCGGCTGCGGATCACCATTCGGCGCCCCGGTGTAGCCCACCGGGGGAGCAGTCGCGGGCTGGGACTGCGGCACTGCTGGCTGCGCTTGCTCCAGAGTCGGGGTCGGCTCCACGGCTGGAACCTGCTCGGTGGCCGGCGCTTCGGCCGTGGTCGGGGTCGCGGTCTCCGGCAGGTCCCACTCGACACGGATGTCCTGGCCGCCCTGAGTGGTGTGGTAGCCGATCACCTCAGCCGCATCCGGGACGTCGAGGGTGACGCGTCCGTCCGCGCCAGAGTTCGGAGGCAGATCGATGAACGCACTACTCCCGGGCCCGGAGCACGGCTCCGCGTCGGAGGTATCGATGTTCTTGGTGATCTTCCCGTCGGCGTCGACGTAGTAGAAGTCAGACGACCACAGCCACTGGGTGATCGAAGACGGCCCGACCTGGATTGTCGCGGAGAGACCCTGTTTGGTGATCGAATCGGAGTTGGTGTTGGCGTCGCAGCCGTCGGTGGACAGTGAGGTGTCCGAGATCTCGAGGACCGTCGTCCCGTTCTGGACCACCGTGGCGGTCTCGCCGAGCTGGACTTCGACGGCGCCGCGGGAGTTCAGTCCGGCGCCGGAGTCAGCCGCGGTGGTCGCGATGGTGGTGGGTTCCGGCTGGTCGGTGGTGTCGGAGTTGCCACACGCGGCGAGTAGGAGGAGGGCGGGCGCGAGCGCGGCAGTGCGAAGTTTCATGTCCGGATCATCCCTTATCGTTGCGACGTCCGTTACGTCGCGCTCAGGCTTCACCCCCCTCGTGCCGGGGGACTATCAACTGCACGCCAGATCTCTACCGTGGCGACCATGTCCTGCACCTGGCCGATCGACCGGTCCTGCCTCCCCGAGGCAGCGACCCCCGAGGAGCGTGTGAAGCAACGGCACGCCGAGGACCTGGCCGTGTCGGTGCTCTGGGCGCTGTCCGGGCGGCAGTTCGGTCAATGCCCGGTGATCGCGCGCCCTTGCCCGCAGACGTGCTCGACGTCCAGTGGAACGTACGGAGCCGGCTGGTTCCCAGTATTCGCCGACGGACAGTGGCGCAACCTGACCTGCGGATGCCCCGGTTCCTGCACAGCGTCCGGCCCGAAGGTCGTCCACCTACCCGGACCGGTCGGCGAGGTCCTCACGGTCACGGTCGCCGGCGTCATCCTCGACGAGGCGGCATGGCATCTCGAAGGAGACCGCCTCTACCGCGTCGACGGCGCGGACTGGCCACGTCAGGACATGAACAGTCCGTCCGGCAGTGACGGCACATGGACCGTCACCTACACCCGCGGCATCCCGGTCCCCGACGGCGTCGGGACCCTCGTCGGCATTCTCACCAAGGAGTTCCTGGACGCCTGCGGCGGCGGAAAGTGCCGTCTCCCGCGCCGCGTGCAGTCCGTGTCCCGGCAGGGTGTCTCCTACCAGATGGTCGACCCCACCGACATCTACCGCTCCGGGAAGACCGGGCTCGCCGAGATAGACATCTGGCTGGCCGCGGTCAACCCGATAGCGCTCCAACAAAGGCCGGTCGTCCGATGAGCGACGTCGACTGCATCCTCAACGAGCTGATCTCCGCGCTGCGGGAAGCGTTCGCCCCGGACTCGCAGATGCCTCCGCTCGGCGGTGGCACCACCGAGGTCCGGTTGTTCGCCGGGGACGCGACCCCGCTGGCAGCGTGGGACGCACACCGCGAAGGGGAGGGCTGCGACCACCCGTTCCTGTGGGTGCGGCTGGTCCGCCGGTACCGGACGCAGCAGTTCCCGGCCCCGTACGTCGGGCCTGCCCCGTGCGGGATGCCGACGGCGGTCGCCATCGAAGTCGGGGTCGGGCGGTGCGCGGTCGTCGACGCCGAACCGTCCTGGGAGGAGTACGCCAACGAGGCGGAGATCAGCATCGACGATTCGTGGCGGATCGACCTGGCGCTGTGCCGGGCGATGGGCAAGATCGAGCGCGCCGAGTGCGGGCTGTCCACGGCGATCGACGCCGTGGTTCCTTACGGCCCTGAGGGTGGCGTCATCGCCTGGATCGGGACCGGATACGTCCAACTGACCGGAGGATTTTGATATGGCACAGCGCATCACTGTCGAGGGCACGATCACCCCGTCGGTCCTGCTGTCGACCGGGGAACAGATGACGGTGACCCGAAGCCCGTTCATCGACAAGCTGATCTCCAAGGGGTTCATCCGCGTGGTCGCCGACGATGCTCCCACTCCGACACAGCCGGCCGTCGAGGACCAACCCGTCGTCGTAGTCCCGGCACGCAACGCCAAGCGCGAAGTGTGGGCAGCATTCCTGACCAACCTGAAGATCGAGTTCTCCGACGAGGACGGACGCGACGAACTGATCAATCTCTACGAGGACAGCGAGCACTACGTCCCGGACGACGATCGTGGCTGACGCAGGCTACGAGCTCCAGGTCGACCAGGGGCGGCTGGGTCAGCAAGTCCAGCCGATCCTGGCGCGCAAGGCCGCGTCCCTGACCCGACGGATCGCCGCACAGGCGAAGATGAACGTTCCGGTCCGGACCGGCAACCTGGGGCGGTCGATCCAGGAGGACCCGATCGTGTTCTCCGGCCCGTTCCGGGTCACCTCGGGCGTGACCGCAACGGCCAGCTATGCCGCCGCGGTGCACGAGGGCACCCGCCCGCACGTGATCCGGGCGCGCAACGCCCGGGCGCTGGCGTTCCCCGGCGACGGCGGGCGCACCGTGTTCCGGCGGTCGGTCAACCACCCCGGCACCCGGCCCCGTCCGTTCCTACGCAACGCCGCAGAGCAGGTGATCCGGGACGAGCAGCTCGGCTGAGCCGCTGCACTGCCGGTGGCTAGCCTGGCCCGCGTCGCACCACCCCGATCGAAGGACGGCCTCGAATGACCAGCTTCAACGACGACCCCGCGAAGATCGCCCGCGACGAGGCGGACCTTGCCGAACGCAAGCGGCGCCTCGGCCTGGAGAAGACCGACGGCCCCGAGGTGATCGAGATCGACGAGTCCGGCGAGGTGAAGGCGGAGACCGCCGTCGCCACCGTCGACGAGCCGGAGCCGTGGCCGCACGAGATCCTGACCGACTTCTACGGAGAGGACTGGGAGGTCCGCAAGCCGAGCGAGCAGGCGCTCGCCGGATTCGCGCTGGCCTCGGGCAAGTACGTTCCGCAGAAGCTCCAGAACGACCTCGTCGGGCTGTTCATCAAGAACCACATGTCCGAGGAGTCGCACGAGCGGATGTACGAGCGGCTGATGAACCCGGACGACCCGGACTTCACCCCCGCCACGCTCGGCGAGATGATGAAGGAGATCGCCACGTTGGGTCGCTCCACGGCTAGTGTCGAGTCGTGAGCGCAGACGAAGACATGCTGGCCCAGGCAGTCCGGGACATCGTCTCGGACGCTTCGGCGTCACTGGCCGGCGCGGTATCGGCCGGAGCCCGGCTCGGCGCGATGCTCGCCGGCGTGCACCGCGGTCTCGTGCAGGGCGGCGCCTCCGCGCACGTGGCCCTGGAGGTCACGAAGTCCGTGGCAGAGGCGGCATTCCGCAAGCCCTGAGCCTGCACCACTGCTCTCTAGCCTGACGGGGTGACCACCCCCAGCGGCTCCATCGGAATCGGCGTTTCGATCGACGCCGACGACCTGACGTCCGAGATCACTCGGGCCGTGCAGTCGGCGATGTCCGACGTGCTGCGCTCAGTGCGCACCGGGATGGGGCAGGTCGAGGGCGCGCTCGGCGGTATCGACACCTCCGGCTTCGCTGACATCGCCCAGGCGGCGCGGGAAGCTGCCGAGCAGGCCGACTGGGCGGCGCGTGACACCGCCTCGTCGGTGGACCGCACCGGGCAGCAGATCGACCGCAGCGCGCAGCAGGCGGCGCGGTCAGTCAACACGTCCCTGTCCCGGATCGACGCCTCGTCGCTGTCGCGGATCGCCTCCGGCGCCGACGACGCGATGGACCACCTGCGCCAGCTCGACCGGTGGCAGCTCCAGGCGCTCACCGCCGAGGTCAACCGCGCCGGACAGAACATCGGTCAGGAGATCGGAGCCGGAGCCTCGCACGCCGAGCGCACCCTGGGCCAGCTCGACTCCGCCTCGCTGGAGAACCTGCTCCGCTCGATCAACGACGTCACCCGTGAGATGAACGGCGCCACCGACGAGACAGAGCAGCTGTCGAGCCGGTTCGAGGGGCTGGGCTCCCGCGGCGACGGCTTGGTGAAGAACCTGGCCGGGGTCGCTGCCGGGGTGGCCGGGGTCGGGGCGGCGATGGACACCGTCGGCGCCGCGATCGAGCAGGCCGACCTCAACAACAAGCTCGCCGCGCAGCTCAACCTGGATCCCGCCGAGTCTGAGAAGGCGGGCCGGATCGCCGGGACGCTGTACGCCGGCGCGTACGGCGAGTCGATGGAGCAGGTGAACGACGCCGTCGGCGCGGTGGTCTCGTCGCTGGGCAACCTGACCGACACCTCCGAGGGTGAAATCCAGTCCCTCACAACTAAGGCGCTGGACCTGTCGGCGGCGTTCGGGGTGGACGTCGCGCAGTCCGCGCAGACGGCGAACAACCTGATCCGCAACGGGCTGGCGAAGGACGGCGCCGAGGCGTTCGACCTGATCACCGCCTCGATGCAGACCGTTCCGGCGCAGATGCGCGACGAGATCTTCCCGGTGATGGACGAGTACTCGACGTACTTCCAGTCGATCGGGTTGTCCGGCACCGAGGCGATGGGCCTGATCACCAACGCCGCGCAGGGCGGCGCGATCGGGATGGACAAGGCCGGGGACGCAATCAAGGAATTCGGGATCCGCGCCACCGACATCGGCGACAAGGGCGCGGTCGAGGCGATGGAGTCGATGGGACTCAACGCGACCGACATGGCGAACGCCCTGCTTGCGGGCGGCGACACTGCTCGGGACGCGTTCCAGCAGATCGTCACCGGACTGCAGGGCATCACCGACCCGGCCGAGCAGGCGTCGGCGGCGGTGGCCCTGTTCGGCACCCCGCTTGAAGACCTCGACAAGGCGAAGATCCCTGGATTCCTGGCGGGGCTGTCCAACGCCGACTCTGCGCTGGGCGATGTCACCGGGCGTGCGGAGGCGATGGGTGAGACGCTCAACTCCGGCCCGGGTGTGGCGCTGGAGACGTTCAAGCGCACCCTCCAGCAGAGCCTCGTCGACGGGCTCGGCTCTACGGTGCAGTACTTCCAGGAGAATGAGGGCGTCGCGAAGGCGCTCGCCGTGGCGCTCGGGGCGCTGGCGACAGCCTACGTGGGGATGAGGGTGGCCTCTGCTGCCTCGGCGGTGGCCCTGGGCGTCCACACCGCCGCGACCGGCGGCAACACCGCCGCGCTGGCGGCGAACCGGCTGGCGATGGGCGCTGCTGCGGTCGCCTCCGGGGTGATGCGGGTCGGGCAGCTCGCGGGGGCGGCGGCGACCGGGGTCGCCACCGCCGCGCAGTGGGCGTTCAACGCCGCCCTGTCGGCCAACCCGATCACCCTCATCGTCATCGCGATCGCCGGGCTGGTCGCGGGCCTGGTCGCGTTCTTCACCAAGACCGAACTCGGGCGCGAGCTGTGGTCCTCGTTCGTCGAGTTCCTGGCCTCGTCGTGGGAGACGGTCAAGGGAGCCTTCCAGGCGGCGTGGGAGTTCATCTCTCCGATCCTGTCGGGCATCTGGGACTTCGTCTCGAACGTCCTGGTCGGCGCGTTCAACACGCTGGTCTCCGTGGTCACCACCGTGTTCGACGCGATCGGCGCGGTGATCAGTTACGTGTGGAACTCGGTGGTCATGCCGGTGTTCAACGTCTGGCAGACGGTGATCATGGGGATCATCGTGCCGATCCTGATGTTCCTGTGGAACTCGGTCGTGGTGCCGGTATTCCAAGGCATCGGCAACATCATCAAGACCGTGTGGGACACCGTCATCTCGGTGGTGTTCACCGCGATCAAGGTCGGGATCGACGCGCTCGGTGCTGCCGCGAACTGGCTGTGGAACAACGTCTTCGTCCCGGTGTGGAACGGTATCGGCGCGGCGATCTCGTTCGTGTGGGAGACGATCATTCTGCCGGTGTTCGACGCGATCAAGGCCGGCATGGACGGGGTCGGGGCGGCGGCGTCCTGGCTGTGGAACAACGTCATCACTCCGGTGTGGAACGGTATCGGGGACACGATCCGCTGGGTGATCGACAACGTGATCACCCCGGCGTGGGAGGGCATGAAGTCCGGTCTCCAGGCGGTCGGGGACTTCTTCTCCACGGTGGTCACCGGCATCGGCAACGTGTGGAACGGGCTGCGCAACCTGCTCGCCAAGCCGATCAACTTCCTGATTGGGACGGTCTACAACGAGGGTATCCGCAAGGCGTGGAACAAGATCGGTGAATTCATCCCCGGACTGGTCACCGCCCCGGAGCTGCCCACCATCCCCGAGTACCGCACCGGCGGCGCGCTGCGTGGGCCGGGCACCGGGACGTCCGACGACATCCTCATGTGGGGCTCGAACGGCGAACACATGGTCACCGCAGCCGAGGTACTGGCTGCAGGCGGGCACGGGGTGCTCTACGCGATCCGCGACATGATCGCCCGCGGCATCCCGTTCTCCTGGGACAACGGGCGGGTCATCTCCACTATCGGCGAGGGCAACCTCTCGCGGTACGGCACGGCAGTGCAACGCAAGGGCCTGGGCAACGTCGAGCCGGAGGGGTTGTTCAACCCGCTCCTCGCCCCGAAGTACAAGGACGGCGGCGCGATCGAGCTCGAGCCGTGGATGCTCCAGCTCGCCAAGGGACACCGGTTCGCGCAGGCGCAGCACGGCAAGCCGTACCAGTGGGCCGGCCCGACCGGTCCGGGCAGCTCGTTCGACTGCTCTGGGTTCATGGGCTCGATCGCCGCGGAGATCCTGGGCGGCGACCCGTGGCGCCGGTACTGGGCCACCGCCTCGTTCGCCGGATACCCGACGGTCGGCCCGCAGGGCTTCACCAAGGGACTCGGCGCAGGATTCACCATCGGCGTGACCGACGACCCGGGCGGTCCGGGCGGCGGGCACACCGCCGGGGTGCTCGGCGAGGTGCCGGGCATGTTCGGGGTGGCCCGGGTCGAGTCGGGCGGAGCGATCGGCGACGTGCACTACGGTGCCGGTCCCGATGTCCGGTCGTTCGCCGGGGTGTACACGTTGCCCATCGGCGCCAACGGGTTCTTCCAGCCCGGTGAGGGCCTGTCGGTCGGCCCGACCCCGGAGGAGCAGCGGTCGTTCCTCGGCGAGAAGGTGCACGACGTCCTCACCGCGATCACCGACCCGATCAAGGGCGCGATCGTCGGCGCGGTCGGCTCGCCGCCGCCGCACTGGCGCTCGGTCCCGCCGAAGTACCTCGATGCCGGGGCGGACGCTGTCGCCGACGGCACCGACGCGGTGATCGACGGGCTCGGCGACATGCTGTCGTCGGCGTGGACGGCGGCGAAGGGGCTCGGCTCCTCGCTGCTCGACACCCTCAACCCGTTCGACTCCGGCGGTCTGGCGTTCGGCAAGGGGTTCCTGCCGAAGAACGTCATCGCCCCGGAAAGGGTGCTCTCCCCGGAGCAGACGAAACTGTTCGAGATTCTGGTGACCTCGCTCCAGGCGCTCGCCAATGGCGACTACGACGGCGGGCTGAGCCGCGTCGGCATCCAGGAGGACCACCCGGTCGTCGACGCCGCGCTGACCATGCAGGAAATTGCAGCGTCGGTCGACGCGCTGGTCAACCGCGGCGACTACGACGGCACGATGTCGCGGTTCGGGGTGCAGGAGGACCACCCACTGATCGACGCGGTGTTGACCATGCGTGAGGTCGCCACGTCGGTCGATGCCCTGGTCGCCAAAGGTGACTACGACGGCACCCTGTCCCGATTCGGGATCCAGGAGGACGACCCGGTCGTCGACGCGGTGCTCACCATGCGTGACACCGCGCTCGCCGTGCAGGACGTCGCCGGGTCGGTGGGCACGCTGGTAGAGAAGGGCGACTACGACGGCACCTTGTCGAGCTACGGCATCCAGGAAGACCACCCGGTCATCGACGCGATCCTCGACGTCCGCGACGCGGTGGTCGAGGCACTGGGCAGCAGCGCGTCCAAGGTGGCCGGGGACATCGTCGCGGCCATGGCCCCGACCCCGAGGGACCTCGCGGAGAAGATCGACCCGGACACTCTGCGGTTCATGCAGGACACGCAGGCTCAGCTCACCGAGCAAGGCGAGATCATCTCGGAGACCGCGGAACTGGCGAAGCGCAACGAGTCCTCCACCGCCCTCGTCGTCGCCGAGCAGTACCGGCAGATCGAGAAGCAACTCGTCGAGGTCACCAACCGCCTCACCGGCGGAGTGCTCGGCCCGGTCGTGCAGTCCGCGATGCAATCCGCGCTCGGGCTGGTAGAGAAAGCGCTGGAGGCATCCACCGGGGACATCACCGCCGCGCAGGACAAGACCACCGAGGCCGTGAAGGACATCGACGTCTCGGGCGGGTCCACCGACCCAGCGCCGCCGTTCGGGGCGCCCGGCTCGGCGTTCGACTTCGCCACCGAGCTGTCCAACGCCGTCGTGTCGGTCACCGACACCGCCAGCCAGGCGATTCTCCAGGTCGGCATGGACATCGCCAAGGCGGCGCTGCAGCAGCAGAAGTCGACCGTGGACAACAGCCGCGGCGTGCTCGGCGACGAGAACAACTCCGGCGGGTTCCTGGTCGACACCATCGTGCGGCTGACCGGGGTGGAGATCCAGATCCGCGACACGATCTACGCCGTCGCCGACGAGATCAAGAAGTTCCGCGGCGAGCAGTTCCAGACGTTCGACGAGACCGGCGCGCTGCTCTCGGACACCGCCTCGCTGCTGGAGCGTTCGGCATCGAGCACCGACCTGGTCATCGCCGAACAGAACCGGATCAACCGGGAGCTGATCAAGGCGGTGCTGCGGTATCTGATGCTCAACGTCGTCCTGCCGATCCTCATGGCGCTGATGACCGCGATGATCACCGTCGCGGTCACAGCGATCGGCGCGGCAATCGGCGCCGCGATCGGCGGTCCGATCGGCCTAGCCCTCGGCGCCGCACTCGGCGGCATCATTGGCCTGGCCCTGTCCGCTGCCGCCGCCGCGGTGATCGGCGGCATCGGGCTCGGCGCCGGGGCGGCGATCGACAGCTTCGACCAGGGCGGCATCGCCAACGGCATCGGTGTCCTGCCGAAGAACACGGTCCAGCCCGAGCGGGTGCTCTCGCCCAGGCAGACGGCCAGCTTCGAGCGGCTGGTCGACCTGCTCGACGGGTCGGGCCTGTCCGGCGGCGGCAGCCGCACTGTCCAGATCGGTTCGATGACCGTGCAGGGCACGCAGGCGGCGGAGAAGACCTCCGACAAGCTGCTGTCACTGCTCAACAGCTGAGGAGTGTGGGATGCCGTTCCGAGGATGGATGGAGCTCAACGGCGAGGAGTTCACCAACTCCTCGCGGTTGCTCGCCCACCTGCGCCCTCCCGCGCCGGCGAATGACGAGGCGATCGCACCGCCGATGTCGTGTGCGTGCGACGTGACGATCCCGTACGACGACACCTGGCCGGAGCTGGAGGCCACGCTCAACAACGGGCCGTACACCCTCGACACCGCCCCGTGGTACGACGCGTCCCGCCCTGAGTCGGCGGAGTTCGCCGGGGTGTGGGTGATGGACGTGCAGGGCCTGGACACGGTTCCGGTGCAGCGTGACATCTCCGAGGCGGTGTGTGCGGGTGGGGTGGCGAGCTGGGCGCGGGACCGGTCCCGGCAGCTGACCTTCTCCGCCCTGATCGTGGCCTGTTCCAACGCGGGGGCGCGGTACGGGCTCAACTGGCTGAGTTGTGTGCTGCGCCAGTCCAACGTGCGCGGCGGGGTGGACCTGAAGTTCTACCGGGCTCATCCGTCGGGCACGTCGGCTCCTCCTGCCAGCCAGCTGCGCACCACCTACGGCACGGTGCTCACCACGTCCCCGAAGGTCGTGGAGATCGCCGGGAGGGGCGGCGGCACCCGGCATCGGCAGGGCTCGATCTTCCGCGTCGAGTGGGAGATGGTGTGCACCAACCCGTACCTGTACGGCGAGTCGGTCACCGCTGCGGTGGGCTGGGACTCGATCGTCGAGGAGTCGATCGAGTGGGCGCACGCCCCGGACTGCGAGGACACCGCCAGCTGCGACCTGCCGACGATCTACAACGCCGAGTGCGCCCCGCCGGTCATCGAGCTGGAGGCGGCGCAGATCCCGGTGTGCGGCGGCTGCCTGCCGCTGTGCTCGATCGAGCGACGCACCTGGCAGCTGTCGGGGGTGCTGCCCTCTGTATGTGAGGAGACCACCGTCTCGGTGCGGGTGCAGAACACCGGGGAGGACCCGCTCACGGTGAACTTCTTCTGGCGTCCGTGCGGCTCGACTGAGCAGTGCGACAAGACCGCAGCGATGTCGGTGTCTGGGCTGCCCGGCGGGATGACCGTGGTCGCCGACTCCATCACCGGACGCCCGTACATCGACAACAACGGGGTGCGCCAGCGGCAGGTCGGGATCGTCACCACCCCGACCGGTGCACCCTGGCGCCCGATAATGCTGGACACGCTGATGTGTTGGGAGTTGGTCGCCGAATCCGCTCCTGGTGCGCAGTACACGGTGATCCTGGAGCTGAGGGAGCGAGACTCGTGAACGTGCAGGTAGGGCTGGAGGCGATCGCCGAGGCCGAGGTCTCCAGCGACCCGGAGCTGTGGGCGCAGACCATGCAAACCCAGAACGAGGAGGAGCAGCCGTGACCGTCGGAGTGAGCACCGTCAACGTCGCGAACGAAGTACTGGACTGGCTGCGCGGCGTGGCCCCCGCCACGATCGCCGGGATGTACGTCAAGCTGCATACCGGGGACCCTGGCGCCGCCGGGGCGTCGAATGCCTCGGTGGTGACTACCCGTCGGCAGGCCACGATGAATGCCGCGGCCGGCGGGTCGATGACCCTGGCGTCGATGTCCGGGTCGTGGGCGATGACCGGTACCGAGACGATCACCCACATCTCGGTGCACGACGCCTCGACCGGCGGCAATTTCTTGTTCTCCGGGGCGCTGAGCACGCCGCGCTCGGTGGTCAACGGGGACACGCTAACGATGACCTCGCTGGTCGTAGGCAATACCCCGCTCGCCGCCTGATCTCGACGACCGCAGAAGGGAGCAGGTGACTCATGTCCTCGATGGGGATGAACAAGTCGGGGACGCAGACACTCGCCCGCGCTTCCTGGGTCAAGCTGACCTCGTTCACGGTGCGGTCCGGGTATCCGGACACGGTCATCTCGAACGACGCCCTGGTGATGAATGCCCCGGGCGTCGGGGACATCACGTTCCAGGTGTCGTTTGAGTCGACCGGCGACGTCCAGCAGGTCCGGGTGGTGAAGAACGGGGTCACCGTGCTCGGCAGCGCGGTGAACGTCGGGGTGCTGGGCACGATCTCCGGGGAGACCGTCGCCGCCGGGGACACTCTCGAACTGCAGGGCTACTCGAACTCGTTCTTCACCACCCGGACCCGGGTCACCGCGACGAGCACGTTCCTCGCATTCGACCAGACCACACAGGATCATCCGGCATCGTCCGGCCCGGAGGTCGGTTGGTACACCTCGTCGTCGGTGGAGGCGGAGAAGTACGCCGCCGCGAACCCCACCACACTCGGGTGGTCCACGACCGCGGGTGTGGACCTGGACGTCGCCGCCGCTGCCGCGCCGAGCATCGGCTGGGCGGTCGACGCGTTCCTCTGCAAGCCGGAGAACTACGAGGGCACCGCCGACACGGTGATCGGCTGGCATACCGAGGCCGACCTGACGGTGCTGCGCAAGGCGCAGCCGCCGGAGGTGTTGTGGGAGGACACGGCGGTGTCGGTGCACACCGCCGACGGTCGTCTGCTGGGGGCGCTGCTGTGCTCGTCGATGGAAGGCATCACCTGGGGCAGGGAGCTGCGCGAGGTGTCGAGCTGCGAGATCACCGCGCTCACGCAGGCCGACCCGGACCTGTTCGAGGACCTGCGACCGTGGGTGCACTGGGTGACGGTGTGGCACGGGGAGCGCCCGGTGTGGTCGGGACCGATCCAGCAGGCGACCATCGGGCGCACCCGCACCCGGATCACCGCCAAGGACACCGGCACGTTCATGTGGCGCACCCGGGTGCCGATCACCCGGCAGTGGGCGGACACCGACCCGACGAAGATCGCGGCCACGGTGCTCGCCTCGATGAACGAGCTGCACGGGATCACCGCCCCGCCGATCGTGCTCCCGGCGGTGACCGACGCGTTCACCTACGCCGCGGTGGCGGACTCGCGGATGCTCCACCAGATGTTCGACGACCTGGTCAAGCTCGGCCTGGAGTGGACCGTGGTCGCGGGCCGGTTCATCCTCGGCAAGTTCCCCGAGGCACCGGTCGCCACGCTCGCCGAGTGCGACTTCCTGGTCGAGATCGAACGGATGCGGGACGGCACCGCCACGTTCAACGACGTGCGGGTGCAGGGGCAGAACTGGGCACAGTCGGCGACGGCGCCGCTGGCCGGGCTGCGCTTGCAGACCCTCGTCTCGCTCGACGACGTGTTCGGGGTGTCGAACATCCAGAAGGCGGCACGGCTGTACGCCGCCGAGACCGCGGCGATCCGGGACGTGCTGGTGCTGCCGCCCAGCTCGTCGCTGCACCCGGAGGCGGACGTCGACTTCGACGACCTGATCCCCGGCAAGGTGCTGCTGGTGCAGGCAGAGGGCGTGTCGTCGCTGATGCGGATCGATCAGGTGAACGTGTCCGCATCCCCGGCCGGCTTCGACACGCAAATTACCCTCGTCGCGGTCCAGAACCGCGGGGAGATCGCCGAACTGGTGGGAAGGTGACATGTCGGGCACAGCGAAGGTGAAGCCTCCCAAGAACGACGCCGAGTGGGCGCGCGGGATGCAGCGCCGGGTCGAGCAGGTCGAGCACCCCTCGTCCACCCGGATCGGGCCGTGGGTGCTGTCCTCCGAGCAGGAGTCCGGCGACCTCATCGCCTCCCACGTCAACGGCGGCGCGGTCAAGCTCGCCCAGAAGCCAGAGGGCGAGGGCGAGGCCGACGCGGTCTCGTCCGGCTGGTCGCACATCAAGGTCTCCCGGCAGACCTCACAGACCATGAGCCGCGGCACCCACACCCCGGTCGCGTGGGACTCGGTGGACTCGCAGTCGAGCGACTGGTCCGCCACACCGGGCTCGACCACCTTCGTCATCCCGCAGAACGGGGTGTGGCTGATCAACTACCGCCTTTACTTCGGGGCGCTGGCCGACGTCCTGGTGGAGTCGTTCGTGATCATCGACGGTTCGCCCCGGTCGGCGAACCGTACGGTGAGCGCCAGCGCTGAGCCGATGCTCTCGTGCACGGAGGTCTTCACCCTCAACGAGGGCGCCGAGATCGTGTGCACCGCCGGCAAGGCCGGAAGCGGCACGTTCACCATCGGCCCGTACGTGGGCGGGTCAGCGATGACCTCCCTGTCCTTGACCCGTCTCCCGATCGGATGAACTGACATGGCGCAAGTGTGTGTCTCCCGCAACCTCGATATCACCGGCGGCGCGCTGTCGGTGCAGCCCTGGTCGGTGCCACGGCACGTGTACGACCAGTCCTTCTCCTCCGTCGGCAACGGCACGTACGGGGCGCAGACCAACCTGCCGGGGAAGCTGATGATCGACTCGGGGGTGCAGGCGTGGACCAACACCTCACCGTTACCCGCACAGGTGCTGTTCCGGCTCCACCGCGGCTCACGGTACTTCGCGGTGTCTTCCCCCAACGTCGTCCAGGTCCGGGACCGGTTCACCGTCGCGATCGAGGAGACGCCGCGGGTGCCGGACACCTCGAACCAGTACCAGAGCGCGTCCGGCGGCGGGGTGGACATGTCCACCAACACCGCGGCGAAGCCGTACGCCGGTCTGCTGCGGATCTGGGACGACGCGATGATCACCGAGGAATGGTTCGGCCCGGTCGGTCCCGGCGAGACGTTCCGGTTCCACTACCGGGCGACGCTGTGGACGCCGCCGCCGTGGTCGAACAACGCCAATGACAACGTCCCGTTCCACGAGTGCGAGATCGACCCGGTCCGGGTACAGCTGCTCGCCTTCCCGACACAAGACCTGGAGGTGATGGGATGAGTCTGAGAGTGTGCACCGCCGAGTTCATGACGTCGACGACGAAAGGCACCGGCTTCTCCCCGTCGTGGATGCCGCGGATGGTGGCAGAACGCATGTCGGCGTCCGGCCGGGACGGGAGCACCGAGCGGGCGCCGGACGGGATCCCGTTCATCGACACCGACATCCTGTGGACCAACACCACCGACGACCCGCAGCACCTACACATGACCGTGCACCGGGCGAGCCGGTCGCTGGTCTCCTCCAACCCGAACACCGTCGCGATCGACGACGCGTACTCGTTCGACGTCGGGCTGTCCCCGGCGGCGCCGATCCCGGCGGTGACCAACAACGGGTTCGGGGCGCGGCTCAAGGCGAGCCGGTCGACAGCGACCTCGGTGCTGTTCGGGCGGATCTTCCGGGACATCCCGGACTGGGTCACCAACGTCGACATCGGACCTATCGACCCGGGCGAGTCGGTGCACTTCCGGTACCGGGCGCTGTACTCCACGCCCGGGCAGTGGCGCACCGGCACCAGCGCCCGGCACGAGATGTACGCCCGGTGGGCGAGGCTGCGGCTGTGGGCCGCGCCGTGGGTGAACGGGAGCATCTGATGACTTACCCCTGCGTCGACCTCGACGACTTCGAGATGGTGGACGGGACGCACCTGCGCCCGAAGGATCACATGCAGTGGCGTCATGTCGCGCTCAACTACGCCAACGGGGTGATCATCTCGTTCGATCCGAACGACGGGGTCGCCAAGGATGTCGCGCTGCACGAGGTGCAGGCGCAGTGGACCAACACCACGCCACGTGATCAGTACGCCTACGCGCTGCTCACCCGGGCCGGTGGGAGAGTGGTGCTCCAGTCGCAGTCCTCCGCCTACATCCAGATGTCGGTCGGGCAGACCTCCGGGGTCTCGCCGGCCGACCCGTCGGCGCTCACGGCCTACTCCAAATTCGGGGTCGGGTACACCCGTGGCGTCACCGCCGCCGGGGAGGCGTACTACGGCGTCATCGAGACCCGCATGGGCGAGCGCACGGCGGTGCTCGGGGACCGGGTGCTGCTGGCGCCGGGGGAGACGGTGAAGTTCAAGGCGGCGCTGCGGTTCGTCTCGACGTACTGGGAGTACCGCGACATCTACCAGGGCGACGTCGAGACGGAGGCGGAGGTCGACTCCGGCGAGTCGCAGATCGACATCTACGCCTACCCGGCGCTGTAGTTCACCACCACTCGTTACGGTGGCGCGCATGGCCTCACACGCTCCACCACCGCCGGGTCCGATGTTCGACCCCCCACCTTCCGACGCCGACCTGTTCTCCCAGATCGAAGACGTCGAGCAGGGCGCCGGGCGGTGGCACTCGATCACCGTTGAGGGCATCACTCTGCGGGCCCGCAAGCCGCAGCCGACGGCGCTGCGCTCGCTTACGGCCGCCACCTCCAAGTCGGTCGGGGCGGCGATGCGCAACGACATGGTGACCCTGTTCGTCCAGGACCATCTCGACCCCGAGTCGTGGGAGCGGCTGCTGGTGCACATGCTCGACCCGGCGACGGACTTCGATGTGAAGTCCCTCGGGGAGGTGATGAAGCGCATCGCCACGCTCGGGACCAACCGCCCTACCGTGCCGTCGTCAGTCTCGCGCTGGCGGCGGCGACCTACTGGCGCACGCTTCGGGCAAAGCTGATCCTCGCCGGGATCGCCGACCCGCTGCGTCAGCTGCCGGACCTGCACGCGCTGCTCGACGTGGTGGAGGCGGTGGCCGGGGAGTCGATGACCCGGGACGAGCTGGGCCAGTTCCACTTCCAGCTCTACCGCCCGGACCCGTCGGAGAAGCCGGTCGGGTTCGAGGAGGATGAGCAGCTCGATGCGTTCGCCGCGTTCGAGGCGGTGGCAGGAGGCCTGAAGTAGCGGCCTGTTCGTGGCGAGGTCTGCGGTGCACGGTGTGTCTTTACCGTGGTCGCCATGTCGCCCAGGTATTGGCCGCTCGAGCGCGGCCACATCGTCACATCCGGGTTCGGCCCTCGGTGGGGCGGGATGCACTTCGGCGTCGACTTCGGATGGGACGGCGGCTCCGGCGGCCTGCCCATCTACGCCGTCCAGGGTGGCAGCGTTGTCAACGTCGGGCCCGCCTCCGGGTTCGGGCAGTGGATCGTGATCGACCACCCAACCGAAGACGGAGCGGGCACCACGATCTATGGGCACATCATCCCCGAAGTCCAGTACGGCCGGCGTGTCGAGGCGGGCCAGCGGATCGGGCACATCAACCCGGACTCGCGCACGAACGGCGGCGTCGCCCCACATCTGCACCTCGAGTGGCATCGGGCTGTGTGGTCACCGCCCGGCCCGAACCGACTCGACCCACTCCCTCTCCTCGCCGGGGCGCTGTTCCCGGACGAGGCACCGCCCGCGCCGGCTACTTCCGTGCAGCTTGAGGGGTATTCCGACTACGTGCGGGAAGGGTTCGCGCAGCTCGTCCCACCGAAGGGAAACCGATGACCCTCTACGGCATCGACGTCAGCAACCATCAGCGGGAGTTCAACTTCGCCGCAGCCAAGCGCGAGGGGTTCGTGTTCGCCACCCACAAGGTCACCGAAAGCGACGACTACCGCGACCCGTACTGGCCCCGCGCCCGCGACCAGATGCGCGAGCACTTCCCCGGACTGTTCGGCGGCTATCACTTCGCCCGCAACGATGTGGACGTGAACCGGCAGGCCGACGCGCTCCTCGCCCACCTCGGCGACCCGTCGATCCCGGTGCAGCTGGACTACGAGGACACCGACACCCGCGGCTCGATCGACAACATGAAGGCCCTGATCCGCGCGATCGAAGATCGCGGGATGCGGGTGTTCGCGAACTACCTGCCGCGCTGGTACTGGACCGGACACATGGGCGCACCCCGCCTCGACGGCACCCCGCCGATCTGGAACAGCCACTACGTGAACGGCACCGGATACGCGTCGGTCTTGTACCCAGGCGACAGCCATGCCGGCTGGGCGGAGTTCCACACCGACGCGCCACGGGTGGTCATCCTGCAGTTCTCCGAACGCGGCCAGGTCGCCGGCCAATCCATCGACGTCAACGCCTTCCGTGGCACCGAGCAAGAACTCCGCGCGCTCTTCGGCAGCGCCCAACCCAAGGGGGAACCCGTGACCGACCTCGTAGAGCAGGGCGCCGGACAGCTACATCCGCAACCGGGCCGCCTACGTCCGATCGCGAGACCACAGAACGTCAACCCGTCGACGCGCACCCCGGACGAGCCGTGGCCGTACGACATGTGGTGCGATATCTGGAACGAGACCGTGTTCGACGGCTACGACATCCGCCCCGAATACGCCGACGTCCCCGACGACATGGGCCGCTCCCTCGTGGCCCTCGTGCAGACCGTCGCGGCCCGCCAGGTCCGCGAGAAGGTGCAGCTGGACCGCATCGAATCCAAGCTCGACCGAATCCTCGGGGAGAAGAAGCTGTGAAGAACCTCGGCAAGAATTGGCCCGCCATCCGACAGGTCGCCTACAGCGTTCTCGCTGCGCTCCTCGCCCTCGGGGTGGCGCTGAACGTCATCACCGAGGACCAGTCGACGCAGTGGCTGTCGATCGCCACGTCGATCCTCGGTGCGCTGGGGCTGCTCGTTGCGAACCTGTTCGTCGACCGCACCTCGCCAGCGCAGGAGGCGAAAATCGAGCAGGCCGTCGAGGTGGGTCTTGAGCGTGCAGCTCAGCGGGTGCAGCCGCAGGTACAGGCAGGCATCGATCACATGAACGATCTACGCGAGCAGTACGTCGACCCGTTCATCCGGCGATGACGCGGGAAACGTGAGAATGCGCCCCACCGCTTCGCGAGGTGGGGCGCATTCCGTGTGATCGCAGGCGTGTCAAGGTTACGAGTTCACGAGCTGGCTGGCGCGCTGGAAGGTGACACCGAGGATTTCGCCGATGTCACGCACAGGCACCTGACGGTCGGCGAGCTCACGCGCGAGCACCTTTGATTCGGCGAGTGCGTGCCGTTCGAGTCGTTCGGCTTCGCGGCGTTCGTTGCGGATCTTCTCGGCGCGAGCGCCGGCGTCGGGAATGTCTTCGACATCGACGTGCATGTCGATGTCGAACGAGTCGGGTGCGGTGATCGTTCGGAGTGCGATGAGGTCTCGGGCCATTGCTTCGGCTTCGCCGATTCGTCGCGCCTGGGTGAGTTCGTCGAGTTCGGGGATTGCGACCATCCACCACTTGCCTTCGCGGGTGACGTTCACGCGATAGGTAGTCATGTCGGTGTTCCGTTCTGTCGTGTCGGTGTAGCGGGGGTGCTGGGGCCGGTTTCCCGGCCCCAGCGGTGTGGCTACTCGCGCTTGCTGGCGGCGATTGCCTTGTTCACTTGACGTACGACGCCCGGGGAGACTGTCCGGTGTCCGATTGGAACCGAGACTGTCGTTCCGTTCGGTCCGTCCCAGATCTCGTGACTTCCCGAAGTGCGTTGCGGGGTGAAACCTGATTCTTTGAGGAGCTTCTGGATCTTCCGGGTGGGCTGCTCTGCAATCACAACGTTAGTCTATTCACTAGACTGTTTCTAGTCAAGCGAGTAGACAAAATATCGATGTGGCTAGGGCGCATGGAAACGCCCCCACCCTCGTCGCGAGGATGGGGGCGCTTTCGCCGTGTGGACGTGGGCGGTGCTTCCCGGGCCGAAGCCCCACCGCCCACGCGAGGATCCAGCCTACGACGCGACAGGCGCCGCCAGCCATCTCCTGACCGTCGCCTCCGACTTCCCGATCTCATCCGCGATCGCATAGTTCGACCACCCGTCAGCGCGGAGCTGGCGCGCACGGTGACGCAGTGCGTCCACCGTGTCGCCCGGCACGTCATCCGGTCGCGTCTCTTCGGCTGGTTCGGACGCGGCCACCACGGTGAGCTGCGCTGACGCATGCGACGCCGGTGCGTCATCGGATGCGATCGGCTCGGTAATAGTATTTACCGGCCGATTGTTGTCACTGGACGACGTCGTGCTCGTGCGCGCCCGGGCGCGCACGATCGCCAAGTGCGTCACCGCCAGCGCAGCTGCTGGAGGAACCACCGCCACCGCAGTGCCTACTGCCGGATGCAGCGGCCCGGCCGGCAACAGCACATGCGCGATGTTCCCGGCCACCGACACGACTGCGCCGAGCCACAGCAGCGACCACGCGTACCGCCGCGCCCCACTGTCGGCGGCGAACGTCACCACCGCCCACGTGCCGGCGAGGATCAGCCCGTCGACGACCAGCGGCCACACGGCCGCCTGCGCGCGCCCCAACCCCGCTCGCGCCGCCAGGTCCGCCAGTGCGGTGTACGACAGCCACAGTGCCGCCAGCCCGAGGGCTGCAACGAAGAGGCCGTCCCGAGGTGTCACCCGAGGTGCTGACAATGTCCCATCTCCTTCTGATCGGTGCGATGCGGACCGCCCTTCCTCGGCCCGCATCGCGATGTACCGCTTATGAACCGGAAACCCCGTAAACCGCCCGGAACTACGGGCACCAATCGGCGCCGACCATCACCCACGGATTCACTCGATACGCTGCACCAACCGAACCCACCCGCCCCCGCCAACACCCACCCCGCCACATAAGCCCTGGCGAGGCGGCGGAGGACCCGGGTTCGATTCCCGGCAGCTCCACCGGAACGCGAAGGACCCCGGCCACCCGGCCGGGGTCCTTCGCATCTGCCGGACCTCTACGGTTACCGGCATGGAGTACAAGCCGACGGCCGTGGTCGCCGCGGGCGGAGCGGTGGGCGCCGTGGCCCGGTACGCCCTGGCCGTGCAGTTCCCCGGCATCTGGACGATCGCGGCGATCAACGTCGCCGGCTCGCTGCTGCTCGGCCTCGTCGCCGCGCTGCTCGGTCCCGATCGCCTGTGGCGCCTGTTCCTGGGTGTCGGCGTACTCGGCGGCTACACCACCTTTTCCACGTTCGCCGTCGACACCGTCCGCCACCCCGCGACGGCCGTCCTGTACGTGACTGTGACCCTCGTCGGGGCACTCACGGCGGCACGCGTCGGGATGGCCACCGGTGAGGCGTGGCGGCACCGGTCGGCGACCCGATGACCGTCCTGCTCGTCGCCGTCGGCGGCGGTGCCGGTGCGGTCCTGCGCTACCTCGCGGGCCGGCACGTCCGCTCCTATCGCAGCGTCCCGGTGGCGACGATGACGGTCAACGTTCTGGGCTGCCTGCTGCTGGGCCTGCTGTCCGGCGCCGCGCTGGCACCGGCGACGTTCGCGCTGCTCGGCACCGGATTCTGCGGAGGCCTGACCACCTATTCGACGTTCGCCGTCGAAGCGGTCGGTCTCGTACGCGTGCGCCGCCCGGCCACCGCGACGGCATATGCGGTGGTGAGCGTGCTGGCCGGGACGGCCGCGGCCTGGGCCGGGTTCGCCCTCACGTCCTGACCGCCGGCGATCGACGCGCGCGGTGCACGCAGGCCGGGCAAGATGAGCAGGGCAAGGTCGGGTGGACGAGGAGGTCACATGGCGCACGAACGAGCGGGACAACCGGCGGCAGCCGCGGATCTGGAGGATCTCGCGCACCTGGTCACCGCGTACTACACGGTGACGCCGGACCCGCAGGATCCGTTGCAGCAGGTTGCCTTCGGCACCTCGGGTCACCGCGGATCGAGCCTCGACGGCGCCTTCAACGAGCAGCACATCCTCGCCACGACCCAAGCGATCGTCGAATACCGGGCGGCGCAGCAGGTCACCGGGCCGCTGTTCCTCGGCCGCGATACCCACGCGCTGTCGGAACCGGCATGGACGAGCGCACTCGAGGTGCTCGCCGCCAACGGCGTCGATGTGGTCGTCGACGCCCGCGACCGCTACACACCCACCCCGGCCGTGAGCCACGCGATCCTGCGGCACAACGCCGCCGCCGGATCCGGGGCCCGCGCCGACGGGATCGTCGTCACCCCGTCGCACAACCCGCCCCGCGACGGCGGATTCAAGTACAACCCCCCGCACGGTGGGCCGGCCGACACGGACGCGACGTCGGCGATCGCGGCGCGCGCCAACGAGCTGCTCGCCGCGGGACTCGACGGGGTGCGCCGGGTCCCTGCCGCCCGGGCGCTCGCCGCAGCCGGCCGGCACGACTTCCTCGCCGCCTACATCGACGACCTGCCGAACGTCGTGGACCTCGACGCCGTCCGCGAGGCCGGGCTGCGCGTCGGCGCCGACCCCCTCGGCGGTGCGAGCGTCGACTACTGGGGCGAGATCGCCGAGCGGCACCGGCTGGACCTGACCGTCGTCAACCCGCTCGTCGACGCCACGTGGCGGTTCATGACCCTCGACACCGACGGCAAGATCCGGATGGACTGCTCGTCGCCCAACGCGATGGCGTCGCTGATCGGCACCCGCGACCGCTACGACCTGGCCACCGGCAACGACGCCGACGCCGACCGGCACGGCATCGTCACCCCCGACGGGGGGCTGATGAACCCGAACCACTACCTCGCGGTCGCCATCGACTACCTGTACCGGCACCGTTCCGGGTGGTCCGCCGAGGCGAAGGTCGGCAAGACCCTCGTGAGCTCGTCGATGATCGACCGGGTGGCCGCGGGCCTGGGCCGCGGGCTGCTCGAAGTTCCGGTGGGCTTCAAGTGGTTCGTTCCCGGCCTGCTCGACGGCACCCTCGGATTCGGCGGGGAGGAGAGCGCCGGCGCGTCGTTCCTGCGGCGCGACGGCTCGGTGTGGACCACCGACAAGGACGGCATCCTGCTGGCCCTGCTCGCGTCCGAGATCACCGCCGTGACCGGCACGACCCCGTCCCGGCGCTACGCCGAGCTCGCCGAGCGCTACGGCGACCCGTCGTACGCCCGGGTGGACGCACCCGCCACGCGGGAGCAGAAGGCGGTGCTGGGGAAGCTCTCGCCCGAACAGGTCGACGCCACCGAACTGGCCGGCGAGCCGATCACCGCGACCCTCACCGCCGCGCCGGGCAACGGTGCCGCGATCGGCGGACTGAAGGTCACCACGGAGAACGCGTGGTTCGCGGCCCGGCCGTCGGGCACCGAGGACGTGTACAAAATCTACGCCGAATCGTTCCTCGGCCCCGACCATCTCGCGCAGGTCCAGGACGCGGCCCGCGACCTGGTGTCCCACGTTCTCGGCTGAGTCCGTACCGGCGGGACGCGCCTGCCGGACCGGTCGTGCGCGTCGCTAACATCAGGCCCATCATGCGAACACGCGACGCCGCCTTGCCGCGGGAGATCTGGGTCCTGGTCAGCGCGGCCTTCGTCATCGCTCTCGGCTTCGGTCTCGTCGCGCCCGCGCTGCCGCAGTTCGCGCGCAGTTTCGGCGTCGGGGTCACCGCGGCGTCCGTCGTGATCTCCGCGTTCGCGGCCATGCGGCTGCTGTTCGCTCCCGCCAGCGGAAAACTCGTGCAGCGGCTGGGGGAGCGGCCGGTGTACACCGCCGGTGTGCTCATCGTGGCGCTGTCGACCGGCGCCTGCGCCTTCGCGACGGACTACTGGCAGCTGCTGCTGTTCCGGGCGCTCGGCGGGATCGGCTCGACCATGTTCACCGTCTCGGCGTTCGGGTTGCTGATCCGCATCTCCCCACCGAACGCGCGGGGCCGGGTGTCGGGGCTCTACGCGACGAGCTTCCTGCTCGGCAACATCGGCGGTCCGCTCGTCGGCGGCGCGCTGGTAGGACTGGGGTTGCGGGCACCGTTCCTGATCTATGCGGTGGCCCTCCTCGTCGCAGCGGCCGTCGTGTTCGTGAGCCTGCGCCACTCCGCGCTCGCCGCGCCGGACTCGGGCGCCGGCATGCCCGCGATGCGGCTGCGGGAGGCCCTGCGGTCGCCGGTGTACCGGGCCGCACTCGGATCGAACTTCGCCAACGGCTGGGTCGTCTTCGGCGTGCGGGTGGCGATGGTGCCGCTGTTCGTCGTAGAGGTGCTCGGACGCGACGCCGGGCTCGCCGGGGTGGCGCTGACGGTGTTCGCCGTGGGCAACGCCCTGGTCCTGATGGTCTCCGGGCGGTTGTCCGACCGGTTCGGCCGCCGCCCGTTCGTCCTGCTGGGGCTCGTGGTGTGCGGGACCAGCACCATCGCGATGGGCCTGACCACGAACCTCGCGCTGTTCTTCGCGACCTCACTGCTGGCCGGCGTCGGGTCGGGCCTGATGAACCCGGCCCAGCAGGCGTCCGTCGCCGACGTCGTCGGCAGCAAGGCGCGCGGCGGCCCGGTGCTGGCGACGTTCCAGATGACCGCCGACGTGGGCGCGGTGATCGGACCGGTCGCCGCCGGAGTCCTGGCGCAGCACCTGTCGTACGGGGCCGCCTTCGCCGTGACCGGTGCCGTCATGCTGCTGGTGGCCGTGCCCTGGGCGCTGGCGCCGCGGCTCACCCGGGAACCCGCGGTGACCGAAGCCACGGAGCGCTGAGCGTCGACCTCGGTACTGTCGATGACGTGTGGATTCCCCTGCTCAGTCTGATCGCCCGGCTCGGTCTCGCCGCCGTGTGGCTGATCTCCGGCTGGATCAAGTTCGTCGATCCGTCGCAGACCGTGGTGGCCGTCCGCGCGTACCAGCTGCTGCCCGAGGTCCTCGTGCGGCCCGTCGCGGCCGGGCTGCCGATCCTCGAGCTCGTGCTCGGACTGCTGCTGCTGATCGGGCTCGCGGTGCGCGCGGCAGCGGTCGTGGGGGCGGCCGCGCTGCTGACGTTGATCGGCGTGATCGCGTCGGTGTGGGCGCGCGGGCTGTCGATCGACTGCGGGTGTTTCGGTGGCGGTGGGGCCGCCGACGTGGACGGCTGGGACTACGCCGGAGAAATCGCACGAGACCTCGGCTTCCTCGCCCTGGCCGCATGGCTGACCGTGTTCCCCCGCAGTCCGCTCGCGCTCGGTCCCGGCTCCCGGGCGAGGCTCTCAGCACGCACTCAGCCCGCGATGGCAGAGTGATCCCGCATCGATACCCGGACAGCGAAGGGCAGATTTCGTGAGCGCCAAGAAGGTCAAACCGGTCAAGTACACGCCGGAGCCGACGTCGAGCAAGTCCACCTTCATCCTCGGCGGGATCGCGGTCGTGGTGATCGCGGTGCTGGTCATCGGGGGGGTGCTGTGGCAGGCGAACCGGAGCAAGGCGCGCAACGAGGGCTACGGGACGGTGCAGAACGCGGCGGTGCAGGTGGAGTTGCAGGACGACGGGGTCGTCCTCCTCGGCCTCCCCGACGCCGCGACGACGATCGACCTGTTCGAGGACCCGCTGTGCCCGTACTGCGCCGAGCTCGAGCACAAGCACGGTCAGGAACTCGCGCAGGCGATCGACGCCGGCGACGTCGCTGTGCGATACCACATGCTCGCGTTCCTCGATCAGCTCTCGGCGAGCGGCGACTACTCGACCCGCGCGGTCGCGGCCGGTCAGTGCGTCGCGCAGGCCGGGGACGCGACGGCGTTCTCCGCGTTCCACGGTGCGCTGCTCTCGCCGGAGAACCAGCCCGCCGAGCGGGGCGACAGCGACCTCACCAATGCCGAGCTGGCACAGATGGCACGGGACGCCGGGGCGTCCGACGAGGCGGCGCAGTGTGTCGCCGACGGCGCGCGCGTCGAGCAGGCTGCGGTCGACGCGGAGGCGGGACGGCAGGCGCTCGCGGCGGCGGGCGCGTCCGGCACCCCCGCGGTGGTGCACAACGGCACCGTGATCGACGCACTCGGTAACGACAACTGGGTGGCCGAGCTCGGCTGAGGTGGCGGCGACGGTGGTCGGACGGACGACCGCCGTCGCCTCCCGGTCCGCACTGACCAGGCGATTTGTTGTCGTCGACGGCGATGGTGTAATTTTCTCTTCGCACCGGGAGTAAATCCCGGGTGACGGTACGGGGCTATGGCGCAGCTGGTAGCGCACCACACTGGCAGTGTGGGGGTCAGGGGTTCGAGTCCCCTTAGCTCCACCATCGCGACACGAGGCGAGAGTGAATGCTCTCGCCTCTTGTCGTGAGAGGCCACCTCGGGTGGTCCGGTTGTTCAGGGGCTATGGCGCAGCTGGTAGCGCACCACACTGGCAGTGTGGGGGTCAGGGGTTCGAGTCCCCTTAGCTCCACTCCCGCACCCTCTCCACCCCCTCCGGGACGCCCCGATCGTTGTGCGGCCGGACCGGTATCCCGGGCAATGCCGACATTTTCCCCCTCGGAACCTGCTTCATGCTCTCTCGTAGCGGCGCACACTGTGATGGATCGCTTCGAAAACGGGAGAGGTGAGCTGTCGTGTCCGAAGGTTCGAACATTACCCCGGGTTCTTCTGCCGGTGCCGGTGCCGCACCGGGTGCGGGTGCTACTGCCGGTTCGGGTGCTACTGCCGGTTCGGGTGCTACTGCCGGTTCGGGTGCCACTGCCGGTATGGGTGCCACTGCGGCAGCGGGTGCGTCTGCGCGCCATGCGGGTGGTGCCCACGAGGGTGGCGGCCCCGCCGCCGCTGTCCGCCACGGATCGGGGCCGGCGACCGGCTCGGGATTGAAGCAGGGTTTCGCCGCCGGCACGTCGATCGCGGCCGGCATCCTGCTGGCCACGGTCGGTGTCCTGCAGTTCCTGCAGGGCATCGCCGCGATCGCCAAGGACGACATCATCGTCGTGGGGCAGGAATACACCTTCTCCTGGGACGTCACGGCGTGGGGCTGGGTGCATCTGATCCTGGGCATCCTGGTGGCCGTGGTCGGTCTCGCGCTCGTCACGGGGGCGACGTGGGCGCGCGTCGCCGCGATCGTCATCGCGGCGCTGTCGATCATCGTGAACTTCCTGTGGCTGCCCTACTACCCGGGCTGGTCGCTCGCGATCATCGCGATCGACGTGGTGGTGATCTGGGCGGTGTCGACCTGGGACGCCGATCGCACCTGGGACGCCGGTCGTACCGAGCCGGGCTACCGTCCCTGATCAATCCTCGTACAAACGCTGCACGACGTCGGCGCAGCGCACGAGCACCCGCTCCGGCAGCGGGTGCCCGTGCGCGTCGACGTCCGTCGGCGGAAGCGGTGCGGGCAGCACGATGAACCGGCGAATGCGTTCCCAGCGGCCGAGGTCCGCGTTGAGCCGGTCGACGGCGGCCGCGGCCTCCGCCGGTGGGATCGGCCGGTCCGACATGGGGACGACCAGTCCCACGCAGTAGGGCCGGAGTTCACCTGCCACGACGAGGTCCGCGTCGGGCAGCAGTGCCCGGAACCGGCGTGCGACGGCAGCAGGCGCGACGTACTTGCCGGTGGAGGTCTTGAACACCTCCTTCTTACGGCCACGCAAGGTGACGAATCCGTCGTCGTCGACGGCGCCGCGGTCGCCGGTATGGAACCAGCCGTCGCGGTCGATGGCGGCCGCGGTGCGTTCGACATCGTCGTGGTACCCGGCCATGACCGCAGGGCTGCGGACGAGCAGTTCCCCGTCGGGGGCGATACGAACCTGCGTGCCGGGCAGGGGCCGGCCTACGGAGCCGAGACGCCGGCTGTCCGGGCGGTTGACGCAGGACGGTCCCGCCGTCTCGGTGATGCCGTAGCCCTCGAGGGCCGGCACACCGGCCCCGTCGAACCACTCGGCCAGCGGGCGGGCGAGCCGGGCCGACCCGGACAGCACGAATCGCAATCGACCCAGATCCGCGGCGCCGGACTCGACGCCGGTGCGGATCTTGCCCAGTACATGGGGAACGGATCCGAGGAAGGTGGGCCGGACGTCGCCGAGGTGCCGCACCACCCGGTCGGCGCGGCCGTCGACGAACGTCGGCAACCCCAGGTGCACGCCCACGAACAGCAAGGCGCGCCCGAAGACGTGGGAGAGCGGCAACCAGAGCAGTTGCAGGTCCGAGGAGGTGAGCATCCCCAGGCGGGCCATCGCCCGGGCTTCGTAGGCGACGGCAGCGTGCGACAGACAGGCACCCTTGGCGGTGCCGTCGGAACTGGAGGTGTAGATCAAGGTGGCCAGGTGGTCGGGGGTTACGCCCGCGATGCGGGCCGCCACCGCTTCAGGATCGGCGGCCAGGAGGCGCCGGCCCTCGTCCTCGAGCTCCCCGAGCCGATTCAGGTACAGCAGTGGCGTGGTGGGCAGCGGCCGGTCCGTGAACGTCAGCACGCTGCCCGAGTGCCGGAGCAGTGCCGCCACGTCCGCCGGCGGGGTAGCGGGGTAGATCGGCACGGTGACCGCCCCCGCACACACGATCGCCAGGTCGGCGAGGATCCACTCGTAGCTGGTGACGGCGCAGACGGCGACGTGCGCGCCCGGGGCGATGCCCCGTCCGATCAGCCCGGCGGCCAGCGCAGTGACCCGGCTGCCGACCTCGCCCCACGACACGCTCGACCAGTCGTCACCCGCGGGATGCCGGAACGCCTCCGCATGGGGCGTGCGGGCGACCCGGTCGAACAGCAACCGCGGCACAGTGCGGGCGGGTTCAGCCATCGCTGCTCGTCAATCCGCCGGGTCGCAGGGCGCGGCCGATCGCACGCGCCGCGGTGCGCACGAGCTGGGTCAATGCGGTGACCTGCGCGGTGTCGGCGGCCGCGACGATCGACAGTGCCGCGACGGCGATCCCGGGCCGCTCGAAGATCGGTGCGGCCACCGAGACTGCCTCCATCGTCACCTGGCGGTCGCTCACCGCGATCTCGGAACGGCGCACCTCGGCCAGGACCCGGCGCAGCTCGGCCGGTGAGGTGAGGGTGCGTTCGGTGAACCGTTCCAACGGCCGCGACAGCACCTCCTCCTGAACGGAGCGCGGGGCGAACGCGAGCAGCACGAGTCCCAGGCCGGACGCGTGGAGGGGAAAGGGACTGCCGACCCGGGCGAGGGTCTTCACCGCCCGCTGACCCCCCAGCCGTTCGACGAACACCACTTCTGTGCCCTCGCGCACGCCGAGCTGCACGTTCTCCTGGGTGATCTGCGACAGGTCTTCCAACACGGGCAGTGCCAGCTCGCGCAGCAGCGCACCGCGGGGCGCGAGGGCCCCGACCTGCCACAACCGGAGCCCGACGCTGAAGCGGCCGGACGAGTCGCGCTCCAGCGCGCCCCATTCGGTGAGATCCCCGGCCAGCCGGTGCACTGTGGTGAGCGGCAGACCCGTGCGCCGGGAGATCTCGCTCAGGGTCAGGCTGGGCTGCTCACGCGTGAACGCCTCGAGAAGGGTGAGCGCCCGTACCGTGACGGAACCGGTGGCCGGGCGGGCGGCGCCGGTAGGGGTCACGGTGTGTTCACCCCTTCCTCGGGAACTGCTCCGGCCGGGCCGGTACGACTCTGAGCGGAATGCTAGTCCAGCACTCGAGCGCGTTGTTCGGTTGCAGCATCGGATCCCGGTCGCGTCGATCCGGCGCGGTGAGCAGCACCGCCGCCCCGGGACGTGCACCCGGCCCGCCGACCTGCGCGCCCGGGGGAGCGCCCACCGAGCGGGGAGCCGGTTCCCCGGGCGTCCGCGCTATCGTGGCCGGAGTGAGCACCGCGATCCCGGCCCCCGACACGCTGATCACGCACCTACGGGACGTGCTGGTCGGGCCGCTCACCGAGATCGGCCAGCGCTTCTCGGCGCTGCTCACCGACCTGGTCCCGCACACCGCCCTGGTGATCTTCACGCGGGAATGCACCGGGCGGCCGCGCAAGGTGGCCGGCGACCCCGGTGTCGTCGACCGGGTGACCATCGCCGAACTCGACCGCATCCGGAGCGAACTCGCCACCGGGCAGATCCGTCGCGGCCCGGCCCGGATCGCGGGCCGGGACCGCGACGTGTGGGTGATCCTCGACGCCACCGATACGCTGCTCGTGCTCGTCCCGGACGGTGCCCGCACCGCCGCGATTCCCCTCGAGCTGGTCCGGGCACTGTTCGCCGTCGTGGCCACCGGCATCCAGCTCCAGGTCCGCAACGCCAGCCCGGCGTATCTCGCCGAATCGCGTGCCGCCTCGTCCGAACGCGCACGGACCGTCGCCGAGCTCACCGAGGCCCATGCGATGACACTCGAGTCGATCCTCGCGACGTTGCGGTCGAAGGACCTCGACGACACCCGGGCGCGCATCACCGCGCGTGAGACCGCCACCAATGCCCTCATCGGGCTCCGCTCGGCCGTCGACCGTCACCGCGAGCTCGCCGAGGAGGCAGTGACCACGGCCTTCGCTCGGCTGCACGGCGAGCTGCGTGGTCTGCTCCGGCACCGCGAGGTGGTTCTCGAGATGGTCGCCCCACCCGTGGACGGGCGGGCGCTGCCCGGAGAGGTCGCGCATGCCGCCCGGGCTCTCGCTCGCGGCGCGGTGCTCGCGATGTCCGCGCAGGCGGACCTCGGCCGCGTCCGGGTCGCCTGGCACTGTCACGGCGGCGACCTGCTGATCGACATCCGGGACGACGGGGACGGCGAGGCCGACGCCGCCGACCTCGCGCGGCAGTTGCGGGACCGGGCCGAGACCCTCGGCGGCACCGTGGAGGCCGAGTCCACACCGGGATGGGGTTGCCGCGTCGCGGCGCGGCTACCGCTCGACATGCCCGCTCCGGTGGCCGGTAGCTCCGCACTCGAGGCGCTGGCGGTGCTCGCGCCCCGTGAGGTGGAGGTGCTCGAGCACCTCGTCGCCGGCCGGCGGAACCGGGTGATCGCCGAGCGGCTCGGCGTCAGCGAATCGACGGTCAAGTTCCACGTGGCGTCGGTGCTCCGCAAGCTCGGCGTGAGCACCCGCGGAGAGGCGGCCGCGCTCGGCGCGGAGGCGGGGATCAAGGCCGCGGGCTGACGTCCGTCCCGGGCGTCCACTCGGCCGCGCGCCTGACGATTTCGGCGGCGATCTCGGCGGGCTCGGCGTCGATGCCGACGACGATCGCCGCCTCGTCGGGTTCGAGCGGCTCGAACGCGGCGAACTGCGAGTCCAGCAGGCCGGCCGGCATGTAGTGCCCGCGCCGTGCGCGCAGTCGTTCCCGGATCTGTTCGCGCGTGCCCGCCAGGTACACGAAGACCACGTTCTCACCGGCCAGGTCGTCGCGGTAGCTGCGGCGCAGTGCGGAACACGTCACCACCCCCGGTCGGTTTCGCGCGGTGTGGTGCCGGATCCACTCGCCGATCGCCGCGAGCCACGGCGCTCGGTCCGCGTCGCCGAGTGGCCGGCCGGCGGCCATCTTCTCGACGTTGGCACGCGGATGCAGGTCGTCGCCCTCGAGCAGGTCCCATCCGAGGGTGTCGGCGACGAGTGCCGCGACGGTCGACTTACCGGAGCCGGACACTCCCATGATCACGAGAACCGGTGCGCCGGAGCGGCCGGGTGAGTCCATCTGTGCCTCCGTCGGTCGACGCCGGGGCGCTCGTCAGCGCCCCAGCATGCCCCACCGGGTGGACCGATTCACGGCGGCCCGGCGCGAGCGACGCTCGGACTCCGACATTCCACCCCAGACACCGTACGGCTCCCCGACTTCCAGGGCGTGGGTGCGGCAGCGCTCGAGAACCGGGCATCGGGCGCAGACGAGCTTGGCGCGGTACTCGCGCAGCTCGCGCGCGTGCCCACGTTCGCCGTCGGGATGGAAGAAGGCCGACGACTCGTGGCCGCGGCACGCAGCGTGCAGCTGCCAATCCCAGCTCTCGCTGCGGGGGTGGGGGAGGGTCACCGTGTTGGCGATCGACATTGCACTCCTCGGGCCTGCGAGGGGTCGCCTCGCCTGGACGCTGCGCCCTGTGAGGGCGGTCATACCGAAGCCTAACCCGACTTCCGTACTCGATCAACGACACTTCTGCATTCTTCAGGCAAAAGTGGCGCGGCTGGTCTTTCGGGCAGGTGAAGCCCGTCCTTCGATCAGGTACCGGGGCGTCTCGCCGCCGATAGCGTGTGCGCATATCGCGATACGTCGCCGACGTCGCGCGAGCACCGCACGAGAAGAAGGAGACACCGTCATGCCACAGCAGGTCCGGGGCGTCGTCGCCCGCGCGAAGGGCGCTCCCGTCGAGGTCGTGCCGATCGTCATCCCCGATCCGGGGCCGGGCGAGGTCGTCGTCGCGATCGCCGCGTGCGGGGTGTGCCACACCGACCTGCACTACCGGGAGGGCGGCATCAACGACGAGTTCCCGTTCCTGCTCGGCCACGAGGCCGCCGGGGTCGTCGAGTCCGTCGGTGAGGGCGTCGACTCGGTCGCGGTCGGCGACTTCGTCGTCCTCAACTGGCGGGCCGTGTGCGGGCAGTGCCGGGCCTGCAAGCGGGGCCGTCCGCAGTACTGCTTCGACACCCACAACGCGACGCAGAAGATGACCCTCGAGGACGGGACCGAGCTGACCCCGGCTCTGGGCATCGGCGCGTTCGCCGACAAGACCCTCGTGCACGCCGGGCAGTGCACCAAGGTCGACCCCAGCGCCGACCCGGCCGTCGTCGGCCTGCTCGGGTGCGGGGTGATGGCCGGACTCGGTGCCGCGGTCAACACCGGCGGGGTCACCCGCGGCGACTCGGTGGCGGTCATCGGCTGCGGCGGTGTCGGTGATGCCGCGATCATGGGTGCCCGCCTCGCCGGCGCCGACAAGATCATCGCGGTGGACCGGGACGCGAAGAAGCTCGAGTGGGCCACCGACCTGGGCGCGACCCACACCGTCAACGGCGCCGAGACCGACCCGGTCGAGGCGATAGCGGAGCTGACCGGCGGCTTCGGCGCCGACGTCGTCATCGACGCCGTCGGCCGCCCGGAGACGTGGAAGCAGGCCTTCTACGCGCGTGATCTGGCCGGCACCGTCGTCCTCGTCGGCGTGCCCACCCCGGACATGACCCTCGAGATGCCGCTGATCGACTTCTTCTCCCGAGGCGGGTCGCTCAAGTCGTCGTGGTACGGCGACTGCCTGCCCGAGCGGGACTTCCCCATGCTGGTCGATCTCTACCAGCAGGGCCGGCTGCCGCTCGAGAAGTTCGTGACCGAGCGCATCGCCCTCGATCAGGTGGAGAAGGCGTTCGAGACCATGCACCGCGGCGAGGTGCTGCGCTCGGTGGTGGTCCTGTGACCGGGGCGAGCGGAGCGACGGGGGATGTGACCGGGGCGAGCGGAGCGACGGGGGATGTGACCGGGGCGAGCGGAGCGACGGGGGATCGGCACCGTCTGCGTATCGACCGGGTCGTCACCCACGGCACCTTCGCCCTCGACGGCGGCGAGTGGGAGGTCGACAACAACATCTGGCTCGTCGGTGACGACGACGAGGTGGTCGTGATCGACGCCGCGCACACCGCACAGCCGATCGTCGACGCCGTCGGGGGCCGGAAGGTGGTGGCGATCGTGTGCACGCACGGGCACAACGACCACGTCACCGTCGCCCCGGAACTGGCCGCGACGCTCGACGCGCCGATCCTGCTCAACCCGGCCGACGACGTGCTCTGGGAGATGACCCACCCCGGGGTGCGGCACCGGCCGCTCGAGGATGGTGATCGGATCACGGTGGCGGGCACCGACATCCAGGCCATCCACACTCCCGGGCATTCGCCCGGCTCGACGTGCCTGTATCTGCCGGAGGCGGGTGAGCTGTTCACCGGCGACACCCTGTTCTCCGGCGGGCCGGGGGCGACGGGGCGCTCCTACTCGGACTTCCCGACCATCATCGGCTCGATCCGGGACAAGCTGTTCGCGCTGCCCGCCGAGACGAAGGTGCACACCGGTCACGGCGACGGCACGACGATCGGCACCGAGTCCCCGCACCTCGAGGAGTGGATCCGCCGGGGCAGCTGACCCGGCCGCGGTGCGTCCCGTCGCCGGACCGCCGGACGGGACGCACCGCTACGCTCGCCTCATGGCGAACGAGCGGATCCCCGTGGTGATCGTCGCAGGCTTCCTGGGCTCCGGGAAGACGACCCTGCTCAACCACCTGCTGCGCAACAACCGTGGTGCGCGAATCGGAGTGATCGTCAACGACTTCGGCGCGGTCAACATCGACTCGATGATGGTCGCGGGACAGGTCGACTCGATGGTCTCGCTGAGCAATGGCTGTCTGTGCTGCGCCGTCGACGTCGCCGACATGGACGCGATGCTCGACCGGCTCGCACACCGCTCCTCGGACATCGACGTCATCGTCGTCGAGGCCAGCGGACTCGCCGAGCCGCGCAACATGATCCGGCTCGTCGTGGGCTCGGGCAACGAGTACGTAGGCTACGGCGGACTCGTCCTCGTCGTGGACGCGGCCGAATTCGGCGGCACCCGTGAGCGGCACCCCGAACTCGACCAGCACGTCGCACTGGCAGATCTCGTGCTGCTCAACAAGACCGACCGCATCGACGGTGACGCCCACGACGAACTACTCGAATTGCTGTGCCGCCTCAACGACCGCGCCGCGATCGTGTCCACCGTGCACGGGCGCATCGATCCGGCGCTGTTGTTCGACATCCCCGAACGTCCCGAGCCGCAACCCGGCGAACAGCTCAGCCTCGACCGGTTGCTGTACGAGGAGCACGACGGCGAGCACACCCATCTGCACGACGGTTACGACGCCGTGGACTTCGATTCGCCGGTACCGCTGCACCCCCGCGCCCTCGTCGGCTTCCTCGAGGACCAGCCGGCCGGGGTGTTCCGAATCAAGGGGTACGTCCACGTCGTCGCCGGTGGTCGAACGCGCACCTATCTGCTGCACACCGTGGGCGACCACATCCGCTTCGACCCGGTGCGGCGTACGGGCGACATCCCTGCCACCACCCGGCTCGTCGTGATCGGTGCCGACCTGGACCCCGATGCGGTACGCGCCCGGCTCGCCGCGTGCGTACCCACCGAACCGGTGCCGGCCGATGCAATGCTGGCCGTGCACCGGTTCACGCCGCGCTGAGCGAAGGTGCGTGGACCCCCTACCGGGGTTTGTCTACCCCCGCGCGACGGTCGCCGACGTGCGGTTCGGGCGACGACGGCGGCTGCCCGGCTGTGCGCCGCGTTCCTGCCGTGCCGCCGGCTGCTCCTGCCGCGACGAGCTCTGCTGCCGGGCGGCACCGCCGCCGTGCTGTCGGGCGGCACCGCCGCCGTGCTGCCGGGCACCGCGCTGAGCGGTCGCCCCGCTGCCGCCGCGTCGGGCCGGCCGTCGCGATGCGCCACCCGAGGGAGCCGCGGCCTGCTTGGCCGACGGTGCCACGTGCGGGGCGATCTCGCCGACCAGGTCCAGCACGTGCTCCGACTTCGCCGTCACCCGTACCGGGGTGACCTTGATCGCAGCCTTGCGCATGATGACGGCGAGATCCTTGCGCTGTTCCGGCAGGACCACGGTCACGACGTCGCCGGTGCTCCCGGCGCGGGCCGTACGACCCGAGCGGTGCAGGTACGCCTTGTGTTCGGCCGGCGGGTCCACGTGCACCACCAGTTCCACGTCGTCGACGTGCACGCCGCGGGCCGCGACGTCGGTGGCCACGAGCACCCGCGCCTCCCCGGAGGAGAACGCCGCGAGGTTGCGGTCGCGTGCGTTCTGCGACAGGTTGCCGTGCAGATCGACGGCGGGAATGCCGGACTCGGTGAGCTGACGGGCAAGCTTGCGGGCCTGATGCTTGGTGCGCATGAACAGGATTCGCCGGCCCGTGCCGGAGGCCAGGGTCCGCACGAGGTCCTTCTTCGTGTCGGCGTTGTCGACGTCGAACACGTGGTGCGTCATCGCCGCGACCGGGGAGTGCGCCTCGTCGACCGAGTGCAGCACCTCGTTGCGCAGGAACCGCGTGACGAGCTTGTCGACCCCGTTGTCCAGCGTGGCCGAGAACAGCAGGCGCTGACCGCCCTTCGGTGTCGCGTTCATGATCCGCGTCACGCCGGGAAGGAAGCCGAGATCGGCCATGTGGTCGGCCTCGTCGAGCACGGTGATCTCCACCGCGTCGAGTGTGACGAACTTCTGCCGCATCAGGTCCTCGAGCCGGCCCGGGCAGGCGATCACGATGTCCACGCCGCGGCGCAGCGCGTCGACCTGACGGTTCTGCGAGACCCCGCCGAAGATGGTGGTCACCCGCAGCCCGGCGACCCGCGCAAGGGGTTCGACGACCGCGGCGATCTGCGTGGCCAGCTCGCGGGTAGGGGCCAGCACCAGTCCACGCGGGCGGCCCGCGGCGCGGGTGGCGCCGCCGGCCAGGCGCGCGGTGAGCGGGATGGAGAACGCCAGCGTCTTGCCACTGCCCGTGCGGCCGCGGCCGAGCACGTCACGGCCGGCCAGCGTGTCGGGCAGCGTGTCGACCTGAATCGGGAACGGGCTGGTGATGCCGTTGTCGTTCAGGGACGCCACCAGGGTCCGGGGAACGCCGAGGTCGGAGAAGGAAACGGTCATAGGTACAGAACTGCCTTTCGATGCAGCGTGCACGCACTCCGAGACGATCTCGGAGGGCGCAGTGGATCGCCGCAAGGAAAGCCGATGCCGGTGTTGCATGCGGAGCCGGGCACGATCCCGGCCCGCCGGTATCCCACGACGGTGGGCATCGTCGTGATGCCCGAACTACCGCAGCCTACCCCACGCCGGGATGCTCGTCGGCGCACGCGTCGAGACCCACCCACTCGGACAGACCGTCGTCGAATCGCTGCCGCTTCCAGATGGGGACCTCGCGTTTGATGCGTTCGACCAGTTCGGCGCACACGGCGAAGGCTTCGGCCCGGTGCGGTGCCGCCGCCGCCGCTACCAGCGCGAGATCGCCGATGGTGAGATCGCCCACTCTGTGGACCGCGGCGACCGGCAGTCCCGAATCGGCAGCCACCTGTTCGCAGCAGCGGCGCAGGAAGTGCTCCGCCTCGGGATGGGCCTGGTACTCCAGCGCCTCGACCGAGCGCCCCCCGTCGTGGTTGCGCACCACGCCGCTGAACACCACGACCGCGCCGTGCTCCGGGCCGGCCACGGCGGCGTCCACGGTTCCCGGATCGAGCGGTTCGCTCGAGATCCGCGCCAGCAGTTCACTCATGCGCCCCTCCTCCGGCGACCTGAGCCAGCAGGTGGCCGAGAATCGGCTCGAGCACCGCCAGCCCGTCCTTCACGCCGCCCGGCGAGCCGGGCAGATTGACCACGACCGTGCGGCCCACGAGTCCGGCCACACCGCGCGACAGCGACGCGTGCGGGGTGACCTGCAGGCCGCGCAGGCGGATGGCCTCGGCGACCCCCGGCAGCTCGCGGTCCAGCAGTGCCAGCGTCGCTTCCGGCGTCGCATCCGTCGGGGAAGCACCGGTCCCACCGGTGGAGATCACGAGTGCGGGATCGCCGGCGAGCGCATCCTCGAGTCCCCACGCGATGTCCGCGTCGGCGTACACCAGCGGACCGCGCACCGTGAAGCCGCGCGTCTCGAGGAATTCCGCGATCAGCGGGCCCGTCCTGTCCTCCCGCGTACCGGCGGCCACACCCGTGGACGCGACGAGCACCGTCGCCGGTGCGCCCGTCTGCTCGACGAACTCGGCGTCCTCCGGCGCGACGGTCCCGGCCTCCCCGGCAGTGGTGGTCTCCTCCTCGCGACGACGCCAGTGCCCGCGTTTGCCGCCGTCCTTCGAGAGCAGCCGCACCCCGTTCAGCACCGCGGCGGGGTCGACGGCCTTGACCATGTCGTGCAGCGTCAGCCCGGCCACCGCGACGGCGGTGAGGGCTTCCATCTCGACGCCCGTGGGGCCCTTCGTCTTTGCCGTGGCTTCGATCGTGATCGCGTTGCCGGTGAACCCGAAGGTGACCTGCACCGACGACAACGCGAGCTGGTGACACAGCGGAATCAGCTCCCACGTGCGCTTCGCCGCAGCGATCCCGGCGATCCGCGCGGTGGCGAGCACGTCCGCCTTGGGCATCTCGTCGGCCCGCACCAGCGACACCACCTCCGCGGTGGTGACGAGCTCGCCGGCGGCGACCGCGACGCGGGCGGTGTCGGACTTGCCGGACACGTCGACCATCCGGGCGCGGCCACGGTCGTCGAGGTGGCTCAGCGGCCCGCTGTCGGGCGTGGTGACGTCGTGCGGTTCGGTCATAGCGGCAGCACCCTTACGAGTTCTCCGGGTTCGAGGCCCGTGGTGTCGGCGGGGATGTCGAGCAGCACATCCGCGGTGGCCATCGCGGCGATCAGGTGGGACCCGGCACCGGGGATCGCCACCACGGCGTCGCCGTCGCGCCGTCCGCGCAGGAACTGACGCTTGCCGGGAACGGAGGCGAGACTCGTTGCCAGAGGGCGCTTCTCGGGGTCGATCGCGGGCAGGCCCGCGGCGGAGCGCAGCACCGGCCTCGCGAACACCTCGAACGAGACCAGTGCGCTGACCGGATTGCCGGGAAAGGTCAGCACCGGTACCGCATCCACGAGCGCCGTGCCCTGCGGTCCGCCCGGTTGCATCGCCACGGAGACGAACTCGGCACCGCGCGGGCCGAGCACGTCCTTGACGACTTCGAAGTCGCCTTTCGACACCCCACCCGAGGTGAACACCACCTCGGCCACGGAGGCAGCGTGCGCGAGTTTCGCTGCGAACACCTCCGCGTCGTCGCCGCTGCGATCCACGGAGACCACCAGCGCGCCGTTGGCGGCCGCGCCGGCGGCCAGGGCCGGCCCGTTCGAGTCGTGGATCCTGCCCGTCGCGAGAACGCTGCCGCCGGGCACCAGTTCGCTGCCGGTCGAGATCACCGCCACGCGCGGCCGGGTGCGGACGGGCACGTGGGTGAGACCGACGGCGGCGAGGGCCGCGACGTGCCGGGCGGCGACGACGGTCCCCGCCGGCAGCAGGGGGCGGCCGCGACCGATGTCGCTGCCGCGTTCGCGCACGAACGCGCCCGGGGCGGGCGCTGTGCGCACGGTGACGTGACCTCCGCCGTCGGTCACGGTGTCTTCGACCGGGACGACGGCATCGGCGCCGACGGGCAGCGGCGCCCCGGTCATGATCTTCGTCGCAGTTCCCGGCACGTGCGTCGACTCGCCGTCACCGGCTGCCAGGACGGCACGAACGGGCAGGGTCACCGGTGCGGTGGTGACCGACGCCGTGTCGACCGCGTAGCCGTCCATCTGGGAGTTCCGGAAGGTGGGCAGGTCGATCGGAGCGACGAGGTCCTCGGCCAGTACCCGGCCGAGCGCCTCGAGCAGCGGGACCGGCTCGGTGCCGCGGATCAGCAACGGGGAGAGCAACGTCGCCACGTGTCGCGCATGCTCCTCCACCGACCGCCTGCCGCCCGCCATGGACCAATCCTAGGCACATCGGTCACGGCGCCGTGCGGCCTCGTCCGGGTCGTGTCCGTGCTCCTCCCACGCGACGGGGCGCGCGACGGCATACTGAGGGTCATGAGGACGGAGGCCCGATGACGGCGGTGCACGTGGGGATCCCGGCGGTGCGCCCTGCCGCGGCCGACGACGTCTCCGACCGGCCCGACACCCCCGTGCTGCTGGACCGGTTCGGGCGCGTCGCCCGCGACCTGCGGGTGTCGATCACCGAGAAGTGCTCGCTGCGGTGCACGTACTGCATGCCCGAGGAGGGTTTGCCGGCGATCCCGCGGGAGCGGCTGCTCAGCGCCGAGGAGATCGTCCGTCTCGTGGCCGTCGCGGTGCACCGGCTCGGTATCCGGGAGGTCCGCTTCACCGGCGGCGAACCGCTCATGCGGCGGGACCTCGAGCGGATCGTCGCCGGGTGTGCCCGTGCCGTCCCCGGCATCCCGCTGGCGGTGACGACCAACGCGGTCGGTCTCGCCCATCGTGCCCAGGCGCTGGCGGAGGCGGGCCTGACCCGGGTCAACATCTCCCTCGATTCGGTCGACCGCGCGCGGTTCGCGCAGCTGACCCGGCGTGACCGGCTCGATTCGGTGCTGGACGGGATCCGCGCCGCCAAGGCGGCGGGGTTCGCGCCGGTGAAGGTCAATGCCGTGCTGATGCCGCAGACCCTGGACGGGGCTACGGACCTGCTGGCCTGGTGCCTCGACGAGGGCGTGCAGCTGCGGTTCATCGAGCAGATGCCGCTCGACGCCGACCACGAGTGGGCCCGCGCGAACATGGTCCCCGCGCAGCGGCTGCTCGACGTGCTGGCCGCCCGTTTCTCCCTCACCGAGGTGGGGCGCGAGGATCCGTCCGCGCCGGCCGAACGCTGGGCGGTCGACGGCGGGCCCGCGACGGTCGGCATCATCGCGTCGGTGACCCGGTCGTTCTGCTCCGACTGCGACCGCACCCGCCTGACCTCGGAGGGCACCGTGCGCTCGTGCCTGTTCAGCGACCGGGAGACCGATCTGCGGGCGGCGCTGCGCGGCGGGGCGGGCGACGACGAACTCGCCGCGCTGTGGCGCGGCGCGATGTGGAACAAGTGGGCCGGGCACGGCATCGACGCGGCGGACTTCACGCCGCCGCAGCGCAGCATGGGAGCAATCGGTGGCTGAGACGACGACGGGTATCGAGGTGCGGTATTTCGCCGCGGCGGCGGATGCGGCCGGGGTGGAGAAGGAGACGGTGGCGTTGCCGCCGACGGCGGACCTGGGCGCGCTGAAGGCGGCGCTGGTCGACCGGCACGGCGCCGAGATGGCGCGCGTGCTGTCGGTGGCGGCGTTCCTGGTCGACTCCGAACTCACCCGTGACCTCGGACGCGCCGCCGGCCCGGCGGTCGACGTGCTGCCCCCGTTCGCCGGCGGCTGACGGGATCGCCCGCCCGGTGCCGGGTGCCCGTCAGCGCCACCAGGTGTCGAGCGGCGACACCGGCACGGTCCGCTTGTGGCGGGTGTTCAGGTACGTCCGTTCGAGCTTCTCGGCGAGCGCCGGGGTGACGTCCTTGCCCTCGAGGTAGTCGTCGATCTCCGCATAGGTCATACCCAGGGCCACCTCGTCCGGAAGGGCGGGCCGATCCTCCTCGAGATCCGCGGTCGGGACCTTCTGCCACGTGCTGTCGAGAGCCCCGAGTTCGCGGAGCAGGGCCGCGCCCTGCCGCTTCGTCAGGCCGGTGAGCGGGGTCAGGTCCACCCCGCCGTCGCCGTGCTTGGTGAAGAACCCGGTCACCGCCTCGGCTGCATGATCGGTCCCGACGACCAGAAGCCCGAGCTGACCGGCGATCGCGTACTGCAGGATCATCCGCTCACGGGCCTTGATGTTGCCCCGCACGAAGTCGCTCAGCTGCGACCCGTTGCCGTAGATCTCGTGCATGGCCTGCCCGGCCTCGGCGGCGGAGGCATCGGCACCGGGCTTGACGTTGATCCGCAACGAGCGGTCGGGGCCGATGAATTCCATCGCGACCTGCGCGTCGTGCTCGTCGGACTGTTCGCCGTAGGGCAGTCGCACGGCGACGAACTCGGCCTCGTGGCCCTCCGCGCGCAGTTCCTCCGCGGCGAGCTGGGCGAGGCGGCCGGCGAGTGTGCTGTCCTGGCCGCCGCTGATGCCGAGAACGAATCCCTTGGCGGAACTCGACACGACGTAGTCCTTCAGGAACTGCACGCGGGACCGGATCTCCGCCTGGGGGTCGATCGTCGGCCGGACGCCGAGTTCCTCGATGATCTGCGCGCGAAGGTTCGTCATCGTTCGAACCCTAGCGGGACGTCCGGCGGTGTGCTCGGGTGACATGCGCGGCGCGCGGCGGGCACACTCGTGACGATGAGCAGCGACCTCTTCCGCAAGCACCGGGCCGGGGCCCACCCCGACTTCTTCCGGGCAGAGGCCGCAGGGCTGGCCTGGCTCGCGGCCGCGGGCATGTCCGTCGTCGCCGTCCGCGAGGTCGCGGCGGACCACATCGATCTCGAGCGGTTGACCGAGGTGGCCCCCAGCGTCGCCGCGGCCCGGGGGTTCGGTGCGCGCCTCGCCCGCATGCACGCTGCGGGCGCCGGCGGGTTCGGTTGCCCACCGGACGGATTCGACGGCCGGCTGTTCATCGGCAAGCGCCCGATGAGCAGCACCGTCCACGCGAGCTGGGGCGAGTTCTACGTGGCGGAACGGGTCGCGCCGTTCCTGCGGATCGCGGTCGACGCCGGCAGCGTCACCGCGGCGCAGCTGCCGGACATCGAGCAGGCCTGCGCGCGCGTCGCCGCCGGCGAGTTCGACGACGACGAGTCGCCCGCCCGCCTGCACGGTGACCTGTGGAACGGCAATGTGCTGTGGACCGCCGCGGGTGTGGTGCTGATCGACCCGGCGGCGCACGGCGGTCACCGGGAGACGGATCTGGCGATGCTGGAGTTGTTCGGCTGCCCCCACTTCGACGAGATCGTCGCGGCCTACGACGCCACGTGCCCGCTGCGCGAGGGGTGGCGCGAGCGCGTGCCGATGCATCAGCTGCATCCGCTGGCGGTGCACGCGGCGGGCTACGGTGCAGGGTACGGGCGGGCGCTGCACCGGGCGGCGCTCGCGACCCTCGCGCTGGGAGAGAAGAGTTGACCGAGATCCTCGTCGTCGCCGCCACGAAGTCCGAGGCAGCGCACGTCCCGGCGCGCTACGAGACGGTGATCACCGGCATCGGCAAGGTGCACGCAGCCGTCGCGGTGACCGAGGCGCTGGCCCGGCACCGGCTCGGGACCCCGCCGACGGTGGTCAACATCGGGACCGCCGGCGCGCTGCACGTGCACCACGGCGGGCTCTACCTGCCGTCGGCGGTGATCAACCACGACATCAGCAGCGAGGTGCTGCGCAGCCTCGGCTATCCGGTCGAGGACGTACTCGAGCTCGACGACGGCGACGGGACGGTGCTCGCCACGGGCGATTCCTTCGTCTCGGACGCGCAGGTGCGTGACGCGCTCGCCGCCCGCGCCGACCTCGTCGACATGGAGGGTTTCGCGATCGCTCTCGCCGCGTCCCGCATGGGCGCGCCGTGCCGGCTGGTCAAGCACGTCAGCGACCACGCGGACGAGAGCGCGCTGGACTGGCCGGCCAGGGTCGACGCCAGCGCCCGCGAACTCGCGCAGTGGCTGGTGGAGCGGTACTGAACCGGCTCGTCAGCGCGCGGTGTACCCGAGACCGGTGACGCCGTCCGCGGCGGTCAGTCGCATCTGCGCGCCCTCGACCGTGTAGCGCACCTCGCCCGACAGCACGGCCAGGACGGCCGACTCGATGTCTGCGAGCTCCGGGTCGGGGCACGCCGCGCGGGTGGTGGCCAGCGGCCCGAACGTCAACGCGGTGTCTCCGACGGCGGCGTTGCCCGTGAACCGGTTGCAGCCGGTGCTGCCCGAGACCGTGCCGTCGGCGGCGACGGTCAGCGTGGGCGCGGCCTTCTCGAGGACCCGGGAGGTCGAGACCGCGGTGGCCGTGACGAGCTCGGTGAGCACCCACTGCGTGCCCACGACGGGACGGTCCGGGTCGGCGACCGTGCGGTCGAGCAGTGAGACGGACACGTCGCCGCCGTCGAGGGTCAGCACGTCGCCGTCGAGGTGCCAGCGCGGCTGCGCGGCGAACAGGTCGGACAGCCAGGTGTCGGCGCCGTCGATCGGCGGCGGGCACGACATGAGGGTGCTGGCGAGCCGATCGGCGCGCAGCACCCCGTCGGCGAGATCGACCGCGCCCACCGACCGGTTGCAGCCGGCGGTCGCGGCGATCCGGCCCGACTCGGGGAACTCCACGACGAGGGGTCCGCCGCCGGGAATCGGTGGGCCCGACACCGCGGTGGAGACGAAGGCGCGTCCCGTGAGCACGGCGGGGTCCTGGGGCGCGGTGGCGGCGCCGTCGCCCGCGCAGGCGGCCGTCGTCGCCGCCAGGGTGAGGAGCACCGAGAGCCCGAGCGTCCGCAGCATGCCGGTCACCGTACCGTCCGCCCGGCGGCGGCCGGTGCCGTGACGACACGGCGCGCGAGGTCCGCCCACCCGTCGGCGAGCCGGTCGAGCGAATACCCGAGATCGCGCCACTGATGCAGGACCAGGGTGGCCTCGAGGGGGGCGAACAGGGACTGGGCCAGCAGCGGCAGGTCGCCGTCGACCCCCGCGGTGCGCAGCAGGAACTCGATGTGGGTCAGGCTCACCGCGCGCGCCGGGGCGTTGAACCGGGCTTCGGCGGAGCTCTCGGCGGCCCGCAGCACCTCGCCCTGCACCTCCACGAGGCGGATGCGGGCCCGGCCGAACGCGACGAGCCGGTCGACGGGATCGGCGCCGGGGCCCAGGGGCGGGGGACCGGTGAGGAACTGCCGCTGCAGTGCCTGTTCGGAGTGGTCGAGCAGGGCACGCATGAGTCCCGCGCGGGAGCCGAAGCGCCGGAAGACGGTGCCCTTGCCGACCCCGGCGCGGGCGGCGACGGCATCCATCGTGACCGCGTCGACGCCGCGTTCGGCGACGAGGAGCGAGGCCGCCTCGAGGAGCCGGCGCCGGTTGCGGGCGGCGTCGCATCGTTCGACGCTCTCGTCCCCGGCGAGCGGCAGTAGCGGAATGTCCACCACGTCACAGTACCGCCCGGGAACATAAGTGGACCGCAGTCCGTTTATAGTGGCGTCAGACCCGGACACCCGAATCGAAGGAACACTCCCATGTCCCAGACCCGCGTTCTCGCTCTCGTCGGCAGCCTGCGCTCCGCCTCCGTCAATCGCCGCCTCGCCGAGACCGCGGCCGCCGTCGCGCCGCAGGGTGTCGAGGTCGCCGTGTACGAAGGCCTCGCCGAGGTGCCTTTCTACAACGAGGACCTCGACGGCGAGCCGGGCGCGCCCACCGCCGCCGAAGCGCTGCGCGTCGCGGCGAACGAGGCCGACGCCCTCCTGCTCGTCACCCCCGAGTACAACGGCACCATCCCCGCCGTCCTCAAGAACGCCATCGACTGGCTCTCCCGCCCGTACGGCGCCGGTGCCCTGGCCGGCAAGCCCGTCGCCGTGATCAGCGCCTCGCCCAGCGGCAACGGCGCCAAGTGGGCGCTCGAGGAGACCGTCAAGGCGCTCGGCATCGCCGGCGGCCGGACCGGCCTGCAGCTGTCCATCGCCGGCACCCTCGACAAGTTCGGCGACGCCCACCCGAAGGAGAACGCCGAGGTCGCCGGGCAGATCTCCGCGCTGCTCTCCGAGCTTGCCGCCGCCCGTCGCGAGCTCGTCGACGCCTGACCCGATCACGCCTCGGACGGCCCCGGACCGCGCGCGGTCCGGGGCCGTCGGTGTCGGTGCCCGATTCCCGTCCGCGGCCGTGATTGCCGGGGCATGCTGCGGGGAATACCTCGCCAGTCCCCATCGCGACGGAGGAGCCCATGGCGCACGAGAGCGACAGTCCCGGCGAACACGAGCACACGATCACCCTGCGCGTCGACGGCCGTGAGCGCCGCTGCACCGTCGACGTGCGCACCACGATCCTCGACGCCCTGCGCGACCGGCTCGGGATCTACTCTCCGAAGAAGGGCTGCGAGATAGTGCCCCGTGGAGTGGTGGACTTCGGATCGGCTCGCGGTATGCGCGGTGATCAACGAGTCGCGGTGAATACTATGCTGTTTCGCTCGAGCCGGTCAACGACAACGCTGGTTCGGTAGCGTG